>Ga0187771_10000554_pt1 | contig 23406 bp, 25 predicted proteins | sample 0116_SJ02_MP15_1_FD_133139 | JGI IMG/M metagenome (GOLD analysis project Ga0187771, IMG submission 133139) | Tropical peat soil microbial communities from peatlands in Department of Meta, Colombia - 0116_SJ02_MP15_10_MG | ecosystem: Environmental > Terrestrial > Soil > Wetlands > Peat | place... | reverse complement strand
ATGCAGAATCTTCGAGTATGAAAAAGCGATAGAAAAAGCCATCAGCGGCATGCTGAACCTGACTGAGGGTATGCTGCGGATCGGCACGACTAAAACGTATGCGCGCTTCCTCATGCCTTCCCTGATCTCCCATTTTCACAAGGTCTACCCCAATATCAAGATAGTGGTCAATGAGGGTACTTCCAAGGACATGATCCTTGACCTCCTTAAGTTCAAAAACGATATTTCGGTGGTAAGCAAGGTCATCAGCAAGAAAGAAGTGAGCTTCACTCCGTTCAGACGTGAGGAACTTCATCTAATTGTTTCCCCCGCTCATCCGCTGGCTGCCTGCGAGAGTATCTCCTTTGAGCAGTTGTCAAGGGAGCCTATTCTAATGAAAGAATTAGGGTCAGGGACGCGCCAGGCTGTTGATGAGTTGTTCGAATCCATGAAGTATATCCCGAACATCCTTATGGAAAGCGGCAATGTCGAGCTTATCAAGCAACTTGTCATGCAGGGAGAGGGAGTTTCTTTTCTGGTCAATGCAAGCGTGGCAAGGGAGATCTACGACGGGAAATTGGCAACGGTCGAGCTCCGAGACCATCGGCCTTCAATAGACGTGTATATCGTCTATTTAAAGAATCAGCAACTCTCGCCTCCTGCCCAGGCCCTCGTGGATATGCTGGAACAACTGTGCACCAATGACGCAGTGCCTCCCGATATCGGCACAGTGGTTGGAAAAATCCTCGCCCCCAAAGTAGTCAAGTAGCTCACGGCATCATTTTGGATCGAGAACCCCGGCGAAAAGCCGGGGTCCTCGGCGGTGAGATCGGGAAATGCCATACTCCTTGTCAGGGCGCCGACACATCGGGGGGCGGAGTTCCCGGCGGATTGGGAAGCGTCAGGGGCCACCGAAGCCAGAACGCATTGTGCGCCACGAGGGCGGGCGCCAGAATGCAGAGATTCACGTAGATAATCAGGATATTTACGTCCGCGGGAAGCTTTGCTGCCGCAAGGGCATTGCCGGCAGGGCCGAGCACCGCTTTGAGCACGACGATCCAAATGGCTACCAGCACGCATTGCACCACGAACGCCGAAATCGCTCGCGTTCCTCCGGTAAACTTTGTTATTCCCCAGAACTGAAAGTGCCAGCCGTACACCAACGCCCAGAAGATAGTCGACGAGCCTACGGCTCCAAATGAGAAGGTAGGGCTCATGCCAAGGGCGAGGCTTCCACTCCAGCAAATGTATCCTAATATATGGGCCGCAATCGTCTGGGCTACCGCCGTTCCTGGGTGGCCCAGACCGGTAAACGGCCATCCCTGGGTCGTGAATACCGGGTTTAGTATGAAGAACCATCCGATTGCCCAAACAATGTAGCCGGTGAGCCACTCGGCATTGAGAGGGCCATGGTGGTTCATAGGCGTGTTGGCAAGAGGCGTTCCATCAAGGTTAGTTAGAAAGTTCCACACAAGAGAGATAACAACTAAAACAACTACGAGACCCACGACCATCGTTGCCCAGGGATGCATCTTCCCTTTAAAGGGCCACGTATTCCAGTTTATTCCATAAAGGAGGGTACACCAAAAACCTATGGCACCCCACCAAAGATATAAGGGGCTCATAGGCCATCCAGGATAGACGTAAAGCATGAAACATAGAAAAATTGCAGTAAAGACCGCCCAGATAATTGTCATCTTTATGCCCGCCTCAAAACGTGACATCGCTGGTGTCCAATTGCCTCCCGGAGGCGCAAAAGGAAAATTGTCCCCTATGAGAGCAAGATGCCCAAGGGTGATGAGTAAGATAAGAGTTGCCGGAAGAACGGTCATTACAATAGTTGCTGGCGATAGGGCGTAAACGCCTACTATGACTGAAAGAGCTGCCAGAACGACAAACTGGATAACGCCGCCTGCTCGCCCCGCCGGTCCAATACCAATGGCATCGACTGCTTTTGTTTCCGCCGCAGTGGCTTCAACACTTTGCATGATCTTCTCCTTTCTTTCGATCCTGATCGCAATAATGCGTGTTTAATCCCAAAAATCACCGCCAAACCCGGACCGTACCCGTGTGGATCGAAACATCCAAACAGCTTGCCGCCCTCAAGTATCCTGCCGGCGTCAATGACATTTACAGTGGGTGGAGATCGATGCCTTCGTTAGCGCTGATGGCGAGTTGACGAGATCCCGATGGAGTCGGATCAAGAAAAGGGAGCCCAGCCTATAGGATATGTTTCATTATCTGAAATGAGATTTCACTTGGCGACTTACTATCACAACAACTGATAATAACTGTCAATTCATTTAAATTTATGGTTTTTATAAGTTTAATTTATGGTTGTTACTAACTAGAATTTGAATTTATACTTGCCATAAACTTTTATTATAATTTCACTCAGGGAAATTGCCCAGGATAGGCTGATGCATACGGACCTTAAAATATTCTGAAAATGGGCGGCATTTGGCCAGGAGCATGAAGGTGATATTCTTGCAGTTATCCTTTTGCTCCTCCAGAGTGTCAAAATTGCCTCCTCCTTTGGAGACTATCAAATCGGAATTCTTAAAAAGGTCTCTCAACTCAGAAGAACATTGGGAAAGGATTGTTCCCGGCACAGGTTGTTGGGTCCCGTTCGATATCACCCTAGCGGCCCGGTCCATTCCCACCCCCAGGGCCTCATGCATCGTGGCGTCGTTTAAAGCGGGGCTGCCCCGAACCACAAAAAAGATTTGAGGGTCATAGAGGTCGTTAATGGTTTCAATGAGGACTTTGTCAAAAACGATTTCTCCGCAGTTGTCCCCCAGATAGAGCAACAGCCTGGCTTTGCTCAATGTTTCCCGGAATACGCGGAAAGGATTTTCGAGAATCGGATTCTTGAGTTCCCTTTCAAGCACCTTTTGAACATCTATCGAACGATCGGAAACCATCACGTCGACACCATTTCCCAGGATGGCCAGATTGACGGCGGCAAGAAGAGGCTCTTCTGATTGCTTTACCAGTTGCTTTAGTGCGGGGTAGAGTTCCAAGCCTTTGGCGTTTTCTTCTTCTTTCAGAGTCCGAAAGGGATCGTCGGTATTAAAGGCCTCCATAATGATATTCATGAAGGGCACAATCGCTTCAGGACTGCTGAGCCCCCAATTGAGGCCGCACAGGGCCGGGATTTTGAGGATTTTGATAATTAATTCTTTGACCAGGTCTTCGTCGTCTGTCAATTTCCTGATGGAGGAAATGGCCATCCTCAAGATGCAGGGGATGCAATCCGGCGTCATCAACATGATTCCTCCATATTCTTATCACACCCATGCGTGACAAATCCTCAATAATGGGATATGGTCCGCCAACCATACGAAGAGGATCACATAATGAATATATTCATTTCCGGGTCCCTGGCCTATGACCGTATCATGGATTTTCCGGGTCGCTTTGTCGATCATATTTTACCAGAAAAGATTCACGTCTTGAACGTCTGCTTCAACATAAACGGCCTGGTGGAAAAATTCGGAGGGACTGCTGGAAACATTGCATACAGCCTTGCGGTTCTGGGTGAGTCTCCCTTCATTGTGGCCACTTGGGGTCGGGATTTCTCCCCCTACGAAAAATGGCTCCTTAAAAATAGTCTGCCTACGGCCTGCATAAAGGCGATTACTAGTGTGCTGACCGCCTGCGCCTATATAACGACCGACCGGGACGACAATCAGATAACTGCCTTCAATCCCGGCGCCATGGCCTTTGAAGCGGACCTGCCCGTGCTCGATGGTTCCAGCATGGTGTTCATCGGGCCGGGCAACAAGATGGATATGATGAATTTCTCGCAAAAAGCCAGGCTCGCTGGTGCGCCTTTTTTCTTCGACCCGGGACAAAGCCTCAATATCTGGAATGACGATGAATTGCGGGAAGCTGTTAGAGGGGCTCTCTGCTTTATCTCGAATGATTATGAACTGTCGCTTTTTCTTCGGATGACCGGGTGGGCGATGAAAGACCTCTACAAGGCGGTAGGGGTTGTGATCACTACAAAAGGATCGGACGGCGTAGTGATCGATCCCGGGGGCGACAAATTGCTCATACCTGCCGTTCCTGTCCGCAAAGTTGTCGATCCGACCGGAGCGGGTGACGCTTTTCGTGCCGGAGTGCTCAAGGCGAAAATGATGGATCTTCCCTGGGATATCGCTTGTCAGGTGGGGGCTGCTGTTGCCTCATTTTCCGTTGAACACTATGGCACGCAAGAGCACAGCTTCACTTGGGAGCAATTTTGCGAAAGATATTCCGCCAACTATGGTGCTCTGGTTTGCTGATATCAGCGGATCTTCCACGCCGACACGATAAATACGGGATTAAGCGCCTCAAACCTCAGATCTATTCCGGTGGGAACCGAGCGGCTCACCTGGAGCTGGACGATGGATACCTCAAAATTGTTCTTCTTCCAGAATGCGCTCACCTTTTCGAGCGTCTGGAGCAGGATGACGGTCTGTACGATTCTGCCGCCTGGCAGAAGCCTGTCAGCTACGGCTTCAAGGATAGTGTCCAGGTCGTCCCCGCTTCCTCCGATGAAGACCCTGTCGGGGGCGGGCAGTGCACCCATCGCCTGAGAGGCGCTTGCGCACACCGCCTCTACTTGCGATGCGCCGAACTTCTCCAGGTTCCGAAGAAGCTTGGAATATCGTGACGCGTTTCTTTCTATCGCATAGACGCATTTTAACCTAGCTATCCTGGCCGCTTCCACGGAGATTGATCCGGTGGCCGCGCCCAGGTCCCAGAGAACCTGCCCGTGCCCAAGCTGAAGGAAAGCGAGGACCACGGCCCTCACTTCCATTTTCGTGATCATCCCTGCTTCCCGTTCAAATGCTTCCTCGCCAAAACCGAAAACCATTTCCGGCATATCCGTCCTGCCCTCTCTGAGGATAGTTCCACCAAGTTTGACAAGGACTACGTTAAGGGGTGAAAATTCTTCTCCTGCGGCCTCCGAAGGGGAAAAGGCACGAACCCTCTCCGATGAGGTCCCCAGATCCTCCCCGATAATGAGCTTGCATTGGCGTTGGTTAGATTTGACCAATTCGCGCGCGATCCATTGCGGATTATGCTTAGGGTCGGTAATTATCGCCGCTTTGCGGCCACTGTGAAGGATATCCAGGACGCGTTCGATGCCGGCCTCCCCCGTGCGGCCGTGAAAGCTCACGGCGTCAACCGAATCCAGACTCTCGCAAATCATTGCGCAAAGACTCTGGACACTGGTGACATTTGGAATTATTAGGAGGCGCTCCCTCCCAAATCTGTCCGCTAAAGTCCCACCGATGCCGAAAAACAACGGGTCACCGGAGCAAAGGACAGCCACCCGCTTGGTATTCGAAAGTCTGCCGATTTCTTCGAGGCTCTCGGCCAGAGGGGAGCTGAGTGAAAGTTTTTCGCCGGCATGGTTTGGAAACAGTTCGAGATGCCTTTTACTGCCGGCCAGAATTTGTGCCCTGCCGATCCACTCCATGGCCAAAGCGCCCAGCCATTGCGGACCGGCGCCCATTCCAATGGCGGTGATAAGAGGTGGCTTCCAGTCGTTTGGTTTCAAGACGTTCCCCTTTTCACATCCGCAAGCAGGCGTCCTGCGTAGTCGAAAAGAAGCAGCCTGATCTCAGCGCTCCCGCCGGCAAGTTGCGCCGACTGCGCGGCGGCCTTTTGAGCAACCGATTCGAGGATATCATAGGAATCTTTGCGCTCGATAATGTCAAGGGCATGGCGAGCGGTGTTTGCCGAAGCCAACTCCCCGCAGTGAATCTCATCATAGCCCAAACTGCGGGCCGTGCAGGCCAGAAACTCAAGGTCCAACGGCACTGAATGGGCATGGGTATAAGGATGCCCCTGGGCCATTTTAATTGCTTTGCCTAAAAAAACACTGTGAATTATCCTTGAAAATCCGAATGATCGGGCCTCTCTGACGGCGAAAGAGAAGAAATCGGCAATTTGTACGAAAGCCTCGATAGGCAGTTCCGAAAGCATCTCCCTGGCCAACCGCTCGCTTTTTCCGCCTGTGCTCAGCACCATTGCCCGGCATCCGTTTGACGCGGCGACCGAAAACGAAGCCCGGATGGTCTGTTTGTAAGCTTCATTGGAGAAGGGTTTGACGATGCCGGTGGTGCCCAGGATGGAGATCCCGCCTACGATGCCCAATCGGGGGTTAAGTGTGTGCCTGGAAAGTTCCTCACCTCTCGGGACCTCGATTTCGACCATCACCGAGAAGTTGTTTACCCGGCTGAGCGCCCCTGCCGTTGCTCCCGTGCCTTCATAGAGATGCAGCTCTAGTGTCGGTTTATAGGCTCCAGAGTCCTGGGTTGTTGAAATGGCTGGATCGGAGCAATTCAAAAACAGCGGTTCAAGGTCAGTATTTTTCGATCCCAGGAGTTCAAGGGTAATATTTTCGGAGAGCATTCGTCTGGGGACCGGATTTATAGCCGGTTCGCCTGGGGCCGCAGGGAGGCCGGGCTTCGTGACCAGGCCGACTCCCTTTCCTGCCACCAGCAATATTCTAGGCAAATCGCGCGCTTCTCGCGAAGACCCGATATCTGGGTCCTGCGAGAGCCTGCCCCGGACCGAGTTCCGGGTGGGTCTTGCACGCGATGCCTGTGCGACCAGGATGGTGACCGTCGCCCTGATCTCTGCTCCATTTGTGATGTCCGGGTCGTCTCCGGCGTCTTTTATGACTGAAGCGGTTGCGGCGCCGCTTTGAATAGTGCTCCATGCCACAGGGACCTCAAGATAGGCGCCTGAAGGAAGCCGGACTGCTACGGCTTTGCAGGAGACCCCGGTGATAAGGTGACGCAGGGCGGCCCTGGCCGCCGCCGATGCGGCAGTGCCGGTGCTGAAACCACATCGCAGCGGCGCCCGACCGTCCCTGCCTCTTTTGCTTCCGGATTTTGACGCACTGTCTGGCGATGGTCCGCTCACCTCTCAGCCTTCACCCTTTGGCAAGTTCGAGAATCGCGTGGATTATGGCCACTGCGACCGAGCTGCCGCCTTTTCTTCCCAGCACAGTGATCGAGGGCTGTTTGACAATATTAAGCAGCAGGTTCTTGGACTCTTCAGCCTGCACGAATCCGACAGGGACCCCTATTACCAGATCCGGCCTGACTCCGTCTTCTTCAATGAGACGGATTACCTCCAGAAGCGCAGTCGGCGCGTTTCCAATCGCTATTACAGCCCCATCCAGCCCGGCAGCGCAATTGCGGAACGCAGCAAGAGCGCGCGTCACTCCCGTCCTTTGGGCAAGTTCCTGGCTTTGAGCGTTTTCAGCTGGGCAAACCACCTCATTGCCGTACCATTCGAGACGCCAGGGAGAAAGACCGGCCTGAATCATCCGGGTGTCCGCATAGATGCGGGTCCCCCTTCTGAGCGCCTCGATTCCACGCAAAACGGCATCGGGTGTGAAACGAATCCGCTGAGCATAATCGAAATCGCCGGTCGTGTGGATGACTCGGCGAATAATTTTCCACTGATCGGGCGGGAAGGAGTGCCCGCCAATCTCCTCCTCAATGATGCGAAAACTTTCCAGTTCGATCCGCCGTCCGGCTTCGACCAGACGGGGCCGTTCCTCCGTGCCCTTTGGGGGAAATTGGAGCATAATTCTATTTTACCCTCGATGAAAAAGCCGAACCTTTCAAGGGGGGGACCCGGAGGCCCGCCGCCTAACCAACGCTCGTCCCGCGCTTTGCGGGATGGCACGCGATGAATCTTTGGGAAACAAAAAAGTTCTTGATCCCGCACACACCGATCTATACCATTTTAGCTCCGGAGGTCAATCCTGATGGAGTGATACTAATCGACTAAAAATTAAAAACTCAAAACCAAAAACTCTTAAAAGTGATCAGCGTAATAATACCGACATTTAACCGGGCAAAGCTCCTTGTGGAGGCTGTTGGTTCCGTTCTCGATCAAAGAGACGTGCCTGAAGAAGTCGAGATCGTAGTAGTTGACGACGGCTCGACGGATAATACAACGGAAATTCTCGCCTCTGTGGCCGGCGGGATATGTTGCATTCGCCAGGAGCATTCCGGAGTCAGCAGTGCCAGAAACCTTGGCATTCGCAGATCGCGCGGCGAATGGATCGCCTTTCTGGATTCGGATGATCTGTGGCTCCCCGGCAAACTCAGCGCACAAATGGAGTTTTTCTCCCACCACCCTGGAGTCCTGCTGTGCCAGACCGAAGAAATCTGGCTGCGCAACGGCAGGCGTATCAATCCGCGAAAATATCACAGCAAACCAAGCGGATACTGTTTCCCGCTGCTGCTCGAAAGGTGCCTGGTAAGCCCTTCCGCCGTGATTGTGCATAAAAGCCTTTTCGATCTTGTCGGACTCTTCGACGAATCCCTGCCCGCCTGCGAAGACTACGATCTCTGGCTGCGTATCGGTCGTATTTTTGCGGTCGGTCTGGTCAGAGAGGCGCTGGTTATTAAGCGGGGCGGCCATGCGGACCAGCTATCGACCAGTGTTGCCAACCTGGATAAATACCGCATAGAGGCCATCGTCAAACTTATTCGCACGGCGCCGCTCAGCCCCGAACAGAGGCGGGTGGCTGTTAAAATGCTGGAGAAAAAACGGAGTATTTATTCCGATGGATGTCGCAAACGCGGAAACTTGATCGAAGCGCAAAGAATTGATAGGCTTATTGAGTCGGTGCTTCTATAATGGTACCTTCTAACTCTTCGGCTTCGTTAGAGGCAACAGTTGAGCAAGTAGATCTGTGCGCGGCAAAAGGAGGTTTATATGCTTTTGATGGCCATATTCAGTTATTCTCCCGAGGATAGAAACCTGGTGATCGAAAGGGGTATGGGGTCGGCAAAATCAGCCGGAGTTACGATTAAAGGCGAGTGGTTCGATCTTTCGGGCCATAGGGTGTTCCGGTTGTTTGAAGCTGATGATGATGCGCATCTCGCTGCGTCGATATTTAGCTGGTCCGATCTGGGCGTGGCGGAAATCATCCCGGTTATGGAGACGGAAAAGGCGCTCAAGCTGCTCAAGAAAGCCGGAAAGAAGTTCTGAGAACAGAGTGGGAATATCGGCATGGTGAACTTCAAGAAGGCTCGTGAACGCATGGTGGAAACTCAGATCGTGGCCCGAGGCGTTCACGATGAACGGGTTGTGGAAGCTATGCGAAAGGTGCCCAGGCACCTGTTCGTTGACGAGGCGTTACAAGACCAGGCTTACAGCGATCACCCTTTGCCGATTGCCGAAAATCAGACTATTTCACAGCCCTATGTGGTGGCGCTTATGACCGAAAGCCTGGAACTCAGGGGCAGTGAAAAAGTCTTGGAGATCGGGACGGGTTCAGGCTACCAGTCGGCGATACTTGCCGAGCTGGCGGACCGGGTTTTCTCTATCGAGCGCTATCCTGATCTGGTGTATCGCGCAAATGCGATTCTAAGGAAGCTGGGATACAAGAATTTCATTATCCGCGTTGGAGATGGTTCGCTTGGCTGGCCCGACGATGCGCCTTTCGATGGGGTCATGGTCACTGCGGGCACTCCTAAGATCCCGCAGCCGCTCATAGATCAGCTCGCGATGGGCGGTAGGCTGGTTGTCCCCGTTGGCGATCGGTTGACTCAAGACCTCGTTTTCGTGCGGCGGGTGCCGGAGGGGATTCAGAAGACGAACCTGGGCGGAGTCCGGTTCGTCAACCTTGTGGGGAAGTGGGGATGGCAAGAATAGAAGTAGGCAGTCCAATCATAGCGGTGGTCGGACATGGGACCAGCCGGCCGGATTTGGCGAAACTGGCCGAAGAGGTCGGGCGCGAAATTGCACGCAAAGGAGCGATTCTGATATGCGGGGGTCTTGGAGGCGTGATGACCGAGGCAGCCCGCGGCGCCAAGGAGATGGGCGGCGTTACGATTGGAATTCTCCCTGGACCTAAAACAGCTGATGCAAATGAATTCATTGATTTTCCCATTGCCACTAACATGGGGCAGGCGCGCAACTCAATCATCGTCCACACCGCCGATGTTCTAATTGCCATCGGCGGTGGATACGGCACTCTGTCCGAGATAGCGATGGCTCTAAAGATCGGCAGGGGAGTGGTGGTGCTTCAGACTGCCTATCAGGTCCCAGGTGTCGTAACTGCTCAGACGCCGCTGGGAGCCGTTGATGAAGCCCTTACCCTCGTTGAGCTCGGGCGGCGGTAAAAGGAAACGACGGGATTGAGTCCGGCGCTCAGGGCCTGAGCGCCTGTGAGGACTGGGGATTGAGAAATCAATCAGGAATTGAAATTACGATCCTGCGAAGCGCGGGACTCACCGATTCCACATTGCTGATTCGCAATTGTTCTAATTAGGAGGTGTTGTGCCAAAGCGCACTCCGGAAAAGGCGCCGGCCAGACCCCGAGTCAGGGTCCAATCCTCCCCCTCCGGGGCCGCTTCTGAGGACAGCAATGTCCAAAAACTGCGGCGGGAAAATGAAGCCCTGCGCAAAGAACTAGCCGGCGTGCTCGCCAACGCCTTGGAAAACGAAAAAATATGGAGGCATTTTGCGGCGATCGAGCGAATCCTTTTCAGGACCCGCGAGCTGGACAGGCTCATTGAGGAACTGCTCCGTGAGATAAAGGGCCGGTTTGGGACAGGTCTTCTGGTTCTGTTCCTCTCGCACCCCGAAGCCCTTGAGAGGCTCTTTGAGAATGGTCCTGCAGCGAGCCGTGAAATAGACCCAAAAGCCTGGATTTCGCCCCTGGATGGACAATCGGCTCACGGGCTTTTCGGTGCGGCGCTAAAACCTGTGCTTTTTTCGACCGGGAAAAACGGCTGTCCCCTCCCGCGAAGCGTGGGATTGTCGGAAAGCGGCACGAATCTATGCTCGGGCGTGCTGATTCCCGTGAAAATAGGTGACGTTCTTTTCGGCGCGCTACTGCTTGCCAGTCCCGATCCCGGAAGATACGACCCGGAAGACGGGACCGATCTTCTGGAGCAGCTTGGCGTGAACATTGCCCTGTCCATGGACAACTGCCTTACTTACGAAAAAGTCCGCGACTTGACCGTAAAAGACAATCTGACCGGGCTTTTCAACTTCTTCCAGATACACAGCGTCCTTGAAAAAGAATTCAAGAAGGCGCGCTTATCGGGGTGCGCGCTTTCGGTTCTGGTGGTAGACCTCAATTTCGTCCAGAACTGGGACGAGTTCGAAAGCGGAATGGAAGTCTTGAAACATGCAGCGCGTCTGCTCGAAGATATCCTTCCAAAGGAAAACTGCTTCATGGGCAGGTACGGAAGCGATGAGTTCTTAATCATTCTTCCCGGTGTGCCTGAGGAAGAAGCTCGGGAGGTCAGCCCTTATATTTCCTCCACTATGAGAAGATCCCCCTACCGGGAAGGCAACACGGCAATCCTCATAACAACAGTCATTGGAGTGGGCGCTCTCAACGAACGCGCAACAACCGCCCAGGACCTCGTCGATGCAGCCTGTGCTGAGCTTTGCGCATTGAAGCTGCGGCACGCACCGTCAGGTGAATAGACCTGTGGTCGAGTGGGTGAAGTGGTGAGTCTGTGATCTGTTACGGCCCTTGTCTTTGGCTGGCGGTCGTGATAGAAAATCTAATTTTATCGGGGCGTAGCGCAGCCTGGAAGCGCACCTGCCTTGGGCGCAGGGAGTCGGCCGTTCAAATCGGCTCGCCCCGATTTTGGCCGTAGGCCAAAATAGAGCAGGTGAGATTAGAACAGGTGAACAGGAGATCGGGTCTCACCTGCGGTCTACTGCTCGCCTGTTCTCCTGTTCTTCGGCGGCAGATCAGAGAAGTAACCTGAAATCCGCTATTCACCTGTTCTACTGCTCCACTGTTCCAGCCGGGGCTGGGGACAAAATGGTTTTCATGTTCGAAAACCTGCAGGTTTACCAAAAAGCCGTAGACTTTGCGGATGCAGTGACCGGTGCAGCTGAAATGTTCCCCCGCGGATACTATTTTCTCGTTGATCAGCTCAGTCGCGCGGCGGTATCCATCTCTGCGAATATCGCCGCCACTCGGAATTGCGCATGAGATTGGAAGAGATAGCAAAGATGCTTTCCGGCCTGATCCACGGCCTCGATAATCGAAAAACCTGAACCATTTTAGCCTTGATTCCTTAAGAGCCGTTTTGTAAGGCCCCTCGTCCTTGGGGCACGCCTCATACCTTCGGATCGGTATGAAGGATACGAGCCGACGAACTCAGGGACTGAAGAAACACACCACCCGGAGGCCCTGTGAAAAGCAATAAGGTACGATACGGTATCAAGGACATGCCGGACAAAGGCCGGCCAGGATCTGGACTCCAGTAATGACATCGTGGGTGTAGATGCTGAACCAAATCTCGATCTGGTAGAGTCGTGAATAATTAGCAGGACCGACATGCCATCGGCTCGCTCCGAGGGCAGGCATGAGACCTCAGCAATAACTTAGGAGGAGATCTTAAAGTCTGAAGCTTCCCTGATATTCACTCGGCTGGTTCAAAGAGATTTCAATTCTTATGCGGCTTATCGTTAAAGTCTTCAAATTCGACTTGCTCAGCGGTCACGGTGAAGACTACACGTTCACAAATATTGACGGCACGGTCGGCGGTGCGTTCAAGGTTGTGAGCTACCCACAGGAGGTGGCTTGCGTCATCTATATTCCGGGGGTCCGAGAGAACGTAAGTCATTAACTCGCGGTACACCTGGTCGTAAAGATCGTTGATCTGGCGGTCTTCGGTAGAAATGGAACGCGCAGCCTGAACGTCTTTGTCGATGAAAGACAGAAGCGCCCTGTGGAGCATATCTGAGGATAATTGCGCCATGCGGGGAATATCCACAAGAGGCTTTAGCAGAGGTCTTGCGCCGATTTGAATGGTAATTTTTGCGATCCCCTTGGCATAGTCGCCTATCCTCTCCAACTCGCCGACAATTTCCAGTATGGCCGCCAGGGTACGCAGGTCTTTGGCCATAGGCTGCTGTTTGGCTATAAGAACAAGGGTGTCCCATTCTATGGAATAGCGTCTGCGGTTGATCTCGCAATCGACCTCAACCAGCCGCCTGGCTTCTTCGATTTGCCTGCGCCTTAAGACCTCGACTGACTGGATTATGGTGCTCTCAACAATTACTCCTAGATCGACCAGTTCATCCTGAAGCCGTTTTAATTCCTTGTCTAATTGAGTTCCCACTATGTAAGCACTCCCCTCATTAAGTAAAACCCCTGCGATAACGGGAAAAGGCTCTTTATCGTTACCGGTTGAGATCTGTCATTCTACGGTTTACACTAACATAATTTAAGCGCTCCGGTCTACCAAACGTTCTATCATTGAGTTCAGAACGGCGCCCTCACTTTCCTGCGCTCGCCTGAGATCGATCATGATGCCAGGGATCTCCTGTCTGGGCGGTCTCATTGCGAAAAACGGCGATTTCCCATGCAAGGGCCATTTTTCCGATTTTAGTCCCCTTTGGTTTTGAAAAGCTGTCCTCAAACATTAGCTTTATTGGTATGGCATGAACATTTAATGCAACGGGGGACATCGAAAATGTTTGATTGCTCGACCCGCAAAGAGCAGGAAATCGCCGGCAGGATGTCATTGGAATGCAGGATTTGCCGCCAGGGTGAATGTGTGGATTGTCTGAATGAGGATGGGGCCCGCATTTCGTGCCTCACTCTTAACCTTTAATCAAGGCCCGGTGATGAGCAGGGCCGCATTGATTTACTCGTGTTCCGCCAAATCCTTTACGATGCGCCAGCCTATTTCGGCTTCTCTTGCACTGAGGCAATGGTCACAAACGGGGTACAGCAGAACCGTCCCGTCGCCGGCCGTGTACTCGCAGGCAGAAGTTGCCGGTTCTCCGCACAGGAAGCAATCAGGTTCCCCCAATTCGCTCAGGTTTCTTTCAATGACTTCCATGCCTTCTCCTTGCTCACACGGCTCATCGCCGGCCCTCCTATGGTTGTTTGGCTCCGGTCCGGTCGCCTGAACGGGGAAAAAATGAAGTGAAGTTTCCCAAGGCCCATCATACCAAACTGTGACTGAACACATATCCGAAAGTCAAATAATATTTATGCGGAATAATTTATTTTTTGGAAAGCCCGAAGCGGAATGTTCCCCCTTCGGGCTTATATGTGGATGAGAGCTTTTGTTTTCAATGACATCACACGAGTTCCGACAGGGCCGTTGAAGCGCCTAACCAAGGATGCGTTCCAATTTCCCGTCGTTGCATTCGAAACAATATTCATCCCAATATCCATCCTTGCAAAATTTGGATCCGTGCGGATACATTGTTTCGTGATCCAAACAACCGCTTTTTTCTTTCTCTTTGTCCATCTTGACCTCCTGTAGGTGATTCGAATCTACCACATCATCTTAAGAATCAGCCCCAATCATGGCAAGATGCTTTAGCCGCCAACCTTTGCCCGTTCCGCAATTTTGCCCGCCCTGACCCATTTAGGTGACTCCATCGGCTTCTGGCTTGTTAAAAATGCCTCCGTATTTTGATGCAATTGACACATTTCCGTAACAACTCTGTAACGACAACCAATTTGAAATGTGCTAAAAATGACGTGTCCATGCTACATAAGCAATAGTTTCCGTGAGGGTGCTTTGCTGACCTCAGCCAATGAGGAACCAGGAAGCCCGGAGGGGAGTGGTTGTTCATGCCGTGGCTTGCAGGGCATCATTTCCGGGCTTTTTTCTTAGAGTATGCCGGCAAAGCCCCATAAACGCATTCCACATGTCAAAGCACCACCTGTATCCCGTTTTGAGTGTTATCTATCCGGCGTCACGTTGAAACCAACGTGTGGCGTCCGGTTACGTGGATTCGTCCGGCAACATGTCGAATTCAGCGGAGAAACCGAAAATCATGGAAGGAGTCGAAATGGCCATTAAAAAAGTCTTGTTTATGGGATTGGTTCTAATGCCGCTGTTCTTTTCAAAGGTCGCCGCGGCCTCGTATACGTTGGTCTTTCTACCGGCAGACACTTACTCGGGCAAAAGTATAACCGGTTCACTCACGGCCACTTTCACCGATGTCGGAGCAGGTCGGGTAGAGTTGACGATCACAAGCTTTCTTGGGGACAACGAAAGTGTAGCAGATAGCAATGGCCTCTATTTCAATTTCAATCCCGCAAAGGATAATATCCTTAAAGCATTGCACTTCAAGCTGGTTTCGGACTCGAAAAAATTCAGCCAGGCAGCCGGAGTAAAGTTGTCAGCCGACGGTTATAAGGCGGCCAATGGTGGATTGTACGACATCGAACTTACCTGGCCCTCCAACGTCAAGGCCTTTTCGTACGGGGAATCGCAGGAGTATTTGATAACGGACAGCAGCGGCGTCATCAAGGCCAGTGACTTCCTCTATCTCAGCTCCCAGCGAGGCGCCGGTCATACGTGGCTTGCGGCCGTGGATGTGAATGTTTCGGGGAAAACCCTTACCGGTTCCTGGGTTGGCGCAACCGATCCCCCCCCAGGTGCGGGAACTCCCCTCCCCGGCGCTGTCTGGCTCTTCGGGTCGGGCCTGGCAGTCATGGTGTGCCTCAAGAAGAAGTTCTTGGGATAGTATGTCATCCGGCACGGATCAGGCCCTCACAAGGGGTCTGTTCCAGCTAAGGGAAACGAACTTGAAAGGTTTTGCCCGGAAGATGAGATAACGCAGACCGGCTGTGAGAAAAACTCAACCGTTGCGGTGGGCTATTCAAGAAGATCAAGCAGTTCCTCATCTGAGACATTGGAGATGTCAGATCCGATCTCCCGGCGAAATTTGCCGGGATCGATCATCGTCGCTGCCGGGTCTGTTTTTAGCCGGTCGGCCGCAGCCGGAGTGGAAGAAGTCTCGGAAACGGCTCTGCAATCAGCTTTTCCCGCATCTTCGGCAGAATCGCCTACCGTTTCGATGAATAAGGATTTCTTCTCGCTGCCGTCCTGAAAACATACGTACTTCAGGAGGATAATGCGACTGTCGCAAATGTTGAGAAGCACCTTTCGCATGCTATAGGAATACCAGGGAGCAACAACGAAGACCGGTGGGACGGGGCCCAGCGCAACTCTTCCAGCGTGCAGCTTATGGAACGTATCCCAATTTTCCCGGTACCAGCGGATACACTTCAGCAAGCGCAAATACTCTGTCTCAGAGCCGGAGAAGTTAATGAAAAAGAAAACTCCCTCTCCGTCCCCGTTAGCAGCAAGCAGATCGAAAAACCCAAATTCGCCGTTGCCCACTGCGGCATCCAGAAGGACACCGCCGCTGATAATTTCGCCAATTCCTTCTGAAATAAGCTCAGCCAGTTCCCCGGGGTCATCGGGGTATGCGGGCCTAAGCAAGCGGCTCATTCGCTCCTCAAGAGATTTTGGCAGAGTTTCATAATGGCATCGGCCGAAGCCGAACGAATCGGCGGCTCCACGAGGCCCAACGGTTCTCCCGATTGCATGGAGGTTCTTGCTTCCCGGTCCAGGGGCACAGTGACAACCCGCAGCACCAGGCCCACGGGAAGGTGTTTGAAAACGGTTTTCTGCAATTTCGCAACATTTTGCAGGACGGCGTTATTATCTTCGCCCGTGCCCGGCACAGCGCCGATAAGGTAGTAACTGCAGCCTGAAGATAATCTCTTTATCCAGGAGTAAGCCTTCGCCAGCGAATGAAGCCCACCATCCATCAATAAGACAGCCCTCCGTATGCGGGCGAGAATTTCCGGCCCCGCCGCCTCATAGGACCCCCCCGGCAAATTCATCAAAACTACGTTGCATTTGCGAACCTTCTCTTCGGCGAATATCCGCTCCACAGTCCTTCCAGGAACATTCCCGGCCCTTGGGATTGCAGGGTATACAAGGGTGATCTCAGGCAACTCAGGTAACCTTATGCTTTCAACTTTGTAATCCGGATGAACCGTTTTCGCGGGACGAAAAGCACCCCTTGCCGGGCTGGTGCATCCCATTAGATGTAAAACGATGGATCGTTCGAAACCGAGGTCAATCAAACTCACGGTCTGATTGTTTTTGGCAATTTCAACTGCAATGTTTGCGGCGAAAAAGGACTCGACGGCAGGCGATGGAGACAGGCAGCACAGGAGCGCAGACTGCAAAGGAGAACCTGAGTTCGAAAGAGCGGGGTCCGGGGCCGCTTGAGCCGATCTCTCGAATTGGGGGGAGGTCAGAAACACGGAGGATATTTCGTCAAACCCTCTCGCCGGCCTTTTCCAGTCCTCAGCCATCACGGAAGATTTCACCCCATCCCGAGCGGTCCTGCAATGCCGGCTATTCATACTCAAAAACACAATTCAGCCCAAGCGGTCCGAAGCTCGTTTTCGGGTTGGCGGGGTCCAAGACCCAGTTTCCATCGATTACATACTTATACTCATACCGACCGGGCGGAAGAGGAATGGTTTTTTGCCACAGGCCGCGTCCGGACAGATCGAACAGGGGCTCCCTTTGCGGACTCCACTCGTTGAAGTCCCCGGCAAGTTGCACCGCCCGGGCGCCGGGGGCGAAGCAGCAAAACAGGACCCCATCCTGGATCTTTCGCGGCGGCTGGCACTCAGCCGACGGGACTCCGGCATTTTCATGGAGGTATTCCCCCCGGATGATCTCTTCGCTCAAAGACAGGTAGTCCCGGCATCCTGAACAGGTTGGAGAATAATCGGTAATAGGTTTTGCGAATCTGATCGACTCTTTCAATTTTACGCTGGTCGATATGATCGAAGTAAACAGATGATCGTTGAAATGCCTTTTTACTTCGGTCAGGATTTCTTGAGAAAGTCTTAGTCTCCGGTCATAGTTGGTGACCAGGGCGTTCATTGTGGGCGAGTGGCCGCATTCCCTGCCCAACAGGTTAATTATGTCCATCAGCTTGCCCAGGCCGTGGAGAGAAAAATAGCTTATATCGATGGGAATAACGACCTCGGTTGCGCTCAAAAGGGCGTTGAAAGTCAGCAAGCCAAGATTGGGCGGACAATCGATAATGACAAAATCGTAGGTGTCCCCAAGACCGGACAGAGCCGACCGCAGACGATATTCCCTTCCTTCCTTTCCCGCAAGCTTTTGCTCCGCCGTACTGAGAATGATTTCAGAAGGGACGATATCCAGGCGATCCGAAACGGATCTGGAGAGTTGCTGAACTGAAACTGTCTTGCCTTCAGGTGGGCAAAGAAGGTCATACACACTGGCTTGAAATTCCTGCTCAGACCCAAGAAGCCCAATCGTGCTGTGCCCCTGTGGGTCCAGGTCGATAAGCAAGACGGTTTGCTTTTTTTGCGCCAGGCAAGCAGAAAGATTAATCGCCGTAGTTGTCTTTCCACAACCCCCTTTTTGATTGGCAATCGCAACGACACGCATAATTACCCCCCCTGAAAAGTTCCTTCGCTCTTTTGTTCAAGCCGCCGGACATTGACCGAAGAGAAATTCTGCAGTTGGACATGTGCCAATATTTACAGAGAAGGCCAAACCGGCCTCCTCAAACAATCGAGGGCATGAAATACGGCGGGGGGGGAGTTCAGAACAGTGAAGCATACTCATGGCCTGATGTCAAAAGAATATTTAATCCTCATTTTTTTCCTGCCGCCATGTCCGCTTTCTTTATCCTCCAGGCGGTCTTTTGCGCGGCGGCGCCCTTAGCAGGGACAATGTCGCGCCAAGAGCGGAAAACACTGCAAATGAAATCAGCACCACCTGCATGCTGGAGATGAACGCCGCGATGGTCGCCTTTGTTACAGGCTGGGTTCCCATAAGAAGGGAGAAGACCAGACTAATCGTGGTCATGCTGGTCACCATGCCCAGTGTTCGCACGGTGCCGATCATTCCCGAAGCCATACCGTATTGTCGCGGCCTTACGCTCCCCATTATGGCAACCGTGTTAGGAGTGATGAAAATGCCAAAGCCCGCCCCGATCAGCGCGAGGTTTGCGGCGATCAAATGCAGGGACGCGCCTGTGCGGATTGCCAGGGCTATGAGGAGCAGTCCTGTGCATACTGCCCCAATCCCTAGATTGGCCACCTTAACGGGGGATATCCGATCGGCGATCCTCCCGGCCACGGGTGAAACGAGCATTTGTGAGACCGACTGAATCAGCAGGATAAACCCCGCTTCGCGTGCGGACAGGTCCATGACATATTGCAGGTAGAGGCTCATAAAGAAAGTCAGGCCAAAAGTCGCCGCATAGCTGACCATTGCGGCAAAACAGCTAAGCGTAAAGAATTTGTTCCCGGCAAAAATTGAGATCTCCAGGAGAGGATTTGGAACATGGGTTTCCCAGACGCCAAAAAAGAAGACGAACGCCAAACCCGCAAGCATCATGGCCAGACCTGAACTTCCCGCGCCGAGATGTGATGCGCCAAGCATGACCAATGCCACACCGAACGCATATATGAGGCTGCCCCGCCAATCCATCTTTTCTCCGTGAGCAGCCCGAAGCTCGCCTCTCATGCGATAGAAGCAAAGAAAAGACGCGGCTAGCCCGAAGGGGACGGCCGCCCAGAATACGAATCTCCATCCCAGACGGCTGGTTATGAATCCTCCAAGGACCGGCCCCAGGGAAAGCCCCGAGTAAGTGAAGGCCGAAACTATGCCGATCTTTCGTCCGCGCTGTTCGGGAGGGAACGCGGAGGCCACCAGCGCCATGCTGCCGGCAAGAAGCATTGAGGCGCCCATGCCCTGGAGGAACCGCTGGACGAGGAACAGCCATATGTTTTGCACGAACCCGAGTGAGGCGGTCAACACCGTGAACAGGACAAAGCCGATGAGAAACACCCTGACCCGCCCGATCAGATCGCCAAGGCGTCCGAAAGTCAACATGGATATGGCGGGCGAAAGTATATAGAGCTGTTCAACAAATGCGAGTTGCCGGGCAGAGGCGCCAAGCTCCCTGCCTATTGATGGAAGCGCCACCCCCACCGCCGTGAGCATCAAAGGCACCATGAACTGGGCCGCGCACACCGTGAAAAGAACGGCTCCGGGGGACGCTCTTTTTGTTTCTTTCATTAGCAGTCAGCAGCTACTGGATAACCGGGACTCCCCTGGGAGCATGCCAGACCCTTACTATCTCAACAGTACCCTCAGGCATCTTCGGGAAGCTCCTGGATGCTCTTTATGGACATCTCCCCGGTTGTCATGTTGTCAAGCCTAGGATTGGGTTCCAAACAGCTTAGTCTCACTAAGAATACGGCTAATTGGAAACGGCGTCAATCAGGAGCTGACAACATCGAAGACGGAGATCAATTCACATGAGGCGGGTGCTGCCTACCTTGTCAGGGGCAGCGTTAGTGTCTAGAGTGAAGTTGAGGGAGTTGGCTCTTCGGGTATCTCTTTGTTGGCGTTTGAACTCGCGGCTGTCAATTTTCGCCTTTTCTTAAGAGTACAATAACTCCCGTCCGGATACCGAAATAGGAAACTTTTGATCTGGCAAGGACTTACGATGCCCGGAAAAGTCATGAGTTTGATGAGAAGAGGCGCCATCTCCTGCGGGGAAGAGACCAGCATCCGGGAAGTGGCTCAAATACTGGCGGTCAATTCAAGTCGTTACTGTGTCGTGACCAACAAGGCGCATGAGGTCCTCGGCATCGTTTCCGCGCGAAGCCTTCTCAAGGCGTTCGGTCAGGACCTCGACAATACGCCGGTCAAACAAATTCTTCTTCGGCACACTTATACAATCGGCCCCAACAGTCCCCTCAGTGAAGCAATCCAATTGATGAACAGGCGAAAGATCGAGCACGTTATCGTCACTTCAGACCGGCCCGGAAGCATAGCCGTCCTGGGGGTCCTCCACGTGGAAGACATCCTTTCCGCCATGTTAAAGGAGGAGGGTTCAAACAAAGATGCGAATATGTGATCTCATGGACCGCGAGGTTATCACCTGCAATCCTGAGGACAGCCTCAAACATGTTTTGACAATGATGAAAAGGAACCGGTTCCGCAGTGTAGTGGTGCAGGATGAGACCGGCGAGGTTTGGGGCCTCGTATCCAGGCTGGCTGTAGTTCGGTTCTACGGGGAAGAACTCGAACAAATAAAAGCCGAGCAAGCCATGCGACCTTATAAATTCGATGTCGATCCTCAAATGCCGATTGAAAAAGCGATTGAAATCATGAAGCGAACGAGGATCGAACATCTCATTATCGTCGATCCGCACGCGGGCCCTAAACGCCCGATCGGGGTTTTGGCCAGTTTCAACATAGCCTGGTATATGTCCAAGATCGAGCGGGGCACATACGAGCAGATACTGAAAATGCCCAGGGAATAAGGCGTTTCCCGCTCCCTTGCTTCCGAATCATGAGGAGGTTGGGAAATGCAGACTCTTTTGGGTAGAATCTTCCATTTGGGTGTTATCCTGATTAGTTTCGCGACGTCCCTGCCGATCACCCTGGCCATGTGGGGATTGGGCGTTTATCCGGTAGGAATTTTCCTCAGGTTGATTTTCGTCTTTATAGGTGACCTTGTTTTGCGCTACAGTATAATGAAAAGCGCTTAGTACACGCCCCTGCTTTGACACTAGCCTGAAGAACAAGGAGGTTTTATGGAGCAAGTTGTCGATCCCAATGTAGCCTGGATTGGCTGGGCATTGGTTCTGGCCTTCAATCTTCTCCTGACCGTAATTGGGACGTGGCTGATCCTGAGAAGGAGGAGAGAAGAATGAGCGGACAATTTCTAAACATACCTACGCCGACAAGCGGCATGGTTATAGGATCCGTCATCGGGACTGCCTGCCTTTTGATTGTTGCGGTCGCGCTTGGGCTTATTGCAAAAAGGAGATGGAAATCCTACGATGAATTCCTGGTGGGCAAACGGGACTTCGGTCCGTGGGTGACCGGGTTTGCCCTGTGCGGCGCATATCTTTCCGGCTGGGCCTTTTGCGGCAGCACGGGGATGGTCTACAAGTTCGGTTTTTCAGGCATGTGGTTTGGCGGCATATGGGGCCTGGTGGGAATCATTCCCGCCATCTGGCTCGCTGCGACCAAGACAAGAGACTTTGCTGAAAAGCTCAATGCAACCACAATCACCGAAACGCTCGGGCGGCGGTTTGAATCAAAGGGCCTCCAGACGATCATCGCCATCAGCATGCTCTTCTTTCTGTTCATGTATTCCGTGGGTCAGTTAAAGGCAGCGGGCGGGGTCTGGTATGCGGTTACCGGGCTTCGTCCGTTCTGGTGTCTGCTGATCTGCATAGCTATTGCCTGGGTCTTCCTGGCCGTTGGAGGCTACACGGGCACTCAGTGGTTTATTGCCGTAAAGGGGGCCTTCATCGGATTCGTGGGCGGGCTGCTCAGCATCTGGGCGCTCATTTATGCCGGGGGGTTAGGCAAAATATCCGATGCCCTCATGGCGCAAAAGCCCGCCCTCATGACGCTTATGGACCGCAGTCTGCCCCCGGTGGGCGTGACGGAGGTCTTCTCCACCTACATCGGCATCATGGCGACTCCTATAATCTTTCTGACCATGGCCATCGGATTTCCGCATAACGTCAGCCGTTTTCTGGGCATGAAAAAATTGTCGAACAGAGATTTTGCCATCCTCATCGGGGTTGTTTTCGTCGTGGTAGGAATCCCCAACATGCTCGACTGCTCGAGCAACGGCCTTGTCGCCCGGATGCTTTTCGGCACGAATCTTCTCGAAAACAAGCAGTGGGGCGCAGACCTGGCCGCGCCCATGCTTTCCTGGGCGATAGGCGGCACGGGATTGATGTGCCTCTATCTGACGGCCCTCGTAGGGGCCGCCCTCGGCACGCTCTCGGCCCTGGTCTTCATAATGAGCGCCAATGTAACCAGGGACATCGTAAAACTCTGGCGTCCCCAAACGTCCGATCAATCCCTGATCGGAATGAACTACTTTTTGATAGCGCTCTTTCTGTTCCTGCCGTTCTATTGGACTCTGCAGAACCCGCCTCAACTGCTCGTGCTGTTCATGGGACTGGCTGCAATGGGCCTTGGGTCCATCTTTTTCTTCGTAACGGTGATTTCCTATTACTGGAGAGGAGCTACAAAGGTTGGGGCCATGCTCACGGTGATCTTCGGCACCGTTTTTGCCCTTTTTGGCGGCTGGGCCGTTATGGGGAGGAAGCCGCCCCTGCTTGGCCTGGGCACTACGGAATGGATACTGATCACAGGCTGCGCCATCACCTACTTCGGAGGCAGCCTCTTAACCAAAGCGCCTTCGGCGAAGCTGCTCGACAAGCTTTTTCCTCCCAAGAAGGCCGAAATGGCCATCAAACCGGGACTGGTCGGCGAATAATGCAGGATTGCCGTCAATGAAAGAAGGCCGGGCATCTTTTTGCCCGGTCTTCTTAGAAAAAATCAAACACAGGGGAGCCTCTTCTTCTCCCATTCACCCATCCACCAACTCACCTGCCCTAAATTGCGGGTACGGACAGACGATGTAAGTTCCCGCTGTTCTTGCTGTATTGACCGGCTAAAATGCTGGTTGTTCTTCCATTTTGCGTGCGCAAAATCCTTTTGCTTCCTTGCTTCTGGTTTTTATTCTTCGTGATTTGGTTTTTCCCTCCTTCTT
>Ga0187771_10000553_pt1 | contig 23408 bp, 28 predicted proteins | sample 0116_SJ02_MP15_1_FD_133139 | JGI IMG/M metagenome (GOLD analysis project Ga0187771, IMG submission 133139) | Tropical peat soil microbial communities from peatlands in Department of Meta, Colombia - 0116_SJ02_MP15_10_MG | ecosystem: Environmental > Terrestrial > Soil > Wetlands > Peat | place... | reverse complement strand
TCCTGGAAATATTGAACGTAAAGGACCTTCATGACTTATACGCCCATATAGGCCAGGACCTTGTTTCTCCGCAGGTGGTTCTTTATTACCTCGAAGGCCAAAGGTTCGATGAGTCCAGGAAGCAGGGCGAGGCGGAACCCCCCGGGCGAAATACGCTCGCAGTTTCCGCTCTGGACAAGGCTGTTTTTAAATTCGCGCGCTGCTGCAATCCCCTGCCCGGACAGGACCTGGTTCTGGCAACTCTTAGTGAGCGAGGCGTAACTTTTCACCACCGTGACTGTTATGATCTGCATCAAAGACACTCCCTTCTGGTGCAGCAGATGCTTCAGGTCCAATGGGACCTCAGCGCCCCCTGGCGTCACCCAATGTTGTTCCAGATTCAGGTTGTCGAACAGAGCATTCGAGACCTGCTTCACGCGCTCTCCGGCATGCCGGAGCCGGTGCGCATACAGCAGATGACCGGCGGCCTGGATAAGCACGGCAGGGAGTTCGTCTCTTTGAACGTCCTGTTTCACAATTTTGCCGAGATAAGAAAATTCTTCAGCCTGTTGCCCAATGAAAAGACCATAGTGGAGGATTTTGGAGAACTACGAATCAGGAATTAGCAGTGGGTTCCGGTCAGTGAAGCAGCCTGTCTTCATGGATCTCGCCGAAGGCTTTCCGGGTCAGTTCCCTAAGCCTGTCCTTTTTCACCCCCGCCACTTCCACCAGCAGGAACTGAATCCAAACGCCGCACAGAAAGCTGACCACATTTTCATTGCTGATGAAAACCTCCTCTCTCAGATTCTCGTCTCGGATCGCTTCGGCAGCAAGGCTCATAACGCCGTTTCGCAACTTCCCTTCCCCCAGGCTTTGGACACCCTTGCGGTAAAGCGCATCCATTTGCTGCGTCTGGATAACGATGCAGCAAGCCCGGTCGCAGGCTTCGATCAGAGTCATCTTTTTTGCCTTCATCAGCACACTTTTTCGAACCTTCTTCTTCCGTAAGAGATTGATTTTCAAGAAAGCAGGCAATGATTATCTTAAAGAACAATCTTAACATTTTCGAGCGGTGCCTGGAAATACTGAAACCAGCCTTGATGCTTGGAGAGGTGGCTTTTTTTGTTGACAAAGCAGCTCGGTATTACCTTATTATCGTGGTTTCCAATGCTTAGCCAGTACTAGAAAGGAGCTTTCATGCGAATCCGTTCAGCAAATCTCTCCGGAGCTGCCAGAATTGCCTGCTTTTGGACCTTATTCTGGACGGTGCTTCTCTTTTTCGGACCAGACGCTCACCCGGCGACCCCGGCATCGTTTGCGGACCTCGTCGAATCGGTCAAAGAATCGGTGGTGAACATTTCCACTACTCAGACGCTCAAGGAAAGTCCTATGCAGCCTTTTTTTGGGCCCAACTCACCTTTTCGGGATTTTTTCGGCGAAGAATGGAAGCATTTCTTTGGCGATGCGCCCCCGGGACAGCTCAAAACCCACGCCCTCGGTTCGGGCTTCATAATCAGCAATGACGGTCTCATCCTCACCAATAACCACGTAGTTGAAAAAGCCGATGAGATCAGGATCAAAACTCTCGGCGGAGCTGAATACGACGCAAAGGTGGTCGGGCGGGACCCGAAAACAGACATTGCCCTGATCCAGATAAAAGTTAAGGGCAAGCTGCCAGCGCCGGCAAAACTCGGAGACTCGGAGGCGATCCGGGTCGGCGACTGGGTCATAGCCGTGGGAAATCCTTTCGGATTGGGCAATACCGTTACCGCAGGCATAATCAGCGCAAAGGGCCGTGTAATAGGGGCCGGGCAATATGACGATTTTCTCCAGACAGATGCAGCGATCAATCCCGGCAACAGTGGAGGACCGCTGTTCAACATGAGCGGCGAGGTGGTCGGCATAAACACGGCCATCGTCGCCCAGGGGCAAGGGATCGGCTTTGCCACCCCGATCAATATGGCTAAGGACATTCTGGATCAGTTGAAGACCGGGAAGGTCGTTCGGGGATGGCTTGGAATAATGATCCAGGACATCACCCCCGAACTCGCCGAGTCTTTTGGCATAAAGGAGACCAAGGGAGTAATCGTAGCCGACGTGGTCCCTGACAGTCCCGCTGAAAGGGACGGTCTCAAAAGGGGAGACATCGTTGAGAAGCTCAACGGCAAACAGGTCGAAAACGCCAACCAGCTTTCACGCTCGGTTGCCGCAATGAAGCCGGAGAGCGTAGCGGCCATCGACCTGATTCGGGACGGCAAATCCGTTACGGTCAAAGTTACCATCGGGACCATGCCTGAAGAGATAGCGGAGAAAAAAGCCGGCGCCCGCAAGACGGAAAGCGCCTGGGGTATAACGGTCCAAAACCTTACTGCCGAGCTCGCTCAGAAATTTGGCCTTGATGAAAAAGAATCCGGGGTGGTCATTACCGAGGTTGCCTCAGGGACCCCGGCCGATGAAGCGAGGCTGCGCCAGGGAGACCTGATAAAGGAAGTCAACCGGCAGAAGATTCAAAATGTTCGCGACTGGAAACAGATTACGGACAAGATGCGAAAGGGCGAACCCCTTCTGCTGCTCGTAAAACGAGGCGCAAACACATTCTATGTAGCCATCAGGGTCTCGAAGGAATAAGAGGTGCTTGAAGCGGGGAGCAAAAAGCAGGACGGCACCTGAACCTGACATGGAGCGATGCGAAGATGCGCAGACGCGGGTCCGGCACTCAGGCGCCTGAGTGCCGGAGGGGATGGAAGTGGATATCGAAGGGCGACCTTTCATAGTAAGCGTATCCGCCGAGCAGCTGCGAAAGGAAAAAGAAAAGGCGAGGGAACTGCGCGCAACTCAGTGGTGGAAGCTCCAGGTCGCCAAGGGGTCCTGCTATTATTGCCACAAGAAAGTGGTTCCAGCCGAGTTGACGATGGACCACATAGTTGCGCTTTCACGCGGAGGCAAATCCACCCGCGCAAACTGCGTAGCGGCATGCAGGGAGTGCAACAGCCGCAAGAAGTATCTGCTGCCGGTCGAATGGGATGCATATGTTAAGCGAATGCATGAAACGGAAGGGATAAGGGATAAGGGGCAAAATGGAACAATGTAAAGAATGCGAACTTGCGATCTACTGCTTTTCCGATTCGAGTTCCTGGATTTTCAGAACCATGAAGGAAATGGGAGAAAAAAAGGATGCGATCTCCAACTGCCCGGTGCGCGATCAGGTGGAGCAGGAGTGCGCGGCGCAGACAAAACAGGGGTAAAACAAATTGAAGAATTTAGGAATTGAGGGATATCATCTAATCTAATCTAATCCCTCAGTTCCTCCTTATCAGGTAAACATGTTGACCTTGCAGTTGCGCGCGTGTTTCAGGTATTGTTCGGCGGTCTGGATTTCAATCCCCTCGATAAAATTCTCCCGGCGCAAACCCATCATATCCATAGTCATTTTGCATGCAACAAACCTGACCCCCTCAAGTTGCGCAATTTCCATCAGCTCATCCAGGGCCGGGACAGTTGCCGATTTGATTTTTTTCCGCATCATCCAGCTTGCAAACGCGGACATGCCCGGGATGGCCCCCATGGTCCCGCCGGGAATGAACTTGCACCTGGCGGCGCCGCCTTTGCGGATGACGTTGATCCCCATAAAAGTGTAGAAGATGCTTGCGTCCATTCCAAGTCTTCTGGCATTTACCGCCAGCACCAAAGAGGGATAAGCGCCGTCGAGCGTGTCGCGGCTGCATATAAAGGTGCAGCAGGCCGGTTCGGCTGAAGGTTGGGCGCCGGTGTCGTTTTTTTGCTCTAAGGCTGTCGAATCTGACATGGTCTTGTCTCCTGAACATAGAGGCTGTTGTTCAGCCTGCTTTCTCAAGCCCCGTGCGCCCGCAGGGCTGCACGACGTCCTGTCCGGCATCAAACGTAACACCGGGATTTGCAGAGTCAAGCGGGCGCCTGATGAGTTGGTCGTCACCCAAGATTACCTTGCCGAAATCGCCGAGGTCAACCTCGGCCCCGTAGATCTCGGAGACTAGAAAAATGGAGCGAGAATGGAGCGGATTTCCAAAATTTGGAGCGCTCAATCTGCTCCGTTTTGCCCGCCCTGGCCCACCTCTACCCATTCCTTGATTTTACAAAAACCGCGTGCTATAAGCGTTTCTAGTCATGAGCCGGCGTAGCTCAGCGGCAGAGCAGCTGATTCGTAATCAGCAGGTCGCGGGTTCAAATCCCATCGCCGGCTATAGGTTTACGAGAAATGAGTTTTTCTCGGGTAAGCAGGAGGTAAGCACGCGGATTGATTTCGACGCCTTTTCTCGCTCTCGGAGGTAGAAACAGAATCCCGCATTTCAGGCAGGAAAAACCGACTCGGTTAGGAGGGGAAAACTCATGCCAAGGGAAAAAAAGGAAATCGAAATACCTCGATGCGGCACGACTGTTAACATTGACCTGACTGGCGATGTTATGTGCAATGTGAAGGTTCTCCTCGGAAATAGTGAAGTAAGAAGAATTCTCCAAGCCACTCTCGACATACTTCCGGCCAAGCAGAAAGAAAAAGTCGAACAACCCATCCAGTCGGTCATAAAGGCCCTCAGTCAATATTCAAAAGAGTTTGAGATAAGTATCCTTCCCGTAACAAATAAGAGGGCACTCAATGAATGGAATGCCCTTAAGGTGTAGTGACCTGTATGTCACCTTTTGGTTCTCCACGAGGCTGTCCACAGGCTTGATGTTTGAGAAGCAAGATTCGCGATGCTCGAATGGGGAGGGTCGAAATGAGCGTGTCCAGGATGGAGAAAATGGCAATCGTTCTGTTGTCCATATTTCTTTTTGCTCCGCCCTTGTGGAGTCAGGACCAGACGAAAAAAGCCACCGAATCCCACAAAAGAGCAATTTGCACGGAAATATGCCATGACATTGACGTTCTCCTCTACGACGTTCCCCATCTCCACGAGGCGACAGCATCTTGCTCGTATACTGATGAACGGCTGTTGATTAAACCCCAAAAGAGCCTCGCTCCCGACCGCATGACCCGGTTTGTTTTCCTTTCTTTTGTTGCTGCCGGCATGTTGCGAAACGAGGATCTTATTATGCCTCCTATCGTCTTGGTCGGATATGGAAAAGCCTGTCAGCAAATGAGTACCAATGATGCGGCCATCCTCCAGAAGTCTGCGAAATTCCCAGGCGATTCAGGCATGTATAACGCGATGCTTATGGCTAAAGAGGCACCAAAGGTAGAATGCCCCAAATAAATCGATTTTGAACAGATCGCTACTCCTTTCTGGCTACTATTTTTTCTTGAGTTTGGATGGAGGCATGAATGGGCATATTACTGTTTGTGCTGATCGTGGCATTGGCTTTCATATTTATCTATTCGTATCTCAGCAAGAAAGAGGAAAGAGTTATTCCAAGAAAAAACGAGTTCGAGGGCGGCTGGACCGGTAACATCTCAGAGTTGATAAGTTCCCGCTCTGACTCTGCAGCCAGCCACCCCAACCGAGTCCAGTTTGCGATTCCAATAGTGGAAGATTCATCCCACGTTGCCCCGGGTGATGAGTTTCGTCTTGAGAACGATCCCGAGGATGTTATCCGGATTCGCCGGAAAAGACCTCCGCAAGCGACCTTCCCAACGATTTTAATCAAAGACGTTCCGGTAGCCGGAGTTTCACAGCCCGAAGCCAGGAAAAACGTAATGATGTTCATTGCTGGCAAGGACCGGTCTCGTGCGCTCGTAAGAGATCGAGGGAACCGATTTGACAAGAACGCCATAAAGGTCATTGGGAAGTGGGAGGACCGTGGCAGAGGGGCAGGTTCTGCACAATTAGGCTGGATCCCTCGTGAAATAGCAAAAGAAATTGCTCAGGATAAGAAGTTGGCAGGATTGGACCTATATGCGAGTCTGAGGGCAATTTTCCTGCCCTCACCCGGGAAGGCGCCTGGCCTCCGATTCGATATCTGGGCTTGATGAAAAAAGTTGTTTTTCCTGATTCACCAACCTTCACTCATGCAAGAATCAAGAATTGAGAGGAAGAACTATGAAGTACAAATTTGGAGGAAACGAATTCAGTGACTGCTTGGCTCCGCTGGTCGTGAAGGACAGGATAATCGTGGTTGAACCGGGGGAAATGAATCCGTTTACCAAAACCCCGAACTGGCTGGTTAGTGTCGGAAAGGGCGAAGCAGGAAAAATCCACTGGGATATAATCAGGAATAACCCAATCCAGAGTGAGAGTTACGAAATATCCACGACTTCGGCGGGAGTTATAACCGTCGCGAGTAAGGCAACGGGACGATTTGCTTACAAAGTCCGCCCTGGGGCGACATCCTCTTTAGTATTCGGGAGTTTTGAGGAAGGTGGTTATGAGGTCGTTATCAGAGACAATTATACGGTGATTAAGCGGGGCGACGTGACAGCGGCAACAATTAGACATAGCTCCTTCACCGGGGTTCAAGCTGCAATTGTTGTAAACGAAGATGATAGCATCTTAATAGGCGCCAGCTTGCCGGATCGGTTCATCATGAAGTAGTTTCGGAAACCCATAGGGGCACGCTCGGGAGGTGTATGTTTTGCGTTCATCTCAAAAGCGGCGGGATAATATCATTCAAAATGGAGGCCGTGTTGCGCGGGCGAGAGAAATTCTCCTTCGTCATTTTTCCGAAGAGGAAATTGAGACTGTGCGAGCCGCCCCGGAGCAATTTATGAGCTTTTACAGATCACTATTGGGTTCAGAGTGCCTGACATACACAGACATACAACCCTCAACCGCTTGAATGTCGTGTTTGTCCAGCGATGCCTTCTCATTCTGGAGAAATCCTGGTAAAGCATCAGGATTGAGTACCCAGACATCGCAACCTTTCGGCTGGGGCTTCACAAACCATCCAGGATAAAGAACAACCGGTCGAACATGTAAATCGTCAGAAATCACATCCTTGAGGAATTCTCGCTTTATCCAATCTGCCTGTGCCTTTGCTTGGACAATTGGGTCGGGGTCCGGTGGAAATCCATTCATCGATACCGCCTCTCCATCATAGATGATCTCGCATGGCCCTTTTGCTGGCTTGCTGATCGTCTTCGTCTCAACTGTGTAAACGCCTGTTGGTCCAATGAGCAGATGGTCGATATTAAATTTATCGCCTACGATATCGTGCAGAACGCGATAGCCTCTTTCCCTCAGCTTCTCAAGACATTGACCAACAAACCTTTCGCCGTCTCTTCCTTGCCTAAGCGGTTTAAGCCCTCGCCAGATCAGGATGAGTTTCCAAATCGCGTAATAGCAAACTAAGACAGCAAGGAAAGTCGGAATGATCGGTTGAGGAGGTGATTTGAAAAACCATCTAAACCATTCAGTAATTGCAACGGTAATCGCCAAGGCCATTAAAACCACGTACTCCATAGCTTTGCCAACTCGACTGTTGATTTGTTCCTGGACCGACTGCCCTGGCAATCTTAAAGGCTTTTTCTTTAAGGGCGAACGCTTCGTAACTTTTTTTCGATGGAGAAAGTCCATTCTCTGCTCCAGGTATGAGATCCCGCCAGAATGCAGCCGTTGACATTCTTACCTTCGGCATAATTCGGCTCATTGATGAGTTTTTAGTGTGAGGCCAACGGGCTCTCTTTTCGCTGTCAAATTTTTAAACAGAACAGGCTATCTTTCGGGTATATTGAACGTCCCACTGAGAAATCGATTGTAGGGCATTTTAGGGAGGTCCAAGGTAACCTCTGGCTCCGGGTTCGCTGGATCGGCGGACACACGCCCACCACTTGCCTGGACCATCTTCGTGGCTGGACGGTATCGGTTTTCCGTTCGGGCTCCGGGAATCCCGCGAACATGACGCGCCAGGATGCCCCACAATCGATTTTCTCGACCGGACCCATAGCTGACACCCCCCCGGAAATTTCCATTTTAGATCCAAAAAAGGCCACGCTCATCATCGGCCGGTCATGGTTCGCTTTGTACTACCCTCTTCAGGAATACCATTTTGGAGGGGATTGCAAGCGGTTTCTCAATCCGAGAGATAGTGTGACAGAGACATCTCTGTTCAGGCATATGGAATTCTCTGAAATCCAAGGAGTTCAAAATGTCTATCGAAAGTGAATGCTTTTACGATACCAAATCGAAGCATGACAGCCATACTGATAGCATCGTTGAAAGTGAGGTCTTGGTCAGGAAATCGCTTGAGCAGGTCAACGGCATATTTTTCGTCGTCGTCATCTGGCCTGATCACGTTGATGGTCCCGAGGGGAGTGTTTCGAGGGAATTTCTCAATGAAATTCAGCGCCGTTTGGTAGCCCAGTCTTTTTTTGTAAAGCAAACGACGATGAGTTTCGGCGGCCGTTAGCGTCGTACAATGAATGTAATTGGGCGGATTCCTTTCCAGTGTTGCGATGCATTCCATGGCCTCGCTATGACGATCGTCGCTCTTGTCGTAAATCGCTTCCCACGCACAAGTGTCAATCAAGATAGCCCTCGAATAAATCGTGCGTGGGAATTTTGCTGAAGTAGCCATGGAGATGGATTAGGTTCGCAATCCTTTCCAATACGGCGTCAGCACCGGCAGAAAAGTTATATGACGTTCGCTGGAACGGAGCCGGGCGGAGATTCATCACTTAGTAATAATGCTTCACCGGCGATCACTATGTAAGTTCCTGGCTCTCCTGAAGGTGGAGAGCCTTCAAAAAAGTAAGGGTCGGGTACCTCTCCTGAGAATCTGAGCCTTTGGATTTTCGCGGTGGTATAGCTCTCGTTATAGACCAAAAATTCCTGGGTTCGGTTGGTAGTGGTCATTTCTATACTCCTTCTTCATTCGCGCGCCATGATAGGTCTATCATCTTGTACTGAACATTTACCGCCACGCCTGGGATCATAGGCAGGGGTTGCCCAGGAGGGACCTGGACGTGTATATTCGCCGGTATTTGCTGCGTTGGTTGAAGAGTGAAATGAGATTTGAATATTGTAGATTGAATCGCAGTCTCTATGAAAGCACCATTCAGGGCAATGACACGGTTAGGATTCGCTATGGCCTCTTGCACGATGGCATCTTGGCACAAAGGCTGATTCAGGAGCAAGGTCGCTGCGTATTCTTTATATAAATTCCACAATAGCCTCTGTTCAGAGTCGTCGGCGTCCTTGATCCTGTCTCCCAGAATGAGACGGGCTTCATTCCTGTTGATGGCATGCCCGTGTGAGTAGAGGCTTTTCGTCAAATAGTTAACAATGCGTTTGATGTCCAGATTTTGCCCATTTGCTGCTAATGTGAGAAGCTTTTCCGACAGCAGCCTGATCTGAGTGTGCGCCCGATTGACGTTGCCCAATGCGACCGGATCAACCGTTTCAGACAGTCTCTTGAATGCCTGGAGAATCCTTTCGTGCTGCCTGTCTTCTTCAAACTCCGGCTGATCTTTTCCTGCCACTTCCGACCTCTTAGAAGGGTCCATGGCTAATTCAATGTAAGAGGTCACGTCTTCGACACTGATGCCTCTCCTTTGCCTTGTCAATTCGTCAACCGGGTTGAATTGATTCCCTGTGGTTGGATCGACTGGACTAAGTTCTGCACACTCGCTCATGACTGTTTCGTCCGCTCCCAGGCAAATCATTGTCCCGCCGCTATGGGCTCTGAAAGGCACCAAGACAGAGAACCGCTGCCGAACATATTCCCTGCAAATATTGACTAGTGGCCAAACTGAATCAACTTCGCCGCCCCGGGTGTATAGAAACAGGTCGAGCTTATCCACCTTACCGATATTTTTAAGTTGCTCGTAAATGAAATAGATCGCCTCACCTGCAAGCTGTGCATTTTGGCCAGGCAACACAAATCCAGGCGGGAAACCCGTTCTGTCGCTCATCACATACGTCAGGACTCTCGATCCCCTATATGCCTCGATCTCTCTGATAATTGCGGAACGCTCGCTGAATCCCATGGTTTCCTCTTTAAAGAGCTCCTGCCCAAAAAGAACGTTCAATTTTTTCGAAGCAAAACTCGTACCGAAAAGAAGTCCAATCCAAAGATCGGCTGGTAATGGACAAAACTGAAATTGATTGTACACTAAAACGAAAAATGCAGAAGGAAAAAATTTCCCATTTGGGAAACTTCTCTCATTTTAATCCTGGCGGAAATAACCGCTCTGACGTCCCCTGCAGTGATCAAATCGACCATAAAAGACCTTTGCCTTGATAGAACGTCCCAAATGACGCGCCAGGATGCCCCACGATCGACAATCCCACCCAAAGACATATCTGAACATGGACGGAAGAATGCGCTTTTGCGGGCTGCCGACAGAGCCCGGGCCGGCGCTGGTCATTTTTCGCTGCTTTGCCGCTTCTATGGCTGGCTCCGGTCTTCCCGGCCTGCGCGGTAAATTCCGTGGTGATCCCCGTTGGCTTTCATCTCTGTTTCCTCGGCTTCTTCAGCGGCATCTCCCATCTTGACTGTCCCATCTTTTCAATGTAGTCGACCGCCAGGAGAACAGCGTTCAGCCCAAGGGAAGGCAGTTCTGTATCGCTCTTTTGGTAATCCGACAGGTAGCGTTCGGAGGCCGTCCGAAGCCCACGCCGCATGCAGACCAGGTATGAAACCGACTCAGCCTCGATCTCCTTGATGTTTTTATCCTTGTCGGTATTGGCTTCCCACCAGGCGCGTCTATCAGTCCCCAGGTGCCCGCAAAAAATGTGGCCGAGCTCGTGAGCCAGGGTTGAATATTTCTCTTCCGGGCTGTGCTCAACATTGAGCAGGATGAGGTAATTCGAATCGGGGGATAACTTCAGGTCCTTGAAGTACCTACGCGCTCCTGCGGTCAGGCGAATGGCCCTGCCTGCCTGGGAAAGACCCTTCAAATCATCTCGAACATCTATGCCTTGAACGTCGCAGTTGTGGATGACTCTTCCAAGGATTTCCTCCGGCAGCTTCCCCTTCGTATCGAAGGGTTTAAAAACATAGTCGGGAACAGGCGTCCCTTCTGTTTCCTCGAAATCATAGACAAACCTTACGGGGCCGAAGGGGTGAAGGATGACAAAAGGCCGGGCATTGCGTTTCGGCCGGCGACCGAAATGACACGCCCATTCCCGCATCGAGGCCACATAGCTCGCATCCGGATTCTGGATATGAAGCAGCATAGCGTTGAACGGAGCGTAGCGCGGGAACTTGCTGACAAACTTCATAAGCTCCATGTACTCCTTGCTGCGTCGATAATGCCTGCTGGCGCCGAACAGTTCGTCGAGCGCGCAGAGGTCCCTTTCCTCCTGGTCAACTGAGTCGGTCTGATTACTTGAGTGAAGCGTTGAAATCTGAAGCTGCTGGGTCATTGCTGGTAACTCCCCTTGATCGAGGCTCTTTCAAAGCATCCTCAATGCTGCCGTACAACAGGAGCCAATGATAGTTGATCGTCCAATCAATAAGTGTTCCTGCACGCCAGGACACCCCCACAATCGATGATCTTCCCTCAGCCCATGTCCAACTATGGACGGAACAATGCGGGTCTGCGGGCTATCCGCTATTCCTCTTTACGCCGCAACCAGAAATTCCACACTCCCTGCACCCAGGAGTAGGTGTACCAGAAGCTTATCAGGATAAGCCCCCACTGGTGATGATAGAAGCCCGAGAAAAGCCACGCGGGTTGACTCACCAGGCCGGCAACATGTCCCCACCTTCGCCAGTCTTCGCGCCTGCCAAGCAGCCAGATCGCAGCGCAGCCGAAAATTACCATCCATGCCTGTGATATGAAATCAAGAGTTTCCAATGTTGAATCCAACGTGGAGGACCCGGCCCCGGATCGGAAGCCGGGTCTGTCAATGTTGAGTCCTCGAACTCAGTATTGTTTTTACCGGCGCGGTCCCATGATCTTCCCCTTAACCAAATTGCATCAAAAGGAACCAAAAGCGAGGACCGTCACCACCGTCCGACATTCGTTTTTACTCCTTAACCTCGATGGGGCGGCTGTCCATTTTCTTGCGGAATTCGTCCGCCCTGAATCGCATTCCGTCAGCCATGGCCATAAGGGAAAGTCCTATGGCTTCAGTACTCCTAGGGTCCTCATCATTAAGTATGCATGCCAGCATGTGTCCAAATCTACTGATCGGTTCGATGATCTGGTCCAAGAGGTCTTCTACCTCATAGGCCGGCCAGCGATCTCTTTCCTGCTTTTCTTTCACTTCCCGCCTTGTTTCGGCTAAGTCCTCTTCGATTGCCTTTCTAAATGCCCAGTATGCCCCCGCCACCCACTTTTCCGCTTGGCTGGCAGGTTTCCCTTCATCACTTTCCCTCCTTACTCGATCGGCGATTTCATCGAGTATTTCTAAACTTTTGCTCATGCTGCACCTCCAAAAAGGTAGCGCCGGTGGGCTTAGCCGACAAACTGCCCGCTCGTGAACGGACAGCCGCCCCTGTGCCTGAACACAGGTCCCAACGGCGCTGATGGAATTCCAATTTTGGAGTTTGCCAACTTTGGCATGGCGTCTTCCTCACGAGAATGCTTCGGGGTGCTAAGCCGAAACATTTCTTAGGATAACGATTTTGGAGGCGAGGTCAATTGAAAAGTTTCACGGAAGAGTTTCATTCTTTTAATGGGCGCTCTCGTGTCTCCTGCCTGGAATGGAATTCAAAAATAGAATCTTTTCTAAAACAAAGTCTCGGAAGTCTCGGAAGTCTCGACACATCGGTCCAGCAAGGTTTTGCAGACCGAGACATTGAAAATAGCAAGTCTCGGAAGTCTCGCTGTTTTGATCGAAGTAATCTAGGGACCAAGACTTCCGAGACATTGGAAAATCAAAGTCTCGCCCCGGAAACTAAGGCCGGGCCTGCATTTCGAGACTTCCGAGACTTCCGAGACGTTATTTCTAACGACAGTGAAAAATTTGATCCCGATTCGGAACGTGCGCCCGGCATCGCCAATGTTTTACGTCCTGCTGACGATCACAGCAGCAAATCTTGCCGGCAAACCACCTTTTAGGGCTCACGCGGAGAAAGAACGGTACGGGGGAATTGCTGCTCTTCTTTACCTTGCAAGCCCGAAAATCTCTGGTCACTGCCATCCGCTCAAATAATTATTCGAGAATGGAAAGAATTTCGGTGAGGCAATTCTCATTGCGGAGGAGAGCTGTATGAACTTGATGGGACCGATTGGACCGATCGTCGGCCCTTATCGCCACCATATCACGGGGCCAAAAGAACCCACGATCAAGCCAACTCAGGTGCACCGCGTAGTCTGGTGTCCGAGTGCACTTCAATTCAGGCTATATGCTGCCGAGGCTACTTTACTTGGACGGTTTGATCTCTTTCAAAGAGAACTTGAAGTTCTTGCCCTTGAGTCCTATGAGCTGTGCCTTGACCCCATTGCCAGTATTTTCAAACCAAGTTAGCTGAGCTTTGGCACTAGACAAGAACCCTATAGATAAAACGCTTGCGTCGACTAGATTTTCCAGATCAAGTTCTTTCTTCAGTCCTTTCTCTTCAACTATGGCAATGGCTCCCCTGTCGGCGGAGATTGCCAACGGGAACTTTCTGATGTAAGATGATTCAAGTCCCCTCTCGTGAGGAAAAAGGTAGCGAAGTTGTTCCATATCCCCGGCATTCGCTAGCTCGCTAAGCAGTTGCCAGTAGGGCTTAAAGTCTTTAAACTCCGAAAAAGTAAGTCTTCCCACAGGTACTAGAGGTAGTAAAGGGTCACTAGAAGTAGCTAAGAACAAAGTGACCCACTGTGTTTCTATTGACGTAATGACTGAATAGTAACTAACCAAGTCGAAGATGAGCCCATTTCTTGTCGCGTAGAGAAGCGCATCCTTTGACACGGCCATCAATTCGGACGAGCCGATTTTCAATTGCGGGAGAATTGTGATGATCTTGACGACTGCATCTATCTTCTCCGACCGCGGACCTTCGGCAAGCAATCGCTTTAGTTCCCCAACAACTTCAGACCAGTCGGGCCTAAGCATGACGCATGTCATGAGTGCATTCTGCTTCACTTCGCTCCAGTTCAGAGTGCGATAGGTAGAAAGTAGCTTGTCTACTCCTTCCAAGTACCCGACCTCGCGAACATATATCGCGGCCTTAGCCCGAACGGAATCTGTGTGAGCTGGTGATGCAACAAGGTCAACGGCTGACGAGCCGAGATCCTTATGTTTAAAGTTTGAGAGAATCGCTTCTGTTTTCTCTGGCTGCTTGCTGATCCAGTTGTACGGGGACTTTTCAGGCGGACTCAGCATCTCCGATAACAGGCGATTCGCATCCGTCTTTTTACGGTCATCCGTCTGCAAGTCTAGTACGGCCAGAGTGTCCATAAAATCCTGTAGCGGTAAGTCTTCTCTCTTAATCCAAGTGCGAAGTCGTTCCCAGTCATTGACAGACAGCGTAATCTCATGACTTGGTCCTCTAGCGTGAGCTGCCAAAGTTGAACTAATTACTGTCCGATTAAGAAGGTCGGTCAAGGTATTTTTGATGCTTGTCTCCGAGTCAGCCCTCTGGATCAGTTCCTCCGCTTGCTTTTTCACAATCTGAATAGTTTCCTTCTTTATATCGCTCCAAGTGGTAAGACCAAAAACAGTGAACATCGCGAAGAACACTGTTATCGCAGCGCCTACTATCTTCGCCGCAAGCACGACTGAGTCCTTCAGAAGCTTCTGTTCTTTTTCGAGCTCAATGCCTACCTCAGCGCGTACTAGTTTTTCAATATCTCTCACAATCGCCTTCCGGTCCTCTTCAGAAATATGTTTTGCTTCGCTCATGAGAATTTCCTCCGCAGGTTATCGATGATTAATTCCCAAAAAATCTGATCGCGGCGGTAGGATACGCATACATTCGATGGGGTCAACCGGGAGGATGGCGGCTCCATGCGTTCTTTCCTTATGCTCGTGGGCATCAGAGGATTGCTGGATCACTAGCTAGCAATCGGCTGTTCATGTAGGAGAGATACGCCGAATTTCCCTTTCTTAGCTTTTCAGCCGTCCCGGCACAACGTGCCCTGAGAGGTATTTTGAAAATCTTACACCCGCAATACCCGGTTTTGCCGCTTAAAAGACTCAGCCACGGTTCACATTTTTATCACTGTACGAAACAAACCCCCGAAATTGATTTCAGAAAGGTCCTTACCAAATGGGTCACCTGTCTTGCCAATCCTTGAAGCTGCGGGGACAGGCAGGCGCATAACGGATTCGGGTAGGTTGAGCTTTTTGGTTTTTCCCGATTTCCTATGCTACTAGATTATGCCCCAAGACCACTCCGGAGAGATGTTTCTTTTTATCACCCCTTTGGTCATGATCTCGAGTATTCGGATCTTCGATCCAGGCTGAGGAAACTTTGTCCCTGAAGTCTCCTTTCTCAATGCCTCATAAACCGGGAGCAGGGGTGAATTGCAATTCTCCAGAATGGCCAACGTTATGGGCGTAAAAAGATAAATTCCTTATCTGGGAAAAATGATTTCAAGAAGATGAGCGCCATCTTTGCATCCAGCAAGTCAGAAAAGCCACCACTGGTCCAACAGACGTTTCCCAAATAGTTGTCTATACCGAATTGGTATGCTGAATCCGGTGACAGTATGTTGGTACCAGTCGTCGGAAACTTTGATAAAAGGAACGGTGCATATAAATTGTCGTCTCCTTCCACGGTCACAAATCCAGGAACGAACCAATCCCCTTCACCGAACGTTTTGTGCAGATTCAGTGCTGGATTGCTCGGAGAAAAGAAATATGTATCACTCCGGTACCATCTAGGCGCAGCAAGCCAATCGTGAATACGTTCCAGATATTGCGCAGGATCAAAAAAGGAAAGTGGGTTCTCCAAGATTAGGGACGCCATGTATTTATGGCTTGCAGTAAGCTCATCCAGACACTTAGTGAGTCGCTCTCTGCTCTGCTTTAGCGAGAGGTGAGCCCATGCTTTGCTTACGCTCACCTTCGCACGTGCTACGAAATTTTCGAACCAAATCATCGATTGACGCAAGCTTTCAGTCAGCGTTGGCACCTTCATTTCCTCAGAACAATCATCCAGAAATGAGAGGATATCAACGACCGAAGGGTTCCGACGATCGCGGTTAGCTATGATACTCACACCCAACAGTCTATCCGCCGGATTGGTGTATGAAGTTGGGGTTTGGTCCCACCATTGGCCGCAAAGAGCGAAAAACAAGATCGCATTACGAACTGTAGCCGAAACGACAGCATTTTCGCCGACCAATTTCCATATCGATGTGAGCCTATCGTAGTCCTTTTCTTCGTCATAGAGTCTGACCATATTCACGAAAGATTCAAGCATTTTTTCCCCAAAAATAACTCCAATGAGCATATTTTGTACCGATAGAGCCGACTCTTCCAGAAGGTGACGTGTGCTCAACTCCCATAACGACGAAGATTTTGAAGGTTGATATAATAAGAGGATTTGATTGATTAAACATTCCGCACCGGTTGCAGCAATCGCGGCTGGATTCGGGGGCCTTCTACTTAATTTTCCTGATTTTGTGTTTGCCTGGTACAAGGTATGAAGTTCGACGGGAAGTCGTGCCCAAGCTGATATTGGAAGGGCAATCGTGTCCTCCGTCAACAGCACCTGCATTAAGATGGGAAGGCTCAAGGTATTGGTAATCAAGTTTGAAAGAATCTTGGCTCCAAACGGGCTACCGTAGAACTCATGAAAGTGTCTCAGCTCATGAATTGCAGCACTAGATAGGCAAAGTACGAAGAAATTCTCCCATTTGTCATGACCCGAATTAAGAAACTTCTGTATGATGACAAACTGCTCGATGCTATTGTCCATCGCGAGGTATTTAAAAAGGAAGTGTTGGAAATCCTTAGTCGTGCCGTGAAGGTTTGGTACTCCGAGGGTAATCCCAGGAAAGAACGGGTCTGTCGACCCAAACTGGAATTTGCTTCTCGAAAGATGTTTAGGAATTTGATCGTTCATGCGATCAGCTACTCTGACATATCATTCTCGCAAAGATTTACTGATCTGTTGGCTTATCATCCGCGGATCGGAATCAGCATGAATTGTGGCGGTCGTGCCGTTGGGCAGTTCGATACTAACAGTTGCGTCGCTTTTGACCGATTTCAGGATCTTCACAATTTCAAGAATCACCTTGCCCAATTCTGCGAGTCCCTTGATGAGGCCAATAACCAAGATCCCTTCAGACAAGCCAAAACGAGGCCTATCCTTCCATTCAGATTCCTGTGTGGAGACAACTTGGAAATCTGGCAGTTGAATCAACTCATTTGCAATCGACTGAGATGCATAGAGGTGGACAAGGATGTCAGTCATGCCTAGAACTCATCGAAGAACTTTGCGTTCAGCTCTGGTCGTTCTAACTTCACTAAACCCGGAGAGTCACTCCAGTATAATTAGCTCCACTATTGTATATTGTTCCTCGAAAGTCAACTCGAAAAAAATCATCATTGCGGCGGTACGTCCACAAATACCATTCCGGAATGATACGTCCACTTCCGCCCTCTACACTCAAACTCCATTTGCGATCGGATTTTTGCCTCAAAAACTTCCGTTGCGTCCATGAAGCCTTGAAAACCATACGATTCTCATATCCGATATACAAAAGATATCTCAGTAAGGACTGTTTTCGAGATACAACGACGCATCTCCTCCCCGGAGCTTAAAGCCCGGCTCAAGCCTGTCCGAGTTGATGGGAGCAGGCGAAAATGATGCGGCTAATGGTAGGCCAGAAGAAAACCGACGGACCCGGCAAGAATCAAGGCTCATAATGCGGGAGTTACATATTCCACTCCAACTGTACGTAACAAACCCTAGAAATCGGCGTCTGCCCTATCCTTTGGAAAGTTAAGTCAGCTTGCCAACGTCTTGATTTCACAAAAGATTAATGTATGAGACGAAAACATTGACATTTCCCAGATTTGTTGCTTTTTGTGCCGACGCGCCTTTAGCTCGCGTCTTTGGTGGCCGCATTCCCGGCAGACCCTCAGCATGACCGAGGCTTGACGGAATCCAAGTTTTGTTGCCTGATTCGATCTGACTCGCTGTATTATTAACATCTTGGCCGGGGCGCGTTTCGGACGTTGCAGACCTGGACTCCCGCGATGGAGGTGCATTGGTCGCTCCGACCTTGAATTTTCTCATGGAAACTTCCTCAATATTTTTGCAGCGGATCCCGAGAAGCATCGCGGAATGCTCACCTGTCTTCGGGATGCCTTTAGCCTGATGATCGAGACTTTCGAACGCGCTCCCGGAGGGACCCGCATGGAAACAAACGCTCTGTCCGCAAATCCTCGGCCAGCCTCAAAATCCGGGGAACTCGAATCAAAATTACACCAGTTTGTCAAAATTCCTGATTTTTAGTGGAAACGGCAGAAGGGCGGAGAGGCTATGAACTGCTCTCTGCACCTCATTCTCTACAAATCCGCGACGGGGAGTTAATGGCTGAAACGGGCTTCACTGGCGGATTATCAGAGATGTTGGAATGTGATCTCAGGCGCGGGTTGCAGAGTTTGCTAATCAAAATTACACCCCGGGGGAAAGAAAAATGCAATCCAAGACCCGGGCCCGGGCCTCGAACGTCGAGGGTAGCCGGAAAGGGCGCATGCCCCGCAAATCCGCATTCTTGTGTGCATGTTCAGATATGGATCGAAGCGAGATCGTTGATTGTGAGCCATCCTGGCGCGTCAGACTCGCTGGATTCCCGGCCATATCAGAACGTGGACGGTCAGGAAATTCATACGCGACGCCGATCTCCGCAGCCTCGAATCAAAATTACACCACCAAGCTAAAAAAGTGCTCTCAGCAGCAACTTTGGCTGAACAAAATGAGGCCCTCGAGAAAGTCCGGAAACTCATGAAATACTGCCTTGACCGGCTACTTTATAAGATCCGAACCGGAAGATGAAATGTCTGGAAGTGGCTTCACAGAAGAATGGTTGAGAGAATACCAACAGCGCGCGCAACGTGGCTTCAAACCTGAATCCTCGGAGTCTATCAATCAAAATGACGGCCCGGGCCCGGGCCCGGGCGCCGAAATGGAAAGGGACCTCCAGCAGGCATGCCAATCCGCGTTCTACAGTCTATGTTCTGATATGGGTTGAGGCGGGATCGTCGATCCTGGGGCCATCCTGGAGGGGGTCAGGCGAGGGGATGTTAACCTGGCCCCTAATTGGTTTGCACGAGATTCAACTTTCTCGACTCTTCGTAACGAGGGCTTCGTATCGATCCTCCAGGTTGTAATAAATGTGTCCATGCGCCCTGAAATCAGCAATCGAGACTGCTTGATGGAACAAGATGCTAAGTTCGCTTTGAAGATAGCTCCAAGCCCCTGCCCAGCGGACCGGACAGAGTTTATAGAGAAGCTTCATCGCCGGGTGAGATTTCCCGAAATGCTTATGAGTTCTCTCAAAGACCCTCATCAGGTAATGCGCGGCTATTGCCAGGTCCTCGGCGTTTTCAAGGTGCTCCGCGAGGGACATATTCTTATCTTTGCGTTTTTTTGGTATCCCAGGAAGACATTCCAGCGGGATTATTGAATAATCCTTTTTCACAGGCAGTGCAAGCAGTTTACGTTCACTCATTTTTTTGATCTCCTTCTAGGTTTTACGTTCATAGCCCACGAACAGAAAGCTATCACCACTCCGGCAAAAGATTGCGCGGTCCTGTACGACCACCGCGAGTGAGTCACGGCGATATGGGCGCGTGGGATCAAATAGCGGGGTTTCATCGGCGGGTTTAACAGACGCGCGTGAATCCCGGCGCCACCGGCGCATGTAGTCAGTGTGATACTCTTTTTTTCTTTGCGGGTCCTTAAACGGCATACTTCTACCCTCCCCGCGCTCCCTTAACCTGGCGGAAGCGTTTCTCGATCTCTTCCAGGTATTTCGACAGCAAACTGTACGTCACGTATTCGGCGCCCGCTCGATCCCCGGCCCAAACGAAAGGGACTCGATATCTGACCTGGAAGGCGAGAACAGATTGAAGGGCTGCGTGCGGCTTCATCTCGGACCGATACCGGCCCTTGCTCACGTCCTCAAGGCTCGCCTCGATCACGACAGCCGCCAAGTCGTAGAAGCGAAGCTTTGAAAGCTCCCGCTCGAAGCGAGCACGGTTGCCGTTCATGAGGCAGGCGATCAGGTCATTAAGCTCCTTGCGCTCGATAGCTATGCGGTCCTCGAATCCGGGTAGCGAATAGTCGCCGGCCGGCAGAGCGGCCCTATCAGTTTCCACATCCCGGAAGCGGGTGAAGCTGAATGGAAGCTGCTCTCGCGTGTCGATCAGGATTCGCATACCGGCCCTCAATGGATCGTCTTCATGGCGAAGCGCTCACAAGGGTGCTTTTGGAACGGCCATTGTCCGGAGTTGCCATCCCAGGGAACGTCCAGACACTGCCCAAGCGCTTCAGGTGCGCCGTGCCCCGGTCTGAAATTAATGCAGCCGCCACAGATCACCCCGGCGCCGGCCTTCTTCTGCTCAACAAAATCCTGGCATTCCATCAGGGAGCGCAGGCTTATGCCGGAGCCGGGTTTCGGGCAGCCGGCCTCTTTGCTGCCTATCGGCTTAAATTTCGCGCACCAAGCGCATTTTGGCCTATCCTGATTGCTTGATCTGGGTCTCGTTTTTGCGGCCCGGGCCCGGTAGATGCTATCGAGACTGTGGAAATCTGGGGCAGGTAAAATCTTATGACAAAACGTCCGAACATTCGGCCAATATCGGAGATAGAAACCATCGCCTTGCATATTTTCGAGGAGATAAGTTGCAAGGTCATCGTTGTCCTCGAGAGTTTCTTCCAATAATTGCCCCTTACGATCGTGATCAGCAGGAGAAGCCTCAAATGATTTTCCCCTATGTGGTGTGTTTGAGATTGCCGTTGTTTCCTCCCCTGGGGGCATTCCCGAACTCTCATCGACATGAATGGCGCAGTCAGTTTGGAAGTCTTTCTCTATTTCGGCGCCCGGGCCCGGGCCGGCGCCGAGGGATGCCTGAACAGTTTCGATTTCCTCAATTCCCCCGCCTTGAGATTCTAATTTGGGAGCGATCCCGGCCATGATCCAAGTCCGTATGTCCAGACCGTTTTGATAAGCTTCCGATGGGTCTTTGCCTCTTGGGACCGGCCAGCGCTTCGCGTTTGGAAAGTTCTGCAGCCACCATTTCCAGGACTCTCTTCCACCGGCTTCGTCGTAATCAAGAGAAATCAAAACGTGTTCAGCATTCTTCAAGATATCCGCCGCTTCCGCGTCCGGCCTGATATTTGCTGACCCTGTGGCGATTAAAGTTACAAGGTCATAGGCTTCCTGATGAACGAGGATGGCGTCCAACTCGCTTTCCACCACAATGACGGTTTTTGGGTGGTCACCAAGGATCATTGAGCAAACGGCGGATCCCGAGAGCAAAACATATTTGGGGTCATTCTGTGGTTGCCTGATCTTGATCCGTTTTAGCGCCCCATCGCGGAAACAGGGGATGACCAAACCCTCCGGGACCCATACCTTCTTCGGCTTGCCATTATCCTTTAGCTCTTCCGGTAAGCCAAAACGGTCTCTGGAAACCCACACCTCTGTTGGGTTCCAACCCAGGCGTGAATTCTTTATGGTTTCCCGATGAATCCCCCGCTTTCCCAACCGATCAATCTCTGTCTCAAATTTCCCTGAATGAAGCTGCCCTTCGGCCCATTCAAGAAGGGAAGAGGCCCTTGAAATCCAACTGGTTTCCGGAGAAGCGATCTTTTTAGGCTTCCATGCCTCTTTTGAAGACTTCGGCTTTCTATTTCTGATCGGAGTCCATCTCGTCGAGACTTCTTCGACACCAAGCAGCGCGCATGCCTCCCGGTACGTTTTTCCTTTGATCTCTTTCAGATATTCAATACAGTCCCCGCTTTTGCCACATTGCCGACACCACCACTTCCCTCCTTTCCCCTGACCCGGCCAGGAACGGAAGCGGTCAGTTCCACCACAGGAAGGGCATGGGGAAGCAAATTCGCCCCCCTTGGTTCCGGAGACTTTTTTCGCCGTAATTCCGTCCTGTCGCAGCAAATCAATGATGTTCATTCAGATGCCTCGTTTTATGGGGTTCACCCTCGGAATCTTTTGGGTCTCGGACCTTCACAAGAAGGGCCTGGGAAGCAAATTCGCCCCCTTGATCCTAGAGACCTTTCTGTTGTGATTCCGTCCTGTTGCAGCAAATCAAGGATGTTCATTCAGATGCCTCATTTCAGAGGGTCAGAGGGTTCAGAGGGTTTTTCTAAGAAACCCCTTACGAGAAACGTAATTTTGGTTATTGCAAAGTTTACCGGAAAACCCTCTAAACCCTCTGACCCTCTGAACCTGGAGTATCGTTCTGGCCCTCTTTGGAATCGTTCACATCCTGTTTCGGGGTTTTATCCTGTTTCGGGGTTTTATCCTCAAGCAGTCCAACTCCAAGGTATTCAACGTAGGTAGATTTCTCGCTCTCAAACCGTTCCTTCATCTCCACCCCGAACGATGTCCCGGTGAGGGGTTTGTGGGTATTTTTAGAGCACCAATCCACATATACCCGGTAAATGAGAGCGGCCCGCACCCTTGCTTTAGGATTTATCGTAGTACAACAATCATTCAAGAAATGCCCGAGCAAATCTTCCTCTTCCTTGTATTGGTTGATAGCTACTTTAACGGAGTCCGGAGGATTGAGCCCTTGCTTCTGCCATTCGAGGCAGCCTCGAACTATCCAAGCCAGAATACCGGGGCCTTCCTTCTTTAATTCTTCTTTTAAATTGCGTTTCACCTCCCGATGATGTGGTTTTGTCGGATTATCGACAAAGCTTATTTTGAAGGGGATTAAAAGCACTCTTTCAAAAAAGGCAAAGTCGCTGGCATCAGCGCGAGGCTTATTATTTGTTAAAAGAAACAAGGTATGACTCGGTTCGAAATTAACGTCTCTTTTCCCGTAAGGTGAGCGGCCGGTTAATGTGTCTCCCCCGGTAAGCTTTTTCACCCTGTTAACATCAAACATTCTTCCTTTTCCTGTTTCAGAGGCCCACGCCAATCGACGGCCTCTCAATGACATTATGTCGGGTGATGGTGCGCTGCTTGACCTGGGTTGGAGCTGCGTGAGTAACATTTCCCCTTGAATTGGACCTGCTAACGGCCCAAGTACAAAAGCGAGGAGTTCAAGTATAATTCCTTTTCCATTCCTGCCTTTGCCCCACAGAATAGCAAGCAGATGGTCGATCACTTCCCCAACACTTGCATAACCGATCAGCCTCTGCAAAAATGCTATTACATCAAGGTCTCCGTCAAAGATTTCACGCAGGGCCTTTTCCCAACCTGGAGCCGGTACATCAATCCCATGCCAATCGGTCGGGGCGAAGGTCTTGATAAAATCATCGGGCCGGCCAGGTCTGAGCTCTCCGGTTCTCAAGTCAATAATTCCGTTTTTGACTCCGAGAAGCTGAGGGTCCTTATCCCATTCCTCGCCCGTTATACCGAGCGAATTCTCCCCTGCCGCGGCGAGGACCAAAATGGACCTCTTGTATTTCAAATGTTGAAGCTTACCTAT
>Ga0187771_10000552_pt1 | contig 23419 bp, 24 predicted proteins | sample 0116_SJ02_MP15_1_FD_133139 | JGI IMG/M metagenome (GOLD analysis project Ga0187771, IMG submission 133139) | Tropical peat soil microbial communities from peatlands in Department of Meta, Colombia - 0116_SJ02_MP15_10_MG | ecosystem: Environmental > Terrestrial > Soil > Wetlands > Peat | place... | reverse complement strand
TTGCCTCCGCCGTCGAAACGAATATATAGGTGCTGACCCGATGGCGCGAGAAGGGGTTCCCCGCGCCGGGCGTGGTTTCATGAGCCATGCCGAATGGGAATGCGGCGTCCAGACGCTCCGCATTGGACCAAAAGCGGTCCTGCGGGTTACTGACGCGGCCACCCCGGTGACACATCCGGCACCGCCTTGAACGTTTAGCAAGTGCCGGTCGAACGGAGAGACCGTCGAATGGACGCCAAAAACACGATCGTCAAGCCGTGGCCCAAGCAGGGCCTGTCCGAGCACGTGCGGGCGGCGCCGACGCCGGTCGAACCCCGGCCGTCGCGCGAGCAGGCGGAAGCCGCCGTGCGCACGCTTATCGCCTATGCCGGCGACGACCCCAACCGCGAAGGCGTGCTCGACACGCCCAAGCGCGTGATCGACGCCTATGAAGAAATCTACCAGGGCTACCGCGAATGCCCGGTGGAGGTGCTCGACCGCACCTTCAGCGAGACCGGCGGCTATGATGACTTCGTGCTGGTCAAGGACATCGCCTTCAATTCGCACTGCGAGCACCACATGATGCCGTTCTTCGGCAAGGCGCATGTCGCATATATTCCGGTCGAGCGCGTGGTGGGCCTGTCGAAGCTGGCGCGCCTGGTCGACGTTTACGCCAAGCGGCTGCAGACGCAGGAGCACCTGACCTCGCAGATCGCCACGGCGATCGACGAAGTGCTCAAGGCGCGTGGCGTCGCCGTGATGATTGAGGCCGAGCATATGTGCATGTCGCTGCGCGGGGTGGAGAAGCCCGGCGCGCTCACGGTGACCACGCATTTCACCGGCGCGTTCCGCGAGGATGCCAGCGAGCAGGTCCGTTTCATGACGCTGCTGCGCGGCGGGCAGCGGTAATCCCACAAATCGCCTCACCCTGAGGAGCGCCCGAAAGGCGCGTCTCGACGGGTGAGGCCATTCAAGCGCATCCTCCGAGACGCCGATCTTCCGTCGGCTCCTCAGGATGACGGCTGTGGTATATGGTATGGTCCCGTCCTATGAGCACGGCACGCAAGATCGAAGAAGGCCTCACTCTCACGCCCAAATACGACGCGGACGGACTGATCACCGCTGTCGCGACCGACGCGGCGTCGGGCGACGTGCTGATGGTCGCGCATATGAATGCGGAGGCGCTGGCCAAGACCATCGCCACCGGCGAGGCCTGGTATTACAGCCGCTCGCGCAAAAAGCTTTGGAAGAAGGGCGAAAGCTCCAGCCACGTCCAGCGCGTGCTCGAGCTGCGCGTCGACTGCGATCAGGACGCCCTCTGGCTCAAAGTGGAACAACTCGGCCCCGGCGCCTGCCACACCGGGCGGCGCTCGTGCTTTTACCGCGCGATACCGCTCGGCCAGAGCGGGGCGATCCGCTTGGAATTCCGCAACGCCGACAAGACGTTCGACCCCCATACGGTGTACGACAAACCGACTAGCTAGCCGGCGCGACTTGTTGGTTTTCTAGCGCTATTGTTGCAACTACAATCCGCTCGTCGGTCAACCGGGGCGCGAGTATGGCGACATGAGTACGGGCGCACTGATGGGGGGCCGGGCGGGGAACGGCGGCGGTTTTGTGTCGTTCTGGTCAAGCCAACGCATTATTGCGACGATGGTTATCCGATTGTCTTCTTACGGTCTGCAATTCCATCGAATTCGCTAGCCTGCATGCACGGCATTGCCGAGCATTTTCTGCGTGATGAGAAGGTGCTCGGCGAAGACGTCGCCTACGAGATTCACGCCCTCGACGAGAGCAATACGCGGATCCGCCCCGACTGCATCGCGCGCCGGATCAAGGGGGCGGGCGCCGGCATCGTCATGCTGGTCGGCGTGCAATCGAACCAGACGCCGCGCGCGCTCGACATCGCCCGGCGCCTGCGCGCCGATGGAATCCAAGTGGCGATCGGCGGCTTCCATATGTCCGGCGTCATCTCCATGATCGGCGGGGACGACGCTGCCTTGCGCGAGGCGCAAACAATGGGGTTGTCGGTGTTCGCCGGCGAGGCGGAGGAGCACCTCGGCGAAGTGCTGCGCGACGCCTACACCGGTTAGCTTAAGCCGCTCTACAACTTCATGCACGATCTGCCCGCGCTCGACGGTGCGCCGGTGCCCTGGCTGAGCCGGAGCGGGTGAAGCGCACGAGCGGCACGCAAACGAGGTTCGATGCCGGCCGCGGCTGCCCCTATCAATGCTCGTTCTGCACCATCATCAACGTGCAGGCGCGTAAGTCGCGACGGCGCACGCCTGACGACATCGAGAAGATCGTTCGCAACGATGTCGAAAAAGGTTTGTTCCGGTTTTTCATCACCGACGATAATTTTGCCCGCAACAAGGACTGGGAACCGATCCTCGACCGGCCGATCCATCTGCGCGAGGTGGAGAAGCTCAACACCAGCTTCATCATCCAGGTCGACACGCTCTGCTACAAGCTGCCGAATTTCATCGAGAAATGCGCGCGCGCTAGGGTCAAGCGGGTGTTCATCGGGCTGGAAAACACCAATCCCGACAATCTGCTTGGCGCCAAGAAGCGGCAGAGCAAGATCACCGAATACCGGGACATGCTGCAGGCCTGGAAGCGGGTCGGCGTGCTCACCTATGCCGGCTATATGCTCGGCTTCCCCAACGACACCGTCGAGTCGATCATGCGCGACATCGACGTGATCAAGCGCGAGCTGTCGGTCGATCTTTTGGAATTCTTCTATCTGACGCCGCTGCCGGGCTCCGAGGATCATCTCAAGCTCGTGCGCGCGGGGAGCGCCGGTCGATCCCGATTTGAACAAATACGATCTCAATCACGTCTGCACGACGCATCCGAAGATGTCGGCCGGGGAGTGGAAGCACGTTTACAGCGTGGCCTGGCAGCGCTATTACACGCCGGAGAACGCCGAGACGATCATGCGGCGGGTGGCGGCCACCCGGGCGAACGCCAGCAATGCGCTGTTTCTGATCAACTGGTTCATGGGCAGCATCAATATCGAGCATATCCACCCGCTCGAAAGCGGGCTTCTGCGCCTGAAATTCCGCCGCGACCGGCGGCCGAGCTTGCCCGTCGAGCCGTTCTGGTCGTTCTCCCCGAAATATTTCGTCGAAGCGGCGAGCAAGATCGTGCGCCGGGCTGCGCTCTATATCCGGCTGCGTCGGATTTATCTGTGCATCAAGCACGATCCGCAGCGTTTCGCCTATACCGACATCGCAATGACGCGGGTGGCCCGCCGACGAGGCCGCAACGCACGAATTGTTAGCAGCGAGGCGGCGCGCGCCTTCGTCGCTCGCAGTGCGCGGATCAAGGAAGCGCAGCAAGGCCACGGGCACGAGCCGGCGCCGATGCAAGCGGCGGAGTAGCCAGGTTATTGCCCGACGCGCTTGAGCAGCGCCTGCGCTCGCGCGAGATGCGGGCGGTCATACATCTTGCCGTCGATGGCGACCGCGCCGGCACCCGGCTTGGCGGCGAAAGCGGCAACCACCGCTTTCGCCTTTGCGATCTCGTCCGCGCTCGGGGTGAATACCGCGTTGATCACCGGCACCTGCGCTGGATGGATGGCGAGCCGCCCCGCAAACCCGTCGCGGCGCGCCAGTTCGGTGTCCCGGCGGAGCACGTCGGCGTCGCGGAAATTGACGTGGATGGTTTCGATCGCCGGCACTTTCGCCGCCGCCGCGCCGAGCAGGCAGATGGCACGCGCCAGGCGATAGGGCTCGGTGAGCACGCCGTCGGCGTCGCGGTTGGCCTCGGCGCCGAGCTCGGCGGAAAGGTCCTCCGGGCCCCAAGTGAGGCCGATCAGCCGCGGACTGCAATCGCGGAAGGTGCCGGCGAGGAAAAATCCGGCCGCCGATTCGACCGACTGCGCCAGGACCTTGATCGAGCCCTCGGGCAGGCCGGCGATGGCCTCGCGCGCGGTCAGCTTGGCGTCGAGATGGGTGACGCTCGCGCCGCCTTCCGCCTTAGGGAACAGGATGGCGTCGGGCCTGCCCGGAACGACCGCGTCGAGATCGGCATCGGTCATGCCGGTATCGAAGCCGTTGATGCGCACGAGCAGGCGAGGACGGTTTTGTTTCGGGCTCGCGCTCTTGAGGAAATCGAGCGCCGCCTGGCGCGCCGCGTCCTTGCGCTCGGGCATGATCGAATCCTCGAGGTCGAGGATCACGGCGTCGGCGCCGTTGGCAAAAGCCTTGTCGAGCTTGGACCCGCCGTCGGCGGGGACGAAGAGGAGGGAGCGCATCAGCGATAATCCTTTAGCCGCTCATCCCCGCGGAAACCGGGACGGGCCTTTGCCTAAGTCTTCGCATTTCAATCTGGGTTCCCGCTTTCGCGGGAATGAGCCGAGTGCTTGCACTCTGCTCATCTCGGCCGCATCACGATGAAGGCGTTGCGATGGCATTCGGCGACCAGCGTGCCGTCCTGCTTGAACGCCTTGTGATGGAAGGTGACGATGCCGGCACCGGGGCGCGACTTCGATTCGCGCTTTGACACCACTGTCGTCTCGCAATGCACGGTGTCGCCTTCGAACAACGGCGCGGGAAACTTCACGTCGGTCATGCCGAGATTGGCGATTGTTGTGCCGACCGTCATGTCGGACACCTGAATGCCGATCATCAGACCGAGCGTGAACAGCGAGTTCATCAGCGGCTGGCCCCATTCGGTCTCCTGCTCGCAGAAGTGCCGGTCGATGTGCAGCGGCTGCGGGTTGAGCGTCATGTTGGAGAACAACATGTTGTCCATCTGGGTGACCGTGCGCGTGTAGCGGTGCTCGTAGGTCTTGCCGACCTCGAAGTCCTCGAAATAGAGCCCGCCACGCTTGTGCCGCTGGATCGTGTCCGCCATCCTTGTCCTCCGCTTGGCGCGCGGGCCGCCCGCCGCCGTTAACCATTCATTTACCATAATTAACCAGGATCGGTAGGGATCGCGCATGTCGGCGTCGGTTTGGCCCGCATTTCGGCCCGCGACCTCGAGGCCCGTCTTTTCAAGGCCAGACATGGCGATCGATTCCATCCTAGCCAATGCATCGGCCCGCGTTGCCGGCGCGATCCGCGACGCGGCGCGCTCGACCGGTGCGAGCTTCGAATATCTGCTCACCGCCGCGCGCATCGAATCCAACCTCAACCCGGCCGCGCAGGCAACGACCTCCTCGGCGACCGGGCTCTACCAGTTCATCGACCAGACCTGGCTCGCCACACTGAAGAACGGCGGGCCGGCGCACGGCTACGCGCAATATGCCGACGCCATCACGCTCAGCGCCGATGGCCGCTACGAGGTGGCCGATCCCAACATGCGCGCGGCCATCATGCGGCTGCGCAACGATCCGGCGGCGAGCGCGCTGATGGCCGGCGCCTTCACGCAGAGCAATGCCGCGCAGCTCGCCACGGCACTCGGCCGCCAGCCGTCGGAAGGCGAGCTCTATATCGCGCATTTCCTTGGGCCGGACGGCGCCGCCAAGCTGATCAGCACCGTCACCAGCCAGCCGAACGCGAGCGCCGCGCAAGTGTTTCCGCAAGCGGCGGCGGCAAACCCCGGCATCTTCACCAACCGCTCCGGCCAGCCGCGCAGCGTGAGCGAGGTCTATGCCGCGCTCACCGGCCGTTTCGAATTGGCGCGCGCCGTCGCCTTCGGCCCGCCTTTACTCGGCCCCCAAGCGGCCACGCCCAATCCCGCCGGCGTCACGCAAGCCTATGTGCAGGCGAGCGTGCCGCAATTCGCCAATCCGGTTCCGCTCGCGGCGGTGCCGCCGGAGCAGCGGCCGCTGTTCCAGAGCATGTTCAGCGATCGCGGCAACCGCGCGCTGTCGCAGACGGTGAGCAATCTGTGGACGCAGCCTGGCGCCGACGCGTCGGCGCCAGGCAGCCCGCCGCGCACCCTCAATCTCTTCAGCGACCCCGCCACGCCAGCGCGCAAGCCGGGCGGCGGAAAGATCTGAAGCGGCTCGCTCATTACCGCATGGTTAACGGTGCCATAATTTCTATGGTGAACGCTTTGTTAAGCCTCGCACTTTAAGCTTTGCCTTGCCGTCACCTGGGAGACGGCCGTCAGTCGCGTCAGGTCGTACAATGATTGTCCGTCAGTTTCTGCAGTGGATCCGCCACGCATCGCCCGGCGAGCGCGCCGAGGCTACGTCCGCCCTGGCCCGCGCCTATCTTTATTCTGATCTATCCGCCGACGATCTCGCCGCCGCCGAAGGCGCGATGATCATGCTGCTCGACGATCCATCGCCGCTGGTGCGCCGGGCGCTCGCCGACGTGTTTGCCACCTCGCAGAAGGCGCCGCCGGTGGTAATCCATGCGCTCGCCAACGATCAGCCCGACATCGCCATGGCGATTCTGGCGCTGTCGCCGATCCTGCAGGACGCCGACCTGATTGATCTGGTGGCGACAGCGCAAACGGCCGCGCAAGCGGCGATCGCCAGCCGCGCCATGCTGAGCCGTTCGCTCGCCGCGGCGATCGCCGAAGTCGGCTCGGCGCAGGCCTGCCTCGCGCTGTTGGAAAATTCCGACGCCGACATCGCGCCGTTCTCCATCGACCGCGTGGTCGAGCGCTTCGGCCATCTGGCGGCGATCCGCGAGCAGGTGCTCGCGCGCGTTGACGTGCCGATGGCGACGCGGCAGACGTTGCTCGCCAAGCTGTCGCGCACGCTCGCCGGTTTCGTCGCCGGGCGCCAATGGCTCGGGCCCGAGCACGCGGAAGACGCCACGCGCGAGGCGTGCGAGAAGGCGACCGTCGCGCTCGCCGCCGATACGCCTTATGACGAAGTCGGCGCATTGGTGCAGCATCTGCGCGCGAGCGGCCAGCTCACCGCCGGCATGATCCTGCGCGCATTGCTGTCCGGCAATGTCGTGCTGTTCGAGGAGGCATTGGCCGATTTGTCCGGCGTGCCGATCGACCGCGTCGTCAGCTACATCCACGACAAGAATATTTCCGGCTTTAGCGCGCTCTACCGCAAGGCCGGGCTGCCCGATCAGGCCTATCCGGCGTTCCGCGAAGCGATCGCGGCGATCCGCGAAGGCATCCTGGTCGGCGAGCGCAGCGGGGCAGGGCAGCTCAAGCGGCGCATGGTCGAGCGCGTGCTGGCAGCGTGCGAGGCTGAGCGCGGCCGCGATCTTACCGCGCTGTTGGCGCTACTGCGGCGCTTTGCCGTTGAAGCCGCGCGTGAGGAAGCGCGCATGTTCTGCGACGATCTGGTCGCCAACGACGATCGCGCGGATGATTTGCCAGGGTTGATTGCCGACGCGCGGCTGGTGGCGTAAGGCGCGCTGCGCCTTACGATAAACCGCAACTTATTCCGGAATAATCGAAGGGCCGCGGATCTGCTCGAGCACTTCGGGCCGCTCGCGATTCTCGTGCAGGAGGAATTCGTCGGTGACCACGCGCAGGCGCTTGGTCAGGCGGGCGGCGAGGTCCTTGGCATCGGAGCGAGCATATTCGTGGTGGATGGCGCGCACCGCATCGACATGCTGATCGACCAGCATGAGCGGAATGCGCGTTGCATCCGGCGTGTGCTCGATCAGCCGGCACAGGCTATCGGCGGCGAGCGCCACCAGCGGAAAGCCGAAGGTCGCCGCTTCGCCCTTGATGTCGTGGGCGGCGTGGAACACGGCGTCCTTGTTGAACGTGGTGAAGCCGTCGGCGGCGATGCGGCGGCGCGCGGCGTCGAGCCGCTCGCATTCCGATTCCATCCAGGAGGAGAATTCGCCCGACAAGTCGGCCAGCGCCTTTTCCGCGCGGGCGACTGGATCGTCGCCGGGCGCAAGCGGCTTGGCGCTCACCGCTTGGCGCAGCTTGTTCTCCGGCATGATGACCTCGTGGTCGCCGTAAGTGCGGACCGCCGTCGAGTGTCTCTTATGGTTGGCCATGGCGCTTTACCTTGTCAGCCGTGGGTGCGGACCTTGTCGGAGAGCGGCGCCTGCTTGATGATGTCGGCCTTGCCGCCCTTGCGGCGTTCGGTGCCGACATAGTTCGGATTGACGTTGCGGCGGCGGTCCGGCCCGAAATAGGTCTTGGTCTTGATGAACGGGCGCGGATTGGCCACCACGTTGACGATGCGCTGATAGAGGCCCTTGGCGGAAATCGGCTTGGCCAGGAATTCGGTGATGCCGGCATCGCGCGCCGCGGCGACGCGCTTCTTCTCCGAATGGCCGGTCAGCATGATGATCGGCACGTAAGGATTGGAGTTGGCGCCGGGCTGGCGGATCATCTGCGTGAGTTCGATGCCGTCGAAGATCGGCATCGCCCAATCGGTGATCACGATGTCGGGAGTGTGATGGTTGAAGGCTTCTAGGCCCGCCGCGCCGTCTTCCGCCTCGTGCACCTCGCGCGCGCCGAAACTGTGCAGCAGCGTGCGCAGCATGCGGCGCATGTGGGCGTTGTCGTCGATGACGAGGAAACGCAGGCGGTTGAATTCAATGCGGATCATGGTGCCCCAGGTCTCGGACCTGTGGCCCGATACCAGCGGACAAAAGCTACTGACGCGCCCTTAAGGAAGGGTTGAGGTTTAGCGCCGCAGTACTCGGCGGACGCTGCAATTAAAAGCGGCACCACGCCTGGACCCGCCGCTAAGACCTGTGAATAGTGGAGAGAGAGGCTGTCGCGCTCACAGGACCCGGGATGAAGGCCATTTTGATACCGACCGAGGATCACGATGCCATGCCGGCGGTGCTGGAAGCCGCCCGGCTGGTCGCCCGCCAGTTCGACAGCTACATGGAGGGCTTCGCCGTGCGCCCCTCGGCGGGAACTTACGTGACGGTCGAGCCGGTGAGCAGCCTAGCGATCTCCGGTGCCTTCGAGGGCGACACCGCAACCCAAGCGCGCGCCCAGTTCGAATCGTTCATGCAGAGCCACGGCGTGCCGCACGCCGACCGCGAGCCGGCCGTCTATTCCTACGCCTGGCCGCGCGCGGAGGCGGCGGAAGATGCGTTCATCGGCAACTATGGTCGTAGTTTCGACCTCATCGCGCTCGGCCGGCCGGGGCCAGACGCGCAGAATCCGCGCATGGCGCCGCTGGAGGCCGCGCTGTTCGATTCGGGCCGGCCGGTGCTGGTGGTGCCGCAAACGGCGCCCAAAATGCTCGCGCGCAATGTGCTGGTCGCCTGGAACCGCAGCACGCAGCAGGCGCGCACCAATATCTTCGCGCTGCCGCTGCTGCAGCTTGCCGAAACAGTGACCGTGCTGATGGTGGAAGGCGGCACGGTCGCTGGCCCTTCGGCGGAGGATGCCGCGCGCCACCTGCGGCGCAACGGCGTAAAGGCCACCGCGTTGACGGTCAAACGCGGCAGCAGCACGCCAGGAGAGATCATCCTCCACCATGCAACCACGCTCGGCTGCGATCTTCTGGTCAAGACCGCCTATACGCAAAGCCGTCTGCGCCAGATGATCTTCGGCGGGGCGACCCGTCACATTCTCGCGAACGCGAGCTTGCCGGTGTTGATGGCGTACTGAGCGTACTGATAAGTCTGTCGTCCCGCACGAAAGCAGACCTCCTTTGTCCAACCCGCCCGACCAGAACCGTCCCCCCGCCGGGCCGGTCGCCAAGCATCCGGCATTCCTCAGCGTATTTCCTTCGATCATGCTGCCGATGTTTCTGGCCGTGGTGGACCAGACCATCGTGGCCACCGCCTTGCCGGCGATCGCGGCCTATACCGGCCAGTTCGAGCGGGCGTCGTGGATTGTCGTCGCCTATCTGATCGCCTCGACCATCGCCGCGCCGATCTACGGCCGGCTCGGCGACGCCTTCGGCCGGCGCCGGCTGATGTTCGTCGCGCTCGGCGTGTTCATCGTCGCCTCGCTGTTGTGCGCGGCGTCGCCGACCATCGAACTGTTGACGCTCGCCCGCCTGTTGCAGGGCCTCGGCGGCGGCGGGCTGATGACATTGTCGCAAGCGCTGGTCGGCGAAGCGATCCCGCCGCGCGAGCGTGCGCGTTACCAAGGCTATCTCGCCGCGGTCGCGGTCTGCGCCAACAGCTTCGGGCCGGTCGCCGGCGGCTATCTGACCGAGCAATTCGGCTGGCAGTCGATCTTCCTGGTCAATGTGCCGGTCGGGCTCGGCGCGGTCTTGCTCACCACGCGGCTGCCGACGCTGAAAGTGGAACGGCTGGTCTGGCGCGCCGACCCCGGCGGGCTCGTCCTGTTCGCAGTGTTCGTGGCGACGACGCTGTTGTCGCTCGAGCAGGTGCAGCACGTCAATCTTGAGGTGATTCCGCCCGCCGGCGCCTTGTTGGCGGCCGGCATTATCGCCTTGGTGCTGCTGGTGCGCCACGAGAACCGCACCCCGTCGCCGCTCATTCCGCTCGGGCTGTTGCGCCAGCCGGCGATCTGGCACAGCGACGCGCTCGCCGCGTGTCACGGCGCCGCGCTGGTATCGCTGATCACGTTTTTCCCGATCTATCTGCAGGTGGTGCGCGGCGATACGCCGTCGGAGACCGGCCTCCTGCTGGTGCCGCTCACCATCGGTATCGGCGTCGGCTCGCTGATGACCGGCCGGCTGGTCAACAAAACCGGCTTCCTCACGATTTTCCCGATCGTCGGCCTTTCGGTGGTCACAGCGATTTTCATTATGTTCGCCTTCTGGATCTCGGCGTTCGGCATCTCGGCGCTGAGCGGCTTGCTGCTCGGCGCAGGTCTGTTCATGGGCACGGTGATGGGCGTGGTGCAGGTGAGCGTGCAGAGCGCCGCCGGGCCGGTGCGGCTGGGCGAGGCGGCTGCCTCGGTGCAATTCTCGCGCTCGATCGGCGCCGCATTTGGCACCGCGCTGGTGGCGACCGTATTGTTCGCCTTCCTCACCATCCGCAATCCGGAAGCCGCGCGCGTGTTCGCTAGCATGGTCAGGCATGTGGGCGTGGCCCCAGTGCTGATGCCGACGCAGCGTGTCGCCGTGCAAGCCGACATCCGCGAGGCGTTCGCCGTCGCCTTTCTCACCATGGCGCTGTTTTCGACCGGCGGATTTTTCCTGGCGCTCACCAACCCGCTGCGGCGGATCTGAGCCTCACGCCTTCAAGAGCGTCGCCATGATGCGCTCGCGCGTGAGCGGCAGATCGCGGATGCGCGCGCCGAGCGCGTGCGACACTGCGTTGCCGATCGCCGCGGCGGTCGGGCCGGCAGTGACTTCGCCGACGCCGAGCGGCACCTCGTCCTTGGTATTGATCAGCTCGATGTCGATTTCCGGCACCTCGCTGAAACTGAGCACCGGATAGGTCTCCCAGTCGAACGAGGCGACACCGTTGTCGAAGCGCACCTGCTCCTTGAGCACCCAGCTCGCCGACTGGATGATGCCGCCCTCCAGCTGATTGGTCACGCCGTCCGGATTGACCACCAGACCAGCGTCGGTCGCGCACCAGACATGCGTGAGCTTGATTTCTTCGGCGACGTCGAGCTCGGCCACCACGGCGGAATAGGCGGCGCGGTTCTTGTAGCGGGCGAAGGCGATGCCGCGGCCATGCCCGCTGCCGCCCGGCTCGTTCGCGTTCCACTTTGCCATGGCGGCGACCTTCTCGATCACCGCGCGCGCGCGCTGATCGGCGATGATCGATAGCCGGTAGGCGACCGGGTCTTGGCCGGCGCGCTCGGCCAATTCGTCGATGCAGCATTCCATCGCGAAGATATTGGGCATGGCGCCGAGCCCGCGCAGCGCCGAGGTGCGCACCGGCGGCTCGGTGATCAGGTGGTGGATCATGCGCTTTTGCGCGATGTCGTAGAGCGGCACGCCGTTGCGCGTGGCGCCGCCGCCGTTTTCTTCCGGCACGTCGTGCGGCGGCGGCTCCGGCGGCGGGTTGGGCAGGGCGACCGCGCCGAGCAGCGCTCCGCCGGCACCGGGGCGGTTGTTGTGGGTCGGGCTCCAGATCTCCTGCGTCCAGTCGACCGGCTTGCCGGCCGCGTCGACGAGCGCCTGCACTTTGACAACCATGGCTGGCGTCTTCGGCTCGTAGACAAATTCTTCCTCCCGCCGCCAGCGTACGCGGATCGGCGCGCCCGGCATCTGCATGGCGATGATGGCGGCGTCGGCCGCGGCGTCGTCGGCGCCGTTATGGCCGTAGCAGCCGGAACTCTGCACGTGGTGCACGGTGATGTTGGCCGGGTCGAGGCCGAGCGTCTTGGCGAGCGAAGCGCGCAAGGGAAACACGCCCTGGCAGTGCGTCCACACGGTGAGATGACCATCGCGATATTCGGCAAGCCCGCAAGAGGGCGAGAGCGAGGCATGCGCGAGATAGCCGCGGCTGTAAGTCGCCTCGAAGCGCTCACGGCTCTGCGGCTCGCTCGCCGGCGCGCCGAACACGCGGTCGATCCATGGCCGCTGCAGCAGCCAGGAGGCTTCGGCCTGTAACGCGCTCGGCGTCTCGACGTGCTGCCAGCTCACGTGGTCGACCGCGGTGGCGCCGGCAAGATCGACGGCGGTCTCATCCGCGCCGACGATGGCGAGGAAATTGCCGTTGCGCACGAACTCGACCTTGCCCTTGGCGGCGCGCAGGATCGCCTTCTCGTCGATCGCGTCGATGACGGCGCCGCGGTTGGGCTGGCGCACCACATGCGCATGCAGCATGCCAGGCAGATGCATGTCGTGAATGAAGGTCGCCTTGCCGAAAATCTTGTCGGGCAGATCGAGCCGTTCGCTGCTTGCGCCGATGTGTTGCAGGTCGGCGACCGTCTTGCGCTTGCCGGCGCCGGTCGCCGCGACGGCGAGGTTCACCGCGACGGCGAGCGTCCAGTAATCCTGCCCGGTAGATTGGCCGTTGCGCAGGATGCTGCCGTCGCGCACGGAGAGTTCGCTCGCCTGACAGCCGACGACGAGGGCGGCCTGCGCGAGAAACAGCGCGCGCACGTCGGCGCAGGCCTGCCGCATGGCGACGCCGCCGAACTGGATCGACTGGCTGCCGGCGGTATAGCCCTCGTTAGGCGTGAGTTCCGTGTCGCCGGAACGGATGCTGATGCGCGACATCGCCACGTCGAGCTCGTCGGCGGCGATCTGCGCCATGGCGGTAAGCACGCCCTGGCCGATCTCGACCCGGCCGGTGTTGATGATGACCTTGCCCGGCATTGGGAAGGAGACCCAGCGGTCGAGGCGCGGATTGTCGGCGAGCGGGCCGGGCAGGGGCGCGTTCATGCGGTGGCTCCGGCCTGCATTTGCGCCGCGGCTTTCTGCACCGCGCGGATGATGCGGTTATGCGAGCCGCAGCGGCAGATATTGTCGTCGAGCGCGGCGGCGATCTCGGCGCGCGTCGGCGACGGATTTTTGTCGAGCAGCGCCTTGGCGCTGATGATGATGCCGGCGAGACAATAGCCGCATTGGCCGGCCTGCTCCTCGATGAAGGCCTGCTGCAGCGGATGCGGGCGCTCGGGCGTGCCGAGGCCCTCGATGGTGACAATGCTCTTGCCGGCGACGCTCCACACCGGCTTGGCGCAGCATTTCTCCGGCCTGCCATCGATCAAGACGGTACAGCAGCCGCATTGCTCGAGCCCGCAGCCGAAGCGCGTGCCCATGAGGCCAAGCTCGTTGCGCAAGACGTTGAGCAGCGGTGTCTCTTCGTTGGCTAGCGCGACGCTGACCGGCTTTCCGTTGACAGTGAAATTGGAGGTTTGCGTCATGAGCGGTTCACGTTGACATCAAAAGCCGAATTGCTCGCGCAAGATGCGCTCGTCGAGGCTATGGCCAGGGTCGAACAACAGATTGATCGACACCGCATGGTCCATCTCGACATCGACATTGCGCACCGAGCGCACCTCGTCGGAATCGGCGACCGCAGCGACCGGCCGCTTGTCGCCGTCCATGATCTCGACGGTGACGCGTGCCTTGTCGGGCAACAGCGCGCCGCGCCAGCGCCGCGGGCGGAACGGGCTGATCGGCGTGAGCGCGAGCAGCGAGGCGGTGATCGGGATGATCGGCCCTTGCACCGACAGGTTATAGGCGGTCGAGCCGGCGGGCGTCGACACCAACAGGCCGTCGGCGATCAATTCGGCCATGCGCTCCTTGCCGTCGATCAGGATGCGCAGATGCGCGGCCTGCGCGCTCTGGCGGAACAGCGACACCTCGTTGATGGCGCGGTGCTCGTGCACGCGGCCGGCGGCATCGCGCGCGCGCATCACCAGCGGATGGATGACGGTGATCTGCGCGGCGGCAAGCCGCTCGGGCAGGCCCTCGAGCGAGAATTCGTTCATCAGGAAGCCGATGGTGCCGCGATGCATGCCGTAGATCGGCTTGCCCGAATTCATGAACTTGTGCAGCGTCTGCAGCATCAGCCCGTCGCCGCCGAGCGCCACGATCACGTCGGCGTCCGTCGGCTCGACATTGCCGTAGCGGCTCTGCAACCGCTCATAGGCGTCGCGCGCCTCCGGCGTGGTGCCGGCGATGAAGGCAATCTGCTTGAAACGCTTGGCCGGGCGGTTCATGGACGGCTCGATAGCGAAGTCGGGGTCGGGCGGCGGCGGTGCTCGTCTATACGACTTGGCCCTCGATTGTCGAGGTGGCCGCCGTCAACCCCACATGCGGCGCAGCTTGGCGCCCACATCGACCGGCTGACGCGCCCGGGCGGTATTGCTCCCGCTGGCGGTATTGGCGACGGGCCAGGTGCGGTTGTCGAAGCAGGACAGGATCGCCGGCGGAATGAAGCGCGTGCGCTGGGCATAGACATGGCGGTCGCCGCTGCCGCGCTGGTTATGCGTATAGAAGCGCTGCGGCACCATGAGGTGCAGCTGGTCCTTGGCGCGCGTCATCGCGACGTAGAGCAAACGGCGCTCTTCCTCGATCTCCGGCGTCGAGCCGGTGGAGAGATCCGAAGGCAGGCAGCCGTCGACCGTGTTGAGCACGAACACCGAGGTCCATTCCTGTCCCTTGGCGGAATGGATGGTGGAGAGGATCAGGTAATCCTCGTCGAGCAGCGGCGCGCCGGCTTCGTCGCTGGTCGCCTCTGGCGGATCGAGCGTGAGCTCGGTGAGGAAGCGCTCGCGGCTCGGATAGCCGGCGGCGATCTGCGCCAGCTGGGCGAGGTCGGCCTGGCGGATCGCTGCGTCGTCATGCATGCGCTCGAGATGCGGCGCGTACCAGCGGCAGACGAGATCGAACTCGGCCGGCCAGCCGGCTGCGTTCCGCCGCAGCAGGCCGATGGTTGCCGCAAATTCCGGCCAGCTCTCGGCCGCGGCCGCCGGCGGCTTGAACTCCTCGACCGCGCGCGCCGGATCGCCTGCCTCGGCCACGCAGTCGAGCAGGCGGGCGGCGGTGCTCGGGCCGACGCCGGGCAAAAGCTGCGCCGTGCGGAAGCCGGCGACGCGGTCGCGCGCGTTCTGCGTCCAGCGCAGGAAGGCGAGCACGTCCTTGATGTGCGCGGCTTCGAGGAATTTGAGGCCGCCGAATTTCACGAACGGGATGTTGCGGCGGGTGAGCTCGATCTCGAGGTTCGCGCTGTGCTGCGCGGCGCGGAACAGCACGGCCTGCGCTTTCAATGCGATGCCGGCTTCGCGGTTCGCAAGAATTTGCTCGACGATGTAGCCAGTCTGCGCCCCGTCGTCGGCGACCACCACGAGGTGCGGGCGCTCGGCCGAGGCGCGCTCCGACCAGAGATTTTTCGTGAAGCGCTCGGGCGCGAGATTGATCACCGCATTGGCGGCGGCGAGGATCGTTTGCGTCGAGCGGTAATTGCGCTCGAGCGTGACGATGCTGGCCGGCGGGCTGAAGTGGCGGGCAAAGTCGAGGATGTTGCGCACGGTCGCGGCGCGGAACGAATAGATCGACTGCGCATCGTCGCCGACCACGGTGAGCCCGCGTCCGTGCGGCTTGAGCGCGAGCAGGATCGAGGCCTGCAGCCGGTTGGTGTCCTGATATTCGTCGACCAGCACGTGATCGAAACGCGCGGCTACCTCCTGCGCCATCGCGCCCTCCGCCATCATCTGCGCCCAGTAGAGCAGGAGGTCGTCGTAATCGAGCACGTTCTGTTTCTGCTTGGCCTCAACATAGGCGGCAAACAGCTTGCGCAGCTCGGCTTCCCATTCCGCGCACCACGGGAAGTAGCGGCCGAGCACTGCGTCGAGTGGGGCTTCTGCATTCACCGCGCGCGAATAGATGGCCAGACAGGTGCCCTTCATGGGGAAGCGCTTATGCGTCTTCGACAGGCCGAGATCGTGCCGCACCAGATTCATCAGGTCGGCGGAGTCTTCGCGATCGTGAATGGTGAAGGCCGTGTTGAGGCCAATATCGAGCGCGTACTCTCGCAACAGCCGCGCGCCGATGGCATGAAAGGTGCCCGACCAGGCGAGCGCGTCGCGCACCGGCGCCGCATTGGGATCGAGCGCCTGCGCGGCGATGCGTTCGACCCGGCGCTGCATCTCGGCGGCGGCGCGGCGCGAGAAGGTGAGCAGCAGCAGCCGCCGCGGATCGGCGCCGCTGACGATGAGATGGGCGACCCGATGCGCCAGCGTGTTGGTCTTGCCGGAGCCGGCGCCGGCGATGATGAGTAAGGGCGGCGCATCGGCGAGTGAGCCGCCGCCATGCTCGACGGCGCGGCGCTGCTCGGCGTTGAGCTTGGCGAGATAGGGCGCGCTCATCGGCCGCGCCCGGCGCCGTTCACAACCTGAAATCCGCCGACCATGGCACGCCTTTGCCCCGACTCACCGCGCATCGTACAAAGCATGAACGCAGCGATTCGTCGATCCGCCAAGGAGCACCGGACACCATGGAACGCGCCGTGCTTGTCTATACGACCTGGCCTTCAGCCGATGAAGCGGAGGCCATCGGGCGCACCATTGTCGAGCAGAGGCTAGCGGCCTGCGTGAACATCCTGCCGGGAATGATTTCGCACTACGCCTGGGAGGGCAAAGTCGAGCGGGCGGAAGAGGTCGTCATGCTGATCAAGACGCGCGCCTCGTTGGCCGAGCGCGTCGGCGCGCTGGTGAAGCAACTGCACAGCTACACGACGCCGGCAATCATGGTGCTGCCGGTCGAAAGCCTCGACCCCGCCTATCACGCCTGGATCGTGCAGGAGACGGACGGCGGGAAATGAGTAGCGGTCCCGGATCAGCGGTGCACCGCCGATCCGGGACACGAGTGCTCAGTAGGTGCCCGTGCCGTCGATCACAGCCTTGAGCTCGCGATATTCCTCGCAGCTCGTGTTGCCGCAGATCAGCTTCACCTTCTGCAGGTCGTCGAGCGCCTTCAGCCGGTTGCCTTGTTCCATCTGCCACATGCCGTAATAGGACCAGGTGCGCACATGGTCGGGGTCGGAGGCGAGCGCGCGCTCGTACCAGGTCTTCGACTGCTCGTAATTGCCCAGGCGGCGATAGGAGTAGCCGATGTAATTGGCCACATCCGGGTGATCGTCGCGGCCGAGCGCGTGCATGGCGGCGATGCCGACCTCGTAATGGCCGGCGAGGATCAACTGGCGCGCCGCGCGGTAGTCGCGCAGGAACTTGGCATCCGCTTCCTGCTGCTGCTTTTGCTCAATGGCGCTGCCATCGTTCTTCTTTTTCTTCTTGCTGCCGTCGTCGGTCGGCGGATTGTCGGTGCCCATGGCGTAGACTGCAACCGGCTTGAGGCTCACGGCGGTCAGCAACAGGCCGGCGGCGGCGATGATGCCGATATGGCGCAGCGCTTGCGTCGGGGTCATGGATGGATCTCCTCTGGGGTGCGGACATCAGCATAGGCGAGGTCCGTCCGCTGCGAAGAAAACACTTCGTGATCGGCGCCTAGTCCCGTTCGCGAGCAAACAATTGCGCTCGTGCGTTCGCCGACGCTTGACTTGGCGCCGGCTTCCAGGGAACATTTTAACGTGCTGGTTCCCCGGGTGAATCCGGGGACGAAAGAGGGAACACGGAACCCGCCGTCTCGGCGCAAATCCGTGGCTGCCCCCGCAACTGTGAGCGGCGAGCCCGCGTCCTTAATGGCCACTGGGAAACCGGGAAGGCCGGACGCATCTGGGCGACGACCCGCGAGCCAGGAGACCTGCCAGCGCGGTCACCCAACCGGTGGACGGGGCGTCCATACGGAGCGGTCTTTCGCAGCGGTGACGACATTGCCGGTGCGAAGCCGTGAGAGGCGTTCTCCCACGACATTGCGCACGGAAGCGTCGCGCCCCGAGCGCACCGCTGACGTGTCCTTCGCGCCGGGTCTCACCCCAATGCGCCGCATGGTTCGCGCGCGCAAACGAAGGAACGTGACGTCATGGGAACGAAACTCACTCTGCTCGGCGCCACGCTGGCGCTCACGCTGTTCGCGCAGGCCGCGGCGGCGCAGGATGCCACCGTCGTCTTGCCGCAAATCGTGGTCAGCCCGACCGCGGTGCCGACGCCGGTCAACGAGACCGCCAATTCGGTGACGGTCATCACCGGCGAGGAGATGGAGCGCGAACAGCGGCGCACCGTCACCGATGCGCTCAATGCGGTGCCCGGCCTGCAGGTGGTGCAGAACGGCTCCTCCGGCGCGCAGACCTCGGTGTTCATCCGCGGCACCAATTCCAACCACGTCAAAGTGCTGATCGACGGCATCGACGTGAGCGACGCCGGCAATCCGAACGGCGCCTTCGACTTCGCCCATCTGCTCACCTCCGACATCGATAGAATCGAGGTGCTGCGGGGCCCGCAGAGCGGCCTCTATGGCGCGAGCGCGATCGGCGGCGTGATCTCGATCACCACCAAGAAGGGCTCCGGGCCGGCCAAGGTCAACGCCTTGGTCGAAGGCGGCTCCTACGGCACCTTCAACCAAGCGGTGGGCGTGAGCGGCTCGCAGGATAAGTTCAACTACGCCTTCAACGTGGCGCACTTCCGCTACGAGAACCAGCCGGTGACGCCCGCCTACATGGTGCCGCCGGGCGGGCACGCGATCGGCAACGCCTATGACAACAAGACGCTGACGGCGCGGCTTGGCTACGACGTCGATCCGAATTTGAGCTTCAACCTCATCGGCCGCTATGTCGATGCAATGCTCAACTATTCCGACGACACGTTCGACCCGATGACCTCTCTCGGGGTGACCTTTCCGGAGCAATCCACCTACAAGAATCGCGATTTCAACGGCCGCGCCGAGGCGGTATGGACGATCCTCGACGGCCGGCTGGTGAATACATTCGCGGCCAACTACACGAACTACGCGCGCAGCAACAAGGATCCTGATCCGAATCCGCAGACCAATTTCGATTCCTCGCGCGAGAAGTATGAGTGGCACGGCGCCCTCACCGTGACGCCGGGCCAGGTGCTGGTCGCCGGCCTGGAGCGGCAGAACGACCGCGCCAATAGCGACAATCTTGACGCCAAGACCGGCAACTCGGCCGGCTTCCTCGAGCTGCAATCGGAATTCGGCAAGCGCCTCTTTTTCGTCGCCAATGTCCGCCACGACGACAACGACGCCTTCGGCGGCCATGACACCTGGCGCGTGGCGCCGGCGGTCATCGTGCCGATGACCGAGACCAAGCTGAAGGCGAGCTACGGCACCGGCTTCAAGGCGCCCGACCTCTATCAGCTGTACGGCAATGGACCTTACGGCTTCGTCGGCAATCCGAACCTGTTGCCGGAGACGAGCAGCGGCTACGACTACGGCTTCGAGCAGCCGCTGCTCAATGATCGCGTCCGCTTCGGCGTCACCTACTACCGCAACGACATCAGCAACCTAATCGACTACAACAGCACCTTCACCACGCTGGTCAATGTCGGCAAGGCCCTCACTTATGGCGAGGAGGCATTCATCGCCGTCACGGTCAATGACCAGCTGCACGCGCGGCTCGACTACACGCAGACCACGGCCAAGGACCTCGATACCGACACCGAGCTGTTGCGGCGGCCGCGCCACAAATACTCGGTCAGTGCCGACTGGCGGCCGACCGACAAGCTCACCATCTCGCCGACCCTCATCTATCTCGGCCACTGGCTCGACATCGACCGCTCGACCTTCGTCAATCGCGAGGGCGGCGGCGTGGTGACCGTCAATCTGGCGGTGAACTACGCCTACGACAACCACGTCACGCTGTTCGCGCGCGCCGACAACCTGTTCAATCAGCAATACGAGGAGCCGCTGGGCTGGCTGCAGCCGGGGCTGTCGATCTATGCTGGCATAAAAGTCACCACCGACTGAACACCCAGGAGGCTCGCAATGTTAGCCTTGCGCATGATGCTGGCGGCGCTGGTCTTGGCCGGACCGGTCGCCGCCTTCGCCGCCGACGATATTCTCGATGCCATCGAGGCGGCGCGCAAAGCCTATCAGGCGGGCGATCTGGCGGGCGCCAAGCAGCAAATCGACACTGCCTCGCAACTGGTCGGGCAGAAGAACGCCGAGACCTTCGCTTCGCTCTTGCCGGCGCCGCTGCCGGGCTGGACCGCCGACAAGGCGGAGACCGCCGCGGTCGGCGTCGCCGTGTTCGGCGCGAGCTCGGCGAGCCGGCGCTACCGCGGGCCGGACGGCCGCGACGTCGACGTGCGTATCACCGGCGATTCAGCGATGGTGATGCAGTTCGCGCAGCTGTTCCTCAACCCGGTCATTGCCGGCGCCATGGGCAAGCTGATCAAGGTCGGCGATCAGCGCGCGATCCAGACCAACGAAGGCTCGATCAATATGGTCGTCAACAACAAGTATCTGGTAACGATCGAGGGCTCGGCCGGCGCCGACGCTAAGCTCGCCTATGCCCGGGCGGTCGACATCGGCAAGCTGATGAAAATGTAACGCCGGTCAGAGCGGCGTCCACAACGTCGGCATGAGTTCGTAGCCGCTGCCGCTCTTGACGATGTGACCGCAGGCCGGGAAGGGGAAGTGATAGGCCTCGACCAGCATGCGGTCTGCCGCGGCGCGGTCGAGCATGGCGGTGCGCGTCCTTGCTGCCAGCAGCCCATCCATGTCGTAGCTCGGCTGCCATTCGGGGTGGCGCACGAACAGGAATGGCTCGCGCGCGGTGTCGCTCATCGCCAGCATCGATTGCCCGGCGGAATGGATGGCGAAGGCGGTGTGGCCGGGGGTGTGACCATAAGCCGCAATCGACACGATGCCCGGCGCGACCTCGTCGTCCGGCTTGAAGTGCCGCACCTCCGTGGCGATGTCCTTGAAGATTCGTCGCGCGTTGAGGAAGTAGCGGTGCACGACGCCCTCGGCGCGGCTCATGTTGCCGTCATCCATCCAGAACTGCCATTCCGGCTCCGGCACCAGGATTTCGGCATTGCGGAACACCTTGTCGCCGTCCTTGGTCTTGATGCCGTCGATGTGGTCGGGATGGAAATGCGAGATGAGGATCAAGTCGATCGCCTCCGGCGCGACGCCGGCGGCGGCGAGGTTGGCGTTCATGACACCGGCCGTATCGGCAATCTGTCCCGCCGTGCCGGTATCGATCAGCACCAGCTTGTTACCGGTGTTGACCAAGAGCGCGGTGAATGACACCGGCAGCACGTTGGGCGGCAGAAAAGCGGCGGCGAGCGCCGCGTTGACCTCCGCGCCGCCGGCATTGCGCACGAATTTGCCGTCGATCGGCAGATACCAGATGCCGTCATAGAGCGCGGTGAGCTGATAGTCGCCGAGCTTGTAGCGATAGATGCCGGGCCCTTGCGCTTGAGCTGCCGGCGCGGCGGCGCTTGCCGGCATCGGCAGCGCCGCGCAACCGGCCGCGAGCAGAGGAGCGGTCAGGAACGAGCGGCGGGAAAGCTGCATGGTGCCCCGTCTCGCAGGCAAGCAAGGCTTTTCTTCGGAGGCGTCACTTCCCGAAACACCGCGCGGTGCGCTTTAGTTGGTATCGGCCTTGATATTGTTTTCCTTGGCCACCTTGCCCCAGAGCGCCATCTGCTTGGTGAGGAAGTCGCGATCGACCTCCGGCCCACCGAGCAGCAAAGTGACTTGTTGTGTTTCGACGAGCTGCTTGGCGATGCGTTCCTCGCGCAGGCAGTCCGCCATGGCCTTGCCGAACTTCTCGATGATGGGCTTCGGCGTTCCCGCCGGCGCGAAGATGCCCCACCAAGCATAGGCCTCGAAGTCGGGAAAGCCGCATTCGATCACGGTCGGCACCTGCTGGAGAAACTGGTTGCGGATCTTGCCGGTCTGCGCCAGCGGACGCAGGTTGCCGGTGTTGACCTGCGGCATCGCCAACGCGGTCGAGCCCATCAGCAGGTCGACGTGACCGCCGAGCGCGTCGGTCATGGCCGGACCGCCACCGCGATAGGGCACGTGCACGAGTTTGACGCCGGCGCGTTGCGCCAACATGGCCATCGCCAGGTGGCCGACGCTGCCGCTGCCGACCGAGGCATAGCTGATCGTGCCGGGGCTTTTCTTCGCCGCGTCGAGCATGTCTTGCAGCGTCTGGTACGGTTTCGCCTTGGAGGTGGCGATCAAATAAGGCGCAGTGCCGATCAGCAGCACCGGCTCGAGATCCTTTTCCGTGTCGTAGGGCAGGCTCGGCAGGACGTAAGGATTGGCGGCGTGGTTGTCGAACACGGCGAGCCAGGTGGCGCCGTCGGGCGGCGACTTCACCACCCAGGCGGTGCCAACGCTACCGGAGGCGCCGGCACGGTTCTCGATGATGATGGTCGTGCCGAGTCGCTCCTGCAACGGCACTTGAATGAGCCGCTGGATCGCATCGCTCGATCCACCCGGCGGATAGGCGACCACGATACGAATGGTGCTTGGTGGCCAAGTCTGCGCCTGTGCCGCAAACGGTGCAGCCACAGCGCCAAGCACAAGCGTACGGCGCGTGAGTTTCATTGTTTCCCCCGTGTGTTAGTGTCGGCGATGATACACCATTTAGGCGTGCTGCCTATCGCGGCGGCTGGCCGATCCTGCGCGAGCGGTTATGATCGACGCGCGGGCGCGATCGAAATGCGGGAGACGTGAATGCGAAGGCTGGTCTTGCTGTCGGTGCTGGTGCTCTGTGGCTGCGCGTCACCCGACGTCGGCCCGAGCCCGGCTGAGCTCCGGGCGCAGTGGGACGCGCAGAACGTCTTCCCGGAAAATTACAAGAACGACCTGATGGCGTTCCTGCGCACCTATCTCAACGACCCGAGCCACATCCGCGGCGCGGCGGTGTCGCAACCGCAACTCAAGCAGGTCGGGCCGGAGGACCGGCAACGTTACATCGCCTGCGTGCGTTATAATGCGCGCGTCGACGGCAAGTATGCCGGTTCCAAAGACGCTGCCGCGCTTTACGTTTCGGGCAAGCTCGATCGTTTCATCGACGTCGGCAAAGACGTGAAGAACTTGTGCAAGGGCGCGGCCTACGCGCCATTCCCGGAATTGGAGACGCTGGCGCGTTGATGCGGTTTAGCGCGCAAGCCGAAAACGTCGCTGGCGGATGCGCAAGCGACAACCGCCGGGCTCCAGGAGCTCGGCGGCAACAGGTTCAGACACAAAGGCCGAAAGTAGCCTCGGGCGACGAGGTCACTTAACCTTGAGGTTCTCTGCGGACGTCTTTCCGCGGTTCTCGACGAGCTCGTACTGAACGGTCTGACCTTCGTTCAGCGTGCTAAGTCCGGCGCGTTCGAC
>Ga0187771_10000551_pt1 | contig 23436 bp, 29 predicted proteins | sample 0116_SJ02_MP15_1_FD_133139 | JGI IMG/M metagenome (GOLD analysis project Ga0187771, IMG submission 133139) | Tropical peat soil microbial communities from peatlands in Department of Meta, Colombia - 0116_SJ02_MP15_10_MG | ecosystem: Environmental > Terrestrial > Soil > Wetlands > Peat | place... | reverse complement strand
TATTTATACGATGAAATGCTTGATCGATACGGCTTTTGAGTTGTGAGACTTGTATCGATGAATGATGACAAGAATCACGGGAACTGCGTGATTCCGAAGGAGGTATACAAGCGTGGCAAAACCCATATTTGTAAAATTTGACGTTCCTGACGAAATTGAGAGCAAGGCGTTAGAAGCCCTCGAAAGCGCGCGCGACACTGGCAAAATAAAAAAAGGCACAAACGAAGTTACAAAGGCTGTCGAACGCGGCATTGTCCAACTCGTGCTCATTAGCACAGACGTGCAGCCCGAGGAAATCGTTGCGCACATTCCGCCACTTTGTGACGAGAAGGGTATTTCGTATATCTATGTGAAAAGGCAGACCGATTTGGGTGCTGCCTCAGGGCTAGACGTCGGTTCAGCGGCAGCTGCAATAATTGATGCGGGAAAAAGCAAAGCACTTGTTGACGAAGTGATCGATCAACTCAAAGCGCTTCGTTCAGGCTAAGCTTGGCATCTATCTCGGAGGAATGGCGGTGGCAGAATACAGCGACGCGACGCCTGCAGAAGTAATTGAAATAGTCGGAAATACGGGGATGCACGGCGAGGCGAAACAGGTTAAGTGTCGCATCCTTGAAGGTTCAAACAAGGGAAGAATAATCACACGTAACTGCGTCGGTCCTGTTCAAATCGGCGACATCCTTATGCTTCGTGAAACTGCACACGAGGCTAAGAAACTAATGACGCGGTGAGCTCATGGAACAACGAGTGTGTTCGTTTTGTGGCGCCGCTATCGAACTTGGAACAGGCAAGATGTTTGTCAAGCGCGATGGGACGGTTTACCATTTTTGTTCGTCTAAGTGTGAAAAGAACTTCAGGCTGGGGCGACTTGCGCGACGTGTCGTGTGGACGGAGCAGGGGCGATTGGCACGCAAGAAAGCGTGAGAAGGTTTAGATGTCGTCTGAAGACCACATTGAACGCACTTTTTTGATGATCAAGCCGGATGGCGTTCAAAGAGGCCTTGTGGGCGAGATTGTTGCGAGACTTGAGCAGAAAGGTCTTGAACTTCGGGCGCTTAAGCTCAAGAATCTAGACATCGAGACGGCGAAAAAGCACTACGCAGAGCACAGAGACAAGGCCTTTTACGACCACTTGGTCTACTATATCACTTCAGGGCCGATCATCATAATGGCACTCGAAGGGTTCAACGCAGTGCGCGCGGTCCGCCAACTCGTTGGCGCAACAACTCCTATAGACGCGGCACCGGGCAGCTTGCGCGGTGATTTTTGCCTTGAACAGGTGCGAAACTTAGTACACGCGGCAGATTCACCTGAAGCTGCTTCGCGCGAGTTGGCGTTGCATTTTAGCCCTGAAGATTACGTTAGCGAAATGCGAGTCGGAGAGCCCAACGAGTAGCCGTCGTCCCGATTGCCGTGAAATGCCTCAGATTATTATAGACCAGGCACAGTGCGATGGCATAGGAAAGTGCGAGAGGGTTTGTCCGAAAGGCCCGCGAATTTACGGTACTGCACTTGTCAATGGGAAGCGAAAATGCATCGTTAAGGATCCACGCTACTGCCTAGGGTGCACCACTTGCATCGGAAGTTGTCCCAAAAGCGCCATCAGAATCGATTTTTCGGCGCCAAAGCCGAAGCGCTAGTGCTCGTCGCAGATCGTCAGAAAGTTTTGTAAGAGCGTGTTACCGCCCTCGGTGTGCGCGACTTCGGGATGCCACTGCACCCCGTAGATCGGTTTGGAGGGGTGTTTCATCGCTTCTATTTCGCAAATCGCCGAACGAGCTAACAATACGAAACTACTTGGCATGCGACTAACTTCGTCGGCGTGAGACGCCCACGTATTTATTGTTGAGCCCATGCCTTGAAGGATGTCGTCGGGGTCAACTATCTCCACAGCGACACGAGCATACCCTCCAGACGCGCCCTTACGAACGGCACCGCCGAACTCTTCGGCGATCAGCTGATGGCCTAAGCAGATCCCTAGAATCGGCAGTTTGATCTCGTGCACGTACTGTTTACAGTTGCCTATGCGGTCCATCGTGGGGCCGCCGCTCAAGATCAAACCGTCAGGACTCCGCTCAAGCACCTCGTCGATGGCAAGCGAATTCTTGACGAGCTCGCACTCGGTACCCAGGTCCCGCACGGCGCGATGAATCAAATGGGCAAATTGGCCGTAATTGTTAACAACTAAAACGGAAGTCAAGAACTCAACCTAAGGCTCTTTAAAAAGAAATTCTAAGCTTGCTTCGACGGATACACGCGCCACGTGGTTCCGTGAGAATAGCTCCATTTCTCTATAACGATGTCGTCGGCGTTGTCGATGAGCATGCTGATGTTCGTGCCGACTTCGTTGGGACTCAGGCCTAGTTCTCGCGCAATTGATTTGCTCTTGAAAAAGTGTTTGCCTCGTGTCACGCCTTTTTTCAAATAGCTTAAAATCTTTGTTTGGTTGTCGTTAGGACTAGACATCTTCATCTCCCATGTAATGTGGCCGCTTTTGCTATATATACGCTCTTACTTAGACATTTTCGGGCTCGTGTGCGCAGCACAATTCGCTGTTCGCGCTTCACGCGTAGTTTGATAAAACATGTTGCCCCTTCTCGAGTGGCATCGCGTCGATCCCGAGTTGAGTGCGCACGGTGTTGGCAAACTTCTTTGCAAACCCATGGCACGTGTATACTGTTTCAGGGTTGCATCCGTCAACAAAGCGTAACAGGTCTTGAAAGTCGGCATGATCCGAAAGCGCAAACGCGTAGTCAACTCCTCGAAAGTACTTGAAGCCGCGGTTGATTGCCCAACCAGAGACCGCTAGCGAGCGGATTTTCCCGCGGAACCCTTTGTCTCCGGGAAAGGCCGAGCGCCCGGATGTGATGAGCACGAACGGTTCGCGCGACTCGGTGACTAACGTCGCGTCGAACAATTGATCATGAAAATCGTAACCAAAGCTTCTCAACGCGGCGTTGATCTCATAAATGCCCTTATCGACAAAGGGGTCATAATCGCAAAGCACATGCGTAAGCTCTTGTGCTTTTCCGAACGGATATGCGATCACGGTCACTGATTCGTCATTGTTGATGCAGGAATCAACGCATTGTTGAATCTGTGCGGCAACGTTCTTCGTTGCCGGAAATACGTATTCCTCGCTTCCGAAAGTAGACTCAACAATCAAAACGTCGGCATCCTTTGGTTCCGCTCCGCGCGAAAAAAACTTTTGTTTGGTGCAGAAGTCCCCGGTGTAAAGAACGGTGCGTTTGCCTTCCAAGAAAAACATGCGAGATCCAACGACGTGGCCCGCATCAAGCGGCCGCACATTTTCGTCGTGCAGAATGTCTGCCGTAGCACGCCTCCGCAGCTTCAGCAACTGCTGCGTGACACCGGACATGACGACGCTTTTGCCGTGGCAACGTGTGGGAAGGTGGTCTGAGTGGCCGTGTGAGACAAGATTAATTTCGTCTGGTGAATAGGTTCGCGGATCGAGTCTGTATCTTAGCCCATCTGCAAGGTTGACAGATATGCCGTTTTTTTGATAGATCATTGGGTATTGCCTGTGCTGTCAAGCAAGCGTTGGCTACGGTAGATTCCCCTCGCCGCTTAGCCCGTGTTGAATCTCCAGATTCATGGCGATGAGAATCTCAAAGATTTGTTTAACTGAACCCGCGTCAATATTTCGTTCGGTGGCCATGTCCACGGCTCTATTCAGCACACGTTCTCGCTGCAGCTCGTCGTCAATCTCGGTGAATCCGTCGGCTCGTTTCGCGTGTAAGACCTGCGAAGCAAGGCCTGTCCGTCGCGCTATCAGTTCAACTATTTCTGCGTCAATCGTCGCTATTTGATCTCGGACCTTTTCGATCATCCAGCTTGCTTGTATGGGCCTTGTATTAGAAGAACCTTGGCCATTCGTCTTGCTCGGTGCTTAAAGCGTCTCAATTTGTGCACCTAAGTTCGACGCCTTCGTTACGATGATAAGCCCCTCGAGCGGTTCCCACGCCTGCTTGACGCTGCGCAACGATGACCGGTCGACGAGGGCTATATATGCTGGTCCTGTCCCGGAAAGGGTCGCAGCGTGCGCTCCAGCAGCCAGCGCGGACAATATGGGCTCTGAACTGAAGCCGAATGCGGCGCAGTACAGCAAGCCGTTCAGCACCATGGCCTTCTTGTAGTAGCCGTCGAGAGCTAAGTTGTACGCCGTCTCAACCCACGGCGCGAGCAATTTTGCTCGAGTCACGTCCGCCTGCGCTGAATACGCCTTGTCTCGTGGGACGTAAACCACGACGTCCGCATTTAATTCTACTCGCTTCACGAGAACATCGTGCTCGTTGTCCGTGAAAACGAGCCCTCCGAAAAACGATGCACACGCGTCATCGAACGCTCCTGTAACGGTTACACCTGCTCTTCGTGCAGCAGTGACCCCAAGTCTGACAATGTCGAGTGGCGCCATCGCTACGTCAAGCGCTTCGGTTAGCGCGAGCACTGTCGCGTTCGCTGCCGCGCTGCTACTCTTGAGGCCACTGGCGATCGGTATTTCACTTCTCGTCGTAATGTGGATGCCAGACCCTGGGGCGTATCGTTCCACAAAAAGACGTCCACACTCAGCAAGGAGCGAGGTGTCGGCAGAGGGATCATCAGCAATTTCACAAGTAATGCCGCTGTTGATGATCTCGACGTCGGCTTGAGTTTTCAGATCAATAGCAAAAGCAGATCCGTTGAGCGTCGCGATTGCGTTAATAACGGTTCCGGCTCCTCGTGCTGTGGCTCGCGTCATACCCTTGCCTTTGTTTGAGCGCCACTTAGCTGTTTGCGCAAAAATGGTTGTGCTTTCGTGGCAGCGCCGGAAAGTGGACACGCCGCGAGTATGTCGTAGGACGACCTGTGCGCTCTGATCACAAGTCACCTCTCACTCTTGCTTTTGTGCGAAACTCGGACGTCGGTGATTCTTGTCGCCGGGTAGTTGCCGGTTGCGTCTTTCTCGTTGCTTTTGACCATGTCCCATATCGTCAGAAGGGCGACGGTGACGCCCGTAAGCGCTTCCATCTCGGCTCCCGTTTTGCTCTCCGACTTGACTTCGACAGTCGCTTTTATGGCTGTGTCGAGCACGGAATAGTCTACATTGATGCTCGTCAGGGGAATCGAATGACAAAACGGGATAACATTAGGCGTCTGCTTGGTTGCAAGCACGGCTGCAACCGTCGCAGTATTCAATACGTTGCCCTTTTCAATTGAGCCCTGTTTTATCGCATTCACGGTCTCAGACTTGAGTTCGATTGTTCCTTCAGCTAACGCACGTCGGTAGACGACCGGTTTGTTCGTGATATCCACTTGCCGTGCCTTGCCGTTCTGAATGTGCGTAAAATGCATACTTCGTTCACCGTCGCGATTCATGTAGCTAACATCCTCTAAATAAAAAAGAGTGATGATTTGTCCTAAGAAAAATCTTTTTTGCGTGCGTCACATGCGGGCTTGGCCGTTATTCCGGTGCCCTCCCACGAGTTTTCAGCTGTCATGGATGGACTTAGCCGAGCTTGACTTTTCCTTCGAGTCGCGTGCAAAGTGAAACGACCATTGTGCTGCTCTTAATTGCTTCTAAGCAAGCGCTCTGCGGAGCGCTTGAACTGAGTTTAGGAAAGAGGGGGCAAGCTATTTCGCAGTTAAGCTTTTAACGATGGTTTATGGGCATTATCAAGAGATTGGAAGGGAAAAGCGTGCTAGTGCTGTTGGCTTCTGAATTCGAGGACGCCGAGTTTCGGGATGTGGTCGGGGCGCTGGCGCTCGAAGGCGCGGTCGTCACAATAGCTAGTACCTCCCGCGATGTTCTCAACGGAAAGCGGGGTGAAGTGGCGGTCATTCCAGATGTGTTGGTGAGTGACGTGGAGGCGAAAGACTACTCGGCGGTTTATATCCCCGGGGGTAAAGCGCCGTCTAAGATTCGCGACGACGCAGGCGTGCAAAAAGTCGTTAGAGATGCTTACCAAGGAGGCCTCCGTATTGGCGCCGTTTGCCACGGTCCACAAGTGCTCATCTCGGCGGGTCTCGTCAAGAACAAGACGCTAACCGCCTACCCTTCCGTCGGAGCCGAATTGGAGCAGGCAGGGGCGAATTACACCGGCAGACCTGTTGAGCGGGATGGCAGCATCACAACCGCGACTGATCCTCACGCGCTCGCAGAGTTCAACACTGTGTTTATCAGAGAGATTGCGTGCTGCGAGCTCTTTGGTCCTTGAACGTCGTGCACGAGCGGATGAAGGCTGTGGCGAGGCCAGGATAGGACAGCGGATGAACGTGGCAGTACGACGCAAGCGTCTTTTGGACTTGGATGCCGTCGCGCCCTTCTGAAATCCCCGTTCCTTTTTGCAGCTTGAAAGCAAAGTCGAGCTTGCTGCTCAGGTCAGTGAGTTCCGAATAATGAAACTCGTGTCCCCGGAATCGAGTCCCCTTTTGGCCGATGATGGTATCGCGAACGGTTGTGCCTTCCACGTAGCCGATCACCCTCTTGTGAATCATGTTCGTTTTTGCAGGGACGACCCCGACCATTTTTGTCGTTTTTCCAGCGTTCTCGAGCGACTCAGTGAGATACATAAGTCCTCCGCATTCTGCAAAAATCGGCACGCCTTCTTGTGCGCTTGACGCTAAGGAACTTAGCATTGAGCGATTTCTCTCCAACTCGTGCGCGAATAATTCAGGGTAGCCGCCCCCTAAGTAGATGCCGTGCACGTCTGGAAGCTCGCGATCGTGCAACGGACTGAAGAAGGCAACATCTACCGCGTTTAAAAAAAATAAGTCGAAAAGGTCGTGGTAATAAAAGTTGAATGTCTCATCGAACGCAACGCCAACCCGCACTTTTGCCTTGTGCATTGTCTGTCCATCGGCAGGAGGCACGAACGCTTTCGGTGCTACTTGCGGCAGCGGACCAGCTCCCCTTGCAATTTCGAGCACTTTTTCCACGTCAACGTGGTCACGAATGCTGTCTTCGATGTTTTCGAGCTGCCGTCGCAAAGCCTGGTCTCGAACCAACCCTTCGGGGGCAGGCACGAGCCCTAAGTGACGCATCCCCAGGCGCATCGAATCGTCGCGGGGGATTTGCCCGATCACGTCGACACCTGTGTAATGCTCTATTGCCTCTTTCGCTTTGGTCGCGTGCTTCGCACTTCCGATATTATTCAGTATGACGCCTTCGATGTGAACGCGCGGATCAAATGACCTGTAGCCCTGCACTATCGCCGCCGTGCTTCTCGTGATGCTTCGCGCGTCAATGACCAAGATAACGGGAGCACGCAGTATCTTGGCGATCTGCGCCGTGCTGCCGACGTCGCTCGTGCTTTCAAGACCCTCGTAAAGACCTCGCACGCCCTCGATGATGGCTATGTCGGCGCCGCGACTGGCATGGGAAAAAATCTCAACGACGGCCTGTTTGCTCATCAGGTAGCCGTCGAGATTACGAGAAAAACGCCCGGTAACGTCCGAATGATAACTCGGGTCTATATAATCTAATCCGACTTTGAAAGGCTGGACCGCTTGTCCATCCTTGCTCAGGATGGACATCAGCCCTACAGAGATCGTCGTTTTTCCCGCTGAGCTTCTGTCGGCCGCGATGAGCACTCGGGGAACGTTAAGATCGAGTTGTTTCGTCATCGGCTAAATTTAGCCTTCCTTTGCGTGGGTCTCACGATATACCGCCTTCAACGTGTCACCGAGCTCCGATGGGACGACATGACTGACCCCTAGAGTCTTAGGATGGAGGTCAATCTCGACCGTGACGTGTGTATGGCCCAACTGTTTTAGGGGCACAACTTGTCGGGGGCCATTGGTCACAGAGAAGATAGTTTTCTTGCTCAGGCTTCTTATCGGCACGGCGTGCGGAACCCCTAGTAAGACCGCGAAGTCAAAGTCCCTGTAGCGGCGTTTGATTGTCTCGCCCGCATTGATCCCCGTGATCGGATACTCGTCTAATCCACCTGTGATGTGGTCGATGACGGCCCCACTTTCTTTTATGTCGCTCAGAATGTTTTCCGCGTGTTTTCTGAGCCTGGGCAAGCCTACGCCGGGGTCGAGATTTGCAAAAGTCGTGAAGTAATCGTTATCGAGGTCAGTAGCGATAGCTGAAAGCGCCACTAGTATGTCTGCGAACTGGTATGCGGTCTCCTTCTTGGCGTTCAAGACGACGACGCCTTTTTCATTGTGTTCGAGCCGTTCGAGGAGGTCCTTGGCGGTCGCGTATTTGAGATCGCCTCGCGATGGCGCGATGTATTCCTTGCTTGCTACCCCGGCAATCTTTTCGAGATCTGTGGCTTTGACAAGCAGCTCTCTTTGCCGATGATATTCGCCGGCGTCAAGCACTCCTGCGTCAACTGCTGCTTGAAGCGTTACGATGGCCCCGTACGTGTTGTCTCGGTACCCGGCGTGAATCTCTACCTCGATTGCCGGACACGGGGGGTTTGCGTCCAACACCGCCTCGTGAATGTTCTCACCAATAATCATGCTTGCGCACGAACCGATAACTCCGAGAAGACCTGGTTTGAAGAGCTCTACGGCGCGCTGGATGACTCTTGTGAGAGCTTTGTCACCGCCAAACACAAAGTTCGTTTCATCCATCGCCGTCGTAACGACGCGAATTCCGTCCTCTTCGAGCAATCTGCTGTGTTTGAAGCAGCAGCCTGACGGGCCGTGTATTATCACGACGTCAGCTTCAAGGTCCCGCAGCGTGTAGAGCGCGGCAACAATCGAACTGGGCCGAGGATGAATTATCTGGTCTGCACCTTCGTCACGTGCGCGTGCATTCGACGACATGCTACCTCCACACTTTCACGCACGAGATAATAACATCACGCTCTTTTGTGAGTGTGATGGCCGTGAGCAGTGCGCTTTCAAGGTCATCTGCCGCCAGAACGTTTGTGCGAGATGCCCACATTTGATCGCCAACGATTACCACGGCGTCAAGAACAGAGTCTCTAGAGAGTGTCTCAAATATTTCTACGTCAATGCCTTCGCAGACGGCCTTGGTTTCTGCTCCGATGATCAGGACGACTTTTTGACCTGGCTCCTTTAGCGCGACTCCGTAACGTATCGCCCGTTCGACCGACGTTGGGTCGAGGCCTGAATTTGAGTTATCGATGAGAACGCGGTTCTCGATGACCGCGGATGACATCCTGCCGATTACCCCTTTGAATATGGAGAGCTTGTGAGCGATCGTCTCGGGATCGAGCTTCGCAGAGAGGGCCGTCGTCACAAAACAAAGCAACGTATCTTCATAACTCGTTAGGTCGTATCCTCCTGCTGGTTTGAACTGGATCTGTCCGGAGAGGCGCTGACCGTTAATTTGTGACAAGTCATTAAACGCAATCGTGACTTTGTCTGTATCCAAGTCTTCATAGCGAACAGTTGCGCCCTCTTCGCCGAAGGTGTTGAGACATTGGCACGAATCGGCGAAGGATGCCGCTATCCCTGGCGTCACAACGCAAGAACCTGCCTTCGCATTTGACAACATCTGAAGCTTGGCGGCCGTTGACGTGCTAGTTTCTCGCGCGATGCTATACTCGGGGGACAGCGTGGTGATGACGTTCACGTCAGCAAGACCAGTTCCGCCGAGAGACACTTCAAAGATGCACACCTGCGGCTCAAAGTCTAGTTCACGGGCTACGTCAGCGGCCGCCAGTATATTAGCTGGGGTGATGCTTAATCGTTTCTTCGCCACACAAGCCCCGTTTTTATGAATTTCGAGGCCTCGGCTCGTGAGGCTGAGCACTTTGCGATCAGAAAAAGCGAGTTCTAGAAGCGATGCCGTGGTCGTTTTCCCCTTGACCCCAGTGACCTCGAAAATAAGGGCATCTTGGAAAGCCCCAATTTGCCGCGCAAGTTGTCCTACCGCTTGGTGGTGCGTCAGCACGGGAATGCCCGAGGCCTCCGCGCGCGCTTTAAGCACGGAGTAGGCGTGAACGGGTGCAATGACAGCGTCAAAAGAGTCGATCGTCGTGGGCGGTGGCGTATCGTGGTATATGTTGATCGCGACAGCGTCTGCGCCGACTTCTCGAAGCGTTTTGCAGATTTGCCGCGCGCCATGAATCGTATCCAAAACGGCTATGTTTTTGCCGCTAAAGTCCATCTGCGATTTATGCCTCTTTGAGCCTTTTATATGCTAAATCGGCGATGCACGGGTCGATACCGAGGGGCTCTGCGTACACGACCTCGACGCTTTTTTCACCAAATGAATGCGTGGTTCGACGTTGCCCGTCTGAAAGTCCGAGGATCTCAGGGATGTCCTTCAAAGTGTGAGTCCCGTGGGCGAGAAAGAGTGGGAGCACATAAAGAGTCGTCACGTCAGTTTGGGCGAAGCTTTCGATCCCTTCTTCAACGGTTGGACGATCCAAGTTCAGATACGCGGTTTTGACGGTCGCTGCAGTCATTTTCTTGGCTAACATAGCTGCCAATGCTTCTACTGTGTTTTTATTGTGGGCAAGGTTGCTCCCGTGCCCAAGCACTAGTACGCCAACGTTTTCTTCCATATGCTCCTCCAGTTGGTGTGTGCGAATGCGTCTTCTAATATTTAACCGTAGATCCTGTCGGCAAATCGACAGCCGTCGCCGGGCTCATGTAAGTTTTTGGAGCGCTTCGCTGAGTTTAGGAAGCAGGTTCACCGGGACTCCCACGATCAGCTCATCTTCACTGACCTTCGCATACTTGCGGGATCCCGTGCACCCTATGGTGAAATTTATGGTACCTCTCATGAGGGGAGCAGCTACCGCATCGCCACACAGCGATTGAATGCCCGAGAAATCAGCGGTATTTCGTGAGTGCAACTCATAAACGTTTGCTTGCGCGATTAACATCGCTTGGCGAGGGTTGACGAGGAGCACCACAACGTCAGGGTCAAACGGAGACTCGGCAAGCGGCGCGTACGCGGTAGCGTAGGTCTTAAAATCGACGCGAGGAGTAGCTTCCATCGTGTCAGCCGCGTGCTCAACCGAAGAGAATCGCCCGAGTTTGTGATAGAATTCGCCGGATTTGATGTTTTCCGGTATATCAATCACCCCGAGCATCCCGGCCCCGCCTTTGCACGAGTGCTGTTCGACTGTTGCATAGAATTTCGAGCCACGGCGCGCTTTCTGGATCATCTCGCAGTGGCGCAGCACCTCGTTTAAGTGAGTTAATCCTTTTGGAACATCCGATTCAGTCTTGATCAGCTTAACGGCTACGGGTGCGTCTTTCAGGCCCAACAAACTCGTAAGCTTGTCAGATAACGCGGCATAATCTGGGCTCATGCTATAAGCGTACTACCGAGAGAATTAATACTTTTGGAGCCGCCTAGGAGCGTTAAGCACAGGTTCACGCCTGCTTCGCCAACGCCATAAGTGCTTTGACGTTTTCGGCTCGTATTGTTCCTGCGAGTCGATCTCCTTGCGAACACGCGGCGCCACGAATCCCAACGATGTCAGCGCCCAAGCGTTTCAATATTGGAATCTGAGGCAGCTTGATGGATCCCGCGAGCGCGACGTCCAGATCTCTGACGTGACCTTCGTCGACAAACTTCGCGCACGCGGCTTCACCCATGAAATCAAGAATACTCCTTCCATCCTTGACAAACGTATCGACCATCACGACGTCGCAGCTTGCGTGGCGTGCCACGTCTGGCAACAGAAAAGGATTGAGTGTCGATGCCCGTCCAAAATCTGCATACCCTGCGAGAACGACCTTCGTGCGGGTGTCGTATTCCTTCACCGTTCTCGTCACGTGTTCCATCAAGAAAGTCGCCTCTTCGGTGGTCTTGGATCCTTTTAGCCCTACTTTGACGTAATTCGCTCCCGACACTGCGGCGCCCAGCGCAGCCAGCGAGGCAGAACCTGGAAGCTGCGGAAAATCGCCGATTGTAGCGCTCACTTCGATTGAGTGTGGCACTAGGTCACGGATCTGGCGGATGACCCACGGAAAATTGGCCCCAAGTGATCCCTCGACCGGATTCTTGACGTCGATTATGTCGGCGCCGCCATTCACTGCCTCTGTCGCCTCAAATTCGTCTTTTGGACTGATTAATACCTTCATGCGCACTCGCGAGATAAGATTGGTTCCATATATAATTTTTGAGTGTTTCACGCTGAGTGGCGGACTTTGAGCGCCTTTGCGCAATTTTATAATAATAATTAAATAATTTTTTAAATTGGTTCTTTTGCAGAAATCCATAAAAAAATGGTTCTATCTATTCTCCTTACTTTTTCAGGATAAGCTTAATAAACCATGACATTGATGTTTAGCTAACCCGGGGTACGCTCCATGCTAAGGGAAACATACAGCTTGTTATCAATTTTGACCGGGCTGTATTCAGCTATTTTTCAGTCTTAGTCTTCAGCGCACAGCGGTTCGTATGGCAGTAGACCCCGCGGAGGGATAGAATGCCAAAATTTGAAGACAAAGTCGATATACATAACGACAGAGGTCAAAAGGTAGGTTCCAACATCGCGCTCGAGGCGCTCAGCCCTACGATGAACCCGGCTATCAAGAAGATTATAAACCTCACCAAGCGAACGGTAGCCGTGAACCTCGAGGGCATCCAAGGCGCGCTAATGACCGGCAAGATCGGCGGCAAGGGTAGACAGATACTCGGTCGCGAACTGAACCTGGACCTAGTGGGCAACGCCGATGGCCTGGCACAGAAGATCAAGGACCTTGTAATGGTCAAGGCCGGCGATGACACGAACGTCAAGCCCCTCGGCGGCGGCAAGCAGCTCATGGTCCAAGTGCCCACGGCACGTCTTGAGGCTGGAGCCACCTATGTCGCGGGAACCACCGCCACAAGCAGTGCGCTGACACAGGCGATTATTGACATGTTCAAAGTAGACATGTTCAACGCGCCTACGGTTAAGTCGGCCATTTGGGGCCAGTACCCACAAACACTCGACAACGAAGGCGGCATGGTTAAGTCCATGCTTGAAACGCCGCAAAAGGACGAGGGGTACGGCTACTCCTTGCGAAATGTGTCGGTGAACCACGTCGCAGCCGCAACAGGCAAGCGCACGATGAACGCGTCTGCGCTGTCATCGATATTCGAACAGACGGGCGTCTGGGAGATGGGTGACGCGATCGGCTGGAATGAGCGGTTGCAGCTTTGCGGGCTTGCGATGCAGGGGTTGAACGCGAACAACCTAACGTACTCTCTCATCAAAGAGAACGGGAAAGATGGTACTATCGGCTCTGTAGTTGCGTCGACCGTTGAGAAGGCAAAAGCAGCCGGTGTCATAAAAGACGACACGACCTGGCCATCTGGCTTCAAAGCGATGAAGACCGACGACGTTGCAGCCTGGAACGGCTACTGTGCTTCGGGCACGCTCGCAGCCACTATTGTGAACTGCGGCGCGGCACGAGGCGCGCAAGCGGTTTCGTCAACCCTGTTGTATGCAAACGACCTCATCGAGCACGAGACGGGACTCCCTGGATGTGACTTCGGTAAGGTTATGGGTACAGCGGTCGGGTTCTCGTTCTTCAGCCACTCGATCTACGGCGGAGGCGGGCCCGGTGTGTTCAATGGGAACCACATCGTGACGAGGCACTCCAAGGGCTTTGCGATTCCGTGTGTTGCGGCAGCAGTCGCAATTGACGCGGGCACGCAGATGTTCTCAGTTGAGGCGACGTCAAAGCTCATCGGCATTGTGTACGGCGAGATACCAGAATTCAAAGACCCGATAACTGCTGTTGCCAAGGCAGCGGAGGGAATGTAGATACGCAAATTGCGCGGAGGTTTACGATACACAATGGATACGGACGTACCTGACACGAGCTATCCTGTGCAAATAGAGATATTCACCGAAAGACTGCTCAGTCCCGAAACGGTTGAGCAATTGGTCACGGAACTCGCGAAGATCGAGGGGATCACGCGCGTGATCTTGCACGGACCGCGGATCGCTCCTGCTGTTCCGGAAGGACCGGCCAGGGGAACGCCTAACGTGCACGCGGCGCGCAAACACATCCAAGTAGGACAACAGGACGTTGAGCTCGGAGTACAGGTCGGTAGAATTTGGCTTGAACTTGAGGATGAGGACGTGATCGAACGAGTCGAGGAAGCCTGCAGGAAAACTCTTCCGTGCGGGTTTCAGATTAACCGCGGCTTATACATGCGAACACGTCCGACGCAGACCGATTACGCGAAATGGGGCGTAATCAAAGATAAGCGAGTACTTGGCATGACAGATCCGAGATCGAAGTCGCGGATCTGTTCGATCTATCCCCGGGAGAGGTGACGCTTATCGTCAGCCGCGCCACTCACATTGTCGATTGCCGCGAATCGATGGGCCTGGGCAAAGGCGGAGGCCTTGCCCAGCGAGGCACCATTTCCGAGACAGGGATACCTGACATCGTGGCAATCGGAATGTCGCCGGGTAGGCGGCACATAACAAAGCCCATCTGTGAAATCACGCACGGGCTTCGAAACGAAGGTTTCCAAGTCGGCGTGCTCGTGCTGAACGCCGGAAGCGGCGTTCCAGCGGACGCGCCTGCAAGCGCGCGTGGTCTTGGGCCAAAGTTTGGTCTATCCGGAAAGGAGGTGGAACAAATTGCGCGCCACAAGCTTGCGGTGATCCACCTTGGTGGCGTGAAGACTCACATCACGTACAAAGCGCGGAATATTCTGCGTTTTGTCGCCATTCCAGCGATCGTGGTGAGTCAAACACAGGTTGACTATGAGGATTTCGCCCGGATCGGGGTAAAGACACGGATCGTGATGCCAAGGCCCGAAGACGTTCAAACCGAAGGCACTATCGTAGGAATCGTAACCAACGTGACTCGTGGAGAGACTATCACACGTGACAAGCTCAACGAAGTCATAAAATGTATCAACCGTTACAAACGCGCAGAACGAAGGAGTTGAAATAAAAATGCCACAATTTGTTCCCGGTACTTCAAAGGTAGCGGCAAACAGAAGAAAGATGCTCGATCCATCGAAGACGCTGGACAAAGTTCGTGACGTTTCAGATGATGACGTGGTCGCAATACTCGGTCACCGCACGCCTGGAGCCGCGTATCCGTCCACGCACCCGCCACTATCAGAAATAGGAGAGCCCGAGGACCCAATGCGCGAGCTCGTGAAGCCCACGGACGGAGCGGCCGCAGGCGATCGTATTCGGTACATTCAATTTACCGACTCGATGTACTTCGCTCCGATGGTGCCGTACGTGAGATCCTGGATGGCTTCCACTCGATTCAGAGGCGTGGACCCAGGGACCCTTTCCGGCAGACAAATTATCGAATGCCGAGAGCGGGACCTCGACAAGATCGGCAAGATGCTTCTCGAGAGCGAGGTATTTGACGCCGCTCGCAGCGGTGTCAGAGGCTGCACCGTGCACGGGCACTCGCTACGACTCGACCAAAACGGCATGATGTTCGACATGCTCGCGAGATCGGTAATGAACCCTGACGGTTCCGTCAGCATTGTGAAAGACCAGGTGGGAAGGCCACTCGACAAGGCAGTGCCTGTCGGTAAGCCGATGTCGGACGCCGACCTCAAGAGCCGGACAACGATCTATCGAGTCGATGGAGAAGCGGCAAGAGCAGACAAAGAGCTGTTAACCTACATCCAGCGGATCCACACGATGAGATCGATGTGGGGATTCAAGCCGATGGCATAAGAGAGGTGCAACAACATGGCTACCGAAAAGACACAAAAGATGTTCCTCGACGCGATGAAGAAGAAGTTCGCGGAGGATCCTACTTCAAACAAGACGACGTACAAGCGCATAGGGTGGACGCAGTCCAAGGACAAGCGTGAGTTCCAGGAATGGGGCGCAAAGATCGCTAAGGACCGTGGAATACCGGCGTATAACGTCAACGTTCACCTTGGCGGAATGACCCTCGGTCAGCGGCAACTCATGCCGTATAACGTCTCACAAACTGACGTCATGTGCGAGGGCGATGACCTTCACTACGTCAATAATCCCGCAATGCAACAGATGTGGGATGAGATAAGGCGAACGGTTATCGTCGGTCTTGACCAAGCGCACGAGACGCTCACAAAGAGACTCGGCAAAGAGGTTACCCCTGAGACGATCAACGGCTATCTCGAGGCGCTAAACCACACGATGCCTGGTGCGGCAATTGTTCAAGAGCACATGGTGGAAACCCACCCTGCCCTGGTCGAAGACTGTTTCGTAAAGGTCTTCACCGGCGACGACGATCTCGCCGCCGAAATCGACAAGCCGTTCCTCATCGACATCAACAAGCTGTTCCCCAAGGCGCAGGCCGACCAACTCAAGAAGGCGATCGGCAAGACGCTGTGGCAGGGCGTGCACATTCCGACGATTGTGTCGCGCACGTGCGATGGCGGAAACTCGAGCCGATGGTCTGCCATGCAGATCGGTATGTCGTTCATCGCTGCGTACAACATGTGCGCAGGTGAAGCGGCAGTGGCTGATCTGGCGTTTGCGGCGAAGCACGCGAGCCTCGTAGAGATGGCTAACATGCTTCCTGCTCGCCGAGCACGTGGGCCCAACGAACCAGGCGGCCTCTCGTTTGGTTTCATGGCCGACATGTGTCAAGCCGACCGGAAGTACCCCGACGACCCTGTTAAGTCGTCACTAGAGGTTGTCGCTGCAGGCTGCATGCTTTACGACCAGATTTGGCTCGGGTCGTACATGTCAGGTGGCGTTGGTTTCACGCAGTACGCGACCGCGGCATACACTGACAACATCCTCGACGACTACAGCTACTACGGCAACGACTACGCGAAGAAGTACGGGAAGGACGGAGCGGCCCCGAACACGATGGACGTCGTCAACGACCTCGCGACTGACGTGACTCTCTACGGTATTGAGCAGTACGAGAAGTACCCGACCACCCTTGAGGACCACTTCGGCGGTTCGCAAAGGGCAACGGTGCTCGCAGCCGCATCTGGAGTGACCGCAGCTATCGCGACCGGTAACTCGAACGCAGGCCTGAGCGCATGGTATCTCTCCATGCTCCTGCACAAGGATGCGTGGGGCAGACTCGGGTTCTACGGCTACGACTTGCAGGACCAGTGCGGATCCACGAACGTGTTCTCAGTCAGGTCTGACGAGGGCTTGGTGGACGAGCTCCGTGGTGCGAACTACCCGAACTACGCGATGAACGTCGGGCACCAGGGCGGCTATGCAGGCATAGCAAAGGCCGCGCACGTCGGCCGCCGCGACGCGTTCGCTGTGAGCCCGCTCGTGAAAGTAACCTTTGCTGACCCCAACCTCTGGTTCGACTTCTCGGAGGTAAGAAAGGAGTTCGCAAAGGGCGCTCTCAGAGAGTTCCAGCCTGCCGGCGAGAGAACGATCGTTTCGCCTGGTCGGAAGTTCTAGATCCGTGACGGAGTGACGTTTGTCACTCCCTCTCGTTTTTTTTGCAAATTTGAACGATTAGTTCTGCTGATAAACTCGTTTTGCTTTCGCCTCGTCTATAGCATCGACGCTGTTCGTTCCTCGAGCCTCTTTATTCATTGCAGTCGTTTGCGCCCTCTTGAAGCCCCCAACAACGTTTGGTAATGCTGTAAAAACTTGAGCACCATCTTATCCTTTAGCGGCCTGATCTCGATAGCCTATTTAGACAGGGCGAAATCAGCACCGTTTTCTTTCGCAAGCGTCGAACGTATCCCGACGGTGGGACAGTTAGCGCAAGGCGGTGAGATCTCATTCTAAAAATGCGAGTCTTGCATATATCCAACTCACCAGGGTCATGCTGCGAGAGCTGGCGCCTAAATACGGATACGCCTTGGAAACGATTAAAATCGAGAACATCGAGACAAAGGAAGGCGGGAAACTGAAGGAGGAGCTAATGAACGAAAGCGAGCCGCTGCGATGATGACACGAAAAAATGCTTTTATCTGGGCCAGGGGCACACCAAAAGCTAACCGGTTTTACCTATGTGTCAAGAACGCTCTTGAAGAGGTTCAGCCGCGGTCGTCGCACCGTTTTCTGTTTGTAATGCCCCTTTATGTGCTTGCTGAAATATTTCAGATCAGTCTTTCCATTATCTAAGCCCATTGAATCCAGAAATCCTGCAACGACATCTTCAGGAACTTCTGCATATTGATAGATACTTGAGTCGCAGAACTCTATCTCGAGCGTAGAACTGTCCTTGTCATAACCAACTGCCCTAACACTTACTGAAACCACAACCTCGCGATCCACGGTCTGCTTATTCTAGTTTAGAGATATTTAACTTATCCTGTGTCGGCAGTGCATAGAAAGCGTGTGACGTGAAGCGGTAACAATCGGGCCTTGTCTTAGACCCATCTTGACCTTTGTTCCAGTTACTTTTTGATCTTTCGTGACCAGAAAAGATAAGCCGTACGCGGGATGTAACGTAAGCAAGGCGCTCGCGCGGGGAGTGATCTGGTGGCAAAAGTTCTTTTAAATGTTTTTGTGGATTATGAAACTTTAGGAAGAACTATCAATATTTTGTCTGAGCAGGGAGTGACTGGGTTTTATTGCCTTGAGTATTGGGGTGTCTCGCCACAAAATTGGAGAGGTTTCGTAATTAAAGAGGAGCCAGAAATGGCTGTCGAGGCCATCAGGGATCATACAGACAGAGCTATACAAGTTAACACAGTGGTTGATGTGAATATCGCAGACAACATTGCGCACGCGCTCTCAGAGGGCCTCGCAGGAAAGCGCTATACGATCTTAAGAAGTCCGGTCGATTCGATAAAAGTCGCTGCACCGTAGATTCATGCGCCGGGAACACCGCGTGCCAGAATCACTAACACGTGAATATTGCCCACGCTAGGGCACCCGCTTGAACGCATTGAACGCATTTTGAAGCAGAGTAGACCGATGTTACAAAAACGACCCTTTCATGTCATGATTGTCCCTACGCTTGGCTGCCCCTCTAAATGCGCTTACTGTTGGAGTTCCGACGTGAACTCACCCGTAATGGGCATAGAAACCATCAAGGACATCGTAAAGTGGCTTGCTGAATTCAGAACTGATCCCGTCACGTTCACGTTTCATGGGGGAGAACCCCTTTTGGCCGGGCCTGAGTTCTACCGACAGGCTCTGCCTATCCTCTTAGGTAAGCTCGAGCGTATTACACCTAGCTTCGCCCTGCAAACCAACCTTTGGAAGCTCACCCCCGAGCTAGCGCAAGTCCTAGCTGAGTACGACGTTCCCATTGGTTCAAGTTTAGACGGGCCACAGGAGCTAAACGACTTTCAACGATCAGAGGGCTACTATGAGAGGACTATGCGAGGGTACGAGCTGGCAAAGAGCTACGGCCTGCGAGTGCAGTTCATCTGCACTTTCACCTCTCGCTCCGTGCAGTTCAAAGAACAGATATTTGATTATTTCCTAGAAAACGGGCTCACGCTTAAGTTGCACCCCGCTTTGCCGTCGCTGCGCGGTGACGAGCCGCACAAGTGGGCGCTCTCTCCTAAAATGTACGGTGAACTTCTTGTCTATCTTATGGACCAATACCTTGATAATTTGAACCGGATTGAGGTCAGAAACATCAATGACTATTGCAGATCCGTCTTGACTAGGCGGGGAACAGTCTGCACCTTTGTGGATTGTATGGATAGCACTTTTGCAGTCGGGCCCGACGGCAGTATATATCCTTGCTATCGCTTCGTGGGAATGCAGGAATATGTCATGGGGCACGTCCGAAATTGCCCCAGTCAGAAGGATCTGGCCGAATCGGCTGTCGGACTCCTTATGCGCCGCTACAAGGCGCATGTCGATCAGGAGTGTAACCATTGCAAGCACATTCGTTATTGCAGAGGCGGCTGTCCCTACAACGCGATGGCCGGCACCAATGGCGAAATCATTGGCGTTGATCCGCACTGCTTAGCTTATAAAAGGATCTTCGATGAGATCGTGGATCGTTTCAACGAGGGGATGCTGGGCTCCGCGGGCTTTGAGGCAGACGTTTCTATAGACCTAATGGAGGGCGTCAAGCCATCAATCATGCCGCTTATACGAAAACTGGCCTCAAATTAGGAAAATGAGACAAGAAGAGGCACACGCATGGAAAAGGTTGTAACAATAAGGATCAAGGAAGATACCCGACAACGTATCAAGAACCTAAAGACCGGCGACGACACTTTGGATGGCCTCATAAACACTGCTTTGGAGTGTCTCGAGCGGAGACGTCGCAGATGTGGGAGGATACTTGAAGGCGGGACAATCTGACAAAAAAAACAAAGTAAGGAATCTGGGATGAGACGCCAAAAACGTAGCAATTGTTTGATTGATCTGCTCGGCGATTTCATTGAGATGAAAGGAACTGAAGAACGTGTTGCGCAAATGGTGCGCTTATGTTCATGTGCCGAAATCATCGCCTACCGCGAGTGTGTTTTGGCATGAAGCGTTGGTAGCCCGCACACTTACGAAGTCAGGCGAAAAGCGGTTGGTCAACTGAACAAAGGGGCCAGATGGAAAGATCAATTATTGACACTACCAAAGGTGTCTCAGGCATTTCTCGACCATTTAAGAGTATCATAGAACAGCTACACCTCGATCGTGAAGACGTCTTAATGTACGTCGGTTTGCCTGGCGTCTGCACTCCATTTATTGAGCTTCTATCTTACGCTATCAGGACGCTCAAAATTGCGCAAGTGTATGTGCCTAACTGCGAGCTCGACTTTGCAAAAGAAGTGTTGCAAGTGGAAGACGTTGGTGTCCAGTTTGGAGAAGCTGCAGAAGTTTCCAACGCGCGGGTTATAGTCGTTCTGGGGGGACTGGCGATGCCTATTTCACCAGTCGGCCGTGAAGAAGTGGCCATTTTTCTCAGGCGCGTTTTGTTGCCGGGTGGCGCAGTGATCGGGGTTTCGTTTATGAACATGTTTGAGCAGGTCGAGTGGACGTCCGTCATCCCATTCGATTTTCTCATTGATGCGACCATTGATCCTGTCAGAGTTGAACAATTCTCAAGATAGAGTCACAAGACTAGAAATGGTGTCCGGCGACGCCGTAAGACGATGAGTAGCGCTATTTCCGAGACCCTCGAGAAAGTCAGAAGTGGTGGTCGAGTTAACCAGGAAGAGGCCCTTGTTCTGCTCAATGCGCGCGGGACCGATCTCCACGAGGTATGCGCTGCTGCTGATGCGATTCGGGAGATGCGGGTCGGTGACGACGTAACTTACGTGATCAATCGCAACATAAACTTCACCAACATCTGCATTGGGTCGTGCGGATTTTGCGCATTTAGAGCGAGAGAGGGCGATCCGGAGGCTTATTTCTTATCCGTCGACGAAATTGTCAAACGTGCCGTTCAAGCATCACGCACTGGCGCGACTGAGGTTGGAATCTTCAGCGGGCTTCATCCTAGCGTGGATGGCCACACGTATGTTGAAATTGTCCGCGCTGTCAAAAAAGCCGTCCCTGCTATTCACATACACGCTTTTTCGCCGTCTGAAGTTGCGTACGGCGCCGAAAAGCTCGGCATCTCACACGTCGAGATGTTGAAGATGCTCAAAGATGCGGGTCTCGATTCGATGCCAGGTACCGCGGCTGAGATTCTCGTCGACCGCGTGCGAAAAACGTTGTGCCCGCAAAAGATAGACACGACCACGTGGACCGACATTATCGTTAGCGCGCACAGATTGGGAATTCCTACGACGTGCACGATGATGTATGGCCACATAGAGTCTTATGAGGACATAGTCGCTCACTTGGAGCTTCTAAGAACGATTCAAGGCACGACGGGCGGCTTTACTGAGTTTGTGCCACTAACCTTCATTCACTACAACACGCCGATTTATCGCGCCGGCCTTGCGCGTCCTGGGGCGACAGGGCGAGAGGATCTTCTTATCTTTGCGGTTGGCCGCCTCTATCTCGACAACATCCCGAACATACAGGTGTCTTGGGTCAAGTTGGGAACGAAGTTCGCGCAAGTTGCGCTCACCTGTGGGGCGAATGACCTCGGGGGCACGCTGATGGAAGAGAACATAACACGCAGCGCAGGAGGAACGGCAGGGCAAAGCCTAGAGCCGAGCGAATTCATTCGGATGATCACTGACCTTGGGCGCGTCCCTCGCGTGCGCGATACCCTTTATCACATTCGCGCGGCGCATCAAGGGGAAGTTCATAACGCGAGCTTCTAGGGTCTTTTTTTAGCATTCGAGTCAAAGCTTTGCACGGTTTGAGCAACCTCCAGCTTGCGCTTGCCTTGTGGTTCGAACGAAGCAGCGGGTGCAAAATCGGCCTTTACAACCTCAAAGTTGTGCACTTCTTGCACCCCAAATGTGGACAAAAATGACATTTTTTCGCTAATGAATTCGGAGCTAATTTCAACTTCGATGGCGATAAGAAGCTTTCTTTAATTTTATTTTAGCTCCAGAATTTAACTCGCTTTCTTATAAATAATTTTAAATAGTATTACCTATCAATTATGCGTGATCTAGCGAACTAAATAATGCCAATAATTCGTTTTAAGCAATTTTAATGCCGCAGAATACGCTGATTTTCAGTTCGCTGGACTAGTGAAACAGAAATCTGGGCTAGAAAGCCAAATACCATTCAAGGGAGGAGTTAAATGGATCCGCAAATGATGGTAGAGCTGGGCGCTTTGACGCTCGTTGGCGCTGCGGCCCTGATTGCTGGCGTGGCAGAGGATCTTGAATCCGACGTCGGTTCACAGAGTAATCCGAACTCGCAAGTGCAGCTGGCCCCTCAGATGGGGTATTTGCACAGGCTCTATAACAAAGCGATTTCTGGTGAACCGGCTTCCTACCCGTTTTACGCCGCAATCGGTGCGTCAACTGCGTTGTCAGTCTTGTCCGTCACTGGCAGCACCAGTCCCAGTCTAATAAGCGTCTTCTTCGCTCTCATAGCCGGTGCTTTCGTGACCTCGCTGATCCACGGCGTGTATGCCACGACGTCCTACATGGGCAGACTGGCGAGTCAGTCGCGATTTGGACAGCCCATCTACATGGATGTGCTACGGACGCACACGCCCGTGTTGATGGCACACGGCTTTGTGGCGAATTTTAGCATCTTATTGTTGACGTGGGTGCTAATTGCACAACACTTGAGTCCGTTCCCCTTTGTCGTGCTCGCATTTATCTGGGGAATCGCTCTGGGAGGCGTAGGCTCTGCAGTGGGTGACGTTCACCTGGGAACCGACCGGTACTACCAAGACAGGCCGTACGGCTCTGGCGTAAACGCTGCGCATTCAGGCAGCGTGGTACGGAAAGCCGAATCTGGCCTCAGGAATTCCATAGACTGTGCGTGGTTCTGTTCCAAGTTCGGAGGACCGCTCACGGGTCTGGGATTCGGCCTCGTCGTTTACCTGCACTTCTGGAAGGAAGTCGTGGTGAAGGACTGGTGGTCGGCAGTCGCCGGCGTGGTAATTGTCGTGATATTCATTATCATGAACACGTACCTCGAGCGCTACTCGCGGCAGCGATACGGAACTTACAAGGAAGAGGCGGAGTGATGCGCGATGTTTGACTCATTATTCACGTTAGCCATATCATTCAGTGGGTTTAATCCACTGCTGTGGGTATATGTG
>Ga0187771_10000550_pt1 | contig 23448 bp, 17 predicted proteins | sample 0116_SJ02_MP15_1_FD_133139 | JGI IMG/M metagenome (GOLD analysis project Ga0187771, IMG submission 133139) | Tropical peat soil microbial communities from peatlands in Department of Meta, Colombia - 0116_SJ02_MP15_10_MG | ecosystem: Environmental > Terrestrial > Soil > Wetlands > Peat | place... | reverse complement strand
GGGCGGAAACGGCTCGGGCGCCACCATCAGCATCCTGGCGGTGGGCGGGGCGGGCGTGGTGACAGGCGTCTCGATTTACGCCGATCCCGTCACCGGCTCGAAGGGGCAGCTCTACCAGAACCAGAACAGCATCGGCACCACGGGCGGCGAGGGCTCCGGCTGCACGCTCAATATCACCGCCACGCTCATGGGCTACGGCAACAGCGCGACGGTGCCCGCCCCGGTTTCGCCGATCGATGGCTACACCTACTCGCGCAGCGAGCTGAATTACTTCCCGTTCTGGATTTACACCGGCAAGAGCGATCGCTCGGGGCCCTCGGGCGCGGGGCGGGTGCGCCTGAAAACGCTTTCGGTGAATGCCTCGACGGGAGTGGTTTCCTGCGCGGTCACGTATTGGGATGGCCACACAGCGACGGTCACGAACGACGGCATCATCGGCGTGCTGGTGCTGGCCACGCGCACCCTCTCTGCGCTCGCCGCTACGGCGGGGAATTACGTTGACGTGGACGACTCGCACTTCTGGGCGTTGCAGCTCCTCGGGGACTCCTACCTGCTCGAAGTGAGCCACAACGCCAAATTCGCCAACCTGCGTCCCGAGATTTTCACCGGGACCTACACCAATGGGCAGACGGTTTCGCTGCCCACTTCCGCAAAGGACTCCTATGCTTACTCACGGGCCGAGCTTCAATACATCTATTCCGTCCAGAACTCTGGTTCCGTACCGGACGGTGATATTCTTGCTGAAACATATTATGTCGACCCTGGAACGGGAATCGTTTCTATTGCGACTCAGCTCCAAACGAGCGATGGAACGCTTCTTAACGGCGGAGGCCCAACGCTTTTTGTCGTCACTATCGCGCGTCGCGCGCACGAAACTGGCGACATCACCTACGCCGCAGTCGGCTCGCCGCAAACCACCGCCGCGCCGCCGCCGCCGCAGTGGCTCCAGTGCGTCGGCGTGAACGGCGTCTACCACTTTGCCCTCGCGCCGGGGGCGGAAACCGGCATCGGGCAGCTCGCCTACCAGATCCAGCTTGCTGACGATCCCGCCTTCACTGTAAACGTCGAAACCCTGAGCCTGGGCGGCGACCCCTTCAAGACCTGGCGCGAGCCCAACCGCCTGCGCTATGCGCGCGCCGCCGCGGCGTTCGTTGACAGCCCGTGGTCGAGCTGGGCGAATTTCGGCACGCCCATTCCGGTGCTTGGCTCAGTAGCCGGCGGCAGCCTTCCCGCGCGCACTTACTACCTCCAGATCCAATACAGCGGCGCCAATCCGCAGGTGACGGGCGTGCTGATAGGTGCGGGCGGCACAGGCTACAACGTCGGCGACATCCTCACGCTCATCAACGGCGCGGGCTCGAACGCGCAGGTGAAGGTCCTAAGCCTCGGCTCGGACGGCGCCGTCGCCACCGTGCAAATCCTCTGGGGCGGCGTCGCTTACTCGAATGGTCTCACTTATCCCACCATCGGCGGCGCGGGCACGGGCTGCACCATTCAGGTCACCAGCGTCAACAATTACTCCTGGCCGGCGGCTGTCTCGGCGGAGCTGCCTGTCAATCTCGCCGCAGGCTACCTGCTTACCGTCGCCAGCCCTTCGGGCGCCAGCACCATCGCCATCAGCGGCTTCGACCACTACACGATTTTCGCCGCCGCCACTTCCGGCAGCGAGACCGAGCAAGTCTATCTACCTCTCGGGCAGGGGTGGACCGAACCCACCGGCGGGCTCACCAGTAATGGTCCCGCGCCAGGCTTCGGCTATCCCCTGCCCGTGCTCTCGGGGAACGTCACTGACAGCGTTTCGGACTACCTGATTCATCAGGGCACAGCGCCCTCCGGCTCTGGCTACTCGTACCACACCATCAACACCAACGCCAATTACACTGTGCAGGCCGGCGACGTGCTGGAGCTTGACCAATTCATAGACGCCACCAGCGCCGGCGGCACGCTGGGCATCGACTTCAATTACGGGCCTACGGGCACGGAGAACCGCGCCTCCGCCAGCACATTGCAGGACCAGTTCGGATTTCCGATCAACCCCAGCACGAGCCTCTCAGCCTATGCCGGGAAGACCTGGCTGCACCGCAATTTTTCATTGACCGCGATCGTGGGCGCCAAGATCGGCTCGGTGGCCTCGGCGCTGATTGGCTCGGGAACGGCTTTCTACAAAGGCCGCCTGGGGAACGTGGTGGTCACCAACAACGGCGTGGTGCAGGCCACTCTCTACGCCTCGGGCGCCCCGAACGACGGCAGCGTGTGGGCCACCGGGGGCGAGAACTTCACGGGCGGTAAAATTTGGAACATTGAGAACCCTTCCGTGGCCGTCAACGTCGGCGCCTTGCCGGCGGCCATGGGTGTCGCGGCCGAATCTTACTCGGGCACGGACATCGGCGCGAAAATCAATGCCGCTTACGCCGCGTTGCCCGCGTGCGGTGGAGTCATTCTCGTCAATTCCAGCGCGTCGTTCTCGACGCCCATCGTTTTTGGCACCAACAAAAAGCCGGTCGTGCTGAGAGGCATGGCGGGCGGTGGCTCGTTTGGCGACGCGCAAGGCGTGGTGCTCACCTACACCGGGACGAGCGGCGCGGCCATCACGCTTAACTACGGCGAAGATCACCAGATGGGCGCAGGGATTCGCGACCTCACGCTTACGGGCCCCGGCAATGCTAGGTCGACAACGGGCATCTTAGTTGGCGGCTCGAATGGCGCGGAGGGCAGCGTGTTAGAGAACGTAAAGGTGCAATCTTTCGGCACCAACCTCGCTTTCGGCAACAATACCTGGATCGCTACCTTCCGCCACTGCATGTTCCGCGATGGCGGCTACAACCTGAACACCGGGGCCTCGCTCAGCGCCTTCGGCGAAAACATCCTCTTCGACAACTGCGTTTTCGCCGATGCGCCTGCGCCGTTTGCGAACAGCGTTTGGGTGCGCCAGGGGGAGTTGCGGTTCGAGGCCTGCTCGTTCGACCAGGCGCAGCTCCGCGTGGGCGACGCTTCGACCGGCGTGGGCGCGGCGGTATCGTGCCATCACTGCCATTTCGAGAACCCCGACCTGGGCGCGGCTTACGATTTCATCACCCAGGACAACCTCTCGGGCAACGTCTTGTACCTCACCGACTGCGAACTGAACCAGGACGTGACGCCCATCACCTATCCCCAGTTCATGACCGTCAACGGCGGCGGCGCTTACGTGCGCGGCTTCCAGATGTTCAGCGCCGCAGGCAGCACATTCACGCATTTTGCCCTGGTCAACAACGCCGCCAACTTCACCATTCAGGACTTCACTGACCTGAGCGGCTGTATCACCGGCTCGCTGCTGACCGGGACGAGCACCGGGCAGATCGTGCAGATGCCGGGCGCAAATCCCGGCGCCGTGACTCGCAATTACGTGATTGGCAAGGGGGCGCTCGATTCCGGCGCGGGCATGTTCGACGTTCGCAGTCCGGCTTCGACGAATACGCCGCTCAATGTGCGCGGGGCGAGCGGGCAGACGGCAGACCTCGCGGACTTCCGAGACTCGAGCAGCAATCCTCTGGCCTCGATCGATGCTTCAGGGCGAATCAACACTCAACAGGCGGGCGATTCATACGCCCGCGTGTCGCTCGACGCCAGGGGCGCAAACGGCGTGGTCAAGCTGGGCGGCTCGGGCGTCAATGCGAATCTGGCCACACTGTCCGCCGCACCCACTGCGCCGCGCACTTGGACGTTTCAGGACGCCACGGATACGGTGGTAGGCCGGGTCACCACAGACACGCTTTCGAATAAAACCCTGACCAATCCGCGCCTGAGCGCCAGCAGCACGATTCAGGACAGCGGCGGCGCCGTCTCGATGGGCGTCACACGCAAGCTGGGATCGCAGGCGGGGAATTACAGCATCACCTCGGCGACTTTCGTGGACGTGGACGCCACGAACCTGGCCTATACGGTCACGATTCCCACGGGCTGGAAGCTCCTGGTCCAGGCGGCGCTGGTGTACGCGCAGAATACCGCCGCCGTGGGCGCTTATTTTCAGATTTATGATACGGTGAGCGGCGGGCAGCCGGGAGTTGCCAACGAGGTCCCCCCGGCAACGGGGCAACCGAGCAGCGTGTCGCTCTTGGCCGTCATCTCGGGCGAAGGCTATTCACATACGGTAAAGCTGCAGGCGGCCACCGGCAACGCCGCGGACGCTGTGATCATTCAGAATTCCAGCGCCGCCTACACGCCGGTGATGACGTTCTTGCTGATGCCGTCGAACTAGGGAGTGGCGAATAGGAAGTTGGGAGTAGGGAGGAGCCATGAGACGATTTGGGATTTTTGATTTTGGATTTTGGATTATTCTTGGCTTGTCCCTCGCCACTTGTCCCTCGTCACTGCTTTTCAGCCAGCAGCCGCAGGCGCAGCAGGGCCAGCCAATCTATCCCGTCAACGCCAAGTACGTGAACGGGGTCGCGCCCGGCTACTGGCCGACCGCCGGCTCCGGGCTTACGCTCAATATCAGCGCCGGGACCGCTTCCTGTGGGAACCCGCCCACGCCGGTCTTCTATGCGGGAGGCGCGCTGCCGATGGCAGCGAGCCAGACGAACTACGTGTACCTGGACCCGGTCAATTCCTGCGCGCCGACGTCGAACACCACCGGGTTCAGCCTGGCGGAGGTTCCGCTGGCTCTGGTGGTCACCTCCCCCTCGAAGCTGACGAGCGTGACTGACCTGCGGCCTCTTGGCTTCAAGCCCTCGCCATGCACGGCGGACGGCGGCGGGAACACCATTTGTGCGCCCTTTGGCGACCTGGGAGCCGCAGCGACGAGTCAAGCGGTTTCGGTCCTTCCCCAGTCGAATGCCGGCGACTCCAGTCATTTCGGCTTCTACTACGGGCCGCCCACTTCGGCATTCAATTCCTATCTCACCACAAACGGTTACTTCAATCAGCAAAACGTCCTGGCCAGCCTCAACCCCAACAACGCAAGCACCCTGGCCGTCTACACAGAAAGCAACAGCGCATCCCTCTGGGCGCCGCCGCTCTACTCCGCCGCTTTCAGCACGAATCCATCCGGCACGCGGCCCCAATTCATCGGAGGGGAGTTCGAAGCCTACCAGCTCGGGGCAGGGGCAACCAGCCTGCTCATCGGTTCGGGGGGCTACACCGAAATTGACGCCGGCAGTGTTGCTGAGGCGGCGGCGCTCGCCAGCAACGGCGTGGTGGCAGTCGGCGGGGCCGTCGCCAACGCCTACGGGCTCTTGATCGGCTCGAACAGTTCATCAAGCGGCGCGATCAGCAACAACGTCGGATTGCAGATCAACGACCAGACCGCCGGGCAAAACAACTGGGCCCTCAAGACCGGCAAGGGCCTGGTCAGCTTCGGCGACCAGGTCACCGCCGTGGCCCTCAACGGCATCCTCTTCGCCGATCAGTTTCCCGGCACCGATGCCTGCGCGAAGATCCAAGCGGCGGTCAGCGCACTGCCTTCTACAGGTGGCGTCGTCGATGCTCGAGGGCTGCAGGGGGCACAGACGTGCTCGGCTAACCCCTTCACAGGAGCGAAGGGCCCCGTCGAGCTCTATTTGGGGCCCGCCACGTACACCATCTCCGCCACTTGGGTGGTGCCCGTGGGTTCCGCGATTTCATGTCTCAGTCCGCAAGCCACGGTGCTCCATTGGACGTCGCAGGTCGCCGGCTTGAATCCGGCCGCCGGCGTCTACATCGGCCACTGCGACCTGCGAGGCGCGAACTCTGCAGGGACCGGTGCGGGCATAGATTCCGGCAACTCGTCAAATGTCATCGTGGATAGCAATATCATCGAACAATGGCCTTCCCAGGGAATCAACACCGGGGGGAATGAATCGGGATGGAAGATCGTCAACAACCTGATCCAGAACAACCTCAACGAGGGCATTTACATACCGGCGACCAGCGTCAATGTCCAGGTCAAAGGAAATATCATCACCGGCAACGGTTATAACGGCGTCGACTGCGTTGCGGTCGGCTGCCTCATCTCCAATAATGTGGTCTCTTCCAACGGAACCGCGGGGACGCAAGATGTAGACGGAATACTCGTGTTCGCGGGGAGTGCCACACTGACGGGCGTGGTCGTCTCAGGTAACTCCGTCAGTTCCAACCGGGTCGATGGCGTGCGCCTGCAAACCATCGCGGGTGGGGTCATTCAAGGCGCCTCCGTGACCGGCAACATCGCCACCGGGAATGGAGCGGGTGCAGGCTTTGGGGACGGCATCCACTTGGATGCGAGCAGTGGAGGGACGATCACCCAGGTCTCGGTCACCGGCAACACGTCCTTCTCCAATGCGCGCAATGGCGTAACCCTTGAATCGAACAATGGCGGAGCGGTGATCAAAGCCACGGTGATAGGAAACCAGGCGCAGGATAACAGCCAGTACGGCGTGCAAATTGCAGGTGGCTCGGACAATCTCGTGTCAAACAACCAGGCGATCGGCAACGCGACCGGGCAGATTCTGGACTCCGGCACGCGCACCCTGGTGAGCGGGAATAAAACCAATACCATCGACCAGCTTTTCGTGGTTCCCAATGGCGCCTCGGTCGGTTCGCTGAGCGTGGGCGCGGGCTCGACCCTGAGCGCCATCAACTACTACTCCACGGCGAACATCAGCCCCACCGCGGTCAGCGCGCAGTCGTGCAGCGACCAAACGTATTCAGTGACCGGGCTTGCCCTGGGCGACAAGCTCGGCCAAGTGATTCCGCCCGGCGCGCTCGGAAACCTTTCCGTCCTGGGCTACGTGAGCGCGACCAACACGGTACTCTTGCACTTCTGCAACCCCAGCACGTCATCCGTGACGCCGCCGGCGGGAGTGTACAGCGTGGTCGACTTCCGGTAAGCGCGTATATAAAAGCGCGGAGTTTCGCTTTTTGGAACTCTGCGGCCCTTCTTGAATCTCGCCAGAGCCAATCAACTCGACTCAGAACGACGAGGAATCGGTCCGACAAAACGAATTGCCACAGGCGCAGCATCCACCGCTCTGTAACGCCGCGCGACCGCCCCAAGCTAAGCTACTGCAGAGTTTCCAAGAACCGGAAACTCTCCCCTACCCGCTATCCTCACAAACCCTTGATTAGAAGCCGGACGGCAGTTTGATATAATGCCGCTTCGAGAGAGCGGTGTCCCTCGTCCGGAGGCACCTGCCTGGACGAAGGACACGTGAGCGCCAGCGAAGATGCTGCCCAGCCTCTTCACGCATGACACGATCGTTTGCCTGCTGGCGGGAGGCGAGGGGGAGCGCCTCTATCCCCTGACCCGCGACCGCGCCAAGCCCGCCGTCCCCTTCGGCGGGATCTACCGGATCGTGGACATCACCCTGTCGAATTGCGTCAATTCCGATCTCCGCCGCATCTTCGTGCTGACTCAGTACAAAGCGCTATCCCTCAATCGCCACATCCGCGAGGGATGGATGATCCTGGCGCACGAGCTGGGCGAGTTCGTGCAAGTCCTTCCGCCCATGAAGCGGGTCGGCGAACACTGGTACCAGGGGACGGCGGACTCTGTTTACCAGAACCTGTACTCGATTGGCAGCGAACTCTGCAAGTACGTGCTCGTCCTCGCCGGCGACCACGTGTACAAGATGAACTACCAGTTGATGCTGAAGCAGCACGTGGACTCCGGCGCGGAGGTAACCATCGGCACCATCGAGTTTGACTTAGCACAGGCATCCCAGTTCGGCGTGTGCGAAATCGATCCCAAAGGCCGCATCATTGGCTGGGAAGAAAAACCCGCTCATCCCAAGCCTTCCCGCCACAATCCTCAGAAGTCCGACATCTCCATGGGGATTTACTGCTTCAACCGCGACCTCCTGCTGGAAGCGCTCGCCGCCGACGCCGCCGACGCCGCTTCCCAGCACGACTTCGGCAAGAACGTGGTCCCCCGGCTCATCGACAAGCACCGGGTTTACGCCTACAACTTCATCGATGAAAACAAGAAGGAGGCGCTCTACTGGCGGGACATCGGGACAATCGAGGCGTACTACGAAGCCAACATGGACCTGGTCTCCGTCTCGCCCGTCTTCAACCTCTACGATGACGCCTGGCCCATCCGCACCTACCAGCGGCAGTATCCGCCCGCCAAATTCGTTTTCGCCCAGGAAGGTCGGCGCATGGGCATCGCCGTGGACTCCATCGTTTCCATGGGATGCATCGTCTCCGGCGGGCGCGTCACCAATTCCGTTCTGGCCCCCGACGTGCGCGTCAACAGCTATACCGATGTGGAACGCTCCATCTTGTTTTCCCACGTCAACGTCGGCCGCTACGCGCGCATCCGCAACGCCATCATCGACCGCCACATCCGCATCCCCGAACACGCCGAAATCGGCTATAACCTGGAGGAAGACCGCAAGAAATACCACGTCACGGAAACCGGCATCGTCGTGGTCGTCCCCGAAGAGCGGTTGTTCGAGCAGCCGGAATAGCCGGAAGATTGTCGAGTTTCGATTCTCGAATTTCGATTTTCGCTTTCTCTCTTTCTGTCTACTCCACCTCAGGCACGCCGGGAAGAATAGCCCAGGCGGGCTGGCGGGCCAGGCATTCCAGGCTGCGAAGCCAGGTGCCCGGCGCGGCTCCTGCGCTGAGGAATCGCGCTTCGCCGAACAAGTCGAGGAGTCTCTCCAAGAACGCGCGGCGCGGAGGAAGCAGCAGGAGGCTGGTTTTTTCTTGCGCGGGAATCTTGGCGAGCTTTCGCGCGCGGGCGATGGCCGTATCGAGGCCGCCCAGTTCGTCCACGAGCCCCAGGCGGAAGGCCTGCTCTCCGGTCCATACGCGGCCCTGCCCGATCTTATCCACGTCCCCCACCTTCATGTGGCGCCCTTCCGCCACCCGCGCCAGAAAGCTTTCGTAAATGTCCCGCATGTTCTTTTGCACGCTCTGCCGCTGGGCGGGCGTAAAATTCTGGAAAGGCCAATCGAGCGTGGCATTCTCGGTGGTGGCCACCAGGTCTTCGCTGAGTCCCAACTTATCAAACAGTCCGTGAAGGTTGTATTTGCCCGTGACGACTCCAATGGAACCAGTGATGGTCCCCGGCTCGGCTACGATGCGGTCGGCCGAAGTCGCGATCCAATAGCCTCCGGAAGCGGCGACGTCCGACATGGACACGACCACCGGCTTCTGGCGCCTGGTAATCTCGACTTCGCGCCGGATCACCTCCGAGGGGAACACCGCCCCACCTGGCGAGTCCACGCGCAGAATGACGGCCCTGACCCCGTCGTCCTCGCGAGCGCGGCGGAACTGCTCGGCGATGGTGTCGGAGCCCATCACCTGGCCTCCGGCGGGCGAATCCCCGCTGCGCCCGGGCAGAATCGTGCCTGTCGCGTAGATCACCGCCAGTTTGTGCCGGGCTTCGCTGCCGGTGCGGTCCAGGTAAGCGCGCAGATCAAGGCGACGGTCGCTGCCATGGTTTTTGGTGCGCACCAGGTCTCGCGCCTCATCCCAATACGCAGCCTGGTCCACTAACTTCGCGCGCCGCGCCTCCTCGGAGGCGAAAGGCCCCTGCTCGATGAGCTGCTTGACCTCGGCCGGCTTCAACCCGCGGCTCTGCGCCACTCCTTGCACGTATTCCTGGTACCACTCTCCCAGCAGGGCCTGAACGGCCTCGCGATGGGCGGGAGTATATTTCTTCTCGGTGAAAACATTCATGGCGTTCTTGTACTCACCGATGTGGTACAGGTCCGGGTAGATGCCCAGCTTGTCCAGAGTGCCGCGGAGGAACGTGGTCGAGGCCATCATGCCGTGAATGTACAGAAGGGATTGGGGAAGCAGCAAGACGGTCTGACAGGCCGAGGCGAGATAGTAGCTCTGGTTGGTGGCGAATTCGAGATAAGCCACGCTGAATTTCCCAGCGCGATTGAACTCGCGGATCTTGTCGCGGACCTCCTGGATTTTGGCCATGTTCATCGTCGATTCGGTGATGCGCAGCTCGACGCCCGTTATGCGCGGGTCGCTGCGGGCGCGGTCCAGCCCCTCCACGATATCGGTGACGGTCGCCGGCGTGCCGACCAGCAAGTCCGTCAGCGGATATTGGGGCGCCTGTTCCTGAATATCGCCCGCGATACGCATCGTCAAGACGGTGTTGGGAGCTATGCGCCGTGAGTAGTACACAACCACCAAGCCCAGCACCTGGAGCGCCAGGACGATGCCCAGGATTACCAGGACGATCTTCCCAAAAGTCTTCATTTCAACCTCCCGAAGCTGCGGAAACGCGCAGGCCCATCTGGTCGCCGACTACTTTACGGGCGACGGATGGATCCTTGTATCTTTCATTATCGCCGCGCCGCCGCGCTTTTCAAATGTCGTGCAGCGCAATCCGTGTGTTAAAATCGGTCGCTTTAAAAATCTATAAAGGAATCATTCCTATGGCACAAATCGATCTCATTGTGGGAAGAGAAATCCTGGACTCCCGGGGCAATCCGACCGTGGAGGCGGACGTGTTGCTGCGCGACGGCTCCTTCGGCCGCGCCGCTGTTCCCTCCGGCGCCTCGACCGGGGAGCACGAAGCCGTGGAGCTGCGTGACGGCGACAAGCGCCGCTTTCTGGGCAAAGGCGTCTTGCACGCGGTGGACAACATCAACACGATCCTGGCGCGCGAGCTCGGCGGACGCGAGGCCAGCGAGCAAGCCCAAATCGACGCCCGCATGATTGAGCTGGACGGCTCGCCCAATAAGGGCACGCTGGGCGCGAACGCTATCCTCGCCGTCTCGATGGCCGTCTGCCGCGCGGCGGCGGTGTCCTCGCGCCTCCCCCTTTACCGTTATCTGGGCGGACTGCAGGCGCGAGTGCTGCCCGTCCCTATGATGAACGTTCTCAATGGCGGAGTCCACGCTGACAACACCGTGGACTTCCAGGAATTCATGATAATGCCCGTGGGCGCCGAGAGCTTCGGAGAAGCATTGCGCATGGGTGTGGAGACCTTTCACACCCTCAAGAAGGTCCTCAAGGAACGCGGCTACAACACCTCCGTGGGCGACGAGGGCGGTTTTGCGCCCAGCCTCAAGTCCAATGTCGAGGCGGTGGAATTGCTGCTGGAGGCCATCGAAGCGGCGGGATACTCTGCCGGCCACGACATCGCCCTCGCCCTCGACCCGGCCTCGAGCGAAATGTTCCGGGATGGCCGGTACGTCTTCTTCAAGTCCGACAAGTCCGAGAAGTCGGCGGAAGAGATGGTGAAGCTCTACGCCGACTGGGTGCGACAGTATCCCATCATCAGCCTCGAAGACGGCCTGGCCCAAGACGATTGGCAGGGCTGGAAAGTCCTGACCGAGGAACTGGGGGGCAAGGTCCAACTGGTCGGCGACGACGTGTTCGTCACCAACACCGAACGGCTGCAGCGCGGCATCGAAGAGGGCGTGGCCAATTCCATTCTCATCAAGCTCAACCAGATTGGAACGGTCGCGGAAACCATCCGCGCCATCGAGTTGGCTCGCCGGCACGGTTATACCGCCGTGGTCTCCCATCGCTCGGGCGAGACCGAAGACGCTTTCATCGCCGACTTTGTGGTCGGCCTGGGGACGGGACAGATCAAGACGGGCTCTGCCAGCCGCAGCGACCGCATCGCCAAGTACAACCAGTTGCTGCGCATCGAGGAGGAACTCGGGAACGGCGCCGAGTTCTTAGGAAGGGCCGCCGTGAAGTGCGCAGCGATGGCCTAAGCGTAGTCGCATCGCGCGCCAACATAGATTTGAAACACGAAGGGCGAGGGGATATTCATCTTCAGGCAAAAAGCAGAAAAAGCGTATTGACAGATTTCCTCTCTGAGGGTAGTCTGAATAAGCATGGCAGCCGCGCTGGCACATCACCATCACCACTTTATCTTTTGCGTGACGTGTCAGTGGGCGTCTGCATAGACGGCAGACGGAACTGAGCGAAAGACAGCCCGCTGGCACGCAAGGATGCCGGTGGGCTTTTTGATTTTTGGGCGGCAAAGTTTCACCACGGAGGCCCCAGAGGTGGAGCCATGGAGCTGAAATACCAGAATGGGCTGATCCCCGCGGTGGTCCAGGAGAAGCACAGCGGCAAGGTGCTGATGTTGGGCTATATGAATGCGGAGGCTTACCAGCAAACGCTGCAGACGGGCTACGTCACCTTTTACAGCCGCAGCCGGAACAAGCTTTGGACGAAAGGCGAAACGTCCGGCCACCGGCTCCAGGTGCGCGAGGTCAGGGTCGACTGCGATCAGGATGCGCTGCTGATCCAGGCCGACCTGACCGGACCGGGATGCTGTCACCTGGGGTACAAGTCCTGTTTCTTCCGGAAACTCACCCCGGGTGGAGACGAGATTTTCCTGGAGCGTGAGTTTGACCCCGAGGAAGTCTATGGAAGCGCGAACCAGGAGAACCAGACATGAAGCGATTGAAGCTCGGGCTGCCCAAGGGCAGCCTCCAGGAAGCCACGTTGGAACTCTTTCGGCGGGCCGGGTTCGAAATTTCGGTCAACCCGCGCTCGTACTTTCCCGCCATCGATGACGACGAGATCGAGTGCATGCTCATTCGCGCTCAAGAGGTGGCCCGCTACGTGGAGGACGGCATCCTCGACGCTGGGCTGACCGGGAAAGACTGGATCCTGGAGAACGACGCCAGCGTCGTCGAAGCTGCCGATCTGATCTACGCCAAGCAAACATTCGGCAAAGTGAGCTGGGTGCTCGCCGTGCCTGAAAAATCTTCTTTCCAAAGCGTACGCGACCTGGAAGGCAAAATCATTGCCACGGAACTGGTGGGCGTCACGAAGCGGTACTTGGCCGAACACGGCGTCAAGGCCAAGGTGGAATTCTCCTGGGGTGCCACGGAGGTCAAGCCTCCGGTGCTCGCCGACGCGATTGTGGAAGTAACGGAGACGGGCTCTTCCCTGCGCGCCAACGGCCTGCGCATCCTGGAGAAGGTGCTGGAATCAAACACTCAATTGATCGCCAATCGGGACTCTTGGGCGGACCCCTGGAAACGGGAAAAAATCCAGACCATCGTTATGTTGTTGAAAGGCGCGATTGAAGCCGCGGGCAAGGTGGGCCTGATGCTCAACGTGCGGCGCGCGGACCTGGAAGCGGTTCTGGCCGTCCTCCCCGCGCTGAAGCGCCCCACCGTCTCCAACCTGAGTGACCCGGAATGGGTGGCGGTCAACACGGTCATCGAAGAGAAAACGGTGCGGGAAATCATTCCGCGTCTGAAGGCAGCCAACGCGCAGGGGATTGTCGAGTATCCCCTGAACAAGATCGTGCTTTGACTTGCGGACCCCCTAGCGGGTTTATCATCCACGACCTGCCCCTCACCCGTCCCGAATTCGTCGGGACACCCTCTCCCCTGGGGAGGGGGGCTGGGGGTGAGGGGGTCGTGACTTTCTTAGGTTCGTTTACATTGGTTGACGCGTATGCTGCGAGTGATTAAGAGCACAGACCGCAAGGCCGTCAACCGGCTGCTGGAGGCTCGGCGAACCAGCTTGGCCGAAGCCGAAGAAATAGCCAGGCTGGTTTTGGATGAAGTCCGCCACGAGGGTGACCGCGCGCTCATCCGGTATACCCAGCAATTCGACCGCGTGGACCTGCGAAAGACAGGTTTCACGGTCTCGGGCGAGGAAATCAAACAAGCCTACGGCGAAGTGCCGGCGGGTTTCGTCGCCGCGTTGCGGGTGGCGGCGCGGAACATCCGGGCGGCGGCGCGGCGCCAGTTGCCTCGCCCGCTGAAGATGTCCACACGGCGCGGCGTGAGCCTGGGGCAAGTGGTGCGGCCGCTGGGCCGGGTGATGTGCTACGTGCCCGGAGGGCGGTTCCCGCTGCCTTCGACGGTGCTGATGAGCGTTATTCCCGCCCAGGTCGCGGGCGTCGAGGATGTACTGTTGACTTCCCCCCGGCCGGCGCCGGCGGTCCTGGTGGCCGCGGATATCCTGGGTGTGAAAAAAATCTTTCGGCTGGGCGGAGCGCAGGCCATTGCCGCCTTCGCCTGGGGCACCGAGAAGGTGCCCCGTGTGGACAAGATCGTGGGCCCCGGCAACCGCTATGTGGCCGCGGCCAAAAAGCTCCTGGCGGGCGAGTGCGGCATCGACTTCGTCGCGGGGCCTTCCGAGCTCGTGGTCGTCGCCTCGCGCGGCAACGCCGAGTGGATCGCGGCCGACCTGGTGGCCCAGGCCGAGCATGACCCGGACGCGGTGGCGATCCTCATCACGCCTTCCCGGCGGCTGGCCTTGCAGGTTCAAGCCGCGGTGCCGGAGATCGTCTCCAGGCTGGGCTTGCCGGTGGCCGAGAAATCGCTGGTGAGCCGGGGCGGCATCATTGTCACGCGCCATCTGGCCGAAGCCGCCGCACTGGTCAACCGCCTAGCCCCCGAGCATTTGACGCTGTGCGATGGAGCGACACAAATTCTTGGGAGCGTCCAATCGGCAGGTTCAATTTTCCTGGGCGATTACAGTCCCGTGGCGGCGGGCGACTATGCCTCGGGCCCTAACCACATCCTCCCCACAGGAGGAGCGGCGCGCCTCCGCGGCGGCTTGAGCGCGGCTGACTTCGTGAAGACCATTTCCGTGCAGCGGCTCAGTTCGCGGGGCCTCGCGGGGCTGCGGCGCACCATCGTGGCGCTGGCCGGCAGCGAAGGGCTGCGCGCTCACGCTTACTCCGCGGAAACGAGGTTCCCCAAGTGATCATCAGACCCCGCAAGTCTGTCGTGCGCCTGCAGAAATACCGGCCGCCCCTCGAAGGGCGAGGCGGCAAGATCCGGCTCGACTTCAACGAGAACACGGTGGGCTGCCCGCCGGAAGTTGTCCGCGCCCTGCGCCGCGCCTTGAACGCTGAGATGCTGACCCGTTATCCCGAGTACGACGAAAGCCGCAAGACCCTCGCCAAATACTTCGGCGTGGCTCCCGAGGAGATGCTGCTCACCAACGGGACCGACGACGCCATCAAGATGATCTGCGACACCTTCGTGGACTCCGGCGAAGTCCTGGTGCTCCCCGTGCCGACTTTTCCCGTCTACGAGTTCTTCCACAACGTGGCCGGGGGGCGGATCGTGCGCGTCCGCTACGACGAGAACTTTCGCCTGCCGGGGGAGAAACTCCTCGCCGCCATGCCCCGTCGCACGCGCTGGGTGGCTCTGGCGAACCCCAATAACCCCACGGGTACCCAGATCCCCAAGCCCGAATTGAAAGCCATCGTGGAAGCCGCGCCGCAGGCCCTGGTTCTCGTGGATGAAGCTTACTTCGACTTCAGCGGCGAAACCGTCCTGCCCTGGATCCGGAAATATCCCAACCTCGTGGTCACGCGCACGTTCTCGAAAGCCTTTGGATTGGCGGCGCTGCGCATGGGGTGCTTGTTCGCGCATCCGGAGCTCGCCGAAGCCCTGCACCGCGCGCAGAACCCCTTCGCGGTAAACGCGCTGGCCCTCATGTGCGCTTGCGTCGCCATCCGGCATGAGGACTACGTCCGCCGCTACGTCGAGGAGGTCAGAGCGAACCGCGCGGATTTCTGCCATTGGCTGGAAACCCTGGAAATCCCGTACGTCCCCAGTTCTGCCAACTTCGTGCTGACGCGCGTGGGCGAGCGCGCGCCGGAGATCGCTCGGCGCCTGCGCTCGGAAGGAATCCTGGTGCGCGACTGGAGCTACGACCCCCACCTGAAAGGCTACCTGCGCTTCACTATCGGCTCGGCCGCCCAGACGCGGCGGCTGATTGATGAGCTGGAGCGCGTCGAGCACCTCATCGATACGCGGGACAGCGCGAAGGCCTGGCGCAATTTCGTAGCCTACTCCCAGACGGGGTGGTTCGCATGAAAGCGCGCGCCGCGAGCCTTCATCGCAAGACCGCCGAGACGGATATTCGCGCTCGCATCAACCTCGACGGCCGGGGACAGTATGATGTGTCCACTGGCATCCGCTTCCTCGACCACATGCTGGAGCTCTTCGCCCGCCACGGGGGGTTTGATCTCAGCCTGCGGGTCCGCGGGGACCTCGATGTGGACCAGCACCACACCGTCGAAGACGTCGGCATCGTGCTGGGGGAGGCGGTGCGCCAGGCGCTGGGCAATAAGCACGGCATCAACCGCGCCGGCTACTTTCTGATGCCGATGGATGAAACCCTGGCCGTGGCCGCGCTCGACCTGAGCGGCCGGCCCTACCTGGTGATGAACGCCCCAATCCGCGCGCGCCGCGTGGGTGACCTCCAAACGGAACTGCTCGAGGATTTCTTCCAAGGCTTCGCCACCAGCGCACGAGCCAACGTGCACCTCAAAGTCGCTTACGGGCGCTCCAGCCACCACGCTGTGGAGGCTCTGTTCAAGGCTTTTGCGCGCGCGCTGCGGTACGCCTGCTCGCGCGACGCGCGCCTGAAGTCTCAACTCCCCAGCACCAAGGGGCTCCTGTGATCGCCTTGCTGGACTACGGCGCCGGTAACGTGGGCTCGGTGCTGAAGGCCATCGAATATCTGGGGTGCCCCGCGGCCGTCGCCGACTCCGCCGGGGCGCTGGCCAGCGCCCAAAAACTTGTCTTTCCGGGCCAGGGCCAATTCGGCGCCGTGATGAAAGGCTTGGCAGAGCGCAGGCTGCTCGCGCCCCTGCAAGAGTTCATCAAAGCCGGAAAGCCTTTTTTGGGAATTTGCATCGGCCTCCAGGTCCTGTACGAGGCAAGCGACGAAGCTCGCGAGGCTCTCGGGCTCAGCATCCTTCCCGGCCGGGTGAAGCGATTCGAGGGCGTCTTCAAAGTGCCCCACGTCGGCTGGAGCCAGATTGAGCTTCGAAAAGCCGGCCGGCTTTTCCAGGGGGTCGCGAACAACAGTTTCGTTTATTTCTGCCACTCCTATTACGCCCCCGTAACGGAGGAGAGCGCCGCGGCGACGGACTACGGGCAGACTTTCGCGGCGGGAGTGGAATCGCAAAACCTTTGGGCCGTGCAGTTTCATCCGGAAAAATCCGGCGAAGTCGGATTGCGGATTCTGCGCAACTTCCTTGAATTGTAGCGCAGGCCTGCGATTGTCCGTTGTCAGTAGTCCGTCGTCCGTTGTTTACCACTGGCAACTGGCTACTGGCAACTGTAGTCCAATGTTTGCGAAGCGCATCATTCCGTGCCTCGACTGCAAGGACGGCCGGGTAGTGAAAGGCATCCGGTTCGTCGATCTCCGCGACGCCGGCGACCCGGGCGAGTTGGCGGAGGTGTATAACCGGGAGGGCGCGGACGAACTGGTGATGCTGGATATTTCCGCCTCACGCGAGGGCCGCGCCACGCTCCTGGAAACGGTGACGCGCGTAGCCCAGAAACTTTTCATCCCTCTCACCGTGGGGGGAGGCGTCCGAAGCAGCGAGGATGCGCGCCGGCTGCTTTCGGCCGGTTCCGACAAGGTTGCCCTCAATACGGCGGCGGTCGAGACCCCCCAGGTGGTGAGCGAGATCGCAGAGAACTTTGGGCGGCAAGCGGTGGTAGTAGCCATTGACGCGCGGCGAATCAAGGATTCCGGCCAGGCCGCGTGGGAAGTGCTCACCTACGGGGGCACGAAGCCCACCGGCCTCGATGCGCTCGAGTGCGCACGGCGCGTGGAGGCGCTGGGAGCGGGAGAAATCTTGCTTACCTCCATGGACGCCGACGGCACGCAAGCGGGCTTCGACTGCGAACTCACCGCCACCCTCGCGCGCGCCCTGCACATCCCAGTCATCGCCTCCGGCGGCGCCGGCGGGCCCGAGCATTTCCTGGAAGTGTTCCAGAAAGGCAGCGCGGATGCCGCGCTGGCTGCGTCCATCTTCCATTTCGGGACGCATCCCATCCGCAGCCTGAAGGAATATCTGCGCGAGCACGGCGTGGCGGTTAGAACTTAGGTGCTGGGGGCTAGGTTCTGGGTGCTGGGTTTCAGGTTTTCCCTAGTACCTAGCCCCTAGAACCCAGCACCTGCCCTTAACTGTCGACTGTCGACTGTGAATTATTGACTTCTCCCATGATCATTCCCTGCATCGACCTGATGGGCCGCAAGGTAGTGCAACTGGTCCAAGGCAAAGAGAAACGCCTGGAGCTGCCCGATCCGGTGGCCGTGCTCGAGAAGTTCGCCGACTACGCCGAAATCCAGGTCATCGACCTGGATGCAGCGCTGGGCCGCCCGCACCAAGGCGACATCATCCGCGAACTGTGCCGGCGGAAGCCCTGCCGCGTGGGAGGCGGTATTCGCAGCGTGGAACGCGCGCTGGAGACCCTGCAAGCCGGAGCGCACAAAGTAATTGTCGGCAGCAGCGCATTCACTTCTTCAGGCATCAACGCGGATTTCCTTCGCTCGCTCGGCCAAAGCTTCCCGCGCGAGAAGCTGCTCATCGCCGTCGATTGCCTCGGCGACCGCGTGGCCATTCACGGCTGGCGCGAAACCCTGCCCCTCACCTCGGCGGAGGCCCTGCCCCAACTCGAGCCTTTCTGCTCGGAATTCCTCTGCACGTATATCGACGCCGAGGGGCAACTGCAGGGGACAAACCTCGATTGGTTCAGAAAACTGCGGGAGGCGACTCAGCTTCCCATCACCGCCGCCGGCGGCATCACGACGGATGAAGAAATCCACACCTTAGAAGCCCTGGGCATGAACGTCGCGCTCGGCATGATGATCTATCGCAAGATGTTTCCGGACCTGTTCCAGCGGAAGTAGGAAGTCGGAAATCGGAAATAGGGAAGGACCACTCCCGACTTCCTCCTTCCGCTCTCACCGATCTACATAGATTCTGGGGACGCGCTTGCCGATCGAGCAGAGGACTTCGTAAGGGACGGTGCCGAGCAACTGGGCGATCTCGAGCGCGGTGATGGTGCACTGTTGGGAGCTGCCCAGCAGGATAATCTCGTCTCCGACGTCGACGCCGGGAACGTCGGTGACGTCAAGGAGCGCCAAATCCATGCTAATGCTGCCTACGATGCGTGCCCGTCTGTCACGAACAATTGCGAAGCCGCGATTCGAGAGCCCGCGGCTCAGCCCGTCCGCGTACCCCACCGGCACGGTGGCAATGCGCGACGCCCGGCGCGTGTGAAACGCCGCCCCGTAACCGAGCGACGTGCCGCTGGGAACGTCCTTCAGGAACACCACGCGAGATTTGAAAGTGAGAATGGGCTCGAAGGCCGGAGTGGAGGGGACTTCGGTTTCTGGCGTGTGCACCAACGGCAGGCAGTAACCGTAAAGCAGCGCGCCGACGCGGACCAGGTTCTCCGGGAATGCCCGGTCGGCCAACAGCGCGGCGCTATTCGAAACGTGAATCCACTGCGGGTCGCACCCCAGAGACCGCAACTGTTCGAGCCCGCGCAGGAAGCGTTCCGACTGCTCTTCGGTTTGTGACGCCACCATGTCTTCGGCGGAGGCGAGGTGCGTGAAGTAGCCCTTCAGTTCGAGCCCCTCCAGCTCCCGAAAGTGTTCGACGAACGCCCGCAGACGGTCAAGCGGCAACCCCAGGCGGCCCAAGCCCGTGTCCACCTTCAAGTGGAACTCGATGGGCCGGCCCAAACGGCGGGCGCATTCCGCGTAGGTGTCCAGGCGAGCCGTGGAGGAGACGGAGGGCGTCAGCCGATGCTCGATCAAGTGCGCCGGATCGCTCATGTAGAGCCCGCCCAGCAGGAGCACCGGTTCCGTGATGCCCGCCTCGCGCAACTCGATGGCCTCTTCGACCGTCGCCACACCGAACCAATCGACGCCGCACTCCGCCAGGCACTTCGCCGCCGGAACCGCCCCGTGGCCGTAGGCGTCCGCCTTGATGACGGCCATCAGCCTGCGAGAGCCCGCCAGAGCCCGCACGCGCTCGTAGTTGCGCCTTAGTTTGGAAAGGGAAATCTCTACCCAGGTGGGGCGAAGGAGTTTGTCGGCAGGAAGGCTCACAGCTTAGTAGCCGGGCTCCTCAAATTCCGGCGCCTTATTCATAAAGCGGGCGTAGGGCCTCATGAAGACGACGGGCACTTCTCCTGTGGGGCCGTTCCGCTGCTTGCCGATGATGAGTTTGGTCTCGACGCCTCGGCCGCCCACCCCTTCCTCCTCTTCCGCCTCTTCACTCGTCTTTCGCTCGCGGAAGATAAAGATTACGACGTCCGCGTCCTGCTCGATGGAGCCCGATTCCCGCAAATCGGACAGCTGCGGGCGCTGCCCGGGGCGCTGCTCGGGGGCGCGGCTCAACTGCGAGAGCGCCACCACCGGAATCTTCAGCTCCTTGGCAATACTTTTCAAGCTGCGCGAAATGAAGCTGACTTCCTGCGTCCGGTTCTCAAAGCGTCCGTGGCCCGTCACGAGCTGGAGGTAGTCCACGATGAGCAGGTCGAGGCCCTTCTCAGCCTTCATGCGCCGGGCCTTGGCGCGAATCTGCATGACGCTCAGGGCCGGCGCGTCCTCGATGAAGAGCGGGGCCTCCGCCAGTCGCCCCAGAGCCCTCCGGATTTTCGGCCAGTCAGAGTCCTGGCTCAGGTGCCCGCTGCGGAACAGGTGACTGTTCACCTCCGCCTCGGAGCAGAGCAAGCGGACCACCAGTGATTCCTTGCTCATTTCCAGCGAGAAAACCCCCACGGTCTTTTGCCTTTTGAGCGCGGCATAGGCGGCAATATTAAGCGCCAGCGCGGTTTTCCCCAGAGACGGCCGGCCCGCGATGATGACCAACTCCCCAGGCTGGAGGCCCGAGGTCAGCTCATCGAGCTGCACGAACCCCGTTTCGACACCGGTAATGCGCTGCCCGCGGTCGAGGAGCGCTTCGATATTGCCGAAGCTCGACTTCACGATTTCGAAAACGTTGAGGAAGCCGGACTGAATCTTCTGTTCCGCGATATCGAAGACCTGGCTCTGGGCGAGGTCGATCAGCGTTTCCGGGTCGTCCGAGCCCTCGAGACACCTGGCAATGACGTTGTGGGAAGCGTTGATGAGCCGCCGGACGACCGACTTGTCCTTGACGATGCGGGAGTACTCTGAAACCGCCGCCGCCGAGCCGATGGGGACGCCGTCGGTGAGCGCGGCCAGGTACGCGGCCCCGCCCGCCTTTTCGAGCAGGCCCTCTTTGGAAAGCTCCTCGGAAAGGGTCACCGTATCAATGGCGCGATTCCTTTCCGAAAGATCGAGCATCTTCTCGAAGGCGGTGCGGTGCGCCTCCGAAAAGAAATCGTCCTTGGAAATGAGTTCCAGGGCGACGTTCAAGGCGGAGTTGTCCAAAAGGACAGACCCGAGGAGAGCCCGCTCGGCTTCAAGATTGTGGGGAACTGCCCGGTCGATGACGGTCGTCGAGGCCATCGTACGTGTCTTCTTACATTGTAGTGACTCTTCCTGCCAAGTTCAAATCGCGCCGCGCTGTGTATTTCCTGTCCAAAACTCAAGATACCTGTGGAAAGGTCTGGCCGACGAGTGGAAATCCCAATTTGCGCGGTGTTTGACTTTACGGGGATTAAGGGTGGCAGGGCGGAGGTCGCAACCCTCAGAGACTGAGTTAGTGGATCAGTGATTCAATCACCCAATAACCCAGTCCAGGGGTGGCTGCTAGACTTTATCTGTTTCGGGCGCTGGGGGTGCGCTGGGCTTGGCCTCCGCAGCACTCTCGGGGGCCGCAGCCTGGGGCTCGATTTCGCCTTCCACCTTTACCTTGACGGTGGCGGTAACGTCGCGATGGAGCTTCACCGACACGTTGTACTCGCCCAAGACCTTAAGGGGGGCATCGAGATGGATTTTTCGGCGGTCGATATGGAATCCCTGGGCGGCCAGCTTCTCCGCCACATCGAGCGCGGTGACGGAGCCGAAGAGCGTGCCCTTCTCGCCGGCCTTGCGCGTCACCGTGACACTCACACCCTCGAACAGCTTGGCCAAGTCTTCCGCGTCGGCTTTTTCCTTAGCTTCCAGCTTCAGGAACCGGACGCGCTGCTGCTCCACCCACTTGCGGTTCTGCGGAGTCGCAGCCACCGCGAGTTTCTTGGGCAGAAGGAAGTTGCGGCCGTACCCGTTGGCGACCTTCACGACTTGCCCGCGGGTTCCGAGCTTCTCAATGTTTTCCAGTAGGATGACGTCCATACCTTGCTCCTCGTCTCAAGCTGGTATTAGGTTCCGCGTGTCGGGTATCAGGTCTTGGGCGCCAGGTTTCGGCCTTGCCTGCCACCTGGCGCCTTTTAGAATCCCGAAGCAAACGGAAGCAGCGCGATATTCCGGGCGCGCTTGATCGCGTCACTGAGGGCCCGTTGGTGCGTCGAGCAGGTGCCGGTCAGCCGGCGAGGCAGGATTTTGCCGCGCTCGGACACGAATTCGCCCACCAGCTTGACGTCCTTGTAATCAATCACATCGATTTTCTCTTCGCAGAACTTGCACACCTTGCGGCGGCGGAAGTACTGCTTCTTGGAACCCCCGCCTGAGCCTTCGCGCCGGGGGGGACGCTCACCTTCGGGTCCGCTGGGTTTTGGTATCGCCATAGTCGTTGACTCCTTCAGGCCTGCGCCGCTTCCGCCGGCGCCTGGGATGGGGAAGGCGCGGCAGCCGGCTTGGGCCGGCGGCGTTTGGATTCCTGACGGGCGCGCAGGGCCTGGTACTTCTCCGCCCGCTTCAGATCCTCGTCCATGGACACCGTCAAGTATTTGATCACCGTATCGGTCACCTTCAATCGGCGCTCAAATTCCCTCACCGTGTCTCCGTCGCCTTGCAGTTTGAAGAGCACGTAGAGCCCCTCGCGTTGCTTGTGGACGCGGTAGGCGAGCCGGCGGCGGCCCATCTTTTCCGCCTTGACCATCTTGCCGCCCGCGCCCGTGACCACGCCTTCCATTTGCGCGATGAGTTTGTCCGCGTCTTCGTCGACCACGTCCGGCCGCACAATAAACATCACTTCATAATTACGCATGGGACCTCACATTTGTTGGGGTGAAACCCGCCGATTGAAACGATTCATCGCCCGCTCGGGACCTTCCTTCAGAATCACCCGCACCGCTTCGCTCGACTGATCGAGCATCTCCGCCACCGCCTCGAGCTCCGCATCACGAAAAGGGCTGAGGAGGTAGGAAACCGAGTCTTCCACGGGACGTTCCGGCTTGACGCCCATTCGCACCCGCACGAACTCGTCACACTCCAGGGCTCCGATGACCGACTTCATGCCGTTGTGGCCGCCAGCGCTCCCACGCCGCCTGATGCGCAACGTCCCCAAGGGGAGAGCCGCCTCATCCACCAGGACAATCAAGTCTTCCGCAGAAAGCCCGTACTTGCTCATCAGCCGAGCCACCGACAACCCGCTCAGATTCATGTAGGTTTGCGGCTTGGCCAGCAGGACCTGTGCGCCGCCGACCTCGGTGCCCGCCGTCAACGCCTGAGCTTCATGGTTTACCATCTCCACGCCGCAGTCCTCAGCCAGACGGTCCACCGCCATGAACCCCAGGTTATGCGGCGTGAGGTGGTATTCGAATCCGGGATTACCTAAACCCACAATCAATTTCACAAGAACAGAAATTGGAAACTCGAAGTTGGAAACTCGCGACTGATTTCCAATCTCCGTTTTCCAGCTTCCGAATCTCAGCTTTCCTTCTTCCCTTCCTTCGCTTCCTTCTTGGCCTCCGG
>Ga0187771_10000549_pt1 | contig 23452 bp, 16 predicted proteins | sample 0116_SJ02_MP15_1_FD_133139 | JGI IMG/M metagenome (GOLD analysis project Ga0187771, IMG submission 133139) | Tropical peat soil microbial communities from peatlands in Department of Meta, Colombia - 0116_SJ02_MP15_10_MG | ecosystem: Environmental > Terrestrial > Soil > Wetlands > Peat | place... | reverse complement strand
TGACGCCGAGGTAGTCATGACGATTCGAAAAGCGGTTTTGCCCGTGGCAGGGTTAGGGACGCGCTTTTTGCCGGCGACCAAAGCGCAACCCAAAGAGATGCTGCCCATCGTGGACAAGCCGATCGTGCAATACGCGGTCGAGGAGGTTGCCTCCTCGGGCATCCCGATGGTGGTCTTCGTGACGGGGCGGGGAAAGGACGCCATCGAGAACCATTTCGACGTCTCCGCGGAGCTTGAGCAGGAGCTCGCGGGCCGCGGAAAGGACAACCTCCGAAAGGAGGTGCGCTCGATTTCGGGGCTCCTGCGTTTTGCCTACGTTCGCCAGCAGATGCCGCACGGGCTGGGGCACGCCGTCCTGGCGGCGCGCGACCTCGTGGATGAGGAGCCATTTGCGGTGCTGCTCTCGGACGACCTCATCGACGGTCCGGTGCCTTGCCTGAAGCAGATGATGAAGGTTTTCGCGCACTACGGCCGAAGCGTGGTGGCGATCCAGAAGGTCAAGCGGGAAACCGTATCGAGCTACGGCATCATTCGCGGCCAGCTCGTGCCGGACAGGGAATGGCAAGGCCGTCTCTACCGGATCGAGGACATGGTTGAGAAGCCCTCACCCCGCCAGGCTCCCTCGACTCTGGCGGTGATCGGCCGATACATCCTGACTCCCGCGATTTTCGAGGAGCTGGCGAGCACGCAACCTGGCGCGGGCGGGGAAATCCAATTGACGGACGGGCTGCGGGGCCTGCTCAAAAAGGAACCGGTTTACGGGTACGTTTTCGAGGGGACGCGCTACGACGCGGGAAGCAAGCTGGGCTTCCTGCAAGCCACGGTGGAACTGGCACTGAAGCGGCCCGATTTGGGCGGCCCCTTGCGCCGGTATCTGAAGTCGCTCAAGCTGTGAATTACGATTTAGACGGGCGAGTCGAGGCAGGTTCCGGCTTCTTGGCGGGCTCCGAGGATTTCTCCCCGCCCGTGGGGTTTCCTCCCTTGCCGCTGCCTTCCGATGAGGACGATTTCCGGGCGTAATCGGTCACGTACCAGCCCGATCCCTTGAACTGAATTGCCGGCGAGGAGATCAGCCGCTCGAGTTTGCCCCCGCAGTCCTCGCAGGTTGCGAGCGGGGGGTCGGAAAACTTCTGGATTTTTTCGAGACGCTTCCCGCATTTAGAGCACTGGTATTCGTAAAGCGGCAATCAAACCCTCCTTGCAGATAGCCCCTCTGATTATTATAGCAAGCGACCGAGCCGCCGTCAAAACACCCGTAGGGGCGCCCCCCGAAGCTTCGGGGTGGGCGCCCTGGTTAGCTCTGGTAGCCACAGTTGGCGCTTTCCCAACCGTGGGCTTGTATTGATGGAAAGGACCGACAATCAGGACACCGCCGACCCCGGCTGCCGCTCGGCGCAGCAAACTGGAGGCACGAAGTGTGCCCCTACTCGCAGGATTCCCGGTGCGCAAGGCGAGGCTCATCCAGGGTGGCGCGGACCTTGCGCGCCAAGGTATCTGGAGTGAAGGGTTTAGGGAGGAACATGGCGCCTTTTTCCAAAACGCCATGACGGATCACGGCGTCATCCGTATAGCCCGATATATACAAGATCCGGGTTTCCGGATGTCGAAGCAGGATGTGTTGGGCGAGCTCGCGGCCGGTCATGGCGGGCATCACCACGTCAGTAAGTAACAGGTCGACCGAGCGGCCGTGGTTTTCCAAGACCCGGAGCGCTTCGTCGCCCCGGCTGGCTTCGAGCACTGTGTAGCCTTTCGAGCGGAGGATTCCGCGCAACAAGGTGCGCACGGCGGCGTCATCTTCAACAACCAGAATTGTCTCCGACCCTCGGAACGAAGCCTCCGGAATTTCCGGACGCGCCCTTGCCTTAACGTTCTCCATCACGCGCGGAAGATATATCTTAAACGTTGCACCCTTGTCGGGCTCGCTGTAGGCCCAGATGCTCCCGCCGCTCTGCTTGACGATTCCGTAGACCGTCGCCAAGCCCAGCCCCGTTCCCTTGCCTGGTTCTTTGGTAGTAAAGAAGGGTTCGAACACGTGGGTGAGGGTTTCCTGGTCCATCCCACATCCGGTGTCACTCACGGCTAGCATGACGTAGGGTCCTGGCGTCGTTGTAACGTGGTGGCGCGTGAAAGCGGTGTCGAGGTCAACGTTGGCGGTCTCGATGGTCAGCTTGCCGCCCTGCGGCATCGCGTCCCGGGAATTGACGGCCAGGTTCAGGATGACCTGTTCGATCTGGCTCGGATCGGCCCGGGCTTGGCCCAATCCCGGGTCGAGCGTCGCCACCAGTTCGATGTCCTCGCCGATGAGCCGCTGCAGCATCTTTTCCAGGTTGGCCACCACCGTGTTGAGGTTCAGCACTTGGGGCGCCAGCACCTGGCGTCGGCTGAAGGCCAAGAGCTGGCGCGTAAGCGCCGCGGCACGCACTCCAGCGTCCCGAATTTGCTCAACGTGTCCCCGCCGCGAGTCGCCGGGATCCAGCCGGCCGAGCAGAAGCTGGCTGTAGCCAGTGATGATAGTCAGCAGGTTGTTGAAGTCATGCGCGATGCCGCCCGCCAACTGTCCGATGGCCTCCATCTTCTGGGCCTGACGGAGTTGCTCCTCGAGTTTTCTTCTCTCCGTCACGTCTTGACCCACCCCGATGAAGTGGGTGGTCTGCCCTCGTTCATCTCGCACTGGGGTGATGGTCATTTCCTGCGTGTAAAGACTCTGATCCTTCCGGCGATTGACCATCTCACCGCGCCAAACCTTTCCCGCCAAGATTGTGTCCCAAAGGTCCTGGTAAAACTGGCGGTTGAGTCGGTCCGACTTGAGAATGCGCGGATTCTTTCCTAACGCCTCATCGCGGCTGTAGCCGGTGATCCAGGTAAAAGCGGGGTTCACATACTGCATGCTCCCGTCGACGTCCGTAATGATTACCGCTTCGGGGGTTTGTTCGATAGCGGCAATGAGGCGAGCGCGTTCTGCCTCCGCCCGCTTTCGGTCTGTGATGACGTCAAAGACAGCAACGAAATGCCCGCTTCGAGGACTGTACACAGAGATCCAAAACCACATCTTTAGGCTGGCTACGTACAGCTCGAATTGCGCAGGCTTCCCGGTTCGCGCTACCCTGCCGTAGGTCTCCAGCAATTCCGGGTCAGCCTCCCGGAAACCCGGAATGACCTCCGACACTTTCTTTCCAACGACATTTCTTAGCCCGGTTAAGTCCTCGAATGAAGGATTAACTGCAAGGTAGATGAAATCGCTCGGCTTGCTTTGCTCGTAGACCATCCGGCAGTAAGCAAACCCGTTCAGCATGTTGTCGAATAGGGAGCGGAACTGTGCTTCGCTTTCCTGCAAGGCCTGTTCCGCCCGCTTGCGCTCATGGATGTCGGCGCAAAAGCCGACCCATTCGCGGATGCTGCCGTCGGGTTCCAGAATGGGCACGCCGCGTGCACTGACGAAACGGTATTCCCCGTCTTTCCGGAGTAGCCGGTATTCCGCCTCGAAGAGCGAGCGGTTCTTTACCGCCCCCGACCAAAGCGTCGCGACTCGTTCGGCGTCATCGGGATGTAGGGCCTGTTTCCATCCCCATCCTTTCACTTCCCCGGGGCTCTGCCCGGTAAAAGCCCTCCATTCGGGTATATCCTCGACCTCACCCTGCGCGTTTGTGGTCCAGACAATCTGCGCGGTGGCTTTAACGAGGGCACGGAATTTCTCCTCCTCCTTCCTAGTTGCAATGTTTTCCCCGTAGCGGCGGTCCAGGACCAGCAAGCTAGCCAGCGCCGCGAGCAGGAACGCGGCCCCCAGAGCTTCCAGCCATGCCCTACGGCGAAAGTCCCCGAAAGCTTCGGCGCGGTCGATCTTGCACACCAGCCCCCAGCCGGTTGCCGGGATGCGCCGCGTGGCCGCCAGGACACGCACGCCGCGATAGTCCGTGAATTCGCCAAACTCCTCGCGACCCTCCAGGGCAGCGTGAGCGGCAAAGGTAGCTGGTCCATCAGAGATTCGTGTTACCAGTTTCGCGCTGGCTCGGTGGCGGGTGGGAGTGATGAAAGCGATTCGGGTGCACTCTCTTCGGACTAGAACAGTTTCCCCGCTGCGGGTGGGCACACTTTCGGACAGCAGGACAGGGAAGAGCGTTTCGGCGGGACGGACGAGCACGACCACGGTTCCCCGAGCGGGCAGGGCAGCGTCTTCTCGCGGGACCGGGGTACAGAAACTCACCAAAGATTTCTCGGGCGCGTCACCCCATACGTCGATGTGCGACGTGGCGGTGTTTGCCACTTCGCAGTAAGCGGCGAGTTGCTCGGCATCCAGCGGGTAAGATCCCGCGGACCGGGCCAGCACTTGACCGCGTCGATCAAGCACCAGAGCGCTGGCATAGCCATAAATCTGTATCACGCGATCGAGGTCCTGAGCGAGGGCGCGGGTGGACAAACCCGCAAAGTGTGCGGCAGGATGGTCGGGCTTTTGGGCCTCCAGGGATGCCACTACCAGCGGCTGGCTGGCTAACGCCTCCGCACTATGCAACCGCTCCTCCAGCCACTCGGACACGATACGGCTGCGGTAGTCCGCGATGCTGGATTGGCGCACCTTCCATTCGCCCAGGGCCTTCTGGTACTCACTGTGGATGTGCACTCCCACCGAACCCGCCACGAGCATCGCGACCACGCCAAAAACCAGAGGATACGACCACGCCCGCAAACGGCCGTGCCTCTTTCGAGCTGCAAGGCTCGCAAGGCCCGGCGTCTTGTCAGCAGAAAAGCTCGACTGTTTTTTCCCCCTGGTCCTCATTGAAACGGCTTCACCTCACTGTTTGCTTCCTCAACCCTGGTTTACCGTCGTGCTCCGCCCATGGAGGGCACGGCCCCGCTATGGCGTGGGTCCACCGGTGTGTCGACACCTTCACCGCGCACGGCTGGCGTACCCCGCCGCGGAGGACGTGACCGCCCCTCCCGGTGAATGGTTAAAGCGGACACCGGCCACCTCCATCCGGATGTCCTCCCAAACCTTTTCGGGGATCGACAGGAAGACGCGGACGATTTCCGGGTCGAATTGCCGCCCCGATTCGCGGATGATCTCGGCCTGGGCAGCGGAGAAGGGCAGGGCTCGGCGGTAAGGCCGGTCGGAAGTCATGGCGTCCAGGGTGTCGGCGACCACGAAGATTCGCGCCCCAAGCGGGATTTCCTCCTCGCGCAGCCCCTGCGGATAACCTGTCCCGTCGTAGCGTTCATGATGCGTGAGGACAATGGCCGCGGCGGGGGCAAGAAAAGCGATCCGGCTGACCAGCTCGTATCCGACCCGGACGTGCTTCTGCATGAGGGCCGTTTCTTCTCCGGTCAATTTCGCCCCCTTGAGCAGAATCGAGTCAGGAACGCCAATCTTGCCGATGTCGTGCAGATAGGCGCCGCGGGAAATGTGTTTCATCTGCTCGGCGGTGCAGCCCATGGTTTTGGCGATCTCCAGGCTGTAGCGAGTGACGCGGCGGGAATGCCCCGCCGTCTCATCATCGCGCAGGTCTAGAGCCGCGCCCAGCGCCTCCAGGGTTTCGTCGTAGGTCAGCTCGATGCGTTTCATGGCCGCCTGGAGCTGGCGGGTCCTTTGCTCCACTATCTCCTCCAAGTGGTGGCGGTAATTCTCAACCTCCAACTCCAGGCGCTTCTTTTCCAGCACCTGCTTTACCCTGGAAATGATCTCTTCGAGCTGGAAGGGCTTCACCAGGTAGTCGCCCGCTCCCTTCCTCATGGCTTCCACGCCTGTTTGGACATCGTCCACGCCGGTGGCCATAAGGAAAGCGGAGCGAGGGTATCTGCGCCGCACCTCCTCCAGGAGTTCGAGGCCGGAGATCCCCGGCATGCGGAGATCGGAAATCACCAGGTCGTAGGCGCCTTCGGCAAGGGACTTGAGCGCCTCCTCGCCGCTCGAAGCGCACTGGCACTCAAAACCCTCGCGGGATAGCTTGTCGCTCAACAACGAGCAGATCGCCACTTCGTCATCCACCAGCAAGGCGCGGACCGGACCCGGGTCTTCTCGAAAGGACAGTTGTAGGCCGGATTCCATCGTGCCCTCCATTGGGTAAATCGGCCAAAAGCCCTTGAGGGTTGAGGGGTGGGACAAGGGCGCCTGACTGCCAGGTAGGGGAGCCCCGAAGCTTCGGGGCTCCCGCCCTGCGGCGCATCGCCCCCTGGCACCCGGCTGCGGCAGCGCAGAGCGCTCCCCTACCAGAAACCGGCGCTTGTAGCCTCTGCCTGCGGCAGTCAGGCGCCGCTACAAAGCAATGAACGCGACCCCACTTCGCAAACATCGGTAGTCGGCGTCTGATTGCGGACAAATTTTCCTCTTGCTCTACTTTCAAAATCGTGGTATAATATAGTAGTTACAGTAAGAACTCTGGCACATACATGGAGTATAGGGTGACCACAATCGGGACAAGCGCTACGGCGGATAAGCTGAGGAAGGCGAGAGGCCACGGCTGCCCCGCAGGATTTTGCGCGAGGAGAAAAATTCGCGGGGGGTCAAAAAATACAAAAGAAGCCACCAGGTGATTGCGAATCAATGAGGTAGTGGGTTCGGGGTGCAAATTTCGGGCGGGAAAAGCCATATTTTCGAGCAGAAAAAGCCATAATCTGAGCAGAATTTGGGCTGATTTTGGAGGTACTACTGGGCGGGACGCCTCGGCCAATCACACCGAAATGGGGCGAGGCAGGAGAACGGATGCGTTGTGTTGAGCAAGCCAAATTGATAGACTTGCACTGAACATCAGCAGAAAGCGGCCACGAATAGCTTTATGCCACGACCTGACCTTCTCGACCCTTTGGAGTCCCGAAACGGCGCGCACGGGAGGCTATTCATTGTGGGGACTCCCATCGGAAACCTGGAGGACATCACCTTGCGGGCGATTCGCGTCCTCAAGGAAGTGAACTTGATTGCCTGTGAGGACACGCGGCGCACCCAGAAGCTTCTGAATGCCTATCAGATCAAGACGCCCACCATCAGCTATCACGAACACAACGAGATGACGCGCGCGCCGGAACTTGTCATCCGTATGGAGGAGGGAAGCAACATCGCCCTGGTGGCCGACGCGGGAATGCCGGTGGTCTCCGATCCGGGCTTCCGCCTAGTACACTTGGCAGTGCGCCACAACATCCCCGTGATTCCTGTCCCGGGCGCGTCGGCGTTCGTGGCGGCGCTGGCGGCCTCAGGCATGCCGGTGGATAAGTTCCGCTTTCTGGGATTTCTCCCCAGCAAGAAAGGCCAGCGGCGCAAAGCTTTGGAAGAGCTTCGGGACGCCACCAAAACCTTGGTCTTCTACGAAGCTCCTCACCGGCTCCTGGAGATGCTGAAGGACCTTCGGGAGATTCTGGGCGACCGGGACATGGTGGTAGCGCGGGAAGTCACCAAAATGCACGAGGAATTCCTGCGCGGAACAGTCTCCAGCGTGCTGGAACGCTTGAAGAAGCAGCCGGTGCGCGGAGAAATCACCGTCCTGGTGGGCATGGCCGATGCCAACGCTGGCACGCTGCCGCGGGCGGCGGTGATTGGAAAAGAGGTTGAGAAGATTATGGCGGAGCGCGGCCTCGACGCGCGGGCCGCGCTCAAAGTCGTGGCCCGCAATCGCGGCATCTCGCGCAGTGAAGCCTATCGCCAGTGGCAAAGCGAGAAGCGCGGCTAGCCCTCGCTCTAGTAAGAGGAGCTTGTCTTTCCTCCTGCTTCCTACTTCTGATTCTCTTTTTCAGTTCATCTTGACGCGCTTGGCGCCTTTGGGTGTGTGAATCTCGAAGGTGGAAGAGCCGATCGGGCGGTTGACTTTCACGGAAGTGTAGCGGGCGATGAGATAGTCTCCTCCCGGCTCGAAGAACTGCTGTTGGGCGGGCAGCCACGAATCCTCGCTGACCCAAATCTGAATTCTGGTCAGTTGCTGGGCGATGCTTCCCTTGCGGGGCGTTAGTTCCAGGACCTCGGTCGAGTCCCCTTCCAGATCCTCTTCCCTCAGATGCTTAATGTTATATGACTTGCGCAGCTCCGCAATCTCTGAGCCGAAGCCCAAGAGGAGGAATTGCTGCACCAGGCCGCTTTTCTGCTCCAAGTTGTATTCCTGGATTTGATTGCTCTTGGGGAGATAGATTTCGGCTTTGTTCTTCTTGAAGAGGATGGTTTTCTGGTCTGGCTTTTGGAAATCGATGAGGATCTCCGGATTCTTGCCATTGCGGAAATAGAGCAGGCCGGTCTCCGTGGACTTGTCGTTCACCAAAACCGTCACCGTCGAGTACTCGAGATCGGCGACAACGGTTTTCAGATGTTTGGCCGCTTCGTTCATTTGCGCGAGGATCTCGGCGGCATCGCGGGCAATCTTCGCTTTGCGGGGGATTGGGGAGGCAGATGCGGGCGGGAGGAACGCGCAGAGAACGACTCCGCTCATCAAGAGAGGCAGGCAGGATTTTCGCAAAGGGAATGACAAGCGTGCACGTCCTTTTATTGGGCGATCACCACCGTGTAGCTCAGGATCACGTTGTTCCTGTCCTTGACGGGCGCGATGGACTTCACCGTGAAGTGCTTTGGGACGCGGCTGCGGAGGATCGTCTCGATGGCGTCCTCAGGCGTCTCCGGGGCGAGCGATTCGACCAGCCGCGCGTCGATCAAATAGGTTCGTCCCTCCTTGCTGTGACTCAATTCCACGAAGCCCTGTTGATGGCGCAAGTCGATCAACTGCAAGGTGGGCCGGTCGTTAAACCAGGAGCGCGGAACGAGAAAGATGAAGAGCAAGATGGCGAGCACGAAAAGATCGTATTGCCAGCTCCCTCGTTCGTAAGCCCAGAAGACGGACCGCGTAATCACAAGCTTGATTTTGCCCCATACCTTTATCGGCGCGTGTGCGGTCGCGACGGTCTGGGCGTGCGAGAAGGTTTGGTCGGGCGCTTCCGTGCTCTGAGCCATAAACAGCCAAGGAGGAAAAATAGCGGCAAACACGCTAAGAATCAACCCCCATCCCAAATCCGCAATAGTGATGGGAGGATTGGAGGCGTTCCGGCCGCGGGATCAAGGTCAATCGGGAATGACGCGTCCGTCGCGCATGCGCACGATGCGGTCCGCCACGGAGGCGGCCTCGGGGTTATGGGTGATCATCAAGATGGTTTGCCGGAAGCTTCGGTTGAGGGCCCGCATCATATTGAGGACGGTCTGCGAATTTTCGCTGTCCAAGTTGCCGGTTGGCTCGTCCGCCAGAAGAATTTTGGGTTCGCAGATGACCGCCCGCGCGATGGCCACGCGCTGCTGCTCGCCGCCGGAGAGGGCGTAGGGGCGATGCGCGAGCTTGTCGCGGATACCCAGCATATCGACGATGGCATCGAAGCGGTGCGGGTTGAACCCGTTGCCCTGAATGTGCTGCGCGATGGCAATGTTGTCCCGCGCCGTCAGTGTCGGCAACAAATTGAAGCGTTGGAAGACGAAGCCGATCTTGTGCCGCCGAAAGCGCGTGCGGTCCGCGTCGCGCATCATCCGGAAATCGTTCCCGTCTACCAGTACCAGGCCGCTCGTCGGGCTGGTGAGGCCGCCCAGGACGTGCAGCAGCGTGGATTTGCCGCAGCCCGACGGTCCCACCACGGCTACGAGCTCGCCTTCCTGGACCGTCAAGTCCACACCGCGCAGGGCCGGCACCTGCACCTTGCCGATGCGGTATATCTTTTTCAGGTCTTGGGTGGCGATGAGGGGTTCCATAAAAGCTGCTTTCAGCCGTCAGCAATCAGCCTTCAGTCTCTCTAGACGATGCTCCTTCACTCCTGGTTTCCTCCAAACTGGTTCCCGACTTCCGACTCGTGACTCCCGGCGCCCCCCTATTCGTACGCCAAAGCGTCCACCGGGTCAAGCTGGGAGGCGCGCAAGGCCGGATAGAAGGCGCCCAGCAGGCTGCCGGCCAACGCCAGGGAAGCAGCGTAAAAAGCCCATTCGACCGTCAATTCGATAGTCACCGTCGGGAAGGCCACCAGGATGGTCTTACGCGCCAGGACGGCCAGGCCGTACCCCGCCGCGATGCCCACCGCGCTCAGAAAGCCTGCCTCGCGCAGGATGACCGCCATGACATACCCTTTTGATGCCCCCAGCGACTTCAGGATTCCGATCTCCCGGGTGCGTTCGGTGATGGTGGTGTACATGGAGAGGAAGATGACCAGGAATCCGATCCCCACCGCGATGATGATCATGACGGTGATGAACCCGTTGAGCAGAGGCAGGTTGTTCGAGGTCATCAGCGACATGTACTCCTTCACGGGCAGGATGTTGTATTTGGGCAGGATTTGATGAATTGCGGCGGTCACGTCCTCGGTGTAGCCCGGGTCCGTACACTTGACAAAGAAGATGGAGGCCTTGTCCTGAACGCTCTGGAGGTCCTCCGCGGTGCTGAGGGGAATGAACAGCCGCGAGCCCTTGCCGTGTTCGACAACTCCGGCCACACGAAAGTCATGGCTGAGGAGATTCAACTTATCGCCCGCATGGAGGTGATTGGACCGCGCGTACCAGTCGTCCACGAGTATGTCGTAGGGGCCGGTGAAAGGCCCGCCGCCGGGATGATACGCGAATCCCCCGGTGACCCGATCGAAGCTCTTCATATCGATCCCGTAGATGACGTTCAGCCCGCCGGAGGCGTTGATGACGAAAAGCACGGGCGCCACCGCGTAGACGTGTGGAATCTCAGCGATCTTGTCGCCGATTTTCATAGACATGGGCGCTTGGCTGAGGCCGAAGAGGAACGACGAGCCGGACGGCTGCACCATGATGTCTGCGCCGACCCCTTCCACGCGCCGGGCGGTGTCATGGACCAGGCCGTGCGTCAGGCCCACCACCAGCATCACCATGGCGACCTCAATGGCCACGGCGAGCACGCTCACCGCGGTGCGGATGGGCCGGTGGACGACATTGGAGACAATGAGCCTATTGACCACGCGGTTTCTCCGGTTGCGAGGTCGCGCGCAAGTCGACGAGTTGCGCGCCCTCCGGCTTCGCCAGCTCGAATTTCTCCGGCGAAATGGGCTGATTAAACGTGGCCTTCAAGATGTTGATCGCCAGCCGATAGTCCTCGACTGGCCGTTGCACTTCGATCCGCGCGGGGTAGCGCAGGCCCTGGAAGTCCTGGTAGTTTGAATACTCAACCTCTTCGACCGCGCTGCCCTGGGAAGAAAAGAATTGCAGGCGCGCCAGGTGCAGATCGGCGCCATCGAACCAGGCCTTGCGCAGGAGCCGCAACTCGCCGTCCTGCACGGGTTCCATGATGCTCACCACGTAGTAGAGCTGCGCGTCCGCCGGCTGGCGGGCTTCTTCCAGGACGTACTTCTCGCGCGAAGTGTCCACGGGCGGGACCAGCAGGGCCTCCAGGATGTGCTGCGGCCGCAGGTTCTCAAGCGAGTTCTTCGCGGGACGTTGGACGGTCGTTTTCCCCACTATGAATTTCTGCTTGGGGGGAATGTAGAGGCGGAATTCCTCTCCATTTGAAACCATGCCGAAAATCTGCGTCCTGACGATCGGCGCCTGGCCTTGCAAGCGGATCAGGGATGGGCTTTCGAGCAGGACGAACCCCTTTACGTCGTGGTACTCCTTGATGACCCCGGAATAGACCGACCCGGTGGTGGGTTCCAGGTCTACCGTGGCGGTCATGGTGCGGACCGCAGCGCTCTGAGAGTTGAGTCGGGCGACCAGCTCCCCCACAGTCGCCTCCAGCGGCGGGGAAGGTGCTGCGGTTGGATGAACCCGGGTCTCTCGCTTTATCAGGCAGCCGGCTGTGGCAAGAACCGTGGCTACCATTACTAATCCGGCCGGAATGTATCTACCCAGTGCGGTTCGCAAAAGTCCAATTGCCCAATTTAACAGACCGTCACAAATGTGTCAACGAAGGCCCTTAAACATCAACAAGCCTTTTGTAATCAATGCGTTTCACGGCTTGCCGCCCGGACTGGCACGTCTTCATGTGACGACACCCGACTGCCCCATCGAGCGCTGCCTAACGGTCACCCTAGTCAGAACTGCGGAGTAATGCGGAGGTGTGCATAACTCCGCGCTTGTATCTGCCCGTTGTCGCCCCCTACCCTCAAGGTTTATGAGCCTTGGAACTCGGCGGCGGCAGTGTGCAGGCGGCGGCGAAGGCGGGAGTCCCAAAGCCCGCGTCGGGGGGAGTCTGGGTGTTTCCCCGGCTCATGAGTCTGCGCCATAACTCTCGGCCGTCCTCCAGAATGGAGCGCACGATGGTCCGCCCGCAGCCGTCCTCCTCGCGGACGTAGACGTCGGGGCCGCCGGGGCTGGGTACGGCTGGCATGATTTTCACCGTGGCGAAGCCCGGCAGCTCCTTCACCGACCACTTGCGGGTTCCCACCGGCAACGACGCGCCGGGGTAGATGGTGATTTGCGCATAGGCCGTGCGGCCCTGCCATTGCGCTGTGACCGTCGCATTGCCGGGGGCGCGAAAATTCAGGGTGGCGTCAGGGCCGGGGGTAATCTCCGCCACCGCGGAATTGTCAATCGACCAGCGGGCATTGGGGATCTGGCGCGCGTTCTCGTCCACCAGGCGCAACAGGTGAGACTCTCCCACCAGCGCGCCGACTATGTCGGGCGTCACCCGGAGCCAATCGGAATCGCTGGCAGCGGGTTGCAAGGTTGCGGTTGAATCTCCAATAAAAGTTACCCGGGCGTGGGCCGTCAGACCGTTCCAGGTGGCAGTCACTGTAATCTCTCCGCGGGCCCGCCCCCGGACCGTGGCCATGTCGCCGTCCGATTGAATCTCCGCCACCGCCGGATCGCTGACATTCCACACGGCGTCGCGGATCGGCCGCTTCTGATCATCAGAGAGGCGAAACTTTTGAGGTTCACCCACCTGAACGATAATCGCGGCGGGCGTGATCGCCAGCGACGGGGTCGCGGCCGAAGGCGCTGCTTGCGGTGAACTCCCATGCGCCGCCAGCAGACCGCCACCCGCCAGGGGTTGCGAGAGCGCACCGGGAGCAAACATCAGCGCTGCGAAGGTCAGGCAGATCGATGGCAGGGTTTGCAGAGATGGAAACAATCGCTTTGAATAAGGAAAAATATTTCGGGGTGGGCTATCCATTTTGTTCTCACCTGCCGCGGCATCATACACCATAACTGCCGCTTTCGAACTGTTCTCGCTTGGGGGGCCAGAATCTGCTTACAGCGGGGTACGCACAGGTGTGCGTCTTCTGCGTTAGTCTGCGGCACCTCTTCGCATCCTCGAAAACGTGCAAGCGCCTCGGGTTCAGAGCCGCGGAGAAGTGCTGGGGCGCGCACAAGTCCGCGCACGCCGACTTTTTCTGGAAGAAGTAACGACCGGGCAGGAGAAATCAGAGAAAAATCACAGCAACTTCCGAGTGGCCGACGATACGTCCAGTGAGAATCGGATCGTGGGGCTGTGAGCGCCATCGCGCTCTTTGGCCAGCCGAGTCACTGCATTAGGGACCGCCATCTAGCGTCACGATTCCGCCTAATGGGCATCCCAGGTTTTCCGTCGATTGCTTAGCAAACTTCTCTTTGGTCTCGTCTATCTTCCATGCGGCAGTTGCTTTGAGCATGGTCTTGGCCAGTTTTGCATCTCTGGCGTTGTATCCTGTGCCGTTATTCAGCACTGCCACAACGGCTTCAGATATCTCTCTTCCATCAGCTTGACATGTGCCAATGAACTGGGGGGAGGTCGCTGAATGAGGCGGAAAAGGAAGTACGTCACGAACCAGGCCGCTTTTCGTGTTCACGAGCAGTTCGTACTCGCTTCCGCAAATCTGCCAAGAAGCCAGGAACAAGCGATCAGATATTTCTATTCCACCCAAATCCTTGAGACCCAAGTCCTTGTGCCGTTCTTCGAGCACAACCACTCGTTCGTTGGAGTCGTGCTTCCCGATCAGAGACTTGGGGATATCGGCTCCGCACCTGACACCTTCGAATTGATCCCGTGCCCACGCTTTTCCGCAGACGATTATCAAAAGAAACAGGACCATCCGAATTTTGATCACCCTATGATTCTCGCACAAAACGCAGTGCAATGTTAGCGGTCGAAATCAGGCGAAAACGCTCAAAACTACACCCGCAAATTGTTGTCGGTTGACGGGCAACGTCGGAAGTTATCGTTGGCGGGCGATCGAGGGCGCCGACTAGCCGCGATCGACACCGTGACGGAGACGATGCCGTTTGGGCGGTCAGCTACTCGCAGACTGGCCTGCTACGCCTTCCGCTATCGGGAGTCACGCTTCAGGGACCTTCAGGGAGCCGACCAGGTCACGCAGGTGTAGCTGCTTCAGATAGAGATAGTCGCGCAGACCTTGCACGATGCGGGGGGAAGTTGTGGGATCGTAGAAATTGGCCGTGCCCACCTGCACCGCCCGGGCGCCGGCGATGAAATATTCGAGCGCGTCTTCGGTGCTGGCAATTCCCCCGATGCCGATAACCGGGATCTTCACGGCGCGGGATGCCTGGTAAACCATGCGCACGGCTACGGGCTTGATCGCCGGCCCGGAGAGTCCGCCGGTGAGGTTGGAGAGCCGGGGCGTGCGCGTCGCCACGTCGATGGACATTCCCACGAAAGTGTTGACCAGGGAAAGCGCGTCGGCGCCGGCGGCCTCCGCGGTTCGCGCAAAGACTGTGATGTCCGTGACGTTGGGCGAGAGTTTCACAAAAAGCGGGAAGCGCGCCGCCTTTTTCGCGGCAGTCACCACTTCCGCGGTCAGCTTCGGATCGCTGCCGTAGATGATGCCCCCGCACCGCGTGTTGGGGCAGGAGATGTTCAGCTCGTAGGCTGCGATGCCTTCGCCGGCGTTGAGGATCTCGATGCAGCGCACGTAATCCTCGGTGGAGTAGGCGAAGACGTTAACGATGCAGCGCGCCCGCAAGGTGCGCAGGAAGGGTAACTTATCGGTGAGAAAGCGCTTCGCGCCTACGTTTTGAAGGCCGATGGCGTTCAGCATTCCCGATTCGGTCTCGTAAATGCGCGGCGCCGGATTGCCCTCCATGGGCTCGGGTGAAATGCCTTTCACCACGATGGCGCCAAGCTGGTTCAGGTCGATGAGGTGGGCGAACTCCTGCCCGTAGCCGAACGTGCCACTGGCAGTCCACACGGGATTCTGAAATCGGATGCCGGCAATTTCGGTCTCAATTCGGGGGCAGAATTCAGCCTTAGTGGGCGCGTTCGACGGGACTGCGTTCTCGATTTCTGCCTTCTGGTTTTTGCTACTTGATTTGGTCTTCACGTCTTGGCGATCGTCTCCTTGTCCCAAACCACTTTCTCAGCCCAGAACACCGGCCCCTCCGTGCAGACGCGCTGGTAGGCCTCGTGCCCGCTGCCTTGCACCCGAATCGAGCAGCCGAGACAAACGCCCAGCCCGCATCCCATGCGGTTCTCCATCGAAACCAGGCAGGTGTGGCGGTATTTCCGGGCCAGCTCGACGGTTGCCTGAAGCATTGCCCACGGCCCGCAGGCGAAAAGCAGAAACCGCTGGTTGGAATGCCTGGCGAGATATTCGTCCAGGGGCCGCGTGACGAAGCCGCGATAACCCGCCGAGCCGTCCTCCGTGGCTAGCAACGTGGCCCGCACCAGCGGCTTGAAGTCGTCCACGCCCACCAAGTCTTCCTTGCTGCGGCCGCCGAAAAACAGGCGCTGGTGAATACCGGCCTCAGCAAGTTTCCTGGCGGGGAGGAGGAGCGCGGCGATGCCGATGCCGCCGGCAACGTGCAGAATCTCGCTCGCCTCGTGGGCGCGGGGCAAGTAATCCTCCTCGAAGAAGCCGTGCCCGAGCGGCCCCAGCAGGCCCACGCGATCGCGCGGTTTCAGTTCGCTCATGAGGCGCGTCCCGCGCCCGACGACTTTGTACAGGAGTTGCAGGATGCGCGGATGCTCCGGCGCTGGGCGAGCGCGTCTTGAGGAGTCCCTCGCGCGGGCGTTCATCGCCGCGTGGTCCCTCGCCTTGACGTCGTAAATGCTCATGGGCCGCCGCAACAACACGTCGGACCGGCCCAGCATCCGCACCATCGCGAATTGTCCGGGACGCGTAGCCTGCGCCTGAGCGGGGGAATCCAAACTCAACAGGAAATGGCCGCCGGCAAGGGGCCGGTTCTCAGTAACGGCCACAATCTTGTCGTACATCTTCAGTATGGTATCAAAATTGAACTCGCAATGGCAGGACTTCGCACCGCTTGGCACAACCCGGCACGGCTTCTTAATTCACCGCCACCACCAGGAGAGTTGCGTCATCTTGGAACTTGCCTCTACAGAAATGGTTGACCTGTGCCAGCACCCGCGCATTCAGCTCGGAGGCGGGACTTGCACGATTGGCTTTCGCCAGCACGGCCAGGTTTTCTTCCCCAAATTCACGCCCGTCGGTTCCCGGCGCTTCCGTGATCCCATCGGTGAACAGCAGCAACCTGTCACCAGCGTTCAGCGGGACCGTCGCGTCCTCGTACCTCCAGGTTGGGAAGACGCCGAGCACCGCGCCCCCTGCGGGAAGCTGCAGGGTCGAATCCGAAGACACGAGAATGGGCGGAGGATGGCCGGCATTACAGTACTGAAGGGTGCGCCCCTTCGCGTCCAGGACTCCGTAAAAGAAGGTGACGAACTTCTCGGCGGCGATGTTGCCACACAGCACGCTGTTGACTCGGTCGCACACCCAGGCTGGACTCTCCGAGTCGCGCGCGAAGGCCCGCACAGCAGCCTGCACATTGGCCATCAGCAGGGCGGCGGAGACACCCTTGCCGACCACATCCGCGATACAAATCGCGAGCCGATTCTCGCCGAGCCTGAGCACGTCGAAGTAGTCGCCGCCCACTTCGCGGGCAGGCTGCCACGCCGTGGCCACATCAAATCCTGGGAGCTGGGGAATGTCCTTAGGAAGCAGCGATTGCTGTATCTCCCGGGCGCGCTGCAACTCCTGCTCCTGCATCTCGATCCGGGCAGCGCCCAGCTCGACCGACCGCTGCAGCTCGGCGTTGCGTTGCTCGAGTCGTTCTTTGGTCTCGGTATATAGAAGAAGCAGGACACCGAAAACGAAGATGACCAGGAAGGGGAACTTCCATCCCGTCCTGATTAGCTGCTCCAAAGACTGCGGAGTGGGAGGAGCGAGGCGCCACACGATCACACTTGTGATGAGGTAGATCGGGAGACTGAGGACAACCAGGGCTCCCAGGAAAACTAACCATTTCTGAGCAACCGGACGCCCGGATAGCCTGCACCTTATGCGGTGCAAGGGAGGGGTCAGGAGGTTGCCGAAACAGAGAGAATAGAGGACCACAGTGGCGGGATTAACCTGAAGCCCAATCGCCCAGAAAATCGCCGCCACTACCGCGGCGACGCTGAGGTAGAGGGCCTGTCGGCGGAAGAAACGAACCAGCGATGAGGAGGTAATCATTGCGTCAACACCCTGCCGGAACATGTGACCGGCAGAGTGGCCGCTATTCTACTCTAACTGAGCAGGTTCCCCATCCGCCCAGTTTCTGGCCGATGGGGGCGCTGACATGTGTTGCGCGAACGCCTTTCTGCCCCTTGGGGCAGAAACTCCGCGCGGCGACGATGTGTGGGCCGCGCTACTGCGTCTGAACGCGTAGAGTCAGCATTTGGTGCGGTCCTGCATGAAAGCGTACGATGTGCGCATCAACTTCCAATTGCTTGCCCGGCGCCTCCATGGCGTTCGCCTCGTGGGCGGCCACGACGGTGCAAAACGGCAGACGCAAGATGCCCTCCGCGCCTTTTCCTGAGGTCTCGAGCACCCGTACCACCAGTCCGCGTCCAACCTGGGCCCCTTTGATAGCGCTGACGATCAAGTTTTCAGGCTCGATCCCCGCCAGGCTCGCGCCTCCAGCCGGCAAGACTCCCTTGGCCCATGCGCCCTTATCGCTTCCGCGAATCTCACTGACCTCCAGGGGCGTGCGGGCTTCGCGCCCGAAGCGCGCCGCCTGTTGCGGGTCGAAGCTCGACCCACTGGTAATCGCATAGCGGAGCACGAAATTCCCGGACTGCCCCGCCGGGGTGTTTGTGAACCAATAGTTGTTCAGCGCGTAGGAAAACACGCTGGCCGAGAATTTCTTGAACTGGTCAGGCCACCGGCCACGGTTGATGTCACCGAGAGAAACGAGCGGAGCGTCCACCGCGGCCAGCGTTACGGCCCCCTGCGAACCAGCAACGTTGACCCAATTCTGAATCGCGAACCACTCGTTGCACGCTCCGGCCAGCAGGTCCTGCTCCGGATTCACCCAGCCGTTCGCAATCTCAAAGCGGAGCGTGGGGTCGTTGGCGGCCCAGGGGAATGCCACGTACACGGCTTCCTTGGCATACACCATTTGCTTGTGAAAACGAATCCGGATGTCGATTCGTTTCTCTTCATCGGGCAGAAAGATTTCGGTCTCTATCCAGGGGGTATTAAGCGCTCCGGCAGTCAGCCTTACCAGATGTCCCCAAGGGGTCTTGGCCACGGCTACAATCTGGCCTTGCTCGGGGTGATGCACGACGAGTTCGGCGAAAGGCAGGTGCCTTGCCAAGTGGGTGAGCTGCGTGGTCTCGGCTCCTTCTCCCCGCCCCTTTTCTGTTCCTCCGCCGGTGACATAGAGATATTCATTCACGAGGTATGGGCTGGTGGGCTCGACCAGCTCGCGCCCCAATTCTTTGTCGTAGATGCTCTTGATGGCGGCGCGCGTAGGATCGAACGCAATGCGATAGAACTTGTTCTGGATGATGTTGCTTTGCGGCTCGGAGCGCGTGGGCTCGACGATGGGGCCGCGGCCGAAACGAAACGCCTTGTATCCGAGCGCGGGGACATCGTGCGCCCAAAAGCGAATAGTTTGGTATCCGTCGCGGGATTCCACGACCTCGTAAGGAACCGGCTGACCATTACTCTGGTCGGTGAGCGACGCGCCTGCATCGACCTGGGCGCGCACCAGCCCGCTGCGCTGCCAGCTCAGGGGGTTGAACACCAGCAGGTCTTGGCCCTCGGTCTGAACAAGGTCGGCGAGCTGGCTCATGCCGCGCCGCACAAGCTCGTCGGTCTCCCCCTCCGCCCGGAGCGTCCGGCTTTCCTTGACCTCCAACTGGCCGACGACGTCATCGTGCTGGGGCTGGCCGGGGCCACGGTACGAGGTGAACGTGTGCTCGTTGTAGAGGACCAGATTGCTCCAGATGTCCCGGCTGAGTCGCAGGGGAGACTTCAGAGCGTGATTCAGGCTCGCCACGAGCGAAGCCAACGCGTCGGCGGCCAGCGCGCGGGTCTCAATTTCGCGATAGCGAGCCGTGGCGATGGCGTCCGTCCCCGCGCCATCTTCCCAGTAAGCGCCACCTTCGCCTCGGATCACCGGCAGGCTCGAGCTGAAATGCTCCTCAATGTATCGGAAGTACTCGCCGAAACGGCAAGGGATGATTTGCGGGTAGGCGTATTGCGCGTTCCAGCGCGGCGCGAGTTCCGCATCGAGGTAATCGAGCGGCAGGTTTTCGACTTCGGTGCCATAGAGCAGAACCGCGTCGGGAGCGTAGTCCGCGCGCTCATAAGGCTGCAAAAAAATGGGAAGGGCGCTGGCTCCGGCTTCCATCGCCGGGGGAACGCCGAAGACCGCGCGCAATTGGTGGTAATGATACGAATACCAGGCCAGCACACGCTGGCCGTCCGGGCCTTCCCACCAGAACGGGGAGCGGACATTCCAGTGTCCAATGGCGAGCAGGGGGCCGCGCGTCTGGTTCCCCCCGCCCGCAAAATAGCGGACCCCCGCCGAGGCCAAGGCGGAAGGCACCGACCACGAATATGAAGGCACGTCAGTTATCCAGGCGGCTTCGAACGGCGCCCTATAACGCTCTTCAAGCTCCTTGCTGAAATAGAGGCTGCGGAAGAATTCCTCGGGCGAAAGAAGCCCCGTGAGGGCATTGTCATAAAACGCGTTCACTTCGAGTCGGCCTGCGCGCGCCTGTGCTTCGAAAAGCTTTGCCTGCTCTGCGGTGCGCGACGCCAGCCACTGCTCAACAATCCAGCTTCCGTCGATGTTGAAGCGGTAGTCGGGATGGGCGGAAAGCACTTCCAGTAGGCGGTCGAGATTGCGGGAGTGGACTTCCGCGACTTTCGCCTGAAAATCTGTGAATCCGACATCCAGGTGTTCGTGTGGCGCATAATAAACCTTCCATTTCTTGCGGGGGGCGAAGTCGAAGGCAAACGACTGGTGCTCCGGCCCTTTTCTTCCCTGCGACCAAGAGCTGGCCAGCTCAATCCGCGCCTCGCCGGGGAGGACACCGTCGGGAACATCGATTGTCGCCCGCGTTTCTCCGAATTCAGCTTTCGGCGGAATCGCCACCTCGCCGCTGAAACCCTTTAGGGTGATTCGAGCCTTCCCGCCCTGCCATCCCTGCGGATAGCGCACCGTCAGGCGGCACTCTTCCTCCAGGCCCGAAGCGGACTTACGGAAGAAGACTGTCGGCTGGAAAGAAACCTCGATCGCTTCTCGGGCTGAGGCCTCCACGTCTTCAGAAAGCGAAAGGGCGTCATAGTAGAGACCCGAATCGCCGGGGCCGCCAACTGTGATGTGACGCACGGGAGTGGAGGGCTCGTCCAGGCACGTCAAGGTGAGGCGGTTTTCGCCGGCCCGGAAGTAACGGGCGGGGAGGGGAATCCGGAGCTGCTGGGCCGAGTGAATGGGATTGAATGCGTCGCCTTCGTCGCCCAACTCAAAGCTGACCTGCGGCGAAAGGTAGTAGATCCCCACATGCCCGTTCACATCCACTTGCAACTGGGGAATGCGCGGATGGCGAAACAGGAGGCTCAAGTCCAAGTAGAACACGCCGCGCGGCGACTCCGGCAGACGAAAGTCTAAAGTGTATTGATAAGGCTGCGCTCCCATCGCCTCGTTGCCCGAGCCGGGGTGAAAGCGGGGCCATTGGTTTTCCTCATGCCCGCTGCCGATACGGACAACCACCGGCCCCTTCGATTCCGGATTCGGCCAATTGGTGAATTCGTGATCGGAATGGTCCAGTGTGCCGAGCTGCCAGATGAGCTTTTCCGCGGCAACAGCGGGTACGGCCAGAAACAGGAGAAGAACCCACGACCAACGGGGCAGGGAATACACACGCATGGCAAGAACTCCTGCGAGGGACGGAGAAGGGCGAGGCCGAGTTTAGCAAAACAAGAGGGGCAACGGTGCGTAATTCATATAGTTGCTAGATGTGCTGCTGGATCCAATGGCGGATGTGAGGTATGGCGGCGCGAGGAAACTTGTGGGTTGAATTATAAAATCGAAAATCCAGCGAAGCGGCGCGCTGGGGGAGCTGGCGCCGGAACAGTAGGTTCCTCTCGCGCGGATACCACACATCGCGTGTGGCGGCGATGTGCAGCACGTGCGTGCGCGCGGGTTTGAAGCGAGGGTTTTCGTCCCAATCGCCCGGGACGCCTCCGCACACCGCGATGGCTCCACGGACCGCCAGCGGATGGGTGAAGACGAACCTGTAGTTGTAAGCGCACGCCTGTGAGAATCCCAGCAGAAAGACGCGCCGCCGATCAGCTTGGTAGCGGCGCACCGCCAGGTCAATCAGGGTTTGCAAGTCTAATTGATGGAGCGCATGGGATGCCTCTGCTTTGTAGGTGGTCCCCCATCCAAAACCCACGCGGAAATCCTTCGCGCCGCGGCGCCCGCGCCTTGCGCCTCTTGGAAAAGGGCCGCGCAGGGCAAACTGGTTTGGCCCTTGCAGAGAAATGACTACCATCTGCCCGTTGGCGATGCGCTTCGCCAGCCGCAGCATCGAGGTCTTATCGCCTGCGTAGCCGTGCAGGGCAATCAGCAACGGCCAGCGCTTCTCCCGGCGGCCTTGGCGGGGCAACTCGAGATCAAAGTAGCGGCGGACTGGGCTTGTGAAGAATTGCTCCATTTATGGCGTTCCGTCTCCCGTCTTCTCCACTTGCACGAGGTTGCATTGAAACGTCGAGCCGCCGCCCAGATCGGTCAGGCGGGTGGAGACGAGGGTATTGATCCCGCGCCCGCCCGGCAGGTGCTTGGCCCACCAGATGGATTCTGCCACCACGACACCCTCACGAGTATCATCGGTCACCTCGGCAGCGAGCCAGCAATCTCCGCGGTCATTGAACACTCGCACCGCGTCGCCCTCGCGGATGCTTCGGGCCTGCGCGTCGGCGGGATGGAGCTTCAACCGAGGCTTTCCCATCCGCTGCCGCTGCGCTTCCACGGCCCCGAACGTAGAGTTCAGAAAATGCACCGACGGGGGCGCCAGCAATTGCAAGGGAAAGCGTGCGTGCAAGGCATGATTCTCCGGGCTCTCGGTACAGGGCAGGTAGGTTGGTAGAGGATCGTGACCCAGCTTCGCCATCGTCTCAGAATAAAATTCCAGCTTGCGCGAAGGCGTGTAGAACCCTTCGGCAAATGGGTCCTCGGGGACATTCAATCGCTGCGGCTCGCCGTCCTTGAGCTTTTCGAAATCGATACCGGCCAAGAAGCGTGAAGAAGTGTCCAGGGCTTTCGCCATGCGGTCGTACTCTGTGTCTTCGAAACAAGGCTCGTCGAACCCCATGCGACGCGCCAGCAGCCGGAAGACCTCGAGGTTCGGTTTTGCCTCGCCCAGCGGTTCCACGACGGGCTTGCCCATCTGCAGGTAGTAATGGCCGTAGCTTTTGTAGAGGTCGAGATATTCGAGGAAGGTAGGGGCAGGGAGGACGAGGTCTGCGAAGTCCACGGTGTCCGTGTGCACCTGCTCGTGCACCACGGTGAAGAGGTCCGGGCGCCGCAGGCCCGCGTGCACACGCGCCTGGTCGGGGGCGATTGCCGCGGGATTGCAATTGTAAACATAGAGAGCCTGAATGGGCCGATCCTTTAGTTCCAGCAGCGCTTCGGCGAGCTTGACCATATTGATTTCGCGCGTGGCGGGCTTGAATTCCTCTTCACCGGTGAGGCGGCGGTAGTTGAACTCGAAGGTGGAGCCGGTGTCGTGATGCGCTCCCCCGCCGGGCTTCCGAAAGGCACCCACCAGCCCGGGCAGGCAGGCGATGTTGCGCATAGCCATGCCGCCGTTTTCGTGGCGGGTGAGAGCAAATCCCACCCGCAGGAAAGGCGCGCGGGCTCGGCCGTAGCCACGGGCAAAGCTGACGAGCTGCTCCTCAGGCACCCCCGTAATCCGGCTCACGCGGTCCGCCGGATAATCCCCGAGCACGCGCTCACGAAGCGCCGAGAAGCCTAACGTAAATTTCTCGATGTATTCGTGATCGATCAAGTCTTCCCGGATAAGGACGTGCATGACGCCGAGGGCAAGCGCGGCGTCGGTGCCGGGTCGGGGCATCAAATGGTCGTCGGCGAGGTGCGAGGTGCAGTTCCGGTAAGGGTCGATTTGCACCACGCGCGCCCCGCGACGTTTGGCCGCCTTCACGATCGGCACGAAGTGCACGCTCGTGGCGGCAACGTTCATTCCCCAGATCACAATGTAGTCGGAATGCTCCGCGCGCCTCAGATCGTTGCAGATGTTCTTGCCAATGGTCA
>Ga0187771_10000548_pt1 | contig 23466 bp, 25 predicted proteins | sample 0116_SJ02_MP15_1_FD_133139 | JGI IMG/M metagenome (GOLD analysis project Ga0187771, IMG submission 133139) | Tropical peat soil microbial communities from peatlands in Department of Meta, Colombia - 0116_SJ02_MP15_10_MG | ecosystem: Environmental > Terrestrial > Soil > Wetlands > Peat | place... | reverse complement strand
GCGCCGCCCTCATGGGCGGCCGCGCGCGGCTCACCGTGTTCCGCTCGTCCAAGCACATCTACGCCCAGGTGATCGACGACACCAAGGGCGAGACGGTGGCCTCCGCCTCCTCGTTGGAGAAGGCGCAGCGCGAGAGCGCCAAGACCGGCGCCAACATCGCCGCCGCCAAGGTGGTCGGCAAGCTGATCGCCGAGCGGGCGAAGGAAAAGGGCATCAAGGACGTCGTATTCGACCGCGGCGGCTATATCTATCACGGGCGCATCAAGGCGCTGGCCGACGCCGCGCGCGAAGGCGGTCTCAACTTCTAGGAACGGATTGATCGATCATGGCACAGGAACCCCGCCGGGAGCGTGGCGAGCGCGGCCGAGACCGCGAGGAACGCGAAAGCGAATTCCAGGATAAGCTCGTCCACATCAACCGCGTCGCCAAGGTGGTGAAGGGCGGCCGACGCTTCGCCTTCGCCGCGCTGGTGGTGGTCGGCGACCAGAAGGGCCGCGCCGGCTACGGCCACGGCAAGGCGCGCGAGGTGCCGGAGGCGATCCGCAAGGCGACCGACGCCGCCAAGCGCGCGCTCACCCGCGTGCCGCTGCGCGAGGGCCGCACGCTGCATCACGACGTGCTCGGCCGCCACGGCGCCGGCAAGGTCTATTTGCGTGCGGCGCCTCCGGGCACCGGCATCATCGCCGGCGGTCCGATGCGCGCGGTGTTCGAGACGCTCGGCATCCAGGACGTGGTGGCGAAATCGCTCGGCTCGTCCAACCCGTACAACGTGGTGCGCGCGACCTTCAACGCGCTCAAGCACCAGGATTCGCCGCGCTCGGTCGCGGCGCGCCGCAACATCAAGGTGTCCACGCTGCAGTCACGCCGCCGCGAAGGCGGCGAGGCGGAAGCCACCGCGGAGTAATCGCTCATGGCTCAGGCAAAGACGATCAAGGTCGAGCAGGTGGCGAGCCCGCTGCGTCGCAACGGCGATCAGCGCGCCACGCTGATCGGGCTCGGCCTGAACAAGATCGGCCGCGTCAAGGATTTGCCGGACACGCCCGCGACGCGCGGCATGATCCGCAAGGTGCATCATCTGGTGCGCGTGGTCGGCGAGACGAAATAAAAGGACGACTGCAATGAAACTCAACCAGATCGCCGACAAACCGGGCGCGCGCAAGAATCGCCTGCGCATCGGCCGCGGCATCGGCTCCGGCATGGGCAAGACCGGCGGCCGCGGCGGCAAGGGCCAGACCGCGCGCACCGGCGTGCGCATCAAGGGCTTCGAAGGCGGCCAGATGCCGCTGCACCGGCGGCTGCCCAAGCGCGGCTTCCGCAATTCGCCCTTCGCGGTCAAGCTCAACGAAACCAATCTTGGCAAGGTGCAGACGGCGATCGACGCCGGCCTGATCGACCTGAGCGCCCCGATCGACGTCGCCGCCATGGTCAAGGCCGGCCTGATGCGTCGCGCCAAGGGCGGCGTGAAGCTGCTCGGCGACGGCGAGTTCAAGGCCAAGGCCGAGTTTCAGGTCTACGGCGCCTCGAAGGCGGCGATCGCCGCGGTCGAGAAGGCGGGCGGCAGCGTGAAAATCCTGGCCCCGGCCAAGGAAGAAGAAGCGGCCGAGCCGAAGGGCAAGAACAAGCGCGCGGCGAAGGCCGAGGGCAAGCCGGCCGAATAAGCCGGATACCGGAACGCGGCGCGGCCCCTATCTAAAGCTGCGGTGGGGTCGAGCGGGGCGGGGCGCAAGGAGCGACTGATGGTCTCTGCGGCGGAACAACTGGCGGCCAATCTCAACTTCTCGGCGCTCGCCAAGGCCGAAGAGCTCAAGAAGCGCATCTGGTTCACGCTCGGTGCGCTGCTCGTCTATCGCCTGGGCACCTATATCCCGCTGCCCGGCATCGATCCCAACGCCTGGGAACAGATCTTCAATACCCAGGCCGGCGGCATTCTCGGCATGTTCAATATGTTCTCCGGCGGCGGCATCCACCGGATGGCGATCTTCGCGTTGAACATCATGCCGTACATCTCGGCCTCGATCATCATCCAGTTGATGACGACGGTATCGCCCACGCTCGAGAACCTGAAGAAGGAAGGCGAGCAGGGCCGCAAGATCATGAACCAGTACACGCGGTATCTCACCGTGGTGCTGGCGGCGTTCCAGGCCTACGGCATCGCCATCGGGCTGGAGGGCGCCGGCAGCGTGGTGTCCGATCCTGGCTTCTTCTTCCGTATCTCCACGGTGGTGACGCTGACCGGCGGCACCATGTTCCTGATGTGGCTCGGCGAGCAGATCACCTCGCGCGGCATCGGCAACGGCATCTCGCTCATCATCCTCTCCGGCATCGTCGCGCAATTGCCGTCGGCGATCGCCGGCACGCTGGAACTCGGTCGCCAGGGCGCACTGTCGACCGGCCTGATCCTCGCCGTCGTCGTCATGGCGGTCGCGGTCATCGCCTTCATCGTGTTCATGGAGCGCGCGCAGCGGCGGCTCTTGATCCAGTATCCGAAGCGCCAGGTCGGCAACCGCATGTTCGAGGGTCAGTCCTCGCATCTGCCGCTCAAGCTCAACACCTCGGGCGTCATCCCGCCGATCTTCGCCTCCTCGCTGCTCTTGCTGCCGACCACCGTCGCTAACTTCAACGCCGGGCAGGGGCCGAGTTGGCTCACTACGGTCACTACGCTGCTCGGGCACGGGCGGCCGCTGTTCCTCATCCTCTATCTCGCGCTGATCGTGTTCTTCGCCTTCTTCTACACGGCGATCGTGTTCAACCCGACCGAGACCGCCGACAATCTGAAGAAGCACGGCGGCTTCATCCCCGGCATCCGGCCGGGCGAGCGCACGGCGGAATACATCGACTATGTGCTGTCGCGCATCACCGTGATCGGCGCGCTCTATCTCGCCGTCGTCTGCCTGATCCCGGAGATTCTCATCTCCTACGCCGCGGTGCCGTTCTATTTCGGCGGCACCTCGCTCCTGATCGTGGTCAGCGTCACCATGGATACGGTGGCGCAGATCCAGGGCTATCTGCTGGCGCACCAATATGAAGGCCTGATCAAACGTTCGAAATTGCGGGGGCGCAATCGATGAGACTGATCCTGCTCGGCCCGCCGGGGGCGGGGAAGGGCACGCAAGCGCAGCGGCTGGTGCAAAAATACGGCATCGTGCAACTCTCCACCGGCGACATGCTGCGCGCCGCGGTGGCGGCCGGTACGCCGGTCGGCCAGCGCGCCAAGGCGATCATGGAAGCCGGCCAGCTCGTGCCGGACGAGGTGGTGGTGTCGATCATCGCCGACCGCATCGATCAGCCCGACGCCAAGCGCGGCTTCGTGCTCGACGGCTTCCCGCGCACCGTGCCGCAGGCCGAGGCGCTCGACCGCCTGCTCGCCGAGCGCAGCCTCAAGCTCGACGCGGTGATCGAGCTCAAGGTCGACGAGGGCATCCTGCTCAAGCGCATCGAGACGCGCGTGGCCGAGATGACCGCACGCGGCGAAAAGCCGCGCGCCGATGACAATCCGGAGACCATGAAGGGGCGGCTTGCCGCCTACCGGGCGCAGACCGCCCCGCTCGCCTACTATTACGCCTCCAAGGGCATGCACCGCCCGGTCGACGGCATGCAGCCGATCGACGTGGTGACCCTGGAGATCGACCGCCTCCTGGAAGAGCCGCAGGTCAAGGCCGCCAAGCGGGCGAAAAAGGAGGCCAAGCGGGAAAAACGCGAGGCCAAGCGGGCGAAAAGGGCCGCCAAAGCCGCCAAGCTGGGCAAAGCCGGCCGCGGCAAGGCTGCGCCGCGCAAGAAGGCCGCCAAGGCGACCGCCCGCCGCGGCCGCCGGGCCCGTCCCGCGGCTGTGAAAAAGAGCGCTGGACGGAAGACCGCGGCGCGGCGGAGGTTGACGAAGGCGCGATGAATCCCTTAATAAGCTGCGCATTCAGAAGTTTGACGCGATGCCGGGCCCCACAAAATCGGGGCAAGGCGTCGTGTTCCGCTTTGGCTTATCCCATTCCAGGGACACGACATTTCGGCGCGTCGAGCGTCGCCGGCCGACAACAGGAGAGTTGATCCGTGGCTCGTATCGCGGGCGTCAATCTGCCCACCAACAAGCGCGTCGTGATCGCGCTGCAGTATATCCATGGCATCGGGCCGAAGATCGCCCAGGATATCATGGGCAAGGTTAACCTGCCGCCGGAGCGGCGGGTGTCGCAGCTCACCGACGCCGAGGTGCTGCAGATCCGCGAGATCATCGACCGCGACTACATGGTCGAGGGTGACCTGCGGCGCGAAGTGCAGCTCAACATCAAGCGGCTGATGGACCTCGGTTGCTACCGGGGCCTGCGGCACCGCAAGGGCCTGCCGGTGCGCGGCCAGCGCACGCATACCAATGCGCGCACCCGCAAGGGCCCGGCCAAGACGATCGCCGGTAAGAAGAAGGCCGAAGGCAAGTAACAGGAATCGTCCGCGCCGGTTGGCGGCGGGCCGCGAAAGGATCTTGAGAGATGGGTAAGGAAGCCACCCGCGTCCGCCGGCGCGAACGCAAGAACATCGCGTCGGGCGTCGCGCACGTCGCCGCCTCGTTCAACAACACCATGATCACCATCACCGACGCGCAGGGCAATACTATTGCCTGGTCGTCGTCGGGCACGATGGGCTTCAAGGGCTCGCGCAAATCGACGCCCTACGCGGCGCAGGTCGCCGCCGAGGACGCCGCCCGCAAGGCGCAGGAGCATGGCATGCGGACGCTGGAGGTCGAGGTGTCGGGTCCCGGTTCAGGCCGCGAATCGGCGCTGCGCGCCTTGCAGGCGCAGGGCTTCACCATCACCTCGATCCGCGACGTGACCACGATTCCGCACAACGGCTGCCGTCCGCGTAAGCGTCGCCGCGTTTGATTTTCATTTCGAGCGGATGCGAGGCACGCGTCCGCCGCCGCCGAGATATTTCCCACACGGCGGGTGGGATGCGCGGGGCAAGGCCTCGCGCCGCTCAATAGGTGAACGACGTGATCCAGAAAAATTGGCAGGAATTGATCAGGCCGAACAAGCTGCAGGTGACGCCCGGCACCGACGCCGCGCGGGTCGCCACCGTCGTCGCCGAGCCGCTTGAGCGCGGCTTCGGCGTGACGCTGGGCAATGCGCTGCGCCGCATCCTGTTGTCCTCGTTGCAGGGGGCGGCGGTGCAGTCGGTGCACATCGACGGCGTGCTGCACGAATTCTCCTCGATCGCCGGCGTGCGCGAGGATGTCACCGACATCGTGCTCAACATCAAGGACATCGCCATCAAGATGCAGGGCGAAGGCCCCAAGCGCATGGTGGTGAAGAAGCAGGGCCCCGGCACGGTGACCGCCGGCGAGATTCAGACCGTCGGCGACGTGGTCGTGCTCAACCCGGACCTCGTGCTGTGCACGCTCGACGAAGGCGCCGAGATCCGCATGGAGTTCACCGTCAACACCGGCAAGGGCTATGTGCCAGCCGAGCGCAACCGGCCCGAGGATGCGCCGATCGGCTTGATCCCGGTCGACAGCCTGTATTCGCCGGTGCGTAAGGTCTCCTACAAGGTCGAGAACACCCGCGAGGGCCAGATCCTCGACTACGACAAGCTGACCATGACCATCGAGACCAACGGCGCGGTCTCGCCGGAGGACGCGCTTGCCTACGCCGCGCGCATCCTGCAGGACCAACTCAGCGTGTTCGTCACCTTCGAGGAGCCGCGCAAGGAAGCGGCCGCCGAGGCGATCCCGGAGCTGGCCTTCAACCCGGCCTTCCTCAAGAAGGTGGACGAGCTCGAGCTGTCGGTGCGCTCGGCCAACTGTCTCAAGAACGACAACATCGTCTACATCGGCGATCTGGTGCAGAAGACAGAAGCGGAAATGCTGCGCACGCCGAACTTCGGGCGCAAGTCGCTCAACGAGATCAAAGAGGTGCTGGCGCAGATGGGTCTGCATCTCGGCATGGAAGTGGCCGGCTGGCCGCCGGAGAACATCGAAGAGCTCGCCAAGCGCTTCGAGGATCATTACTAATCCGCGTCCCTTGTCATGGCCGGCCTCTTGTGCCGGTCATCCCGATAAGGGACGCACGACACTGCCCGCCTAAGCGGGATGCCCGGGACGAGCCTGGGCATGACAGAGAGACTTGGGAGTTACGCGATGCGTCACGGAAAGGTTCACCGCAAGCTCGGCCGCCATTCGGCGCATCGCAAGGCCATGCTCGCCAATATGGCCGCCGCGCTGATCAAGCACGAGCAGGTGGTCACCACCTTGCCGAAGGCGAAGGAGCTGCGCCCGGTGGTGGAGAAGCTGGTGACGCTCGCCAAGAAGGGCGGCCTCGCCGCGCGCCGGCAGGCGATCGCAGAAATGCGCGACGTGCCGATGGTGCGCAAGCTATTCGATGTGATCGGCCCGCGCTACAAGGAGCGCAACGGCGGCTATACCCGCGTGCTCAAGGCTGGCTTCCGTTATGGCGATTCCGCCGCGCAGGCGGTGATCGAGTTCGTCGACCGCGACGTCGAGGCGCGCGGCAAGGATTCGGGGCCGGTGCAGGAGAAGAAGCCGGCCGAAGAGGCGAGTGCGGCGGCCTGAGCCGCACGACAGTTTCGTGAAATTCACAAGGGCGGCCGATCGGCCGCCCTTTTGCTTTCGGACCGCTCGCCGCCGCGGGCGGTGTGTGTATACTCCCCCGCATAATAAGCAGGGGGAACATCATGATCCGCTTTATGACGGCGCTTTGCGTCGCGCTTGCGGCTATGCTCGGCGCGGCCAATGCGCAATCCGATCTGGTCAAGCGCGGCGACTACCTGGTCAACGGCATTCTGACCTGCGGCAATTGCCATTCGCCCAAGGGGCCGACGGGCGACATTCCCGGGAAGGAATTCTCCGGCGGCCTGTCGTGGGACGAGCCGCCGTTCAAGGTGACCGCGCCCAACATCACACAGGACAAGGAAACCGGCATCGGCGAATGGACCGACGCGCAGATCAAGACGCTGCTGCGCACCGGCGTGCGCCCGAACGGCGTCACCATCGCCATGGTCATGCCGGTCGGCTTCTACGACATCATGAGCGAGCGCGACCTCGATGCCGTGGTCGCCTACCTGCGCATGCTCAAGCCGATCAAGAACACGGTGCCGGCGCCGATCTACAAGATGCCGCAGGTGTTCTTCCCGTTCCCCGGCGGCGAGAAGCCGTACACGGAAGCGATCATGAGCGACAAGCTCAAGCACGGCTTCTACCTCGCCACCATCGCCCACTGCATGGAATGCCATACGCCGATGGGACCGCAGGGCCGCGAATTCGCCACCAGGCTCGGCACCGGCGGCTTCGAATTCCCTGGGCCTTGGGGCGTCTCGGTGTCGCGCAATATCACCTCGAGCAAGACCAAGGGCATCGGTGGGTGGACCGACGCCGAGATCAAGCGCGCCATCACCCAAGGCATCAGCAAGGACGGCAGCCATCTCAAGCCGCCGATGGGCTTTGGCTACTACGCCACGCTGACGCCGGAGGACCTCGACGCCGTCGTCGCCTGGTTGCGCACCCTGCCAGCGAAGGAGTAGGGCTGCTTGCACCCTCTCCCCGCAGGCGGGGAGAGGGACGCTTACCGGCCTTCATTTAGCCGGGGCGGAAGCCTATATCTCGGCATCTCGCCGGGAATCGCTTGCTATGCGCTTGAAACAACTCCTGATCGCCCTCTTGGTCGCCATCCTTGGGCTTCCCGGGCTGGCCTCCGCCCAGCAGACCGAGCGCCGTATCCCCACCGCCGCCGAGCTGCGGCTGTCCTACGCGCCGGTGGTGCAGCGGGTGGCGCCGGCGGTGGTCAATGTCTATGCCGCCAAGGTGGTGCAGAACCGCAATCCGCTGTTCGACGACCCGATCTTCCGCCAGTTCTTCGGCGGCACGCCGGGCGGCGGCGGCCGCCAAATCCAGCGTTCGCTCGGCTCCGGCGTCATCGTCGATCCCTCCGGGCTTATCGTCACCAACGTGCACGTGATCGAGGGCGCCGACGAGGTGAAGGTGGCGCTCGCCGACAAGCGCGAATTCGAGGCGGCGATCGTGCTCAAGGACAAGCGCAGCGACCTCGCCGTGCTGCGCATCAAGGATGCGCACGAGCGTTTCCCCGTGCTCGACTTCGCCGATTCCGACGCGGTGGAGGTCGGCGACGTGGTGCTCGCCATCGGCGATCCCTTCGGCGTCGGGCAGACGGTGACGCACGGCATCGTCTCGGCGCTGGCGCGCACGCAGATCGGCGTCACCGATTATCAGTTCTTCATCCAGACCGACGCCCCCATCAATCCGGGCAATTCCGGCGGCGCGCTGGTCGATCTCACCGGCCGGCTGGTCGGCATCAACACCGCGATCGTCTCGCGCTCCGGCGGTTCGCAGGGCATCGGCTTCGCCATTCCCGCGAACATGGTGCGCGTGGTAGTGGCTTCGGCGAAGAGCGGCGGCAGCGCGGTGCAGCGCCCATGGCTCGGCGCCAAGCTGCAGCAGGTCACCCCCGACATTGCCGACAGCATGGGGCTCAAGCGTCCGGCCGGCGCGCTCATCGCCAACGTGACGCCGGGCAGCCCGGGCGCGCAGGCCGGTCTCAAGGCCGGTGACGTCATCGTCTCGGTCGACGGCCAGGCGGTCGACGACGTCAATGCCTTCGACTACCGCTTCGCCACCCAGCCGCTCGGCGGCACGGCGACGCTCGGCCTGTTGCGCAACGGCCGCGAGCAGAGCGTGAAGGTGACATTGCAGACCGCGCCGTCGACGCCGCGCGACGAGATCACCATCCGCTCGCGATCGCCGTTCTCCGGCGCCAAGGTCGCCAATCTGTCGCCCGCGCTCGCCGACGAACTGCAATTGCAGAACGCCGACGAGGGCGTGGTCATCCTCGACATCGACGACGGCTCCTATGCCAGCAATCTCGGCTTCCACCGCGGCGACATCATCGTCTCCGTGAACGGCGAGCGTATCGCCAAGACGCGCGACCTTGCCCGCGCCACCGAGACGCCGAGCCGCTCCTGGCAGATCGTCATCCGCCGCGGCGGGCAGGAGATTTCCGTGGTGTTCAACGGATGACCCCGCGCGCCAAGGCCGGACCCACGCTGTTCACCGCCGCCGGGCTCGACAAGGACGCGCCGCGCCCGCTCGCCGATCGCTTGCGTCCGACCAAGCTCGACGACGTGGTCGGCCAGGACCACCTGCTCGGGCCGGACGGCGCGCTCACCCGCATGCTGGCGACGCGCTCGCTCGGCAGCCTGGTGTTCTGGGGGCCGCCTGGCACCGGCAAGACCACAGTGGCGCGGTTGCTCGCGCTGGCGACCGACCTGCATTTCGAGCAGATTTCCGCAATCTTCACCGGCGTCGCCGACCTGAAGAAGGTGTTCGAGGAGGCGCGCCGCCGCCGCGAGCTGGGGCAGGGGACACTGCTGTTCGTCGACGAGATCCACCGCTTCAACCGCGCGCAGCAGGACAGTTTCCTGCCGGTGATGGAAGACGGCACCATCGTGCTGGTCGGCGCCACCACCGAGAACCCATCGTTCGAATTGAACGCGCCGCTGCTCTCTCGCGCGCGCGTGCTGGTGTTCAAGTCGCTCGATGCCGCGGCGATCGAGAAGCTGCTCACGCGCGCCGAAGCGATCGAAGGCCGCAAGCTGCCGCTCGATGCTGAGGCGCGCGAGCAGCTTGAGCGCATGGCCGACGGCGACGGCCGCGCCGCGCTGACGCTCGCCGAAGAAGTGTGGCGCGCAGCGCGCAAAGACGAGGTCTTCTCCGCTGCGCAATTGCAGGAGATCGTGCAGCGGCGCGCGCCCATCTACGACAAGTCGCAGGACGGGCATTACAATCTGATCAGCGCGCTGCACAAGTCGGTGCGCGGGTCCGATCCCGACGCCGCGCTCTATTATCTCTGCCGCATGCTCGACGCCGGCGAGCCGCCGCTCTACATCGCGCGCCGCGTGGTGCGCATGGCGGTCGAGGACATCGGCCTCGCGGATCCGCAGGCGCTCATCATCGCCAACGCCGCCAAGGACACCTACGATTTCCTCGGCAGCCCCGAAGGCGAGCTCGCCATTGCCGAAGCGGTGATCTACATGGCGACCGCGCCGAAATCGAACGCGTCATACGTCGCCTTCGGCGCCGCTATGCGCACCGCCAAGGAGGCGGGTTCGCTGTTGCCGCCCAAGCATATCCTCAATGCGCCGACCAAGCTGATGCAGGAGGAGGGTTACGGCCGCGGCTACGCCTACGACCACGACACGGAAGAAGCTTTCTCCGGGCAGAACTATTTCCCCGAGACGCTGGAGCGGCAGCAGTTCTACAATCCGCCCGAGCGCGGCTTCGAGCGCGAGATCAGGAAGCGGCTGGACTACTGGGCCAGGCTGCGGCGGGAGAGGGGCAACTCGTGAGCCGCGGACGCAACGGCCCCCGCCAGCCGGGCGGCGGGCGGCAGCAAGCAGGGCCGCGACAGTTTCAGCACAAGCGCGGCACACGCTTTCCCTCTCCCCTTGTGGGAGAGGGTGGCGAGCGGCTGCGCCGCGAGCCGGGTGAGGGGGGAGGCTTCCGCCCGCGCGGTTCGGGCCGTCCCCCTCACCCGGCCGCTCCTCGCTCCGCTCGAAGCGGCCACCCTCTCCCACAAGGGGAGAGGGTAACAGGCGGCGCCGGCGTGCAGACCGTCACCGTCACGCCGGACGAAAACAACATGCGCGTCGACCGCTTCTTCGAGGCGCGCTTTCCCGGCCTGTCGTTCAGCCACATCCAGCGCATCATCCGCAAAGGCGAGGTGCGGGTGAACGGCAAGCGCACCGAGCCGAAGGCGCGGCTTGAGGCCGGGCAGACGGTGCGCATCCCGCCGCTGCAGCTCGAAGCGCCCAAGCCGCGCGACGAAGCGCCGCAGGGGCAGAAGGACCGCGCCTTTCTCAAGTCGATCACGCTCTACGAAGACGACGACGTGCTGGTGCTGAACAAGCCGATGGGCCTTGCCGTGCAGGGCGGTTCCGGTACCATGCACCACATTGACGGCATGCTCGAGGCCTTGCGCGGACCGCATCCCGACGCGCAGCGGCCGCGCCTGGTGCACCGGCTCGACAAGGATACCGCCGGCTGTCTTCTCGTGGCCAAGACGCGCTTTGCCGCCTCGGCGCTCGCCAAGACCTTCCGCACGCGCGCGGCGCGCAAGATCTATTGGGCGCTAGTCGCCGGCGTGCCGAAGCCGAAGCAAGGCAGAGTGTCGACTTTCCTCGCCAAGCAGGAGGTCGAGGAAGACAGCTTCATGCGCATCGCCAAGCACGGCGACAAGGACGCCGTGCACGCGGTGACCTATTACGCGGTGGTGGAGACGGCGGCGCACAAGCTCGCCTGGATCTCGCTCAAGCCGGTGACCGGCCGCACGCATCAACTGCGCGCGCACATGGCACATATCGGCCATCCGATTATCGGCGATCCGAAATATTTCAACATCGAGAACTGGGAGCTGCCGGGCGGCATGCAGAACAAGCTGCATTTGTTGGCACGCCGCATCGCCGTACCGCATCCGCGCGGCGGCGTGATCGACGTCTCGGCGCCGCTGCCGCCGCACATGCAGCAGTCGTGGAATCTGCTCGGCTTCGACGCCAAGCGCTACGATCCGATCGAAGAGGCGCCGGAGGAAGACTAGCTAGCTGCCATGCGCCGGGTCGCGGCGGCCGGCGCGTTGAATTCGAAGACGCGCTTCGTCGCCGGGAGCTGATCATGAGCCCTCTTGCTGCCGCAGCCATCATTGTCTTGGCGCTCGCCGCTCCGGCGCTGGCGCAATCCGACGATGACTCGCGCTACAACATCATGGCGCCGGAGCCGTGGCTGCCGCCGATATACAAGTCGCCGCGCGGCTCGGTCGAGCACGTGGTGATCCCGCCGTCCACCAACGTGCCGCAGCCGCAAGCGGTCACACCGCCGCCGCTCGTGGTGCCGCAGACCGGACAGGTGCTGCCCAATCTGCCGACCCTCGCGCCGTCCGGCCCGCACGGCCAGGAGACCTATCAGGACCGCGCCGCCCGCTGCGCGCACCAGGCCGGCGTCTACGGTCCCTCCGCCGGCGACCGCAACGCCTACATCAATAGCTGCATCAACCAGTGAGCTTCGCGTCGCGCGGAACGCTGAAAATCTTGCCGCTTGACGGGCAACCAAAAGGTTGCATATTGTGACCATGGATGCGGTGTTCAAAGCCTTGGCCGACGCCAGCCGGCGGGAACTGCTCGACCGACTGCGCGCCGAGAACGGGCAGACTTTGAACGAGCTCTGCGCCCGCCTTGCCATGACGCGGCAGGCAGTGAGCAAGCACTTGGGAATTCTAGAAGAGGCCAAGCTCGTCGCCACCGTGCGGCGGGGCAGGGAGAAGCTGCACTACCTCAACCCGGTGCCGATCCACGAGATCGCCGAGCGCTGGATCGGGAAATTCGAACGCTCACGCCTGCAGGTGCTGAGCGATCTGAAGAAAAGTCTGGAGGCGCGTGATGAGTAAGCCGAAGTTCGTGTACGTCACCTACATCCGCACCACGCCGGAGAAGCTGTGGGCGGCGCTGACCGATTCGCAGACGATCAAAAAATACTGGTTCGGCATCACCGCTGAATCCGATTGGAAATCGGGCTCGCCTTGGAGCCTCAAGTTCGAGGACGGCCGCACGGCCGACACCGGCGAGATTCTGGAGGCGGATGCTCCGAAGCGGCTCGTGATCCACTGGCGCAACGAATTCAAGCCCGAGCTGAAAGCCGCAGGCTTCACGCGCTGCACGATGCAGATCGAGATGGCCGAGTACTATCCGAACTACGGCGGCAAAGCGGTCAAGCTCACCATCACCCACGAGGCCGAGGAAGAGCAGGGCGGACCGATGATCGAAGCGGTGTCCGGCGGCTGGCCGAAGGTCCTGTCGAACCTCAAGAGTTTGCTCGAGAGCGGTGACATCGCGTTCAAGGCCTAGGACGGCGCGACGCCGATACGCTGGAAACGGAGAGCCGTGATGAGTAAGCCGACCTTCGCCTATGTTACTTATATCGCCGCCGCGCCAGAGAAAGTCTGGGAGGCGCTCACCAAGCCCGACCTCAGCGAGAAATACTGGTTCGGCTATCGCGTCGCCGCCGAGGGCAAGGCCGGCGACCTCATGACGGCGGTGAGCCCGGCCGGCAAAGAGATGCACCGCGACCCTATCATCGAAAGCGATCCGCCGCGCCGTCTCATCTATGGCTGGAAGCCGATGTACAAGGACATGCCGGACGAGCTTCCTTCGCGCGTCACCTTCGAGCTCGCGCCGTTCAAGGGCAGACGCGGTTGACCGTCACGCACGACGAGTTCGACGAGGACAGCAAGATCTTCGGCATGATCAGCAAAGGCTGGCCGGCGGTGCTGTCGAGCCTCAAGAGCTTCCTGGAAACCGGGCGCGGCCTGGAGCCGTCATGGGGCGAGGAGCAGCGCAAGCGGGCGGCCAGCGCCTGACCGGCCTCGGCGCGTTCAAGCCGCAGACGTCTTCGTCACCTCCATCACCGCCGTTCTGTCCGGTGGCCGCGCCGGCTGGCCGGCGATCTGTCGAGCCGCAAGAGCCTTTTGGAACCCGGCAAGCCGCTGGCGGTGAAAATCGCGCCGCCAGGCGCCGTGCCGGCGGCGTTTCCGGCGCTCAAGTCCCCGTAATACCGAGGCTTTTTCCGGCGCAAGGTCGCGCGAAGGCGCGGCTCCTTGCTAGGGTTTTATCAACGCCTCGGGCCTATACCCGGATAGGCTCAAGCCGGATAGGTCGTTGATGGATACGCGAACGAGCGCTTTGCCTGTGGGCTTGCAAGCCGCGCGGGGCGACCTCAAGCCGATCGCGGTGACGCGCTGGAGCGCACGCCTCGCCGATCAGCGCTGCGAACGCGACTATTTACTGGCGCGATTTCCCGAGGACCGCCGGCGCCTGATGCTGCTGATGCTGGTGGTCGCCGCCGCCGCCGCGTTGATTTTCCTCGGCCGCCTCTATGACTACTGGTATGGCGGCAGCGCGGCGGAGCCGCTTTATCCGCCGCTCGTCTCGGTCGCCATTCCGCTGTGCGCCATCCTGATTTTCCGCCGCCTGCACACGCCGCAGGCATTGGAGATCGCGGTGATCGCGGCCGGCACGGTCGGCTGTCTCATCCGTCTGCTGCTGCTGACGCTGCAGCCCAGCATGCTGTCGATGTGGCTGCCGCTGATGGTGACGATGTTGTTCATCATCTATCTCTATCTGCCGATCCGCTTTGCCGCCTCCGTCGCCCTGGCCGCCGCGTTCTCGATCGTGACGCCCACCTGGTGGGCGCTGCTCGCGCATACGAGCATGCCGGGCCCGGAAATCTATCGCGGCATTCTCTGGCTCTTGCTCGCCAACGCGCTCGGCTTTGTCGCCGCCAACAATCTGCAGCGCAGCCAGCGCATGCAGTTCGCGCAGAGCCTGTTGCTGCAGCAACTGCTGTCGACCGATTCCCTGACCGGCATCGCCAACCGCCGCCGCTTCGACGAGGCGCTGGCGCGCGAATGGCGGCGCTGCCGCCGCGTCGGCGTGCCGCTGTCGCTGCTGATGATCGACGTCGATCACTTCAAGCCGTACAACGACCAGTTCGGCCACCAGCAGGGCGACGAGTGCCTGCGCCAGGTGGCGCGTGTGCTGGAAGGCGGCATCGTCCGGCCGGGCGACGTGCTCGCGCGCTACGGCGGCGAGGAATTCCTCTGCCTGCTGCCGGAGGCCGGCATGGCCGGCGCGCTGGCGGTCGCCGAAAGGCTCGCCGCGCTGGTGCGGCAGGCGGACATCTATCACCCGCGCTCGCCGGCCGCCGCGCGGCTGACCATCAGCATCGGCGCCGCCACCGCCAAGGATCTCTCGGGCAACCCGCAGGCGCTGATGGCCTTTGCCGACAAGCTGCTCTATGCCGCCAAAGCGGCCGGCCGCAATCAGATCAAGGTGGGCACGCTCGGCGCCAAAGCCGCGGCGCGCGCGGCTTAAGCGCTGGCGTCGTTGAGCGCCGCCAAATCTTCGCTCGTCAACGCAAGGCGAGGGGCCTGCATGATCTCGTTGAGCTGCGCGAGGTTGGTGGCGCTGGCGATGGGCGCGGTGATGCCCGGCCGCGCGATCAGCCAGGCGAGCGCGATTTGCGCCGGCGTTGCGTCCCGGCGCGCCGCCGCCGTATCGAGCGCGCGTAGGATGCGCTGCCCGCGCGCATCGAAATAGCCCTTCACTTTGCCGCCGCGCGCGCGGTTCTTCGCCGCCTCCTCCGCCGACCGGTACTTGCCGGTGAGGAAGCCGCCGGCGAGTGAGTAGTAGGTGATGACGCCGAGCCCTTCGGCTTGGCAGATCGGCGCGTATTGGCTCTCGAAATCGACGCGGTCGTATAGATTGTAGTTCGGCTGCAGGCTTTTGTAACAGGGAATGCCGAGCCGCTTGCCGGCCGCAAGCGAGGCCTTGAGCCGATCAAGACTCATGTTCGAGGCGCCGACCGCGCGCACCTTGCCCTGGGCGATCAGCTGGGCATAGGCCTGCATGGTCTCTTCCACCGGCGTGACCTCGTCGTCGAAATGGCTTTGCAAGAGGTCGATGCAATCGACCTGCAGCCGCTTGAGGCAGGCCTCCGCCGCACGCAGCACGTAGTCCTTGCGCAGCGTCTTGCCTTCGCCCATGTCGCTGCCGATCTTGGTGGCGATCACGATCTTGTTGCCCTTGCCCGAGCGCTTGAGCCAGTGGCCGATGATGGTTTCCGACTCGCCGCCGACGTGCCCCTTGACCCAGCGCGAATAGCTGTCGGCGGTGTCGACGGCATTGAAGCCAGCATCGATGAAGGCATCGAGCAGAGCGAAGGAGGTCGCCTCATCGACATTCCAACCGAACACATTGCCGCCCAGCACCAGCGGGGCGATGGTGATGCCGGAGCGGCCGAGTGGGCGGAGCTGCATGTCTTTCCCTCGTCATTCCGGCACGGCCCGAAAAGCCGGACCCGGAATCCATACTCCGCAGCGCCGGGATTATGGATTCCGGGTTCGCCGCTGCGCGGCGCCCCGGAATGACAATGTTGGAGGTCTAGCGCAAACTGGCGTTGAATTTCTCCAGCGCCGCCTGGCCCGGGCACAGCTCCTTCTCGTTGAGCGTGTTGAGCGGCGCCGCGACCGTGCGCAGATGCGCGTGCAGGTCTTCCGGGTCCTTCTCCACATACATTAGGCCGGTCACGATCTGCCCCTTGGCGGCGTGGTGCTGCAGGAAGCCGAGCGCGGCGCCGCGGTCGTGCACGTCGTAGTCGGTGGCGAGCTTGCGCAGCGCGAGCCGCGAGCCGTCGTGCTGCTCCACCACCTCGACCGTGCCAGGCTCGTATTTGACCTCGATTGGCATGCGGCTCGGCATGAAGTCGAGCCGGTTCACCGCTTCGTTGTGCTCGCGCACGAAATCGAAGCTCTTGGTCGAGCCGGCGTGATTGTTGAAGGCGACGCAAGGGCTGATCACGTCGATGAAGGCGGCGCCCTTGTGCGCAATCGCCGCCTTGATGATCGGTACCAGCTGCTGTTTGTCGCCTGAGAAGGAGCGGGCGACGAAGGAAGCGCCGAGCTGCAGCGCCATGGCGACGAGATCGATCGAATTGTCGGTGTTAATGAAGCCGCGCTTGGACTTCGAGCCGCGGTCGGCGGTGGCGGAAAACTGGCCCTTGGTCAGGCCGTACACGCCGTTGTTCTCGACGATGTAGACCATGTTGACGCCGCGGCGCAGGCAATGCGCGAACTGGCCGAGCCCGATCGAGGCCGAATCGCCGTCGCCGGATACGCCGAGATAGATCAGGTCGCGGTTGGCGAGATTGGCGCCGGTCAACACCGACGGCATGCGGCCGTGCACCGAGTTGAAGCCGTGCGAATTGCCGAGGAAATAGGTCGGCGTCTTCGACGAGCAGCCGATGCCGGAGATCTTGGCGACGCGATGCGGCTCAATCGACAATTCGAAGCAGGCCTGAATGATGGCGCCGGTGATCGAGTCGTGCCCGCAGCCGGCGCACAGGGTCGAGACCGAGCCCTCGTAGTCGCGGTGGGTGTAGCCGAGATCGTTCTTCGGCAGCTCGGGGTGGTGGAACTTGGGCTTGGCCAGATACGTCATGAGGAGACCTTCATCGGCTTGACCTTGAGCGCATCGAGGTGATCGCCGATCGCCTTGGCGATGAAGCGGGCAGTGATCGGCGTGCCGTCATAATGCAAGATCGGCACCAGCCGCACCGGATCGATGCCGCATTCGTTGACGATGAGCGAGCGCAATTGCGCGTCGCGGTTCTGCTCGACCACGAAGGTGAAGTCATGGTCGGCAACGAACGAGTTGACGCTCGAATGGAACGGGAAGGCGCGCACCCGCATGCGATCGAGCGCGTGGCCGCGTGCTTCGATCATGTCGATCGCCTCGTCCATCGCCGGCGCAGTCGAGCCGTAATAGATCACGCCGTATTTGGTCGGCTTCGCCGCATTGGCCTGCAAGGGCCGCGGAACCAGGTCCTTGGCGGTGTCGAACTTGCGGATCAGCCGCTGCATGTTGTCGACATAGGGCGCGCCTTCCTCGGTGTAGCGCGCGTAGCGGTCGCGCGAGGTGCCGCGGGTGAAGAAGGAGCCTTTAGTCGGGTGCGTGCCGGGATAGGTGCGGTAGGGGATGCCGTCGCCGTCAACGTCAAGATAGCGGCCGAATTCCTTGCCGGCGTTGAGGTCGGCCGCGGTCATCACCTTGCCGCGGTCGTATTTGCGCGAGTCGTCCCAGGCGAGCGGACGGCAGAGGCGGTGGTTCATGCCGATGTCGAGATCGAGCATGACGAAGATCGGCGTTTGCAGCCGGTCGGCAAGATCGAAGGCCTGCGCTCCCATGTCGAAGGCTTCCGCCGGATCCTCCGGGAACAGCAGCACGTGCTTGGTGTCGCCGTGCGAGGCATAGGCGCAGGAGATGACGTCGCACTGCTGGGTGCGCGTCGGCATGCCGGTCGAGGGGCCGGCGCGCTGCACGTTGAAGATGACCGCCGGAATCTCGGCGAAATAGGCGAGCCCGATGAACTCTTGCATCAGCGAGATGCCGGGGCCGGAGGTGGCGGTGAAGGCGCGCGAGCCGTTCCAGCCGGCGCCGATCACCATGCCGATCGAGGCGAGCTCGTCCTCGGCCTGGATGATGGAGTAGCGCGCCTGCTTGCTGTCGGGATCGACGCGGAACTTGGCGCAATGTCGGCTGAAGGCGTCGGCGAGCGAGGACGACGGCGTGATCGGGTACCAGGCGCACACGGTGGCGCCGCCATAGACGGCGCCGAGCGCGGCCGCCGAATTGCCCTCGATGAAGATGCGGTCACCGACCTTGTCGCTCTTCTTCAGGCGCAGGCCGATCGGGCATTTCAGGTTCAGCACCGCGTAATCGCGCCCGATATGCAGCGCCTTGATGTTGGGCTCGATCAGCTTTTCCTTGCCCTTGTACTGCTCGCCGATCAGCTCTTCGACCACCTTGACGTCCATGTCGAGGAGGGCAGTGAGCACGCCGATATAGATGATGTTCTTGAACAGCTGGCGCTGGCGCGGATCCGTGTATTCGCGATTGCAGATCGCGGTGAGCGGCACGCCGATCACGGTGATGTCGGGGCGGAATTTGGACGCCGGCAGCTGCCTGGTCGAATCGTAGAGCAGATAGCCGCCCGGCTCGATCGCCGCGATGTCGCGGTCGAAGGTCTGCGGGTTCATCGCCACCATCAGGTCGGTGCCGCCGCGCGCGCCGAAATGGCCGGCTTCGGTGACGCGCACCTCGTACCAGGTGGGCAGGCCCTGGATGTTGGAGGGGAAGATGTTGCGCGGCGCCGCCGGGATACCCATGCGCAGCACGGCGCGCGCGAACATCTCGTTCGCGCTGGCCGATCCCGAACCGTTGACGTTGGCGAAGCGGACGACGAAGTCGTTTACGCGGCTGATCGGCGTTGCGGTCGGCATGAAGATCCTGCGTGAGTCATTTCCAGGAAGAATTTCTGCATGTCCCAGGCCCCGGTCGGGCAGCGCTCGGCGCACAGCCCGCAGTGCAGGCAGACGTCCTCGTCCTTGACCATGACGCGGCCGGTCTTCAGCCCGTCCTGCACATAGAGCGGCTGGCTCAGATTATGCGCCGGAGCCTTGAGGTGCTGGCGCAGCTCGGCTTCCTCGCGGTTCACCGTGAAGGTGATGCAGTCCATCGGGCAGATGTCGACGCAGGCATCGCACTCGATGCAGAGCTGCGAGGTGAATACGGTCTGCACGTCGCAATTCAGGCAGCGGCCGGCTTCCGAGAGCGCGAGCTCGGGATCGAAGCCGAGCTCGACCTCCGCCTTGATGTCTTTCAGCGCCACCACCTTGTCGCGCAGCGGCACCTTGTAGCGGTGGTCGGGCATCACCTCGTTCTTATAGCTCCACTCGTGGATGCCCATTTTCTGGCTGACCAGCGAGAGGGCCGGCGCGGGGCGGTCGGCGAGGTCCTCGCCGTTGAGCATCTTGTCGATCGACACCGCGGCCTCGTGGCCGTGCGCCACCGCCCAGATGATGTTCTTCGGGCCGAAGGCGGCGTCGCCGCCGAAGAAAACCTTTGAATGCGTCGACTGGAAGGTCTTCTCGTCGAGCTTAGGCAGGCCCCAGTCGTTGAACTCGATGCCGGCGTCGCGCTCGATCCAGGGGAAGGCGTTCTCCTGGCCGACTGCGACCAAGACGTCGTCGCAGGGGAAATGCTGGTCCGGCTCGCCGGCGGGGACGAGCTTGCGTCGGCCCTTGGCATCGTATTCGGCCTTTACCTTCTCGAAGGTGATGCCGGTGAGTTTGCCGTTCTCGTGGGTGAGGAACTTGGGCACCAGGTAATTGTGGATCGGGATGCCCTCGTGCATGGCGTCTTCCTTTTCCCAAGGCGACGCCTTCATTTCTTCGAAGCCCGAGCGCACCACCACCTGCACGTCCTCGCCGCCGAGCCGGCGCGCGGAGCGGCAGCAGTCCATGGCGGTGTTGCCGCCGCCGAGCACGACTACGTGCTTGCCGATCTTTGTGGTGTGGCCGAACGAGACTGACGATAGCCAGTCGATGCCGATATGGATATTGGCGGCCGCTTCCTTGCGGCCGGGAATGTCGAGGTCGCGCCCGCGCGGCGCGCCACTGCCGACGAAGATCGCGTCCCAGCCTTCGGCGATGAGCGCCTTCATCGAGCCGATGCGCTTGCCGCCGCGGAACTCGACGCCGAGGTCGAGGATGTAGCCGCATTCCTCGTCGATGATGGCGTCGGGCAGGCGGAATTTCGGAATCTGCGTGCGGATCATGCCGCCCGCCTTCGGGTCCTGATCGAACACGACGCAGCTGTAGCCAAGCGGCGCCAGATCGCGCGCGACGGTGAGCGAAGCGGGCCCGCCGCCGACCAGCGCAATGCGCTTGCCGTTCTTCTTCTGCGCGGGCTTCGGCAGTTGCGCCTTGATGTCGTCCTTGTAATCGGCGGCGACGCGCTTCAAGCGGCAGATCGCCACCGGCTCGTTCTCCACCCGCACGCGCCGGCAGGCCGGCTCGCAGGGGCGGTCGCAGGTACGGCCGAGCACGCCGGGAAACACGTTCGAGTACCAGTTGATCATGTAGGCGTCGGAGTAACGCCCGGCCGCGATCAGCCGGATATATTCGGGTACCGGCGTGTGCGCGGGACAAGCCCACTGGCAATCCACGACCTTGTGGAAGTAGTCCGGCGCGGCAATGTTGGTATTCTTCATCGACTCCTCGAAACGCGTCCCCACACCTGCGGGAGGCTTTTGCAAATTTATTGCAAGAAGCTTCCCGGCGTTCGCGTCACAGCCGCGGTCGGCTGGCCCCTTCCTTGGCGCGGCCGAAGTGGGGACGGCCGCGATTCAGGGGGCGGACTATATTGGTTAGAACCCCCCAAAGCTACTATCCTTCCGGCTTTGCTGTGGCCTATCAACTGCCCGCTTTCGCAGGCTTTTTTCGCTCCTGGAAAGGGGCGGCAACATGGCGGTCGGGCGGGAAAATCACCATGTCACGTTAATGTTTTTCCGCGTCCGAACGGCTATTTTCCGCGCGCCTGGCCAAGCGTCAGGCGAGGGGTGGCCGCCCTTGTTGCGACGCACAATCACACAAATCTGATGCGCGACATCTTCAGCGAAATCTTCGAGAACCAGCAGCTCGATCCCATGGAGGCGGCGCGCCGCAATGCGCGCCCCACCTTGCGCAAGCGGTTTTACCGGCAGGCCCATGTCGGGGAGGCCGACGGGCGCTTTGCGCTGCTGGTCGATGATAAGCCGGTGAAGACGCCGGCGCGCCGCGCGCTCGCCGCACCGACGCAGCCCTTGGCCGAAGAGCTTGCCGCGGAATGGAACGCGCAGGCCGAGCTGATCGACCCGGCGCGCATGCCGCTCACCCGGCTTGCCAATGCGGTGATCGACGCGGTGGCGGAGGCGACGCAGCCGGTCGCCGAGGAGGTGGCCAAATATCTCGGGTCCGATCTGCTGTGCTACCGCGCCGACCGGCCGGAGGGGCTCATCGAGCGGCAAGCGCGCGCCTGGGATCCGGTTCTGGCGTGGGCGCGCGAGGAATTCGGCGCCCGTTTCCTGCTGGGGCAGGGCGTCATGCATGTGGCGCAGCCGGAGGGGGCGATCGCCGCCATGCGCGCGATGATTCCAAACGAGCCATGGCGGCTCGGCGCGGTCTCGGCGATCACTACGCTTACCGGTTCGGCGTTGCTGGCGCTGGCGCTGAACGAAGCCGCGCTCGAGGCCGAGGCCGTCTGGGCCGCGGCCTATGTCGACGAGGATTGGCAGATGCGGCAATGGGGCCGCGACGAGATGGCGCTCGAGCGGCGCGCCTATCGCCGTTCCGAGTTCGACGCGGCAGCGACGGTGCTGCGGCTCGCCTAGTGCCCGCTCGGCTCGGCCCGGCGGCTCGCCTCGTAGAGGAACCAGACGCGCTTCTCGGCGGCGTCGATGAAGGTCTCCAAGAGGCTCGCGGTGGCGACGTCCTCGTGCTCGTCACACAGCCCGTGCGCCTCGCGCATCGCGGCAACCACGCACTGATTGTCGTCGCGCAACTCGGCCAGCATGTCCTGCGGATCGACATAGCCCGCGTCGTTGTCGGCGAGCCGCTGCTTGCGAGAAATGTCGCCGATCGAGCGCAGCGTATTGCCGCCGATCTTGCGCACCCGCTCGGCGATCTCGTCGGTGGAAGCGAGGATGTCGCTCGCCTGCTCGTCGAACAGGAGGTGGTAGTCGCGGAAATGCGGCCCGCTGACGTGCCAGTGCAAATTCTTGGTCTTCATGTAGAGCGTGAAACTGTCGGCGAGGATGGCATTGAGCGCGCCGGCAATGTCCTTCGAGGCGTTGGAGGCGAGATCGGTCGGCGTCTTCAGGCGCGGCGTACCGTTATGGGCGGGCGATTTGCTGGTGTTCATGGAAATACCCCGTTTGCAGGCTGCTCGTGCCTGAACGTGCGGGGCGGGCGGAAAGTTCCAGTGATCCGGCTCAACGGCGCGCCAGCAACACCTGCGTGGCGGCGGCGATGCGCGCCATGACCGGCGCCCATTGCCGGTCGGCGCCCTGCCGGAACAGCCGCATGCTCGGATACCATGGCGTGTCGTCGCGGCCGAGAAGCCAGCGCCAGTCGGCGACCGCGGGCAGGGCGGTGAACACCGGCCGCGCCAGTGCGCCGGCGAGATGCGCGACCGAGGTGTCGCAGGTCACCACCAGATCGAGGCTCATCATGATGGCGGCGGTGTCGAGGAAGAAATCGGCATCGGCGGCAGGATCGGCGTTCGGCGCCACAATGCGGCTGCCGAAGGCGACCTGGCCGATTTGCGCCAACGCCTCGCCCTTTTGCAGCGACACGAGCTGCACGCCGGGCAATGCAGCGAGCGGCGCGAACTCGGCCAGCATAAGATCACGCCGCTTGAAATGCGGATTGGCCGAATGGCCGGAGGCCCAGTTGATGCCGATCTTGAAGCCGGTGCCGAGCCGCGCGCGCCAGGCGTCGATGCGCTGAGGCTCCGCCGCGAGATAAGGCACCTCCGCCGGCACGCTGTCCGGGGTGATGCCGAGCGCGCCGGGCACGCTGAGCAGAGGCAGCCAGCGCAGCGGCCGCGTATCCTGCGCCACCTTGTCGTGATCGGTCTCGATGGTGACGCCCTTGAGCGTCGATAGCAGCGGCGCCATCGCCTTCCGCGCGAGAATGGTCACGTCGCAGCCGCGCGCAGCGAGGATTGGCGCGAAGCGGCAGAACTGGATGGTGTCGCCGAGCCCCTGTTCGGTGACCAGCGCCAGGCGTTCGCCGGCGCGCGGCACGCCGTCCCAGCGCGACTGCGGCAGCGGAACGTAAGTCGGCTCGCCGACGTTTGAGCGGTGATCGTAATCGGCAAAACCGGCTTTCCAATCGCCGTACAGCAGATTGAGCATGCCGCGCCCGAGAAAAGCGGCATCGAGCTGCGGATCGAGCTTGATGGCCCTGGCATAGGCCGCCGCCGCTTGATCGAAGCGCCGCGAGTCGAGCGCACCGCCGGCGGCGTCGAGATGGC
>Ga0187771_10000547_pt1 | contig 23468 bp, 15 predicted proteins | sample 0116_SJ02_MP15_1_FD_133139 | JGI IMG/M metagenome (GOLD analysis project Ga0187771, IMG submission 133139) | Tropical peat soil microbial communities from peatlands in Department of Meta, Colombia - 0116_SJ02_MP15_10_MG | ecosystem: Environmental > Terrestrial > Soil > Wetlands > Peat | place... | reverse complement strand
TCGACGATGCGATCTTCTTTCTTCCTCAGCCTCAGTCGGCCTTTTTCCGCCTGAGGCAGGACATTAATTAAAGAGGCCTCGATAGCTGGTTCACGAAGACGGAGCCGCGACGCCCAGTCGTACATACTGCCAAGCCTTCGCGTGACGGGGCGGCGGGAGCTGATCCTCCACTTCGACGCGCAGCAGATACTCGCCGGGCTGCAGATTGGCGGGAATTTCGATAGCGGCTTTGGTGAAAGCGCGCCCGGCCTTGGGCGCACCCAACTGGATGGGCGTTGCGGGGCTTTGGTACACCTGGGCGCCCTCGTGGAACAGGCGGGTCCGCATAGTGAGGGGCGCGGAGGGGGCGTTGATGATCTGCAATGCGAACTCCGCTCGTTCGCCCGGCGCGTAGTCGCTTGAGCCGTTCGCCGGCCGGACATGATCATAAACTGCCTGTGAGCGCTGGAAAAAAATCCCGGAGAGCGCCAGGCCTTTCAGCTTGGGGACCACCACAAATTCGCTGGCGGTACCGACTTTACCGGTATTCTCGTCGCGGCAGGCGGCGCGCACCTGATACGGCCCGGGCTTGGTGACCGGAAGGAGCCCTGCATAAATGAGACCGTATTTGAGCGCGCGTTCGTAGCCGTCCTCGTTGAGATCGATGCGCAGCGCCTGGTCGATGCCGCCTGGGACTTGGTCTCCGTTCGCAGCGAAGGCCCGTACGATCAAATGGATGACTCCGGTGCGGTGAATGGGTGGGCCGGTGAACTCCAGATCGCGGCCGTCCAAGACGATCGCGGTGCGGATAAGGGCGATGTTTTTGCGGGCGTTGAGGAATCCGGACTGGATCTCCATTTTTAAACCAGAGGACTGAAACGGCGATTCGAGCGCGGCGGCGAGTTGGAGTTCCGGGCGCGGCGCCGCTGCCATATCTTCGTCGGCCACGCCGAAGAAACCCTGATGCGATCGCACGTGCAGCCCCGGGCGCCGGACCTCGACTTTGAGACGATGGTAGACGGGGTGGCCATAGCGGTCGGGAACGAGTGCCTCCGCTGGAGGCGTAAAGCCGAGCATGTAGTAACCGCTCTGATCGCTCATGATTCGTCCGATTCCCGCGTCGATGTAGTTGGCCTCGGTAACCATGAAGCCGCCGGTCTCGGATGCCAAAAACATCGCCCCCCACTGGCCTTCGCGGTACTCATCGCGACGGCCCTGCATTGCGCTCCAGACCCAATCGCCGCCTGGCTGCGAGGTGGCAGCTTGAGGCGGGCCCGGGGTGGCGTCTTCAGGCGCCCCTGGCTGCCTAGGTCTATCTCGGGCTTGCGCGTTGAGAGGGCTCAGGCCGCGCGTATCGATCGCGTAAAGGGCCACGCCGGCCCGGACACATTCATCCACCAGGCGGCGCATGCTCACCAGGATGCGCCCGCCCGCGCCGCTGCCCACGACCTCTGTCTGAAAGGGGCCGATTTCATCGGGTGTGCGGACTGGAAGGTTGTCAGACAAAATCACGACGGACTTTCGGCCCGGCAGGGTGGTCATTCCGTGCGCAAGCCTCCACAGCGAACTGGTTACGGCCACTGTGTATTCCTCGATCCGGCTGATGGTCTCGCCCCTACCTATGCTCGAGGCTAGCTGGGCGTCCTCAGTCGGGTTAATCCCGACGGACGCGTACGCCCAGGCAGCGCCGCGCCCGGCAGGGTTCCAGCGCACCTGGTCCGCCGCAGCCAGCAACAGATTCCGGTCCGTGGTGAAGTCTTGCAGCGCACCGAGACCAGCGCTAGCGCGCACGATAGCGACCAAGTCCCCAGGTTGAAGTTGCTGGTCGATGAACTTGCGCAAGCCCCTGCGCACCGCGGGAACGCTTTCCGCGGACATGGAGAGGTCGTCGACAAAAAGGACGACCGTCCGCCGCACCTCTTCGCGTTTGAGCGGTGCGACGGGCATAGTGGGGAGCGCGCCCTCCGGTTTCTTGGGAACGGAAGGCTGGCGCTGCGTCCGAGAGGGCGGAGCCGGGGCGCCTCTGCCGGTCTCGATATAGTTGCAAAAGGCAATCTTCTGCGGCTTGCCATCCAGCAAAATTTGGAAGTCATCGGACGTCAAACCGGGAACCGGCTTACCGTGGGAATCGGTGACGGTGGCGTCTATCTGCACCACGTTTACGGAAACGCGGATGCGGTACTCGTTTTCAGGGGATTGTGGCTGCTGCGGCCAAGCGCCGAGAGCCACTAGCGCCAGGGCGTAGCTCCATCGGACGCGCATTTGGATGTTATGACGCGGGCTCAGTCACCCGCGTTGCCCTCCTTTTCGGGGCGTTGGGCATTGAGTCTCACAAACGCCAGCTTTATGGCTTCCTCCGAGAGACCTGCCGATACTCGCTCTCTGGAAGGATACGCCAGGAAACGTCCGAAGTTCCATGCCAGACAATATACCAAGAGAGATTCTGACGGATCGAAAAGGAACAACCGCCCGCTCCTTGTGTGACGGGTGTCGCTATGTTCACAGAGCGCGTTCGCCCGCACGCCGAGCTTTGCGGTGCCCCCTGGATGGCCGCAGAATTCTCTATGCTCGAATAGTCCCAGTGACAATTTATCTCTTGATTCTGTTATTCAAATGTGTTATAATGCGAGAAATAATGCAAGGCGGGCGATGTGAGGTGCGGGGACTGCGCGTTGGCCGGCTTGGCGAGTAACTGCATGACCAGGCGCGCTACAGACGGAATGGGTGGGAAGGCAGGGGCGATGCCAGTCGCAACCTGTTTGCATTTAGTCGCCAAACTATGCCGGGGGGAGAAAAAATACCAAAGAACCCGCCAAGTAGTCGCGAATCAAGAAGCTGGCGGCTTCGGGGTGCGAAAAAAAGCCATTTTCAGGCAGAAAAGCGGGCTTTCTTGGGCCGGTTTTCGTTGCGTTTTCGGGCAGAGAGCCATAGTGCTTCTTGCAATGCGGTTGCAACACTGCCTGCCCTGCGTCGTCCACCTTTCCTACAACCCGTGCTCAGCCATTTCGAAGGCACGCAAGAGGGCGCTGGCCTTGCTCAGGCTCTCGTCGTACTCGCGGCGGGGGACGGAGGCGGCGACGATGCCGCCGCCCGCGCTATGTCCTTCGCGCGCCGCGTGTGGACTAGCCGCTCCCCAGCGTGTTAGATTCCCGCCCACACGCCAAGCGGAGGTTTGTCATGCGACCCGCTCTTGCATTGCTGCTAGCTCTTCCAGTCTTCGCAGGGGAGGGGCCGCGTCTGCCGATGCAGCCTCGCTTCGAAGACGGCGCCATGTACCGCTGGTTGCAGAAGCCGGTTCTCGAGACGCGGCTGCTCGACGACATGGAGAATCCCTCCAAGTGGGTTCACAGTGGCTTTGGAGAAATGACCTTCACCCGCGAGCACTCGCTTGAGGGCCGGCAGTCGCTGCGCCTTCAGGGAAAGCTGGAACTGACCTCCGGCTACCAGTCGGACAGCATCACCGCCTCGCGCCCCTTCCCCGGCGAGGATTGGAGCAAGTTCAATCGCCTGTCGTTCTGGGTCTACCCGAGCCTCCCAGGGTTCCACAACATCTCGATGCAAATCTCGCTGCACAATGACGGCGCTTACAAGATCCCCACGATGTGGAATCGCGAGGGGTTCAACACTTTCGAGCTTGCAAACGGCAAGTGGAACCACATCGTTTGGGAGATTGCCAATCTTGCGCGCGACAAAGTGACCAGTGTGGTGATTGAGTACCTGAACGACGGCTGGGAGCCGCAGGCGGAGCGCACCGTCACCTTCGATCTCGCCCTCCTGGAACTGCAACGCGTCGACGCCGACCACTTCGAAGGCTGGGATGTTGCGCCGGGCAGGATTTCCTTCAGCGGCAGCGGCTATGCCGCCGGCGCACCGAAGTCGGCGCTGGCAAGTGGCCTGGCGGCGCGCGAGTTCCACGTGGTGCGGCAAGACACGGGCGAAGTCGTACTCTCGAAAGCCGTGCGCGACGTGCAGACGAACCTGGGCCGCTTCCAGGTATTGGACTTCTCCGAGGTCCGCGCCCCAGGTCTCTATGTGCTCAGGGCAGGGAACGAGCAGACGCCGCCGTTTGCCATCGGCGACAACGTGTGGCGCCAAGCCATCTTCAAGGCCATTAACTTCTTTTATACCGAGCGTTGCGGGACGGAGATTCCCGGCGTGCATGGAGTCTGCCACCTTGACTGGCAGGGAGTCCACGGCGACAAACGGATCGTCATCAACGGTGGGTGGCATGACGCGGGGGACCTATCGCAGTTGCTGTTCAATACCGGCGAGGCGGTGTACGCCATGCTGAGCCTGGCCGAAAAGCTCCGCATGCGAGACGAAGACCCGGAACTTTCCGCGCGCTTGGTGGAGGAAGCCGAATGGGGCTTGGCGTGGGTTCTAAAGACCAATCTAGGTGACGGCTACCGCATCGCCGCCTCCGGCATGAGCCACTGGACCGACAACATCCTCGGCGACTCCGACGACATCGTGGAGCAAGCCACCCAGGCTCCGTATGAGGACTTTGTCGCCGCCGCTGCCGAAGCGCTGGCGGCACGGGTGCTCAAGGCCGACGATCCGGGACTGGCTGCCTACTGCCTGCGCACCGCGCGTGACGATTGGCAATTCGGCGTCGAGGCCATGGGCCAGAACGTGCCGCATCGTGACTCGCTGGGCGAAAAGATCGACGCGCTCTCCACCGGCGTGCTCGCATCCGCGGATTTGTGGCGGGCGACGGGCGACCCGCGCTACGCCGATCAAGCCCGCGAGTACGCGCGAGTGCTGGTCTCCCTGCAGGAGCGCAAACTTCACGCCGGTTGGAAGGCGCCGATCACCGGCTACTTCTACACCAGTCCCGAGAAAAACGAAATCCTGCACTACAGCCATCCCGGCCACGCGCAAGGCCCCATCGTCGCGCTCGCCCGCATGTGCGAAGATTTCCCCAACGACCCCGACTGGATGAAGTGGTATTCCGCCGTCGCCCTGCACTCCGAATTTTTCTTGAAGGAGATATCACAATTTACCGAGCCCTACGGCGCGCTGCCGGCATCGGTGTACCGGGATGATGAGTACTTGCAAGCGCCCGAGGACCGGCGCGAATCGTACCGCCGGCAAATCCTGAACGGGATCGAAGTGGGCCCGGGGTATCACCTCCGTCTGTTTCCGGTGTGGTTCGAGCGGCGAGGCACGAACGGCACGTGGCTCTCCGAAAGCAAGGCGCTCTCTGCCGCCGCGCACCTGCGCGGCGATTTGAAGGCTGCGGACCTGGCGGAAATACAACTGGAATGGGTCGCCGGGCGGAATCCCTTCGCGCAGAGCATCATGTATGGCGAGGGCTACGACTTCGCACCCATGTATTCGACTGCCTCTGGAGACATTGTGGGCGCGCTCTCGGTGGGCATCGAGACGCGCGATGACAGTGACATCCCCTACTGGCCCGCCGCGACCTGCTACAACTACAAAGAAGTTTGGACGCACGCCACCTCACGCTGGCTCTATTTGGTGCAGGACTTGGCCGGGCCCGCGCTGGTGATGGGTCGGGCGCAGGCAGGCCCGCTCGAGTTCCATGAAAAGCGCAGCGGGCAGAGCATCGCGGTGCCGGTCAACGCCGCCACCGGCGCTTTCCGTGCGTGGCTGCCGGAGGGGGAGTACGAGGTGCAAGGCAAGTCTTTGACCGTTCTGCCGAGTGCCACGTATGGTCTTGACCTCGTGCCCGGACATGACTTCGACTTTTCCTTGTCGGCGAAAACGGAAGGCGCTGGCCGCGTCCGAATCAACATCGCGGCGCGTGGGAGAGGCACGCATCAACTGGCCTTCCGCACCGATAATCTCACGCTCGCCCGCCAGGTGGTGGAACTGAATCTCGATTCACCGCAAGGTGCGACGGCTGTGCTCCCGGGCCATGTAGACTCCCAGGATAGCCCCTGGGTCGCGGTCGCGGTTCCGGATGGCAGTCTTGCGGGGAGGCAGGAGTTGATTGGCATGCCATGAGCCTCCCGGCCGGGTAATAGGCGCGCGGAGTGTCACAATTTCCAGACCGAGCCTAAAAGGCATGAACCAAATGACGCGTGGCAACGGAAGGCGCCAACTCTATGCCCAGTTCTCTGCGGACTCTGGTCGACGACATATGCAAGAGCCCCACCAGCGAATGTCACTTCGTCGCCCGTTTCGCCGTAAGTGCGCTGATGTGGAACCCGGAGCGCGAGGGAGGACTTGCCCTAGGACTGTTCAGCCCAGCTAGCTGGTAGCGCAGACCGCCGTTGTTGCGGTCTGCGGGTCTTCCTCGAAGACTTGCTTCGTACTATTCCCTGTTACAGGGGCGGATAAGGATACTCCGCCTGGGCGATGCTCAGTCCCAGCACGCTGATCTTGGACAAGTCCGCGCTGCCTACACCGGCCTGTTCCGCCAGCAGCAGGTGATTGTCGCAAGTGGAGAAGGGCGGCGTACCACGGGTGGCTTGCGGGTCCGTGAAACCCATCACGGCAACACCCACCGCGTCGGTGGCGATGGGATTGAGCCCAACAATCATCACTCCGGGAGTGACGAACGCGGCTTTGGGAGCCCACGGGCCTTCGCCGCCGCTCATGGAAGTGATGCCATCAATGATGGCGATGTGGACAGGCCGCGCGCCGCTCAGATCAGCGATGACACGTGGCACCCGCGCGCCCGCGTCCGCCGGCGGAGTCACATCCGTGCGCGCGCCAGGCGGCGGATCGTTGTTCCATCCGGGGTTCCCATTGCCGTGGATCCGCCCGCGGTAACCGATCGCATTCTCACTCACCGCGTCGGTGCCGTACAGCGAATTGGGTGTGGAGCCGAAAAGGCATTTCGTGGAAAGCGTTACCCCTGCCGTGAGATGCTGCTTCAACTTGGCCAGCGAGACAAACACGTCGGCGTCCCGGTAGGAATGGTTCAGCTCGAAATAACTGAACAGATAGCCGCCGCCCGGAACATTCATCTGGACGTAGGATGTGCCGTAGCCGAGGTTGCGCGTATTCTCCAGCTCGACGTCGCCGAGGCCCAGGAGCGTGGTGACGTCCCACTGGGCCATGGTGAGGATATCGCTGAGCGGCTTGAGAAAGCCCACGGAGTCAATGAAGCGTACCTTTTGCGCCCCATTCTGAAGAAGTAATGTGGCCAGCGCGATGGCCGTGGCTCCGTGCGTGATGAAGGACTCGCCGGGAGGGCGCCCGAACTGATTCTCGAACTGGCCATCATTCGTGAGGTTGATCTTCACGGCGACGGTCTTGCCGTTGACCAGCGGACCGATGCCGCCCAGCAGGCTGAAGGCTTGCGCCAGCGCGGGTTGTACGTCGCTGCCGTAGTCCCTGCATGAGACGATGGCAACCTTTACTGTCGTTTGCGGCGGAGTGGGAGGCTGAGGCGTGCTTCCCGAACCCACGCACCCCTGCGACATCAGAAGTGGTGTTCCTGCGGCAATTCCCAAACCCAATCGCAAGAAGGACCGGCGTGTGCACTCCGACCGTTTTGTCATGAGTCGGAACCTCCTTCCTGGTCTCCAAAACCGGAGAGGAATCGACCAGTGGTCCGGACGGACATACCAGAGGCATTGGCACAATACCCCCCGCTCATGCGCCTGGCAAGCAATTCCCTCCGCTCAGGGCTTGAATGATACAAAAGTGACTCCGTACCCGTTCAGTGTCACCGTGATTTGCGCCGCGGGGGCGATGGATGTTGAGGTGGGCCCCGCAATGGGGTCGGTCGTGGCGTCGATCGTAAGCAGCGTTCCTGAGCTGAAAGTTCCGAGCGCCGAATCGTTAATGACCACCGTGCGCGGGTCACCGGGTCCGTTGTCGTCGGTCGAAGCGTGGACGGCATGATTGGCAACCATGACCACCACAGAGTTATCCGGATTTCGTGTGGCCAGGATTTCCACCGTCTGCGCGCTGGCGGGTTCGGTGTCCGTCACGTTCAGAATGCTGGCGCCGGGGGGTGAAGGGAAGTACCGCCCCAAGTAGTAGTCCACCCAGTAGCTCAAATAGGTTTTTGCCGTGTTGAAATCCACTTCACCGTATTGTGTGTCGGCATCATAGTCCCAATGGTAGAGCGCCTCATTTCCTACTTTGCCGAGCTGCGAAAACACGTAAGGTCGCCAAGCGGCAAAGAATGCGCTGGTGCCTCGCTGATCTGTAACAAACTTCTGGCCTGGATTGCACGTACTGTTGCCGTTGGCGTCAGCATAGTCCGCGTTGACATTGTTCTCCGTCACCCAGACCGGGACGTTGGCCAAGTCCGGCCGTGTCTTCAGTTCTTGATAGAAGTAACTGACATCGCTTGTAAAGTACGCGAGGGAATTGAAGAGTTGCGTGTCCGTGTCGCTCTGATTGCACGAAGAATAGAAGTGCGTGGAGACGATATTGACCTGCGCGCTGACGCCGCCCTGATTTGCAGGAGCCACAAAGGTCGGCAGGTTGTTCCGCGGATCACCGGTCTGGTAGTCGAAGTCCGATAATTCCAGGGCTGAAAATTTGATCGTTGGATCGACGGCGAGCATCGCGGGAACCGCGGTGTTGTAAAGCTGCACGTACTGAGCTGCTGTCAGGCCGTTGATGTTGTACTCGTTGAAAATGCCCCACCAGGTGATTCTGTATGGGCTCGGCGACTGAAAATGCTTGCCGCCCCATTCAAAGCCGCCAGTATTGTAATAGCGCACTAAATTGCCACAGTACTGGGCAAAATCATTCAGATGGTCGGTGATATCGAATTGCCCGCTGGAGTTATTCATGAAACTCGGCGCTACGGCGACCTGAAACTCCGGGCTGTGATCCGCCGCGCTGAGGACGGGCTGCACAACGTCGTCGAGGACCGTGAAATCCCAGTCGGTGGGCTGCTGCGGACTAGAATTTGCCTTCATCGGAACGCCCTGCGAGACACCCTGAAGCCGAATGTGTTGCGGTCCGAGATTGGTGAGCGGCGTGACATCGGGATGGCTGATGAAGAACTGGTTGTCCCACTCGGCCGGCTGAAATGAAGTGGACATGAATTCCTGAAGCTGGCCGTTCACTCCGGCGCTGGTGTTCACGGTGTTCTCGACGGTCACCACGATGGCGACTTCAAGGTTCAGGCTGGCGCTCCCGGCAGCCGCAGCATCTGTGGCGTTCACCATGAGCGAGTAGTTCCCCGCCGCCGCCCCTGCCGCACTGAAGGTAATGATGCCCGTATTGCCCGTTCCCGGCTGACTGATATCCGCCGTGACTGCAGGTGGAGGGGAAGGAATACTCAAGGTGACCGAGTTGGTGTCACCCGTGGGACGGCCAACGGTAACAGTGATCGGGGCAGGAGCTCCGTCCTGGGTTGCCTCCACCACGCCCGGTGAGAATCCGAGGGTAATGGGCGGTTGTCCGGTGCCTGTCAGGCTGACGGTTTGCGGACTTCCCGTTGCGTTGTCCTCAACAACGACTGTCCCGGTGAGCGAGCCGGGCACACTGGGCGAGAATGTAACACTGATTGTGCAACTTGCGCCGACCGTGAGAGCGCTGCCACAGGTGTTGGTTTCGGCAAAGTCACCGGTGGCAGAGATACTTGTGATGCTCAGCGATGCGTTGCCCGTATTGGTCAGCGTCACAGATTGCGCTGCGCTCGTCGTGCCCATGCCTTGAGCGCCGAAGCTCAGGGTGGCGGGCGATAAGCTCACAACAGGCGCTGGCGGTGGCGGTGGAGGAGTTGAAATACCTCCACCCCCGCAAGAACTGAAAAATGCTGCCGCGATGGCAAGAAAAATTATGACAGCATGAGGTGTCCGCATGACGATCACTCCTGGATGTGTGCGGGCAGGGGTACAACGTGGAATTTCCCTCATGGGCCCCTGGCCCGGCCTGCAACCTACACCTGACCGTTCCCGAAATCAACGGTCAACTCGATGGCTCTAACCGCACAACGTGATTGACTGGAGCAGTGATGTGGATTATGAGATAGGGCTGGTGAGCAGTGGCGATGAGGGCCATTGTGTCCGAAGTTTGTGACCTGAGAAAGCCTGCAAGGAGGGAGGAGAAATGGCTTCATTTTCGAGACGCGAGTTTATGCGCCGCAGCGCGCTGAGTGCGACGACCCTGGGAGTTCTGCTCAATGGAGAGTGGGTGCCTGTCGAGGCCTCGCCACTTCCCAAGCCCGCCGGGCCGAATGATCGGGTGAATGTGGGTTACATCGGGTTCGGCATTCGCGGGAACATCCTGATGGAGTCGACCAAGCAGACCGACCAGGCCAACCTGGTGGCGGTCAGCGATTGCTACCAGGGGCACCTGGATCGCGCCAAAGAGCGCACCGACGGCAAGATTGACTGCAATTTTGCTCAATACAAGAAGCTGCTCGACCGCAAAGACATCGACGCATTGATTATCGCCACGCCCGATCACTGGCACCTGCCCATCGTTCTGGACGCCCTGGCGGCAGGCAAGGACGTGTACATCGAAAAGCCCATGACGCACACCATAGAGGATGGCCCGAAAATCATCGAAGCCGCGCGACGCTATAACCGAGTGGTCCAGGCAGGCAGTCAATGGATTTCTTCGCCGATGCAAAAGAAGGCTAAGGAGCTTGTGCAATCCGGGCGGATCGGCCGAGTCACCAAGGTCATCGCTTCCTACAACCGCAACACCTCCACCGGGGCGTGGAATTATCCCGTTCCTCCCGATTTGAAAGACGGCGTGAACTTCAATTGGGAAGAGTGGCTGGGCCCGGCGCCCAAGCGGGCGTTTGACGCGGAGCGCGTCTTCCGGTATCGCAAGTACTGGGACTACTCAGGCGGGATTTCCACGGACCTCTTTGTGCATCTCATCACGTCCATCCACTACGTCATGGACGCCAAGATGCCGAATACAGTGGCGGCGATTGGGTGCATTCTGGCGAGAAACGATGGGCGGGAGGTGCCCGATACCCTGGACGCCTTGTTTGATTATCCCACCTTCCACGTCAACATGGGCTCGACCATGAACAACTCCAGCGCGGCGGAGCAGGGCGTGCAGTTCCTGGGGACTCAAGGCACGCTGGCCGTTTTCCTCGGGGCGGGCATGGCCCTCACCAACGAGGCGCCGGGCGAGGGGTACGGCTACTCCATCGATAGCTGGCCGAAGAAGCTTCAGGAGCAGTTCTGGGCCGAGGGCAAGCACCGCGAGGAGTCGAGCCCGTTTGTGCGCCCGGAGGGTGCGGTCAACTTCAAGCCTACCGGGCCGGACGCGACGGTCTTCCACTTGGCCGAGTTCTTCGATTGCGTCCGCACGCGGCGCGAACCGGTCGAAAATGCCGAAGTAGGGCATTACGCCGCCGCCGCCGGCCACTTGGTCAACCTCTCCGTACGCTCCGGAAAGAAAATGGCTTGGGATTCGGACCGCGGAACGGCGCGCGAGGTGTAGGGCCGAACGGCGTTCGGCCAGGGGCGAACGCCGTTCCACCAGGGAGGAACGGCCTTCGGTCCCACAGGTGCGGGGCGAGCGCCGCTCGCCCCTACGGCTGGTTTCTTAGGCTGCGGCTTGGGGCGCCGCCTTGGGTCGGCGGAACAAGGCAACGGCAATTGTCCCCAGCAAAGACCCGAAAATAACAGTGAAGGTGATCCAGAAAACGAGCTGCGGCAAAAGGCCGATAGAGATGTACTTAGCCCAGAAACTCATCTCAGGGAACTCTGGGGGAGGGGCGTCATAGTGCGTGCCCCATTGGCCTTGCATCGCGAAGAACATGACGATTGCGACCGGGATTCTCGCTGAGTACCCGTAGGCGATCAGGGTCTTCGTCAGCGCGGGCCAACCCGCCAGCGGAATGATTGCGCCCGCCGCGATTAACACCAGCCCGCCCACCAACATGCCAAGCTTGTGAAACTGCGATAGGCCCGCCAGGGCAGCGCCGCCCGCCGTCACTACCAATCCCAGGAGAGTGAACCCGATGGCTTTCCCCAGACTCGCGGGCCCAGCTCCGGCGCCCACCAGTTTCAAGGCGAAGTAAATGCCGAAAATCGGCGCTAGCCAGGCGATTCCGACCAGCGCGCCGCCGCCCCCCGGCGAGGGATTGAAGAGCGGCTTCGACCAATGCTGGAGCTCGCCAACCAGACGCAGAATTGTAACCGCCAGGGTGATCAGCGCTGGGACCAAAATCAGACGAAGGATTGAATTACCTGTGTCCTGGTTTGGCATCGGAACCTCCTGTGCCAGTCAATAGTCGACGGTCCAAAGTCGAACCGCGACGTACTGGAATTAGGCAGAACAGCCTACTCACTCCTTCCGAGTGTGAATCCAACGGCCCTCGGACCCGCAACATTGTACCCGAATTCAGAAAGAAAATAGATGGTGATTGCCGGCACTGGCACTGAATTAATTAACCTACAACTCCATCCAAAGTCACCATACACTCCGTAGCAAGACAGCAGCGCCCGCTAGCGTCACAGATAGGCTCAGGAGTGTTGAAGATTTGGTCGCACTGTGGGAGAGTGAAGGGCGGAACGTCGAAAGAACAGCATAGTCACGAAGGACGTCGAACTAGAAATGAATTGCCCGGAGTGCGGACTGATTAATCCGGACACCGCGCAGCGTTGCGACTGCGGCTATGACTTCCTCAGCAAAAGGGTCGAAAAGCCCTACTTCACTTCCAGCCCTGACACCTCACGATCGAAAATAGCCATCGCCGCTCAGATAGTGGCCCTGGTTCTGGCAGTCGGGGCGGTGATCTGGGGCGGCTGCATGGTGTATACCGCTCTCTACCCAGGCGCCTCCGGGGAGTTCGGCGGCGCCTCCGTATTATTCGCGGCGATGTTCGACATCCCGGTGGGCTTGGTGTCGCTCGTGGTGGGTCTTACGGTGAAGAGAGGGCACCGGGGGCTGCGCTGGGCCTGCATCGTTGTTTCGATCGTAGCGCTCGCCATGCCGTTCATCACCAGAGCAGCCTGGGCAAGCCACTATCCTCGATACAGGTATTAGTAGATGATAATCGAGCGTTTCAAATTGGGAGGCCGGCGCGCGGTCATTTCGCGGCGCGGCGTCTGTACACCTCGGCGTGGACGGACTTCGCCGCATCGACCATCTCCGCATAAGGCGTGTCCGCCACCGTGACCATGCCGATGTTGTAGTTCTCACCGTCGTAAGTGCGGCCGGTCAAGGGTTCATCGTAGTATTGGAACCATGCGCAGCCGACAAACGCAGGGTTGTCCACAACGCTGTGAATGTAGTCCTGATACATCGCCGCCCGGGCCGCCTGGTTGGGCGTGGAAACCAAGCCGGGGTGGAACATGCCACGATCGAGGGCGCCGAAGTGGAATTCTCCGATGATGCAAGGCTTGTGCAGTGTGTTCACGAGGGACCACTCTTCGGCGTCTACGCGCGGGCGGTAAATGTTGAAGCTGACCACATCGCAATACTCAGCCGCGGCGGCCACCGCTTCCGGCGTGCGCCAGGCGAAGCGGCAGCCCAAGTAGAGATGGTTCGGGTCGAACTGCTTCAGCGCGTCGCGCACCACGCGGAAGTACTGCTGCGCGAAGACTTTGAGGAATGAGCTGAGGTCGTTCTGCATCTGGGGCGTAAAGGGGCCGGCAGGTTTGTACGGCTGCTCGAGCAGGGCGTCCCAAGAGGTAAACCGCGTGCCCCAGGCGTGGTTAAGGTTGCCGATCTTCGCGTAGTGCAACTTCAGTTGTTCGACGAAAGCGCGCTTGGCGGGCGAGTCCTTCCCGCCTGCCAGCGAGCCCAGGGCCAGGCCGTAATGGCCCTGCTCGCTCCCGCCGGAACCCCACGACATTTCGTTGTCGATGAAGTAGCCGAGGCACCAGGGGTCATCGCGATACTTCTGCGCGACGTCCCGGATGCTTGTCTGGGCTGCGGCGGCAAACTTGGGATCGAAAGGATCGTGCATTTTTCCCCAGTAGTCGTTTCCGCTGGCGACGCGCGCGTAATCCCCGCTGATGTCGATGGTGGAGGTATAGGGGACGCGGTCCTGGTCGTAGACCGCCGGGTCGGACCAGTTCGCGATGGTATTGAATCCCCAGGCGCGCAAGCGGTCGAGCGCAAAGGAGCGCCACTTCGCCAGATAATCCGGGCCGTATTTACGCTCCAGGTTGGCGGTGTAAAAGTTGAAGGTCTTCCCCTTCTTGATTGGCCCGTAGAGGACGTCGGTGGTTTGGCCGTAGTGCTCGGCGAGCGGATCATCGGGGCCGGGCAGCCAGGTGAACATCCTCTCCCTGCCTTCGATCAAGGTCGGCCCGTCGTGGATGGAGATCACGTCCACGCCCAGCGAGAAAAACAAATGGCCGCGGGGCGTGACCAGCCACCATTTGCCGTCGCGCTCGGTGGTTGCGAAGAATCCCGTTGGCTGAATTTGCGGCCCGGAGGCCCAGCCTCCGTACTCATCACGATCGGGCAGAGAGGGCGCGGCCTGAATCGATGCTTCCTCCTGCGCTCGGCGTTGCGCCAGGTCGGCGGCGTCTTTTATCTTTCCCGGCCAATCGGCCCCCGTGTACTGGCCGAAGGCATCCACGATCCCGTCGTAAGCGACGGGAGGTAACAGCCGGACGTTGTCGAGAACCAATGTGCGGGCCGCGCCGGGGTGGTCCAGATAAATTTGGAAAGCGGTAACGTGGCCCTCATTGATGCGATTGCGTGAGGTGTAGATGATCGGTTCAACACCCGGAAACGGAGGACCGCCGCGCATGCCATGCTCCATCGGCGTGCTAGGGCCCAAGGGATAAGAGAAGCTCACGGACTGGTGCGTCGCGATGCGGGCGTGGCCCGTGACGCTATGCTGCGAGCCGTTCACTGCCGCGTCGTCATCAATGCGCAAAGCGAAATCCACGTCCGCGCCGGAGGGATTGGTCAAGTCAAAAGCCAGAGCGCCGGACTGGCTCCAATCCCAAGACTGGCCTGGGGCCGGGAATTGGACACTGGGCCGCTCCGCGCGCTGAAACTCAATCTTGAGGGCCAGCTTTCCTTCCGTGGCGTGCTCGGCCACAAGGCTGACGCGCGCGTCCGTGGTCTTGAGGTGTTGGATCTCTTCCGGCGACTCGAACGAAGCGATGAGCCGCGTAGTTGTCTGCGCAGAATATTTCTCGGCAGGGCCGATTTCTCCCGCCGCCAGCATGCAGGCGATCGCGGTGATTAAGAAGCGTTTCATAATTGCTCTCCCGAATGAGGAGGGTGTAGGGCCCACGCAAGCCCCGGTGCCACGGACTCGGCCCGAGAGCTACTTGCGCACAGAACAAGCGCAGTGCATCGGCGAGGGGTATTATACGTCCCTGCACAAGCACAGGACGGACAGGATGAAGCGCTGCCGACGTGCCCCAATTGCGCCATAACAGCGCCTTGCATAGAATGCGCACGGAGCGCGCATGATAACTGTTCGTTCCGGGAGATGGGTAACCTGAGTGACGGACCCGAAGTAGCCACAAGGGTTGCTCCTAATCCAAAGGAGATGCCATATGGACCGCCGTACATTCCTGACAGCAGCAGCCGGTTCTTTGACCCTGGCCGGACTGCCCGCCGTGGCGCGCGCCAACCTTCTCGGCGAGAGAGGGTTACGGCTATCTGTTACGTGGGGTATGCTCGGCGGCCTGAAAGTGCCCGAAGCGCTGGCCCTATTGAATCGCCTGGGGTACGACGCCTTCGAGATGTTTGATTGGCGGAACTCCGGAACGCTCGAGGCGGTCGCCGCCGAGATGAAGAAGTACTCCCTGACCTGCGCGTGTCAGGTCGCCAATAAGGGCGTAACGGCGCCCGGCTGCGGGCTTGTGAACCCCCGCGAGCGCGAGGGTTTCCTCCGCGAATTGAACCTTGCCCTTGAGGCGGCGAAGAAGGTGGACGCGAGGCAGCTTGTGGTGTTGACCGGCAACGAGCTGGGAGGCATGCCGCGCGCGGAGCAGATGTCGAACGCCGTGGCGACCCTGCGCGCCGCCGCGCCTCTGCTGGAAAAGAACGGGGTTACGGCGATCGTCGAAATCTTGAATACTTACGTCAATCACGCGGGCTACTTCCTCTACTACGTGCGGGACGGCGCTGAGTTGGTGGACCGCGTGGGAAGCCCCAACGTCAAGCTGCTCTTCGACATCTACCACGTGCAGATTATGGAAGGCAACCTCATCAGCAACATTCGCGAGAACATCGACCGCATCGGGCACTTCCACGTGGGCGACGTCCCCGGCCGGCATGAGCCCGGCACAGGCGAAATCAACTACCGGAACGTCTTCAAAGCCATCTACGATTTGGGCGACCGCTTTCAAGGGTCCGTTGCGCTGGAGTATAGCCCTCTGGCGCCGCTCGAGGACGACCTTGCCGCAGTGCGGAATCTGGCCAATTTCTCTTGATCGAAACCCCACCAAAAGCCAAATCCCGTCAGGCGCGGGCCGCTTTTTATAAAGACGATTCTCTTCACCCCAGCATCCAAATTTGGTGGATAATGGTCTGACTCGACGCTGAAGAGCCAGACAAGTTTTTCACCGCGGTGTGATGAAGAGCGGCCGGCATCTCGACTGGTGGGTGAGCGGACTATTCGCTGTAGTTTGTCTGTTGCTCGTACGCAATTTTGCCAACGAAATCAAATCCCACGTCCTTCCCCTTTACTCCCGGGTGGACTCCGCAGCCCATCCGGCACCTACCCGAAAAAGTTCTGCAGGGCCTTCTCGGGAGAGGAGAATGCCGAGTGGCATTCCCGCATCACACCGTTCGAGTGTCGTGGGCCTGAAATCGAAAAAGGCACCGCCATCGGGCCACCGCGCCCCAGAGAGCACTTCACCTCTCGGCCTCGCGACAGCGCAGACTGCCGGGCCGACGACGCCTCCTCAAGCCACAAGTCAGGCTTCCCCTCAGCCGGCGACAACCGTCTTGAAGACACTCGGTTTTGTTGAAGATGCCAACGGTCGTGCTGAGGCCGTCATCTCGGAGGGTAATGGCGTCCGGATAGTGCATGAAGGTGAGGCATTCGGGGATCACTCACGAATAGTGAAAATAACTCCCTCATCTGTTGAAATTGCTGAGGTTAACCCAACATCAGAACCGCTATCCAATCCGCCAACAGGTGCTACACTTCCCGCCCAAGAGCCTGCTGCATCGATGTCACTCGGGTATGTCGAGAAGCTGAGTGGCCAGCGAGAAATCATTGTTGCGGAAGGGGATAGCGTCCAGCTCGTGCAGGAAGGGAGCTCTGTAGCAGCTACGCAAACTGCGACGGTCTCCACCCCGACGAATGTGGGCATGGCGAGTGTTCCTAGAAAGCGAGTTTTCCGCGCCGAAGGCCCGCAAATACTCACCGCGCCTAAGGCTCTTCCAAAGCTACCCCGCCAGCCGCTACAACTCGCTGTCCACAAGGCAGTTATTCCGACGCCAAGTCCTACTGTGTCGTCAAAGCCACAGTTTAGTGTGAAACGGCCTATGCTACCCGTTCGACTCGCTCGGACGAATTCGACACAGCGGGGGGATGTGCTTCTCCTCCGCTCGGCCTTGAAGGGGCAAACGAATGAAGCCGACAGGAAAATGATCGGCTACATTGAGAAGTCCAGTGGCGAAGTTGACGTAATCATCGCAGAGCGGGGAGAGGTCAACCTTGTCCCCGAGGCCTGGTCCCGGAACTCGCAATCTCAAACCAAGCCCGATAATGCTCCACCCGAAACGGTGGCGGAGTTGCGAAGCGATCCTGCGGCTCCTCCTCGCCGGACTTGGCCGGAACGCGTGCCGTACCGGGAACCCGACCCACGGCTTGACCTGGAGGTAGTCGGCGCTTCCATCCCATGGCCTGCCCTGCCAGCCGCAGCTCGCTTGGAGGGAGGGACTTCGGGTTCAGATCCGCCACGCGGCCCCCCCGATGGTTGGCAGGGTTCTCCGCTGGCGAAATCCAGGCTCGGCCCTTATGCAACAGGGCCGCCCGGGGAGCCCTCCGAGCCCAAGCTCGAGGGTCAGGTCCTGACCGAAGTGCCTACCCTCGGCTATGTGCAAGAATCAGACGGTCAGGTCTACGCGATCCTCCCTGATAAGGGAGAAGTGCGCTTGGTTCGCCAAGGAGAGGCCTTAGGTGAGGGCATTCGTGTCGCTGAGGTTTACCAATCTTCAATTTCGGTTGCGCATCCGCCGGAGCTTGACGTAACCCTCTTTGTTTCTCCCGACTTGTATAGCGAGGAGGAGCTTGCTGCGGCGCATACGCCTGAAAATCTCGACGCTCGGGGGCCCCCAGAGAGGGCCAGTCTGGGTCGTAAACTGAAGCCCTCGGGTATTAACACGGCGGAGAAAGCCGAAGCTCGACGTGTTCGTTTGCTGGATCAGCCGGATGTCGGGTGTGCCGACGGAAGCCCGGGCATTCTCGATGAAGCTGCCGGTACCCCAGCGGAGTCACCTGAGTACCTGGAGAACATAGCCGGTGGGCAACCCGGACCTGCGGCGCTCGAAGGAAGTAGTGCTCGTGGTGCCGAAGACGATCAGTACGCGGGACTCAATCCTGACGCGGTAAAGGAGACTCCGCTACCGGCGGCAACCCGCCAGGAATTGTTCCAGCGACCTCCGCCGGGCATATTGCCACTCGAGGATTTTGATGCCAGCCCGAAGCGCTCCGCTCGGGGCGAGGGAGGAGTCCGTCAGGTCAACCCACTCCCGCCGACTGTGACTCTTAAATGGAATCGCTCCGCGGAAGGAAGTGAGCCGGCTGGGACTCGAACCCAGAACCCCTGCCTTAAAAGGGCAGTGCTCCACCATTGAGCTACCGGCCCGCCTTGTTCGGTTTTGGGACAAAACTCAAACGCCGAACCCGAGTCAGTTTGTCGCAGGCGAAAATCCGTTGGCTTCGGCGGGTTTCAGCTCTTGAGTCGCTCCCGTTGAATCAGCTTTCAATATAGCAGACTCCTGGCCATAAGTCCTCGAACTCGTCGGCCAGACTCCTCACACTGGGGGTGCAAGGGGCTTGAGGAATTCCAATCCCGCCTCACCTGCCTGCTCCGAGTCGACCTTGCCTAGCCAAACCACCCGGGCGCCAAGCACGTAATTGGGGGTGTCGCTTAGGAGGAGTCCCACCCGCTGTCCGGGCAAAAGCGGGAAATCGGTTTGCAGGCGCATGCCGTGCTGAGACATGTCCACAGCCGTGGCGACATGGTCCGCCTCATCCCCCTCGATGACAAGGGTCACGATGATCTCGGCGCGTTTGCGCTCGGAACGGCGTTGCGCTGTAACTGGGACATCAGCCATTTAACCAAGATTACAACGGGGACAGAACACAATCAAGCGGGTTTACGGCGCCTCGCTGAGCCCACCCTCAATGAGCCTCCCGCCTCGAGCCTTGCTGCCAACTCAAGCGCTGAACCAAGTCCGCGACCCTCGAAACAACTTGAGATGCTGCCTCCCCTGAGTTATTGTGCCGGGTTCAAAAGACTTGATACTCCAGACATCGGGAGGGCTGCATGCGCAAACGCAAGATCGGGCTGTTGACATTCTCAGACGGTCGGAAGTTTGCTCACGAGATGTTGCGGCAGATGAACCTGGATTTTCAGAACAAGTTCCGGGCACGTCTTGAGGCCACAAGTGAATACGAAGTCGTGGCCGGCCAGGAGATCGTTTGGCATCCCGAGGTGGCCAAGCGTGAGGGGCGCCGGCTGCTCGAGGCGGGGGTGGAGGCTACGGTCCTCAACTACGCGGTCTGGTGCTTCCCCCACCTGACGATGATTGCCACCGAGTTCGCCCCCGGTCCTTACCTGATGTTCTCCAACATCAACCCCGCTTATCCGGGCATGGTGGGAATGCTGGCGGCGGCGGGCGCCATGGACCAGGTGGGCCGCAGCCACGGGCGCGTGCAGGGTGACATTAGCGATGACCAGGTTTTTGCCAAGGTCCAAAAATTCCTGCGCGCAGCCGTGGCAGTCAGCCGACTGAAGGGCGAAACGTTTGGCCTTTACGGCGGCCGGCCCATGGGGATGTACACGGCGGTGGCTGCGGCCGACCAGTGGAAGCGCGATTTTGGCGTCGATGTCGAGCACATCGACCAGTACGAAATCATCCGGCGCTCCGAGCTGGTCGATAAAGGGCGCGTCGAGCAAGCCTTCGCCTGGCTCGAAAAACTGATGGGCAAGAATATCCATTACGACGGCAAGAAGCTGACGCCTGACCTCTTGAAGCGCCAAATCCGCAGCTACTACGCCTGCCAGGAAATCAACCGCGAGAAGGCCATCGATTTCTTCGGGATCAAAGCTCAGCCGGAACTTACTGACAACTTCACCACCGAGGACATCATCGATGCCTTCGCGAATGACCCTTACGACTTCGAGGGCGCGAAGGAGCCGGTGGTTTGCGCCACGGAGGCGGATATGGACGGCGCCTTGACGATGGAGTTATTCAAGCATGTCACGGGCGAACCGGTCCTCTTCGCGGACGTTCGGCATTACGACGCCGAGGACAACTTCTTCGACCTGTGCAACTCCGGCGCGCACGCCACGTTTTTCGCCGGCCGCTCTAAGCGGCCCGAAGAAAACCTACCCAGGGTCCACTTCTGGCCGGAGATTTTTTATTTCCCGGCGGGCGGGGCCTCAGTGATGCACTTCGCGCAACCCGGAGAAGTGACACTGGCGCGCCTGACTCGCAAGAATGGGAAATACTGGATGGCGATTGTGCCTGCCGACTTCCTTCTGTTTGATGAGAAGAAAAACTGGGCCAAAGCGGAAGCGACGACCAAGGAGTGGCCGCACGCCTTCGCGCGCCTGAAGGTTTCCGCGGATGATTTCCTGGCGACCTACGACTCCAATCACACTCACGGGTGCTACGGCAACTGGGTTGACGAGCTGGTCGAGGTGGCGAAGATCCTCAAGATCGACTACCACATATATGCCTGAGCCCGGACAGTTCGGGCCACCTTGTCCAAGGGGTCAGTGTGAGGGCGATACGCTTTTCGCTTTGGGTTGCGAAGGGATGGCCGCGGGCTGAGCAAAGTTGAGGGGAGCGGTAAGCTGGATCTCCAAGGTGGTTCCGGGACGCAGAATAATCGTCTTGCCGCGCGTGACCAGCATTAGCATGATTCCTCCCACGCCCTGCGATGCGGCGGTGAGGGGGCTCACCCCTCCCAGCCCCGTCGCGTCGATGACCGCATCCTCGGCTCCCCCGGCCACCGCGCTCTCCCCTGAGGCTGGCTCCGTGGATTCCTCGCCAACTTTCGATTCCGCCAGACGCGAACCGGCAATCGAGTAAACCGTTGCATTGATCGGGCGAGTGGTTCCGTCTGGCAAAGTCAAGCTCTCGAACCGGAGCGCAAGCTGCGCCTTGCCTTTGATCCGACCGGGCCGGACGATTTGCGTGACCGAACCCCTGACAAAGCTGTGGGCTGGGATCAGAAGGCGGTCGCCGCCGGTCACCGGATAAATGGATTCACAGTAGACCGTCTCTCCCTCGTACGCCGTCTTGGAGTTTATGGTGTTCTTGATCTCGAGCGGAATGATCGCACCCACTGGCACCACTGGAGCTGTGGGAGCGACAGGGGTCCGGCGAACCAAGTGAGGAGGGCTCTGCGCGGCCCTTCCCGGTGGGTCTACAGGAATCACCGCTATTGCCACGACAAGAAGCGCGAGTCGGCTAGAACCATTCATTTGTCTTTTCGCTCCCAATATGTAATTGGGGCGCCCATTGCTACGGGCGCCGAGAACACTCAACCGCCTATCTTGCCGGGTCAGGCAGGAAACGGCATACGCCACCCTTCTTTTTATCAAGCCTCCGCCACCAGCTTCTCCAGATACGCTTTTTCTTTTTTGATGTCCTCCATCTGCCGGGGGCCGGAGATTTCGCGCTCGATCGTCAGCGGGCCGGTGTAATGGAGTTCCTTCAGCTTCCGGATCAGCACCGGGAAGTTGGCCTTGCCTTCGCCTATGGGCACTTCCTTGCCGAGTTTCTTGGGGTCCGTGGGAAAAAGGCCGTCCTTGGCGTGCGTGCCGCGCACGAGCTTGCCCAGAACGTCGAGGGCATCGACCGGATTGCCTCTACCGTAAAGGATGAGATTAGCCGTATCAAGATTGACGAACTGGTTGTCAAGGCCCACATCGGTAATGGCTCGCAGCATCGTGATCGGGGTTTCCTGTCCCGTCTCATAGAGCATCATCTGGCCGTTGCCTTTGATGTGGGCGGCCACCTCGCGTAGCGCCTCGACCACGGGCTGGTAATTGGGATCGTTGGGATTCTCAGGAATGAACCCGTAGTGAGTGTGGAAGGCGGGCACTCCGACCTTCTTGGCGAAGTCCGAGGCTCGCTTGAAATTGTCGATGCGCTGGCGGCGGTACTCGGCCGGAACGACCCCGATGGTGAGCGGCCCTTGGTAAAAGTCATACACGTTGGGCGGGCCACCGGAAGAATTGATGGCGGTGACTTCGATCCCGTATTTTTCTATGGCGGCCTTCAGCTTTTCGACCAGGGCATCTGAGAAATCTTCCGTTCCAATCTGGGCGGTAGGGATCCCGAGGTCATGGACCGTCTTTAACGCCTTGTCAGGATCCTTGCCCGCGCCAATAATCAAACCGAGTCTCAGGGGTTTTCCCGGTGCCGAGCGGGCGGGGAGGCTGCCCAGCAGGCCGCCGGCGCCGGCGGCTGCGGAAACTTGGAGAAATTGACGGCGATTCAATGACATCATGTTTTAATCCTTCGCGATATGAAGTTTTATACGCTCTTTCAGGCTCATTGACAAGGTTCGAGGATACAGCATACTATCGAAATCTGGCCGGAAATTTTCGCCTGCCTGCAGCAGGCAGGCCGGCCGTCCGGACCTCCGTGACTGATACGATCCAGGCGTTGCGCCAGGCCTTGAGCTCGGCCCCGACGCATGGGGGCGCGGTCGGCCCTATCGTGGCGCTGACAGGCGCGGGCATTTCCGCGGAAAGCGGGATTCCCACCTTTCGCGGTCAAGGCGGCCTCTGGCGAAACTTCTCACCTGAGAAGCTGGCGACCCCGGAAGCCTTTGCGCGCGACCCTCGGCTGGTTTGGGAGTGGTACGACTGGCGCAGGAGCGTGATCCAGCGTGCCTCCCCTAACGCCGGTCATCGGGCATTGGCCGAACTTGAACGGCGTGTCGCGGGCCGAGGGCGAGGAGATGCCTTCACGCTCGTGACCCAGAACGTCGACGGCCTCCATGACCGCGCCGGCAGCCGCAATATCGTGAAGCTGCACGGAGACATCTGGGACGTCCGCTGTTTGGACTGTGGCGCCGCGGGCCGAAACGAGCAGGTCCCGCTCGCGCCTCTGCCTCCGCACTGCAAGTGTGGCGGGCGATTGCGGCCCGGGGTCGTGTGGTTTGGTGAGGCGTTGCCAGAAGAGGCCTGGCAAATCGCCTGCCGGGCCAGCGCGCAGGCGCGGATCCTTCTGGTGATCGGGACGTCGGCCACGGTTTATCCCGCCGCGGGTCTCGCGCAAATCGCGCGAGAGGGTGGCGCGTCGCTGGCCATCATCAACCCCGATGCGACGCCTCTGGACCACCTTGCGGATTGGGTGGTGCGCGGGCCTTCCGGAGAGATCCTGCCGAGGTTGCTATGAGAAAAGCGTATCTGGACGCTTCTTCGGGGATCAGCGGCGACATGTTCTTGGCGGCG
>Ga0187771_10000546_pt1 | contig 23479 bp, 18 predicted proteins | sample 0116_SJ02_MP15_1_FD_133139 | JGI IMG/M metagenome (GOLD analysis project Ga0187771, IMG submission 133139) | Tropical peat soil microbial communities from peatlands in Department of Meta, Colombia - 0116_SJ02_MP15_10_MG | ecosystem: Environmental > Terrestrial > Soil > Wetlands > Peat | place... | reverse complement strand
GGGATCCCGTCGAAGGTGATCGTGTACTCACCGTCCGAGAATCCGCGGAAGTAAGATTTACCCTGCCCGAGACCGATGCCGTTCGGGTTCGTGCTGAATGCGTTGGGTGCCTGCTGAATCACTTCGGCGAAGTCGGCAACCGGAGCCATGAAATTCTGAATGACGGCGGCGGTGATTTCCGTCCGGGCGGAGGTGGCGTCGAGCGTGTTGCCCTGGGGAGCCGTCTCGGCGGCGAGGAGCACCGTCTCCTGCACCGTCACAGACTGCGAAATCGCATCGACATTCAGCGTGATCGAAAGGTCGGCCGGAACCGTCACATCAAGGCGGGTGTTGACCGCAAAGCCGGGCGACCGGGTCTCCACTGTGTAGGTGCCCGAACCGACGCTTGCCGAGAACTTCCCTTCGGCGTCCGTGGTCGCGGTCGCGCTCACCACGCCCGATTCACTTTTAATGGTGACATTGGCGCCGGAAATCGCCTTTGCGGCCTGGTCCACGACAGTCCCGGAAATGGCGCCGCTCTGCGCCTCGAGAGCGGCGGAACCCGCCACGAGAAACAGAAAAGCGGATGCGCCGATGGCACACGCGCGCCTCAATCGTCTGGCAAAAGCATTCATTCGGTTATGACCTCTAAAGTTTTGGCGATACAGCGAGTCTCCTCAGCAGGCTAGCGAGGTTATGTGACAGTGGCGTGTCGATCGCGTGAAAACGTCGCAACTTCTGTTGTTACCTGAATAACGACGGGGTCGCGGATCTTTCGCCGCGCGGTAACGAAACTGTCAACTGGAACTGTTAGGCTGGGGGCGAACCGGTAATCCGGACCAGCAAACTTCGGAGGAACGCCATCTCGAACCCGGTTTGACGCCGCGGCGGGGACCTCTCCGGACTTCCTCTCGGCCGCAAAATGGCGGGGCGTTTCCCTTGCGGGAAACGCCTTTTTTCTTTCCCTGGACGCCCGGTACTATACCTGACCTCTCCCCCGAGTCAGGGGTAGGCCGATTTTACGAGCCACCTGATTTGTAGGACAATGGTCGAGGTAAAGCATATGCGCTATCTGGTACTTGCTCTCGCCGGTCTCTCTCTTGTTGCGTGCAGCCGCGATCCCAATGTGCTGAAGGAAAAATATCTTCAGAGCGGGAAGAAGTACTTTGCCAACGGCAGGTACAAGGAAGCCTCGATCATGTTCCGCAAATCGATCGAGGCCGATCGGAAATTCGGGCCCGGCTACTACAATCTGGCGCTGACGGACCTCAAGCTCGGCCAGGTAGCGGCGGCTGTTCCCGCGCTGCGCCGCGCCATGGAACTGCTCAAGCCGGGTACGCCCGAAGCCGATGACACCGATCTCAAGCTGGCCGAGATCATGATCGTGGCCGCCCAGTCGCAGGAACACAACGAAGCGATCCTGAAGGAAACCCAGGATATTGTCGACGGGCTGCTGAAGCGCAATCCCAACGGGTGGGAGGGACACAAGCTCTCCGGCGATCTCGACATGATCGAAACCGGCCGTCTCTACCGCAGCGACAAAGCCGTGGATGCGAAGAAAGTTCTCGAAACGGCCATCGGGGAATACCGCAGGGCGCTCTCGGTGAAAGCGGGCGATCCTCTCATCACGCTGGCGCTCGGCAGAACGCTGGTGGTGGATGGCGAAACCGGCGAAGCGGAGAGCCTCTTCAAGGGCCTGATCGATAAAGACAAGGCCAACCTGAACGCCTACTACGAGCTTTACCGCGTTTATCTCTCGCAGCGGAAGCTTCCCGAAGCCGAAGACATTCTCAAGACCGCGATCAAAAACAATCCGAAGAACACGCAGCTTCGGCTCTCGCTCGCGCAGTTCTATTTCGGCGCCAACAAGCGCGACGAGCTGGTTGGCCTGCTCGGCCAGATGAAGGCCAACCTTTCCGAATTCCCCGACGCCTATTTCCAGTCGGGCGATTTCTTCTCGCGCGTCAACCAGTTCGACGAAGCGATCAAACAGTACGAGGAAGGCATCCAGAAAGACAGCTCGCACCGCAACGCATATCTCAAGCGCGAAATCGAAGTCTATGTCCGCGAAGGCAAGACCGACGTTGCGTTCAAAGTCAATGAGCAGATCCTGAAGGACGATCCGAAAGATCCCGAAGCGCGCGCGCTCAAGGCGACGTTCCAGCTCGACAAGGGCGACGTGAACCAGGCGATGAGCGAACTGCAGTCGGTGGTGACCGCCAAGCCGGATAACTTTGTCGCCCGCTTCAACCTCGGCCGCGCTCACTTCGCGCGCGGGGAATACGAACAGGCCCGCCAGGAGTTCGACACCGCCATCTCGCTGCGCAGCGATTATCTGCCGGCTCGCCTTGCCCAGACCCAGGTGGCGCTGATCCGCGGCGATAACGATGCCGCGCTGCATGACTCCGATGAAGTTCTCCGGATCGCTCCCGGCAGCGTGCAGGGCGCGGTGATGAAAGCCGTCGCGCTCGAACGCCTGAAGCGCGCCGATGAAGCCCGCGCGCTCCTCAACGCCATCCTCGGCCACAACCCCCGCCAGGAAGAAACACTGCTCGAACTGGGCCTGCTCGATCTGAACGAAAAGAAGATCAGGGACGCGCAGGATCTGTTCAAACGCGCGTGGGAAGCCGATCCGACCAACCTGCGCGGCCTGCTCGGCGAAGCCCGCGCCTATCTGCTCGACAATCAGCCGGACAAGGCCGTCCAGCTTGTGCAGGCCGAAGTCCAGAAGAACCCCAAGCGGCTCGATCTGCAGAGCGCCCTCGGCAACACGCTCGTCAGCGCCAACCAGATCGACAAGGGCATCGGCGTTTTCAATGACCTGCTCACCAAGGTCTCCGACCAGCGGCAGCAGAGCGATCTCTACACGCGCATCGGCGAAGCCTATCTGCGCAAGGGCGACAGGCAGCAGAGCATCAACGCCATCGAAAAGGCCCGCCAGGGCCAGCCCAACAACCCGAGCCTGCTGGTGGATCTCGCCATGCTGTATGAGACCCAGAACAAGCTCGACGTGGCGCGCAAGGATTACGAGCAGGCGGTCAAGATGGACCCCAACAACGCGCTTGCGCTCAACAATCTCGCTTACCTGATCGCGCAGTCAAGCGGCGACCTCGACGTGGCCCTGACCTACGCCACGCGCGCCAAGCAGCGGCTGCCCGGCCATCCGGAAATCAACGACACGCTCGGCTGGATCTATCTGAAGAAGAACCTGACCGACAACGCCGTCGATACCTTCAAGAGCCTGATCGTGCAGGCCCCGCGGAACCCGACCTATCACTACCATTACGCGATGGCGCTCTTCCAGAAAGGCGACCGGGAAAACGCGAAGAAGGAATGCCAGGCGGCGCTTTCCGCCAGCCCGGGCAAGGACCAGGAGCAGGAAATCCGCCAGCTCATGAGCAAACTCGGCTAGTAAGCGCGGGGCCGGTAGCCGGGACGCGAGCGCACGCGGTACTTTTTGCCCGCGTCACCCACAATCTGGATATCGATCCTGCGGAACCCTTCGTTCGGATTCGGCGCCGGGTAGTATGTCACCGTGTACGAATTGCCGAGGTCTTCGCGGATGGCTTCGAACGCTTCCACCTGCTTCTGCCAGCTCTTCGCCCAGTAGGCTTTGCCGCCCGTCTGGGTCGCGATGCGGCGGAATACGCTGGTCGAAATCGGGTCCTTGTTCACCTCGTTGGTTGAAATGACGTAGATCGGGATACCTTCGTCCTCGGCTACCGCGCGCACGTCGTCCGGCGCCACCATGCTGGCGTTATCGGGACCGTTGGAAAACACGATCACCACTTTGCGGCCCGGCACCTTCGCGGCATCGCGCAGCGTCAGCAGCAGTCCGTTGTAGAGCGCCGTATCGTCTCCGGCGACCGCCTTGCGCAGACCCTGAATCGCGTCATTGCGCTCCGGGGTGAGCGGCGCAGCGCGGGAAAGATTCCGGCTGAACGTGTAGACCGCCACGGAATCGGCTTTGTCGAGCCCGCGCACAAAATCGGCAATCGCGTCTTCGGCATAAACGAAGCCGCGATACATGAAGTTGCTCGTATCGAAGAGCACGAAGACGTTGGTGCCGGCAAAGGAATCGCCCGAGGGCAGCGGCCTCGCGGCTTTCTCTCTCTCTTTTTCCCTCTCTTCGGCTTCCGCCGGAGACATCGGCTTGAGAGAGCCATCGTCGAGCACCTGCATGGCGGGCCGGCTGCCTTCCGAGAAGGTCGCGATCTTCTCGCGAATCCCGTCTTCGAGAATGCGGAAGTCGGAAGGCTTGAGGCCGTTCACGTACTTGCCTTTGCTGTCGGTCACCGTGAAGCTGAGCACCACCAGATCGACGCTCGAACGGAACACCGGAGTGCGCGTGTCCTGAGCCAGCAGCGCCACGGCGGCAGCGCCCGACGCGACGAAACCGCCGGCCAGCAGGCCGGCTCCAATCCAACGCCTTTGCTTGACGGAATTCATCGGCTCTTCACTCCTCGAGGGCCGGTTTCGATCCGCCCGGCCCTTCGGCAACACTCTCCGTTTTCAGCTCTTCGCCCACCGAGCGCAGGCTGCGCAGAAGCGCGGGCCAGTCTTCGAGGTGCGAAGCGAAAATCCGCTCCACCGCTTTGCGGGTCCACTCGGGAATCAGCACGTTGAGCTCCGCCGGCGGCACGCCGATCTGATCGCCCACATCGGCCCAGTACAGCAGATTCGATTCCCAGCTTTCGGCCATGATGCGGCTCGAATAGCCCATGAGCGTGGGGAATGTTTTCAGGTTCAGCAGTTCGGGCCGGTAGGAGTTGGCCAGCGTCGGCTTGGGCGTGCCCCAGGCGCGCGAAATGGCGGCCGCGCTGACGTCGTCGGGCGCGGCGGTCCGCAGATGGGCGATCTCGGCCACGACCGGCGCGTCGCCCGCGGGCGATTCCGCCTCCGCGATCTGATACATCTCCGACGGCGTCAGGATATCGATCGCGGCGCGCGCGTCGGCCGATGCGATGGCCCGGTTGACCAGAGACGCGCGGTACGGACTCGCCACGCGCGCGACCAGATTCGAAAACTGTTCGCGCTTCGACGGATCGGCGGCGGCTTCGGCAGCCAGCGCTTCGGCCGCGCGCATGTGCAGCCCGACCCAGTGCATCTGGTCCTGCTTCACCGTCCAGAAGCGGGGCGCGCGCGCGCTCAGCAGCATCTGCGGAACGAGATCGCCCCAGATCAGCGCCTGCGTCTGCGTCGGCACGAGGAAGTTCTGCTCGGCCTGGGCCAGCGCATAGCCAAGACCGGCCAGCGAACCCACCAGTCTCCCGCCCGCATTCGACGGCCAGCCGGTGCCGTACATCTCCGTTGTGCGCCAGCTGTGATTCGCGTTCTGCATGCCGACGAAATCGTGCCCGCGCACAAACAGCGGATTCGTCAGCAGCACCTGCGCGCCGGGAGGAGCATAGTGCACGTAGCTGTAGCCGACGATCGTGTCGCGCAGCATGGGCGCGAGCTGGCCGCGAATATCGCGGATCTTCTCCGCATCCTTCGCCGCCCTGTCGATCATGGCCCGCAGATTCACCTTGCGCTCCATATCGACGTGACGGTCGACCCAGTAGCCGAAGGCCATCGCGTTCTTTTCCGCGCCAGTGAGAGAACTGCGCGGAAGCTGGATCTCGGCCACGCGCGCCGAAAGCCGCGACGCGAGCTGCGCGTTGAGTTTCTCTCCCTTCGTCACCGCGGTCAGATTGTCGGCCACTTCGAAAAGCAGATCGAGCGCCAGCAGCTTCTGGGCCTCGAAAATCCGCTTCTCCTGCTGCACCAGTTCCGTCCGCGGCTCCGAATCGTCCGGCCGCGGCCCGCCGGCAAGAAGGCCCAGCATGCCGTCCTGCACATTGCCCGCCGGCGCGCCGGTCGCCTTGAGCAGCGTGTTCACGCCGGAACGGCCGATGTCGAAAAGCGTCTGTTCTGTTTTGAGCCCCGGGAAAGGCGCGAGGATCGCGGCCAGCGTTTCATCGGCTTTATCCGCCGGGATGCTTCCCTGGCGGGAGAAAATCTGCCACAGCCCGGTGAGCCCCTGCATCATCCCGATGCCGTCCATGCGCAGGGAGCTGTCGCCGATTCTGTCGAGACTGGCGGCGAGATCCATCCACGCCAGGATCGTCTTGTCGGTCAGCGAAGGAACGTCGTTGAAGATCGCGTACTGCGCGCCGTAAACCGGCCATCCCTGCACCAGCCGCCGCACCGTTGCCGCCGCCAGCGGCTGCTGCCGGTTGCGGTCGATATCGGTCAGGGTCATGAACATGTTGAGCGGCTCGTTGTCCACCGGCTTGCGGCACATGGCGAACAACGCTTCAACCACGTCGTCCGGCTCGCGCCAGCTGGCCGCCGCGCGGCTGAGCCGCACATCGTACTTGCCCTTGGGGTTCTTTTCGAAAAGTTCCTTCCAGATGTCGATGCTGCCGGGAATGTGCACGCGTCCGTCGGGATCGATGCGCAGGCGCGTGGTGAGCAGCATCATCTCAGCATTGGAACGGAATACGGGACGAGCCGGGCCCGGCGTCGTGATGCGGCCGCGAATGGCGGCGTAATAGCGCCTGAGGCGCGCCGGGTCGGTCAGATAATCGCGCACCGGCCCCTGAATTCGCGCCAGCGCGTCATAGAGGCTGGCCAGCCAGCCATCGTCTTTGGCCATCAGGCGCTCGAAGAACTCCGCGCCTTTATCCGGAGAAGCGCCGGCGAGATCGCCCCAGGCCGCCGCGGTATGCGCGCCGCCCGGAACCTGCGCTTTGCCCTCGCGGATCTCAAAATTGCCACCGAAGAAATCGAGGACGCTGGCGAGCGCGCGCAGCCGCGTGGCGCTGACCGTCCTGCGCAGCGCGTCAGCCGTCTCCGGATCGAGCTTCGACATCCCCAGATAGAAGCGGCACAGCGCCGGATCGCCCAGGAAAGCGTCGAGGAAATCCCCTTCCCTTTTTTCCTTCGCGCTGATCCAGTAATCGGGCCCATAGAGCACCGGCGCCGTCGAAGACCTGTACTCGTAGGCGAAGGGCTTGTCGGTGCGCAGCGCCTGTTCCAGATCCGCCAGCGGGAAGCCGGAATCCGTCGTGATGAAGGCGCGCGCGGCGTTGACCGTCTCGAGCACCAGTTCGCTGCCGCAGCCGCCGCGCATGCGGAAACCCAGCACGCGCAGCAGATCGCCGGTCTGCGTCGATTCGCAGGAAGGAACGCGAATCACCTTGTCCGCCCCGGCCAGCTTGTCCAGTTCGCGCGCCTGCGAAAGATAGCGCTGCACCAGCTTCAGATATTCGGTCTCTTCGAGTTCTTCCGCGCCTTTCGTCGCCTGGTAACCGTTCAGCACGACGTTGCGCGCCACGGCCGTGAGCAATTCTTCGGGCTGGATGTCCGGCGCAACCGCCACCATGCGGGCGAACGAGTGCAGGGGCCCGGGGATTCGAATGGTCTGGGTCTGCGCCGCAGCGGGAGGCTGCGCCGGCGGCAACTGCAGGCTGGCCGCGGCCGCCGGTGCGAACGACTTGTAAGATGCGAGGTCGGCCGCCGCCGCCGTGCGGTCGCCCGCGATCAGATCGAGCAGATACGCACGCCGCGCCGCGCCCGCTGCCGCATCGGGTTTCCCCGCCCTGCTGTAAAGGCCGGCGCTGCGGCGGTATTCGTCGCGCGCCCGCGGATCCTTATAGCGTTCGAGGAATTGCGCGTGCTTCTCGAGAGTCGCGCCGTCCTCGGGTGCTTCGCGCACCGCGCGCGCCCACACTTCGCGAGCCCGGCCCGAGTCCCCGGTATCCTCGAGGCGCTGCGCCTGGTCGCTCAGTTCGCTTCCCACGAGGCCCGGCGCCAGAACCCGGGAACCCAACACCACCGCCAGACAAAACGAGAAAGCCGAAACGCGCACGTTCGCTCTCCTGGACCGCTTCGACTGACAACTCTAGCACGTTTCGTCCCGCTGACTTGCAACGAGGGTTGAAAAGGTGACGTTCCAACGGGCGATTTTTCAGAACCGGTAGAACTTATGCCGGCACGCGCGGCAACGGAAAGGCGCGATGAAGAAAAGCCGGAGGAACTCCTCCCAGATGCCAACCCGGTTCGCCCGCCGGACGCGCGTCGAAGTGCACCTGGGGCAGAATCCGTGCTTGCCGTGGAACTCGCTGATTTCCTGCGGCTCGGCCGGGATGATCTCGTGCGAGGCCGACGACGGCGACTCCAGCAGAGGCGAAGCTGTCGCGCTGGCCATCAGGGGCGCAGCGAACGCCGACGGTTCCAGTTTGAAACCCGGCACCGCGCTCGAAAGCGTCTTTTCGATGTTCTCGACCACCGAACTGACCTTCTGTTCGGCGATTCGCGAGGAGTCCCGCAGATTGGAGAGCGTACGCGACTGCATCGCCGAAATCTGCTCGAGCGTCTCAATCCGCCCGTTCAGCGTCTCGTTCAGAACCGATGTGCTTTCCTCGATCGCCTTCTGCCCCAGCGTCTGGAAGTCCTTGAGAAGCTTCGATTCCAGCTTCTGCATGTGCTCGCCCACCTGCTCCGTGATCATCGAGGGCAGTTCGGCCTTGAGCTGCTCGGCACGTGCGCGAGCACGCGCGATCTCCGCCGAGCGCTGTTTCTCGGCGACGAGGTCGCGCAGCGGATTCGGCCTTGGCCCCGGCGGTCGCGGATTACGAGTCATCTGGGTATAAAGGCTCTACCAGGAATTGTAACGCGCATAGCGCCGCCCGGCGCTACCCCTCAATTGCCCTGGGAGAGTGTGTACGCGAGTTCCAGTACCGGTACAGGTCGTGGGATCAGTGACCGCGGGCTTGGCCTTTTCGGGATTTCCGGCTGACTTTTGCCGGTTCCACCACGGCAAACTGCAGTTTCCGTTCCAGCGGATCGACCCGGTCCAGCACCACCCGCAGCCGGTCGCCGATCGAGAATTCCCGGCGCGTCCGCTGGCCGATCATCTTCCGGACGTTTTCGTGATAAACATAACGGTCGCCCGGCAGAGTATCGATCGGGATCAGGCCTTCGACGAACAGATCGGTCAGTTCCACGAACAGGCCGTACTTTGCGGCGCTGATCACCAGCCCGTCAAACTCTTCTCCCACACGGCCTTCCATGAACTTCGCCTTTTTCCACTCGACCAGCTCGCGCTCGGCGTCGGCGGCGCGGCGTTCGGTGAGCGAGCAGTCCGTGGCGACCGAGCGCAGTTCCGGTTCGTTCGAGTATTCCCGGTGCTCGAGCGAAGCCTTCAAAAGCCGGTGAACAATCAAATCCGGGTAGCGGCGGATGGGCGAGGTGAAGTGTGTGTAAAAGCCCGCCGCCAGCGCAAAATGTCCTGTGTTTTCTTCGCTGTAGCGCGCCTGTCGGAGCGAGCGCAGCATCAGGTAGCTCAAAATCCGCTCCTCCGGCTTCCCGGCGATCTTCTCCACCAGCTTCTGGTAGGCCTTCGAAGACAGCCGGATCTCCTTCGGCAGAATCACTTCCTTGTGGACCGTCCGGCCGCCCGCCTTGCGCTCCTTGTACCGGCTGCGCGAAATCGGGATCGCGCCCACGCCGAGCGAATAACCGAACTGCGCCGCGATGTCTTCGAATTCCATCACCCGCTTCGGATCGGGCTGTTCGTGAATGCGATAGATGGAGGGTTTGCCGGTCTGGTCGAGATGCTCGGCCACGGCTTCGTTCGCCGCCAGCATGAACTCCTCGATGATCCGGTTGGCAATATTGCGCGGGCTGCGCGTGATGCCGGTCATCGTGCCTTCCGGGTCGAATTCGATCAGCGGTTCGGGAAGATCGAAATCGATCGACCCGCGGCGGTCCCGCCGGCGCTCGAGGATCTCGGCCAGTTCCCGCATCAGGCGGAAACGATCCACCAGCGGCGCGTAACGCTCGAGCATCTCGGGATCGCCCTCGAGCAGCCGGAAGACGTTCGTATACGTCATGCGCTCGGCGCTGCGGATCACGCCCGGGCAGAATTCCCAGGAAACCGGTTCGCCTTTGGGATCGATTTCCATGAGCGCCGACATCACCAGCCGGTCCTCGTGCGGGACGAGCGAGCAGATGTTGGTTGAAAGCTCGAAGGGGAGCATGGGCACGGCGCGGTCCGGGAAATAGACGCTCGTGCCGCGCAGCCGCGCTTCGCGGTCGATGGCGCTGCCGGGCGTCACGTAGTGGCTCACGTCGGCGATGTGCACCTGCAGCGCATAATTGCCGTTCGCCAGCCGGTCGACGAGCACGGCATCGTCGAAATCGCGCGCTGTTTCTCCGTCGATCGTCACAATGGGCAGATCGCGGAAGTCGCGCCTCCGGGCGAGATCGGCTTCGCTGATCTTCGACGGAATCGACATCGCCTGCTGAAAAACCTCCGGCGGAAACCGGTGCGGCAGATGATGCTTGCGGATCACGATCTCGACGTCCACGCCGAAATCGTCCGGCGCGCCCAGCACCTCGACCACGCGTCCCGTCGGATTCGTACGCCTCTTCTCGTCGCCGTATTCGAGAATCTCGGCATTGACGATCTTCCCGTCGAGATCTTCCGGGGAACTGACGACGATGGGCGCCGCGCCGATGCGATCGAGCTGCGCCAGATCGGCCGGCGGGATCGCCATGTCTTCCCCGATCTCGATCCAGTCCCGAATGCGCTCATCATGCGGCACCACGAACATGCCGCGCCGCGTAATTCTGAACTCGCCGACGACCGTCGGATGGGCGCGCTTCAGAATCTTCCAGATGGCGCCTTCCATCCGCCCCGCCGGCCCCATGTTCGTGACGCGGGCAATGGCGCGGTCGCCATTCATCACGCCGCCCAGCGTCTCTTTCGGCAGGTACAAATCGCCCGTCATGCCTTCCACGGGACGATCCGGGATCAGAAACCCATAGCCATCGCGATGGATGCTGACGCGGCCCGCCAGGTACTCGCGGCTCTTCGCGGCCGCCATCCAGGTGTGGTTGGGCAGTTCGATCAGGTCGCCGCGCGCCGCCAGACGCTCGAGAGCGGATTCGAGCGCGTGGCGTTCCTCGCCCGGGACGCGCAGGATTTTAAACAGGTGCTTGAGACCGGCTCTTCCGTGCGGCTGCCTCGCGATCAGGTCCAGCAGCGCGGAGTCTTTCATGGTTTCCATCATAGTTTGTGCCTGAAAGAACTGGCATAATGAAGAAGCGATGAGAATCCTGTCATTTGTTTTGCCAGCGGTTGTTCTCTCGCTCGTTCTGCAGGCCCAGACGAGCGCACCGGTGAAGAAGGTCGCCGATACCAAGGCGCCTCCCGCCGCCGTGAAGAATTTCAAGGAGTCCGGCTCGCCCGTGGCGAAGGTCGGTATCGAGCTCTACACCGACTACGAATGCCCGGCCTGCCGCGAGTTCTATCTGAACGTCCTTCCCATCCTCAACCGCGAATACATCGCGACCGGGAAGGTGCATCTGCTGCACCGCGATTTCCCGCTCCCGCAGCACAAATTCACGAAGATCGCGACGCGCTACGCCAATGCAGCCGGCCAGATCGGCAAGTACGACCTCGTCGCCAAACAGCTTTTCGATACGCAGCCCGAATGGTCGCAGAACGGCAACATCGACGTCCAGATCGGCAAAGTGCTGCCGCCGGGAGATCTGGTGAAGGTGCGTGAACTGGTGACGAGCGACGCCCACCTCGACGACACGGTCAACGCCGACGTCCAGATGGGCTCCTACACGGATCACCTGCAGCAGACTCCGACCATCGTGATCGTTGCCAACGGCAAGCGCGAAGTCATCGGCGGCGCGCCGCCGTACTCGATCCTCAAGCAGTACATCGACTCCAAGCTGAAGTAGGTCCTTTCATGAAGCGCTGGCTGCTGATTGCCGGACGTCTCGCCCTCGCGGCGCTCTTTCTCTACTCGGGCATCGCCAAACTGCGCGAGCCCTGGCTGCAATTCGCCATCTCGATCGAGGGTTTCAAGATCGTTCCCGACTATCTCCTCGAGCCGATGGCCCGCACTCTGCCCTGGCTCGAAGTGATTGCCGGCGCCGGCTTGTTCGTGAATGTTCTCGCCGGATGGGCCGCGCTGGCGACGGCGCTGATGCTGGTCGTCTTCAATACGGCCGGGATCTGGGCTTACTCGAAAGGGCTGCAGGTCGATTGCGGCTGCTTCGGTTCCGGAGCGGCCGACCCGATCGGACCGAAATGGTTTGTCGAGCATGGAGGCATGCTTCTGCTCGCCCTTCTCGTCACCATCGGCTGCTTCCAGCGCGGCGCGAAGACCGCTCCCGAACCCGGACGTGCCGGAGCACCGGCAATCGCATAGAATATTGCTGTCATGCGTAAACTGATCCTTCTCGCGGCTCTGGCCGCGTCCGTCAGCGGTTTGCTGCTGTTCGGGGCCACCGTGCCCCGCAAGGCTCCGGAATTCGTCTTCAAAATGACGGATGGCACGCAGCAGCTGCTCAGCCAGTATCGCGGCAAGACCATCGTGCTCGCCTTCATGTACACCACCTGCCCGCACTGCCAGCACACCGCGCAGGTGCTCACCAAAGTACAGACGGAATACAAGGATCGCGGCGTGCAGGTGCTCGGCGCCTGTTTCGATGACGGCGCGGCCTTCCGCACCCAGCAGTTCAATACGCAGCTCGGGCTCAACTTCCCCGTCGGCATCTCCTCTCCCGGTCCGGTGCTCGAATTCGTGCAGCACCCGGCCAGCGAGCCCTACTTCGTGCCGATTCTCGTCTTCATCGACAAGACCGGCATGATCCGCTCGCAGTACATCGGCGACGAGAAATTCCTCAATCAGCAGGAAACCAACATCCGGCTCGAACTCGACAAGATGCTGAAGGCCCCGGCCGCGGCTCCCAAAGCGGCGCCCAAATCGTGAACCTTCATGTCGTGAATCTCCGGACCCCGGAGAATACCAACATCATTCTCGGCCAGAGCCACTTCATCAAGACCGTCGAGGATCTGTTTGAAGTCATGGTCAACGCCGTGCCGCGCGCGCAGTTCGGCGTGGCCTTCAACGAAGCTTCCGGTCCCTGCCTCACACGCGCCGATGGCACCGATCCCGCTCTGCGCGATGCCGCTGTCGGGATCGCCTCCGATGTCGGCGCCGGGCACTTCTTCGCAGTCGTGATGAAGGATTCCTTCCCGATCAACGTCCTGAAATCGATTCAGGCTGCTCCGGAAGTCTGCTCGATCTTCTGCGCGACGGCCAACCCGGTGCAGGTGATCGTCGCCGAAACCGAACTGGGCCGCGGCGTGATGGGCGTCATCGACGGGTCTTCACCGAAAGGCGTCGAAACGGCCGAAGACGCCGCCAGGCGCCACCAGTTCCTCAGAATGATCGGCTACAAGAAATAGCCGCCTGTCCGGCTGCCGGGCGCGCTACAATTGGCAGCCATGAAACCGATTCCCGTTCTCGCCCCGGCTGAACTCCGCGTGGCCGCGCTCGCAGTGATCAAAGCCGACCCCTTTCCGATGCTCGCCAGCCTCGATGGCAACCAGGTTCGCGTCCGTCCGGTCTCACCGGTGCGGACCGAGGAGTTCACCGTCTACGTGGCGTCCATGCGCAGTTCGGGAAAGACGAACGAGATCGCGGCGAACAACAAGGTGGAACTCTGCTATCTGAGCGAGGGGCACGATCAGGTCCGCATCACCGGCGAGGCGGAGAACATCACCGATCCGGCCGTGCGCCAGAACATCTGGGATTCGAATCCGCTGTTACGTGCCTATTTGAAATCAGTGGATAATCCGGAATTTATTCTCTACAAAATTTCGCCAAATCGCGTCCGTTACATGAAAGAATGGGCGCTCGAATATCAGACGGTCGAGCTTTAGAATTTCCCGGCCGCAAAGCGCCGAAATCACTTTCCTGCGAGGGCTTCCGTATGCGATAAAAGACGCATAACGGTCTGCCCGTGCCTCGAAATTCGCAGGGAAATAACGGTGATTTCCCGCGCCCGGCCGCGCGCTTCGCACGGTTCTGCGGGCTCGCTGCGGCGGCTGGAGGATGTATCGTCCTCACCGGCTGGGCAGTGGGCATTCCCAGGCTCACCAGCATCCGGCCCGGATGGCCCCCCATGCTGCCGCTTCCCGCGCTGGCGTTCGTTCTCGCAGGTCTGGCGATCGCTCTGGCCGCCGGCCCGCGGGTTGTGTGGAAGCGAAAGGCCTCCTTCGCAGCCGCCGCCGGAGCGGGATTGCTCGCCGTGCTCAGCCAGGCGACCATGCTGCTCGGCTGGCGCACGACGATGCCCACCCTGACAGCGATCCTCTGCCTCGCCGCGAGCGGCGCTCTGCTTCTGCCCAATGCTCCCCGCTTCCGCCCCCCGTTCCACGCGCTGGCGATTCTGACTGCTCTTATCGGATGGCTCGGGCTCGGCCGCTACATTTTCGGCGGCGCGGCTCTCCTTCCGTACTCCCGCATGGCTCTGCTTTCGGCGCTGCTGGCATTTGCCGCCAGTGCCGGGCTGTTATGCCTGCGCCCGGAGAGCGGGCTCGTCGGGCTGCTCGGCAGCCCGCATGCCGGCGGGGTGGTCACGCGGCGCATGCTCCCGGTGGTCGTGATCTTTCCCATCGCGTTCGGATGGCTGCGTCTGCAGGGACAATACGCTGGACTCTACGGCACTGAAGCCGGCGTTTCGCTGTTTGCCGTCGCCAGCATCATCGCCTTCGGCGGTCTCATCTGGACAACCGCCGCCCGGCTCGACCGCGCCGACGCGCAGCGCGAGGAGTTCATCGCGCTCGTCGAGCAGAGCGAAGACCTGATTGCCTTCGCGGCGCTCGACGGCCGTCTCGCCTATCTGAATTCCGCCGGACGCGGGCTCGCCGGCCTGTCTTCCCCGAACGCGTCCCCTCCCGCCATGCTCGCGGATCTGTTCACCAGAGCCGACGCCATGCGGGACGTTGCCGAAGGAAAAACCTGGAGCGGAGAAACGCAGATCCGCAGTTTCAGCGGCGCTTCACCCGTACACGTCTCGGCCACGCTTTTCCCGATTCGGGACCAGAGAACCCGCCGGCCGCTGCGCATCGCCGCCGTCGTCCGCGACATCACTTCCCGCAAAACCGCCGAGGCGAAACTGCAGGAACAACTCGGCCGGCTCGATCTGCTCAGCCGCATCACCCGTGCCATCGGCGAACGCCAGGACCTCGGCAGCATCTTCCAGGTGGTGCTGCAGACGCTCGAAGACAGCTATCCGGTGGATTTCGCCTGCGGCTGCACCTACGATCCGCTGACGGGTGAGCTGACGGTGACGAGCGTCGGCGCGCGCACGCTCGAAGCCGCCCTCGCCATCGGCATCGCCGAAAAGCGCGGCATTCCGATCGATGAGAACGGTCTCTCGCGCAGCCTGCGCGGCGAACTGGTCTATGAGCCAGACATCCGGAACTCCCCGTTCTTATTCCCGCGGCGGCTCGCCAGCCTCGGCCTGCACTCGTTTGTCGCGGCGCCGCTCTTTTTCGACAGCCGTGTTTCCGGCCTGCTGATTGCCGCGCGGCGGCGGCCGGGAGCATTCTCGAGCGGAGACTGCGAATTTCTGCGCCAGTTGAGCGAGCACGTCGCGCTCGCCGCCGGACAGGCGCAGACCTTCGCCAGTCTCGAGAAAGCGTATGAAGACCTGCGGAACACCCAGTCCGCCGTTTTCCAGCAGGAGCGCCTGGCGGCTCTCGGCCGCATGGCCAGCGGGATCGCGCACGATATCAACAACGCCATTTCCCCCATCGCGCTCTACACCGATATGCTTCTCGCGCGCGAAACCGGCCTGAGCGCGGAAGGGCGCGACGATCTGAAAACCGTCGAACGCGCGATCCAGGATGTTGCCCATACCGTCGCGCGCATGCGCGAGTTCCACCGGCGGGACAAGGCGGACTGGACTCCCGCGCCGGTTCCGCTCGGTGACCTGATCGGCCACGTGGTGGAATCCACCCGCGCGCGCTGGCGCGACATGCCACAGCAGCGCGGACTGCAGGTCGAGGTCAGGCTGGCGCTGGCCGACGTGCCCGATGTGCGCGGCGTGGAAGCGGAGATCCGCGACGCCCTGACCAATCTGGTATTCAACGGAGTGGATGCGATGCCCCAGGGCGGAACGCTGACGATCGCCACCGGCATGGCAGCCTCGCCCACCGGGCGCAGAGTCTGGGTCGAGGTTCGGGACACCGGAATCGGCATGGACGAGCAGACAAAAAGCCGGTGTCTCGAGCCCTTCTTCACGACCAAAGGGGAACGGGGCACAGGCCTCGGCCTCGCTATGGTTCATGGAATGCTCGAACGGCACGGCGGCGAGATCGAGATCGAGAGCAAACCGGGTTTCGGCACCGCCATCCGCCTCCTGTTCCCGGCGTCGACGGGTTCTGAGAGCCGGACGCGAGCGTCCGCCGCCGGGCGATCCGAGCGGCCTCTCCGCATTCTGGTGGTGGACGATGACCCGCTGGTGCGCCGCGCCATGCGCGAGGCCCTTGCAACCGACGGTCACGCGGTCGTGGCGGCCGATGGAGGACAGGAGGGTATCGACACGTTCCACGAGTTCACCGCGCGCGGCGAAAGATTCGATCTGGTGATCACGGACCTCGGGATGCCTCGAGTCGATGGCCGGCGCGTGGTCGCGGCCGTCAAGGAAGCGTCCCCGGCCACTCCGGTTTTCCTGCTCACCGGCTGGGGCAACCGGCTCGGCGGAGATCCGGACGCACCGGCGCGGGCCGACCTGATCCTGGGCAAGCCGCCGCGGGTCGCGGATCTGCGCGAGGCGATCGCCGGATTGCCGATTTGCTGAGAGAAATCCGATCTCCCGGACACCAATAACACGCGTGCCAGAGAGCTCCTCAATGCCGGATTCGCCGAGGCCGCGCGTGCTGGTGGTGGATGATGAGTCGCGCCTCACCGAGGCGCTGTGCCGCATTCTGGAGACCGCGGGCTATCGCACGACGGGCCGCACCTCGCCGGTGGTGGCTCTCGATGAACTGAAGCCGGGAGAATTCGATCTGCTGATTTCCGACGTCACCATGCCCGAGATGAGCGGAATCGATATGCTCGAAGCGGCGCTCCGCATCGACGGGGATCTCGCCGCCGTCATGATGACGGGCAACGGGAGCATCGACACCGCCGTGGCGGCCATGCGCGCGGGCGCGGTCGATTACATTCTGAAGCCCTTCCGCATCGAGGTCGTCCTGCCCGTGCTCACCCGGGCGCTCGAGCTGCGGCGGCTGCGCGTGCAGAACGCCGAGCTGAACGAGAGGCTGCGCGAGCGCGCCGAAGAACTCGCCCGGCTGAACGCAGCGCTCGAGCAGCGCATCGAAGCCCGCACCGCCGATCTGCGCCGGTCGCTTGCGGAGAAGACGACTCTCCTGCAGGAGGTGCACCATCGCGTGCGCAACAATCTTCAGGTGATCGGCAGCCTGCTGTCGCTGCATGCGGCCTCGGCGGCAGGCGCGGAGCCGGCCAGCGCGCTGCGCGCCGCGTCTCACCGGGTGTGGGCGATGTCCGTCGTCCAGCAGCAGTTCGACAGCGCGGCAGACTCGCCCGGCGTCGATTTCAGCGCCTGCATCGTGACTCTGTGGAACGGATTGTCCCTGCGGCACGAGACCGATCCGGCTGATATACGGGCAGAGATTGCAGCCGAGCCGATCCGGCTCCCGATCGAGCAGGCCAACAGTTGCGGCCTGATCCTGAACGAGCTGATCAGCAACGCGCTGCGCCACGCTTTCCCGGACGGGCGCGGCGGCACCATCCGCATCCGCTTCGGCAAAACCGCGGACACCCGCGCCGAATTCTCCTTTTCGGACGACGGGATCGGCCTGCCCCCGGATCTCCGGGCGCGCAAGGCGCAAAGGCTCGGCCTGCAACTCGTGGACGTGCTGGCCGCGCAGTTGCGCGCCACGCTGCGGATCAACCCGGGCAGAGGCGCGAGCTTTACGCTGGCGTGGGATCTGGAAAAGAGTTCCTGAGAAACGAAAAACGCGAAGGCAACGGGCCTTCGCGTGAGAAAATCTGGAGCCGAGACGGGGGCTCGAACCCCGGACATCCAGTTTACAAAACTGGCGCTCTACCGACTGAGCTATCCCGGCCTTCGCTGGACCACCGTAGGTGGAGCGGGCGACGGGAATCGAACCCGTATAGGTAGCTTGGAAGGCTACTGCCCAACCTTTAGGCCACGCCCGCGATACCAGAGCTGTCCTGATTGTAGCAGTGCGAATTCACCTGATGAGATAACGTAAGTTCATGCAGACGCGGCAGCTCGGATCGAGCGATCTTCACATTACTCCCCTCGGCATCGGCGCCTGGGCGATGGGCGGGGGTGGATGGGCCTTCGGCTGGGGCCCGCAGGACGACAACGACTCCATCGGCGCCATTCACGCCGCTCTCGACCGCGGCATCAACTGGATCGATACCGCGCCCATCTATGGCCTGGGGCATTCGGAAGAAGTCGTGGCCCGGGCGATCAAAGGCCGCTCCAGCCGGCCCTATATCTTCACCAAATGCGAATTCGTCTGGAACGAGCAGCGCGAAATCAGCCGCTCGCTCAAACGCGAGTCGATCCGGCGCGAAGTGGAAGACAGCCTGCGCCGGCTCGGCACCGACGTGATCGATCTCTACCAGATCCACTGGCCCGTCCCGGAAGAGGAGATCGAAGAAGGCTGGGCCGCGGTGGCCGAGCTGAAGAAGGAAGGCAAGGTCCGCAACATCGGGGTCTGCAACTTCAGCGCGCAGCAGATGGAGCGCATCCAGCGCATCGCGCCCCTCGCCTCGCTGCAGCCTCCTTACTCGATGCTCTCGCCCGAAATCGAGACCGCTGCCCTGCCCTTCTGCGCCGCGAACCACATCGGCGTGATCGTCTATTCGCCCATGAAATCGGGCCTGCTGAGCGGCTCGATGACGCGCGAACGCATCGCCGCCATGCCGGACGATGACTTCCGCAAACGCACGGTCAGCTTCCAGGAACCCCTGCTCACGCGCAATCTCAACCTGGTGGAACTGCTGCGCGAGATCGGCAAGCCTTACGGCCGCACGCCCGGCGAAGTGGCCATCGCGTGGACGCTGCGCCGGCCCGAAGTGACGGGCGCCATCGTCGGGCTGCGTTCGCCCGCGCAGGTGGATGGCGTCATCGGCGCGGCCGAATTCCGGCTCTCGGAAGCGGAAATCGGACGCATCGCGCAGTTCCTCAGCGCAAACACCGTGAGTGCCGTGGCGTGAAGCCTCGTATCCTGATGGTCTCTTCGGAGGCCAATCCCTGGGCCAAAAGCGGCGGTCTCGCCGATGTGCTCGAAGCGCTGCCCGCGGCGCTTGCCGCACTTGGTCATCCGGTCGCGGTCGTCATCCCGCGCTATATGGCCGCGCGCAACGCTCCGGCGCGGCGCATTCTCGACGGGCTTCCCATCGCGCTTGGTCCGGACATTTACGAGGTCTCCATCTGGCAACTGCTGCGGGGCACGATGAAATCCGATGTGACCCTGTTCTTCGTCGATCAGCCTGCGCTGTTCGACCGCCAGGGCCTTTACAACGACCGGAACGGCGACTTCCCCGACAACCACATCCGCTTCGCCATCCTCTCCCGCGCGGCGCTTGAAATCGCGCGGCGCGTCTTCCCCACCGACATCTTTCATTGCCACGACTGGCAAACCGCGCTCCTGCCCGTCTATCTCAAAGACGATCGCGTCATCGATCCCACCTTCGCCGGCACCCGCTCCATCCTGACCATCCACAACCTCGGCTATCAGGGTATCTTCGCTCCCGAAGTCCTGGGCGAAATCGGATTGCCGAAAACGATCTTCCACCCCGGCGCCATCGAGTTCTGGGGCAAGGTCAACTTCCTCAAAGCCGGCATCGTGTTCGCCGATGCCCTCACCACCGTGAGCCGCAAGTACGCCGAAGAGATCCAGACGCGCGAATACGGAGTGGGCCTCGAAGGCGTCATCGCCTCGCGCCGCAACGCGCTCACCGGCATTCTCAACGGCATCGACTACGACCGCTGGAACCCGGCCAGAGACCATCTCATCCCGGCCCACTATTCTCCCGCCGATCTCTCCGGCAAAGCCCGCTGCAAGCGCGAACTGGTCCACGCCATGGGCTTTCCCGAAGCGGCACTCGAGCGCCCTTTGATCGGCGTGGTCTCCCGCTTCGCCACGCAAAAAGGGTTCGATCTCCTCGCCGAAGCCGGCCCGGCAATCTTCTCGAAGGACGTCTATCTCGCCGCGCTCGGCAACGGCGAGCCGAAGATCGAGGCCATCTTCCGCGATCTCCAGTCCCGTTTCCCCGGCAAGGTCGCGGTGCGCTTCGGCTACGACGAGAGCATGGCCCACCGCATCGAAGCCGGTTCGGATATCTTCCTGATGCCGAGCCGCTACGAGCCCTGCGGCCTCAACCAGATCTACAGCCTGCGCTATGGAACGGTGCCCGTGGTGCGCGCCACCGGCGGTCTCGACGATACCATTACCTCCGCGCCGGCGAGCGAAGCCACCGGATTCAAGTTCGTTGCGTACAATGGAGATGCGCTGCGCGAAGCGGTGGAAGAGGCCTGCCGGCTGAGGGAAGACCGCGAGGCCTGGACGGCCATGATGCGGCGCGGCATGCAAAAAGACTTTTCCTGGGCGGCTTCGGCCGCCGCGTATTCGCGTCTGTACTGCTCGCTCGTAAATCCCTGATGAATCCCGGGCGGGTATGGACGACTCTAACTACTGGACGAGGAGTGAAATGGCAGGAACGAACACACTGAACTTTACCGATGCCGCCTGGGACGCGGAGGTTTTGAAGTCCCCCACGCCGGTGCTGGTCGATTTCTGGGCGGTCTGGTGCGGCCCATGCCGCCAGATGACGCCGATCATCGATCAGCTGGCCGAGGAGTACCAGGGCAAGGCGAAGATCGGGAAGCTGAACGTCGACGAGAACGGCCAGACGGCCATGCGCTACCAGGTTCGGGGCATCCCGACCCTGCTGCTCTTCAAGGGCGGCCAGCTCGTGGCGACGAAGGTCGGCGCGACCGGCAAGGCCGAAGTCCAGAAGATGCTCGACGCGCACGTTGTGGCCTGACCCCGCGTTGAATCGATTCCCCAAAGGACCCGGAGCGATCCGGGTCCTTTTTGTATTTATGAAGGAATTTTCAGGTATTCCGCGACGAAACAACTGCGCGATTCATCACACCGGATGAGTGAATACGGCGCGATTCCGAGCGCCGGGAGGTTATAGTGGTTGTAGAGTCCATGGTCGTCAGGGTAAGGTTCAGACGAGGCCCCACGGTTTCCCGCCACAGCCGAAAAAACCGCCGGATCGCGATGCTCGGCGCGAGCTTTCTCACCATGATCGCCATCAGTCTCGGTTCGCTTGGTCTCTGGCGGATGGGCGCGGATCTGGAGTGGACGGGCCCGTTCTTCGTTTCGGCCGGACTGCTTTCGCACTGGCAGGTCTGGATCGGTGCGGCGGTTCTCGCCCAGTACGGTTCGTTCCGGCTCGCACGCTATGCGCGCTCGCGGCACAGAGCGGGCGAAGAAACGGTGGAAACAGTTCAACCCGCCCAGAGCATGGCGGCGAACGTCTGACCGCGCTCTGATATCCTGAGCACAAACGGTTTTTCATGGCTTACGAGACCCGGTACCGGAGTCGTGGTTCCCTGGCGCTTCCCGGGTTCCCTCCCGGTGTGAAGTGGCTGATCTTCGCAAACATCGCCGTCTACCTGATCTATTTCTTCGGCTCGATGTTCAGCACCCCGCCGGCGCCGATCTTCCATAACCTCGAACTGGTGCCGCGCGCCGTCATCCACGGCGCCATCTGGCAGCTCGTCACCTACCTGTTCCTGCACAGCCTGAACAGCTTCTCGCACATCATCGTGAACATGCTGACGCTCTGGATGTTCGGAGCGGCCATTGAACAGACGTGGGGGACGCGGCGCTTCGTCGAGTATTACTTCATCTGCGGCGTGGGCGCGGGTATCTGCGTGGTGCTGGTGAACCTGCTGTTTGTCGATCCGATGCACCAGTATCCGGTGATCGGCGCCTCGGGCGCCATCTACGGGCTCCTGCTCGCCTACGGCATGCTTTTCCCCAACCAGACGGTGCTGCTGAGCTTCATCTTCCCCATCAAAGCCAAGTACATGGTGATGATCTTCGGCGCCATCGCATTTCTGAGTTCGTTCAACACGAACAGCCCGGTGAGCAATCTCGCCCATCTGGGCGGCATGCTCTTCGGCTTCATTTATATGAAGACGCAGTTTTCCACGCGCCGCGTGGCGAGCTACGGCGGAGTCTACACGCGCACCGCGCCAAAGAGCTCACAGCCGCGCTGGCGTTTCAGTTTCAGCCCGAGCCAGTGGTGGAAAGAGTGGAAGATGCGCCGCGCCCGCAAGAAGTTCACCGTCTACATGAAGGAACACGGGGGACGCGATCCCTGGACGCAGTAACGTCAGGCAGCCGAGGCAGAAACAACCGCTATCATCCTTCCGGCTTGACCTGGATCGTGAGACTTCGCGCTTGCAAACCGGATAGGATGCTGTCAGCGTTGGCCAGGACGGAATCCTTTGTGATCAGTGGACCCGGAAGCATCGCGCCTTCGTAGTAAACCCGGTGTCGCGTGCTCACGCGAATGACAACCAGATAAGCGCTCGGTGGGTCTTGATCCCCAAGAGGGCAAATAATTACGGGCCGGCCCGTACTGTCCGCAACCTCGCTTAGCTGGGGCAGAAAGCGCCAGAGCTCATCCGGATGGTGGCCGTCGATCATGACTCGAACGAACGCTGCAGCCTCGCTGAACACGTATCTGTAACCCAGCTGCATGAAGAGGGACAAATAAGCAATTCGAAGAACAGCTCGTTGTGCGTTGGAACCTATATAGTCGAGGCTGAATGTAAGGTCAACCTTGTCACCATCCGATAGAGATTTGGCTCGATCCCTAAAGCCCTCCAAAGCCGCCTCTGTCCCTCCGAGAACACGAATCGTATTCGGGCCGGATCCATCTCCCCAAGAAATCTTCATGGGCAGGGAGACATCTCCGACGCGAACGTGCCCTTTGAGCTCAGGGCCGAACCCGGCGACGGCGTCGCGGGAGCGTATCATTCGGACGAAGTGACCGTCCAGGTCGGAGCCCTGCCTGTTGTTGCACGTCCGGCACGTGAGGGTAATCAACGTCCCGCCAAGAGCCTTCGGAACAATGTGCTCCTCCGAGAGCGCGGGTGGATCACCCGCCAGGGCGGACTTGCTGAAGCGCTGCAAGCACAACGGGCACACCACGACGTCGAGCGAACCGTGCCTGCACTCGGCGAGGTTCGCAGCGAGTCGGTCGAACAATTCCTCTTGTCGGCGCCGCATCAAGTCGATGCCGGAATCGGCGAGGACCTACCCGCTCATCGAAGCCAGGAACTCGCTGTTGGTCCGCGTCTTCCCGAGCTTGTCGAGCAGCAGTTCCATCGTTTCCACCGGCGAAAGCGGGCTCAGCACGCGCCGCAGAATATACACGCGGTTCAGCTCGTCGCGCGGCATCAGCAGCTCTTCCTTGCGGGTGCCGCTCTTGTTGATATCGATGGCCGGGAAGACGCGCTTGTCGATGAGCTTCCGGTCGAGATGGATTTCCATGTTGCCGGTGCCCTTGAACTCTTCGAAAATCACGTCGTCCATGCGGCTGCCGGT
>Ga0187771_10000545_pt1 | contig 23488 bp, 22 predicted proteins | sample 0116_SJ02_MP15_1_FD_133139 | JGI IMG/M metagenome (GOLD analysis project Ga0187771, IMG submission 133139) | Tropical peat soil microbial communities from peatlands in Department of Meta, Colombia - 0116_SJ02_MP15_10_MG | ecosystem: Environmental > Terrestrial > Soil > Wetlands > Peat | place... | reverse complement strand
TTTTCTGAAATCATATGTGCGCGCTAAGAAACTATATGATAGATTCGTTCAGGAGTACGGGAGCACAATTTGCCGAGATATACACATGAAGCTGTTCGGACGCACTTTCAACCTATGGGATTCAAGAGAGTATAAGGAATTTGAAGCAGCCGGTGCTCACAGAGACAAGTGTCCGCCGGTCGCGGGAAACGTCGCTAAGTGGGTCGCCGAGATTCTGACCGAGACAAACCCTTAACGACACACAGCCGACAATGGAAGGCTGTCGTCTCACCACAGCTAAGGAATCGACCGACTTAGAGGACCATCGTTATTGAAAGGCTCGCGACTTTGAAGCTTGCACATTACTGTACGGACGGGCAACCGCGTGTGGGAATAGTTGAGGCCGGAAAGCTCTACGACCTGAAAGCTATCCCTTCGATCGGCTCGGGCGCTGCCGGAAATTGGACGATCGACACGATCCTGAGCAAAGGATTGTTGGCCTCAGTTCGGCGAGACGCCGAAGAAACCCTTAGAGGCGCCTCCGGAATCCCGGTCGAATCTGTGAAGCTTATGAGCCCTATCCTGAACCCTGAGAAGATCCTTCTGATGGCCGTGAACTATCATGCGCACAGTACCGAATCCAAAAGGGAAAGCGTCCCTGGTGAGCCGTACCTTTTCACAAAGTTTCGGAACGCCCTCATCGGCCCCGGCGACCCGGTCCTAATCCCGAAGATATCGCAAGACGTGGATTGGGAGGTGGAGCTTTCGGTGGTGATTGGGAGGGCTGGGAAGAATATTGCGAGGAATGATGCTATGGGCTACGTAGCCGGTTACGCCGTCTCGAACGATATCAGCTTCAGGGATTTACAGTACTCCACGCGGCTGCCGGACGGAAACACGAAGCTTGGGTTAAACTGGGTGAAGGGGAAGGGGCTGGACGCGTCATTTCCTCTCGGCCCGTGGCTGGTTACAAGCGATGAGATCCCCGACCCGCACAAGCTTCGAATCTCCCTAGCCGTCAACGGGAGGACGAGGCAGGAATCCACAACCGGCGACACGGTCTTCAAAATCGACCGGATTATCGAATACGTCTCGCAAGGCATGACCCTGAAACCGGGCGATATAATATCAACCGGCACACCGGCGGGCGTTGGGGCTTACAGCGGCGGACGGTACCTTAAGGACGGGGATGTGCTTGACGGGACGATAGAGAAGATCGGGACCCTACGCAACCCCGTACGCACGGAGCCACCCACCTCAGAGTTGGTATGAATACTTACCCAATACTTTCACCAGCCAAACGCACCGCCAGCCTACGGGATAGGCCCGCGCAAGCCACGGGCAACTCTTGACACGGACGAGTAGTTTAGCAAAATTCGGCACCTACGAATGCGCTAGCCCGCGCCCCAAACCGGCCCCTTGGCACGAGCCACTCGCTCCCCCGCGGCCGCTTCCCGGTCTGTTATCGAACACTTTCACGTACGTCTCCAGAATATCGTCCCGGAACACTATAGGTCTGATTCGGTGATCGATTTGAAAGAATTCGCTGTAGTTAAGATGTGCAAACACCCGAAGAAGGTCCGGTTCCTCTTCAGAAACGACCTGTACGAGTTTCTCAGGTGTGAGGGCTGCGGGCAGATCCTCCGCCTACCCCTCTAACCTGACCCGGCAAGGTTGCACACGAATCATTTGACCGAGGGACCTCCCCCATACATTCCCCTTTCTTGTCGGCAGTAACCCGTAAAAGTGGATGGGCCGTAATCATTCTCGGTGCAATGCTACTTGGTAGAGGTCGAGTTAGGCGACCTCAAGAAGGTCGGCAAAGACATCGCTGAAATCGTAAACAAGAAGCTGGGGGCGGAGGTTCAAGTCAAAGGGAAACTGCTCCTGATTCCGGATACGGTTAACGGAAAACATTACGGCGTGAAGGATGTGAAACTTATCATGAAACACGCACTGCACCAATTAGGCCTCGCCGCGGAGTACAGGGTTCTGGCCGAACATCATCAAGTGCGAATCGTTAAGGTGGAAGAGAAGGTGCGATACGCGGAGCGGGGAGGCACGGCACCGCCGCCCGCCCAAAGCCTTCCGTACTTCTTCCCGGGCTGAGGAATAAGACGAAACCCTCCGCTTCGCCAAGCGGGTAACGGCAAGTCTTCGTCTGCTGATTGACGGGCGAATTTCCTCTATTGAGACGTTGCGGAACGGCGCGGTGTTAAAGTAGATGCGCTTAAGTCGGAATCACGTCTAGCTGAAGCGGGTGCGGGCACTTGTCGAATGAGTCGAACTTGATTCGGATTAAGCCCAGCCTTGTTCCGTACGTATGGAGTGCGGTAGTGTTGATTGTTCTGGGGTTGGTGGTTTATTTGCTCGCGTCCATGATCTCCATGCCCATACCCTCTTCGCTTCCGGTTCCAAGTCAGGTTCCGGTTTCGGTTCCCACCGTGGCCACCTTGGTCGCTTATCTGGGCCTTTTGCTGATCGTTTTGGGTTTGTTGGGCGTTTTGGTAGGGGCCGTGCGCCGGAACATGTACACGTACCTGATCGGTGACCGGGATGTGGTGGTTCAGAAGCAGTTGTTGCGGCGCAGCGTCCGCCGAATCCCGTTCTCATCCATAAGCGACATACAGGTCTCGCAAACATTTGTAGGCCGCCTGGCGGGGTACGGGAACATTGCACCCGTAACGAAAAGCGGCTATGGCCTAGTGAAGGGCATGGAAAGGGGAGAGAACGTCGTCCAAGAAATGGTCAACGTCCCGAAGCCGGACAAGGTGGCCGACCTCATAATGTCAAAAACCTCTACGCCAACAGAACCGCGAAGCGGCGCCTAATGGACTTATTTGATGCCGTAATCCTCGCGGTCGTAGAGGGCCTCACCGAATTCCTCCCGGTGTCGTCGACGGGGCACACGATCCTCACGGCTGCCCTGTTGAACATAGCCCAGACGCCGTTCGTGAAGAGTTTCGAAATATCCCTGGAGTTCGGCTCTATACTGGCGGTGGTTGTGCTGTACTGGAGGTACTTTCTCCAAGTTCCTGTACTCAAACGGCTGATCGTCGGTTTCATCCCGACGGGCGTCGTGGGCGTGTTGATTTACCCGTTCTTCAAAAACGTGCTTTTCGGCAACGAGCAAGTCGTGCTCTGGGCGCTGCTGCTTGGCGGCGTTGCGATAATCCTCTTCGAGCTTGGTTACCGCGAACGGTACGAGATAGACGATATGGGCAAGATCCCGTACCGGTACTGCCTCCTCATCGGCGTCTTTCAATCATTCTCAGTCATACCCGGCCTCTCCAGGTCCGCGCCAACCATCATGGGAGGCCTATTTCTGGGAATGAAGAGGCAGACGATCGTACTCTACTCCTTCCTCCTGGCCGTGCCGACCATGATAGCCGCCTCCGGCTACGACCTACTCCTATCCTTCAACCAATTCTCCTCCGGCGACGTAAACCTCTTACTCGTCGGGTTCGTCACCTCCTTCCTCGTCGCGATGCCGGCAATCAAAATCTTCCTCGGCTACGTCAAGAAGCACAGCTTCATCCCGTTCGGCATCTACCGAATCGCACTCGTCGTGCTGTTCTACTTCTTCGTGATACTCTAACGCGATCGGGAATCATCACGCGAACGTATTGGCCAGGATGGTCAGGCGGGACTCTTTCGGCTGACGATGGCTTGGTTCGTAGGGAATGGTTAAGTAAGCAGTACACAGGGGTGTATACAGTGCTGTGTATGGCAACAAAGAACCTGGCCATAAGGGAGGCGGTATACAGGAAGCTGGTTGAAGAGAAACGGGAGAACGAGAGCTTCAGCGACGTCATAGAGCGAATACTCGAGAAACGCGGTAGTCTGCTCCCACTATGGGGCACACTGGCTGGTAGAAAGGGTATTACTCAGGTCGAGGCTGATATCGTCAAGATTAGAAGGAGCGCCAAGGTCCGCGCTTGATCGTCTTCGACACATCGGCCGTCGTGGACTTCCTACGCGGTGGCTCAGAAACTAAGTCTCTCGTTGAATCTCTCGAACGATCAGGCGATGCCGTGGCTGTAACAACGGTTTCGCTATTCGAACTTTTGACTCCCATTCAACACAGAAGGCTCTTGAAGGAAGAGAAAGCGGTAAGGACGTTTATTCGCAGAACAGTGCTTCTTGGGCTTGACTCAAACTCGGCAACAGAGGCATCAAAGATAATGGGGAACCTCTTGAGGTTAGGCATTCCAATCAACCCACTGGACACGCTCATCTCAGGAATAGCGGTTGCAAATGGAGCCGAAGAGATCGTGACGTCGGACCGTGACTTCGAACAAGTAGCGAAGATTGTAGATCTCAAGATCCAGATCATCTAAGAAAATTGTGTGAGTGTGACGAGTCAAGGTGCCGCTCGGCGCCTATCAGTCGCGCAAGAGAGCTGAGATTATGACGTTTGTATCGAGGACAACGGTCACCATCTCGGGCGCGCCTTAAGTTGCTCGCCTCTCCCGCCTGTACGCCTGAATCTCTCTTAGTACCTCTCTCTCCGTGGGTCCCTTCTTTCCTTCGTATTGCTCATCAATCTCTCTGAATAACGCTTTGAACTCCTCGCCGAGGAATCTTAAGTTTTGTCACGGCAAGCTTGTCCCCTTTGCGGTATACCGCCAGTTTGGCCTTCGGCTTGATATTCAACTCCGCTCTTAGCCGTTGAGGTATTACTATCTGCCCTTTCGTCCCAACCGTAGCAATTTCCGGTTTTTCCAAATGCAATCAAGTATAACTTTCATGCTACCTTCATGAATAGCTACCTTGGGGCAGCACCCACTCGTACCGTCGGGTTCCATACTCATCCTAATGGGATCCTTGCACTATACCTGTTGAATGGAATCGATCAGGTAGTAAGGGAGTCGCTCACCCCTATCTTCGAGAAAAGAATTCAAGCCGAATCATTAGTCGTTTGAAGGAATTACGGAAATTCCCGGTTCGGAGTTCGATTCGGAAAGGCTTGCGGTTGGTATGAACTCCGTCCTGTCACCCAAATTGCTAAGCTGGGGCTTTTTCCGCTAACTTTCCGATTAGTCGTTCGTGTTTCTCTTCGTCCATGTCTATGGACTCCAGGAGAAGTTTTGCCACTCTGTGATCGACCTTCACGGTTTTTCGTAGGGAGAATTCGTTGGCGTTGTCTTCCATGGCCAGTATCTCGGCGAGCAACGCGCGGTCGGGGGCGTCTTCCGCGGTTTCATGTCCAGTCTCCAGCCAAGAGACTATTTGGGAGACGATGTCCGCGTGTCTGATGCTGTCTGACGCGACCATGCGCAGCAGGAGTCGGGTATAGTCATCTTTTGCGCGGTTCGATAGATCGAGGCATTTTTGCGCGGCTTTCAATTCAAGCTGAAGTCTGGCTTTAAGGATGGGGACGGATTTGCTCTTTCTCCCGTTCGCCGGCTTCAGTGCGAGCATTCTCTCTCCGCTGGTGACCGCGAGAATTTGGTGGGCGACGTCTAGTAGTTCTACGGTGCTCATTGGTTCCGTGTTTCCGTTGATCCTCTGGGCTGCCTTCTCGGCGAGGGCGTCGATGATCTGTTTCTGCTGCTGAGTTTCGGTGGTTTTCTTTCCTCTTACTCCTTTCAGGTATTGTGTTACGGCTGGTGGGGTGACGTTGAGGACGCGTGATATTTGGGTCACTTTGAATCCCATGTGTAGGAGTCGGTTGGCGACGCTGGCGCGGACTAGGGGGAGCATTTTCTCGTCGCTGTTTGCTTTCATATTCTTCACCGGGCGTTAACTAACGGTGTTAATGCGGGTTGTTAACGTGGTTAATCATATAAGTATGCCGTACGTCATATTTTCTTTGGGGTAACTCACGCGCCTTGCTAAAGCCGGTATTCGAGCGTCGCATCGGATTATGGCAATCCTGCCGCACGGCGGTTATCCTACTCGCCGCGGTGGCAGTCGCAAGCGTGCTCATCTGGCAAGGCATCACATCGGGGGGCAACCCGGACCCGACGGCGGCTCACACGACTCTCCCCGCGGCCTCGCTCGACGTCGCGGTCCTCGTCTTCCGTGAGGGCCTCGAATCCATTCTCGTACTCGCGGCGATTGTCACCGGCCTCCGGGGGGAGAAGCCCGGGTACCAGCATCCCATCGAAGCCGGCTGCGGGGTGGGTTTCGGGGCGGGCATCGTGACTTGGTTCGTTGCGATCTCCATCGTGAGTGACCTGACGGTGAACTTCGGTGCACTCGCCGTGCAAGCGGCCACCGGCCTGTTTGCCGTCGTTGTCCTCCTCATCGTGATGAACTGGTACTTTCACGGCGTTTACTGGGGGGGCTGGATCAGCATGCATAATCGCAGGAAGCGCGACCTCATCTCACAGGCCGATGGGACGAGCGGGAATTCACGCCACGTGTTTCTGGGTCTCGGAGTGCTGGGCTTCGCTTCAGTATACCGAGAAGCGGTGGAGGTCGTTCTCTTCCTCCAGAGTTACCGCCTCCAGATGGGCGACCTCGTCGTCTACTATGGGGCGGCCGCCGGCCTAGTGCTCACCGCAGCCGCGGGCCTCCTCACGTTCGTCTGGCAGAGCCGCCTCCCCTACAAACGAATGCTCGTCGCTACGGGCATCCTCCTCACAGGCGTTCTATTCGTGATGGTCGGCGAAGAGATCAACGAGATGCAGCTCGCGGGCTGGATCGGGACCACGAACATCGCCTGGCTTCAAGCCGTCCCGGGTTGGGCGGGGCTCTGGTTCTCCATCTTCCCCAACGTCCAAACGATAGTAGCGCAAGCTTTGGCGGTCCTGCTCGTCGCGGGAAGCTGGTTCCTCCCCAGATTCCGGATGAAGAGAGCGCTGACAATGGCTGGTTCGCGGATGGTCGAGAGACCGGTTAAGGAAATTCGAAGGCAGAGTTCTCGGCGAATTCTTGAAACAGCCGAATGAATGGGCATTATGATTTCTCTCCTCTCTCCGTAAGGCATATTTCCCTACGTATTCTTAATGAGCGATAAGATAGGGTGGCTTCGCCGTGAAGCCGACGCACATCATCTCGCTTCTTCTCGTTGTGGTTGGCATCCTGGCGGTCGGGCTCGTGGGCATGATGGTTCGTGGACCGGCGGTTGTGACTCAGCAAGAGTATGTGACTGAATTTGAGTCCGTCACCGTTCCGATCACGGAGACGATTATGGTTACGACCACTGAAATCAGCTCTGCGGTAAGTTCATTCGCGGCGGTGCCTCAAACGAGTGGTGGGACCTATCTATGCTACGGTGGCATATGCAACTGGTACTACTGGATTAGTGGATACATAGGGCAATCTGGTCAGTGCGTTGGACAAGTTCCGCCGTGCATAAGTAAGTGTCTCATCTTCACGACGAGCAGCGGAATCTACTACCTCGACAACCTACCAAGCCGATACTCGTCCGGGTACGTAACAATCTACGGTTACGTTGAACCGGGGCCGTACCAAGGTTGCGCTGGCTGGTACCTCGTAATCTACGTACAGTCCATAAGCTGATGAGTGTGCCTAAGGGTAACCCATAATCAACGGAAGGCGCCAAAGTGAGCTGGGGCTTTTCCTCTCGAGGCCAATAGACGTGTGGAGGTCACGTTGAGCATCCCCGAGGAAGGTATGGTGGGTCGGGAACTTTTATGGTGGGTGGCAGCCCTTGTTGCGGGATCTTCATGAGCAAGGCTGCAGGGACACAAGGTGAGTCGTCACCAATCGGTCAAATGTGGAAGTTGATCTGGCCGGGAGCCTTGGCGGCCCAAGTCGTCTATGTGGCGGCAAGACTGGGTCTTATCGACCAGGTAGCAGATGAAGCTAAGACTGTTGAAGAGCTCGCATCGAGCTCAGGGACCGATGCGCAATCCCTTGGGCGCTTGCTCCGGGCTCTAGTAAGCCTTGGCATCCTGGTCCAAGATCAGTCAGGGAGATTCAGGGCGACCTCGGTTGGCGAGGTTCTTGGAAGTAGCCACCCAAGTTCTCTCCGGTCCTGGACCATCTTTCTGGGGTCACCGTTCATCTGGAACCCTTGGGGAAACCTCTTCGAGACCATCAGCACCGGGCAGACCGCGTTTTCTCAACTCTACGGGATGCCCTTTTTCAGCTACCTAGCAAACCATCCCGAGTACGCCAAAGTGTTCAACGATGCAATGAGCGCCGGTTCCTCAGATTACGTCAAGGACCTTTTGGCCGCATATGACTTTTCGAAGTTCGAGCGAATTGTCGACGTCGGCGGAGGCCAAGGTGAGCTCTTACGCGGGATTCTTAAGACGAATCCGACCACCCACGGCGTGCTGTTTGATCTGCCTGCGGTAGTGGCGGAAACCGGAATACTGAAAGCTGACACAATGGCCGGCCGATGTGAGGTTATCGCAGGGGACTTCTTTGAGGAGGTTCCTCAGGCCGGCGACGTGTACATTCTAAAGACAATTATTCACAGTTATGATGACGAGGACGCTCTAAGAATTCTGAAGGTGTGTCGACGCGCGATTAAGGAGAATGGTAGGCTCCTTCTCCTAGAGATTGTGCTTACCGCTGCTAGCAAACCCGGCAGCGCTCTAATGGATATGATGGATCTCGTACTGGGAGGAAGAGAGAGAACAGAAGAAGAGTTCGGGAAGCTCCTCAGCCGAGCAGGTTTTTCTCTCCTACGCGTCATTCCCGCTCGCAACTTTTCGATACTAGAAAGCCGACCCGTTTAGTTAAGGCGTCACGGGGGCTGAAGGGTGGTAGGCGAGCGAAGAGCAATTCATCCTTGAGAACCCATTTGGGTCTAGGTCCGATCGGCCCCAGCCTTCGTTTATGTCTTAACGCCTCTTAGAAAACATGGGTAATCATAGCTCCTCTCATGCTGTTTTCGTCTGATTTTCCACAAACCAATCGATCAGCCGGCGTGCGATACTTAGTTTGTCGGGTAGTAGTGGGAGGCTGTCTGCGGTGAACCAGCGCACGTCAACGATCTCTTCGCTGCTGGGCGTGATCTCGCCGCTAGCATAATTTGCGGTGAAGCCGATCATGAGCGAGTGTGGGAACGGCCAGGGCTGGCTGCCGAAGTACCGAACGTCCTTAACGGTGATCCCACTCTCCTCCTTCACTTCGCGTACAACAGCCTCCTCCAACGTCTCGCCCGGTTCCACGAAACCCGCCAGGGTACTGTACGTGGGTCTTTCAAACCGGCGTCCCCTAGCCAGCAGCACCTTCCCGTCGCGTTCGATGAGAACAATGATAGCGGGTGAAAGGCGGGGAAAATGGAGAAGGCCACATTGCAGGCATTCCTTAGCTCTTTCAATCGGGTGCGTTCTAGTCTTGGATCCGCAGCGGCCGCAAAACTGGTTTGTCCTATCCCAATCAACAATCTGCAGGGCTCGCCCTGCCAGCGCGAAGAACATGTCATTCGTTAGGCCGTAAATCTGTCGCAGGCCTTCGAATCTCATTCCGGTTGGTGGGCTGACTGCTTCAGGCACTTCAACAGTAAAGCAGTCACGCCCATCTAGCCGGCCAAGGTAATGCTTCCGCGAGATGGGTAATCCTAGCTCGCCGAAATCGTCAAGCATCGGGATTGGTGTCGAAGCCGGTTCTTGCTTAATGAGAACCTTGTCCTCTTGAATTGCGAACCACCACGAAGGCTTGGTCGATTTGCCTTTTGGTGGTACTAAGAGGGAGATGAACTCCAAGCTCTCTGTCATATGAGCACCCTAACCGACGATTTGAGCTCGACATAGGATAGTGGCATAAGTTAGTTAGTCTGCCTTGGCTTTTTCAGTAGAATCTCCCAATGCTCAATACTGGTGATTTGCAACATTCTCATGCTCGTCCACGGATCGGCATCCAGTCGAGTCTCGATAGTTTTTTTGCTGTTTGCGTTGAAGATGAGCAGAAAACGCCTTTCGCCTTCGCCTAACGGGCCGCCTAGAACCACAAAGCCTTCCCTCGCAAGGGCGTTCATGAAGGCGGCGTGATCTTTCCAGCGCTTCTGTTCCCTCATCGGTACCGATGAATTCCAAGCTGGGCCCCGTTCTCTTATGACTGCAAAGTACTTCACGTCAGAACCGGTCCCAGTCTTCGTTTATGTTTTAAGCCTGTCAGGGTGGGTTCCATCGGCTGATGATAACTTTCCTATCCGTGAAGAAGTCGATGGATTCCATTTGGCCGTGGAGGACGCCGAAGAAGGATTGTCTCATGCCGGCGAATGGGAAGTATCCGACCGGTGCGGCCACTCCCACGTTTATGCCGATGTTCCCGGCTTGAACTCTTCGTCTGAACTCCCTCGCATTGTGTCCGCTTCCTGTGAAGATGCTTGCCGCGTTGCCGAATTCCGTGTTCTTATTGATCAGCTCGATAGCCTCGTCTAGGTTCGCCACTTTCATGACGCTTGCTACGGGCCCGAAGATCTCCTCCCTCGCTATTGTCATATCCACGCTGATATCATCGAAGACGGTTGCGCCGACGAAGAAGCCTTTCTCGTAGTTCGGCACGCGCGCTCCCCTCCCGTCCAGAACCATCTTTCCCCCTTCCGAGACGCCGGTGTCAACATACTTCAGCACTCGTTGCTTCGCTTTCTCCGAGACCAGCGGCCCCATCTCCGTGGCCTCATCCAACCCGTACCCTAACCGCATTCGTCCGGCGGCGTTCGCGAACTTCTCAACCAGCGTATCGTGAATCTCTTCGGTCACTAGTAGGTTAGCGCCGGCAAGGCATCGTTGGCCGGTGTTTCCGAAGAAGGAGGATATGCAAGCTTCAATCGTGTGCGGTAGGTTGGCGTCCGGCATGACGATGATAGCGTTCTTCGCTCCAGCCTGAACGATGGCCCTCTTCCCGTATTCGCCCGCGAGCTTGTAGACGGCGCGTCCAACCGGGGTTGAGCCGACGAAGGTTACCCCTTCACCGAGGAGTGGCGGATGAGGGCCTCGGACGTTGCCCTGCTCCCGTGTACGAGGTTGAGGACGCCGGCGGGTAGCTGGGTTTCTCGTTGGAGGAACTCCGCCACGTAAGTCATGGGGAGGGGTGTGACTTCGCTTGGCTTCACGACGACCGTGCAACCCAGCACGATGGCGTAGGGCATGTACCAGAATGGGACCATGGTGGGGAAGTTGAACGGGCAGATTACGGCGAAGACTCCCAGCGGTTCCTTCACCGTCTCCTCATCAACCCCCGGCGCTATCTGGTCCAGCTTCTCTCCCTTCATCAACGTATACGCTGCGCCGATTGCGGCTTCGACGTTCTCGACGGCCCGCCTAACGTCGCCCCGACTCTCAACCACCGTCTTCCCATGATTCTGCGTATTGATTCTCGCGAAATCCTCCAGGTGCGCTTCCAGCACATGTTTCATTTTGAATAGGTATTGTACTCTCTCCGAGATCGGAACGTTCCGCCACTTCTCGAAAGCGAGTTCGGCTGAAGCAACGGCCCTGTCAACTTCCGCTTCCGTGGCGAAGGGTACTTTCGAGGTTACTTCTCCCGTTGCCGGGTTCATTACGGGTAAGTGTTCGCTGGCACTGGACTCGACCCACTCTCCGTCTATGAGTAGCCGGAGGGTTTGGGGTTTGTACGGTACTTCCTGGAGAACCTGCATCCTGAGCCGCCCTCACCTTACGGCTTCGCCCAGCGCTTTGTCGATGGTATCAATCGCCAGGTCAAGTTCCTCTACGCTAATGACGAGTGGGGGTTGAATTCTGAGCACGTTACCGAGCGTGCCCCCGCTTCCGACTAGAACGCCTTTCTCGCGGCACAGGTCTCTGATGCGTCCGGTCTCTTCTGTGGCCGGGGTTTTGTTTTCTCTGTCTTTCACGAGTTCGATTCCGACCATCAGCCCTTTCCCGCGAACGTCGCCTATGATCTCATGCTTCTCCTTCAGCTCCTCGAGGCGGTGCATTACGTGTTCGCCGGTCTTGGATGCGCGTGCTGGCAGGTCGTTTTCTAGGATGAAGTTGATGTTTGCTAGGGCTGCGGCGCAGCAGACTGGGTTTCCGCCGAACGTTGAGAGGTGGTCGCCTGGTTCGAACGAGTCGGCTATGTTCGCCCGGGCGATGGTTCCTCCGAGCGGCAGGCCGTTAGCGATGGCCTTTGCGAGGCACATGATGTCGGGTACTTCGCCGTAGTGGTTTATGCCGAAAAGTTGGCCGGTCCTCGCAAACCCGGTCTGCACCTCGTCGTCGATGAAGAGTATGCCGTAGGCGTCCAGGATTTTCTTTGCCTCTTTGAAATATTCCTTGGGCGGCACAATTATCCCTCCCTCCCCGAGCAGCGGCTCCGCGATGAACGCGGCCACGTCGTTGGAAGTTGAGTAGCGTACTACTTCGTCTATCATCTTGGCGCACTGTATGCCGCAACTGGGGTACTCGAGGCCTAGGGGGCAGCGGTAACAGTACGGTGTTGGGGCGAATGCTATCGACCCCAAGTACGGCCCCATCGCCGCATGGCGGCGGCCGGCCTGCCCGGTCACGCTCAGCGTCCCGATAGTTCGGCCGTGGAAGGAGCGCATCAACGCGATAATCTCATGTTTCTTCGTGAATTTTCGGGATAGTTTGAGCGCCGTCTCAATCGCTTCTGCTCCGCTGTTAGAGAAGAAAGTCTTCTGCAGCCCGGCGGGGCTTATCTCCGCAAGCTTCTTGGCCAGCTCCGCTACGGGCTGGATGTAGTAGACATAAGTGCAGCCGTGAACAAGGAGATCGAGCTGTTTCTTGGCCGCTTCAACTACGCTTGCGTTGCAGTGCCCCGAGTTCACAACGGAAATTCCGGCGAAACAATCCACATATCGCTTCCCATCCGCGTCGGTGATCGTCGCCCCATTAGCCGACCTGATGACTACCGGCTCCACTTTCTTTACCGAACTCGTCATCACATATTTCTTGTAAGCCTCAATTGTGTCTGAACTGCTCAAAGGAATTCGCTGGTTGTACGGCGTCTGAAAATATAGGAGTTTTCTTGGAGTTTATCCATTGGGTTCGAGAGGATCCTCGCGATTCCGGTAAGGCTCGGGAGTCGTGAGAGCTACGTGTAATTTTCATTGCGGGGTCGAGAACTCGGATGCCTGCGTAATAGAAAATCCACGGCGGGTTTTGGAGAAACGCCTTAAGAAGCCAAAGGCCGAGGAACCATGATATGGCTTTTACGCGGATATTCTTCACTTCGGATGTTCACGGTTCGGAAGTCTGCTTCATGAAGTTCGTGAACGCTGCGAAGGTCTACAAGGCGAACGCGATCATCTTGGGCGGCGACATTACGGGGAAGATGATCGTTCCTATCGTTGAGCGGCCTGATGGGACTTTTGCGGCCACCTTCCTGGGCACAACGCAAATCATGAAGACGCCTGCGGAGCGTGATGCGCTTGAGAAGAACATACGCTACTCGGGTTACTATCCGTACAGAACGGTGCCGGCGGAGGTGGAGAAACTTCAGGCGGACGAAAAAACCGTGCACGACCTCTTCTCTAGGATAATGGTGGAGGGGGTCAAGCGGTGGGTTTCCATGGCGGAAGAACGGCTCAAAGGGTCAAACACGAAGTGTTACATCAGCCCTGGAAATGATGACCGGTTCGATATCGACGACGTACTGAAGTCTTCATCCCTAGTTCAGTGTCCGGAGGACGAGGTAGTTTGGCTTGACGAGGCCCATGAGATGATCACAAGCGGCTGGACTAACGTTACCCCCTGGAATAGTCCACGCGAAACGTCGGAGGAGAAATTGACCGAGATTTTCGACCGAATGATTTCGAAGGTGGAACGAATGGAGAATTGCATCTTCAACCTACATTGCCCCCCGTATGATACCCCTCTAGATTTGGCGCCGGAACTGGACAAGACGCTGAAACCCGTGGTTGGAACCGGCGGGGATGTAAGCATGATTCATGTTGGCAGTAAGGCGGTTAGGCAGTCGATTGAAAAGCACAAGCCCTTTTTGGGGTTGCACGGGCATATTCACGAGGCGCGTGGCTTCGCCAAGATTGGCCGAACTCTCTGCATAAACCCGGGAAGCGAATACGGCGAAGGGATACTGCGCGGGTCGCTACTGAACATCGACGAAAAGGGGCTAAAGAGCCACCTGCTTACCCAGGGATAGACAGAGCCATTCAGCGTCGTGGTGCTAGTCCGTGCCAGGGTAAGTTCTAAAGGTTTCATGGCGGAGTATAGTGGAAGGCTCTTTTCGTCAAGCTTGTCGCGTTTCTACTTACCGCGCAGGTGCCTCTACTTAGGGTAACTTCCATAGTGCTAAATACCCGAAAAAGGCGCGCGTCGTTGGGGATGTTTTCCTAGGAGACGTTTGGTTTGTCTGAGAAACCGCCGGTTTTTGTTCGGGAGGCCACGGGCCTCATTCGGGAAGTGGGTGCTTGGTCTTCCTTCATGGCCGTGCTTGCGCTTGTCACCGGGGGCGTTCCCGTTCTCTGGGTTGCGTTAATGTATGAAGCGCCCGGCGCTAATTGGCCGTTAGCTTTCCTCATCGCCTATTTTCCAAGCCTCTTGATGGCTGGTCTGTTCACCATAGTAGGCATCTCAATGCCAAGGTCCGGCGGAGATTACGTCTTCACGACTCGAGGAGTCAACCCGTACATTGGGTTTGTGAACTACTGGGGAGTCGCGGTCGCTTTCATCATTAATGCGGGCATTTTCTCATTCTACACGGGCAGCTACTTCGGATACCTTCTTGCGAGCCTGGGGGCATTCTATAATAATTCAAGCGTAGCGAACCTCGGGACCGCCCTTAGCGGGCCGGCTCTGTCCTTCACCCTAGCCGTAATCGTGCTAATAGTCTCCTGCTTGCTCTCTATAATACGGCCACGAATCACGTGGGCGCTCGTCTTCTGGTCGGGGGTAATCTCCCTGGCCGCTACCGCTATAATGTTCATCGCGTTGGCGGGCATCAACGTCTCCAGTTTTTCGACAAGCTACAATTCATTCATGGGAAATGCAACCGCCTACAATGCCGTCATACAGAGCGGGGCTATCACGGCGCCTAGTAACGGTTTGATGGCTACCGCGGCCGCGCTTCCAATCGTCTGGTTCTACTACACCTGGTACAACCTTCCAACTACATGGAGCGGGGAGATGAAGAATGTTAAACGGTCTATGCCCATCGCAATCTTGGTTTCACTGACCGCAATAGCAATCTTCTACATACTCCTCGTCATACTCGTAACCCACGCCTTTGGACAATCATTCCTCGAAAACTGGGGAAGCCTCGCGGCAAGTGGCAACGCGCCCGTTTCTGGCGTGGGAGGGTTCATTCCGTTCTTCGCGCTCTTGGTTTACAAGAGCCCGGAACTTTTCATAGTAATGTTCCTAGCTCTCTTCCTGCCAATCTTCTTTGAGTTCCCGCCGTTGCTAATCTCGCAGACCAGGTACATGTTCGCATGGGCCTTCGACAGGATCCTGCCGGACAGCGTGGCGTCGGTTAGCGAGAGGTTCCACACCCCCATCGTAGCCACGGTAATTGTAACTATCGGAGCCATAATCTCCGCCGGAATAATGGCCTTCGCACCCGGCACAGCGTCGGGAGAGTTTGCTACGCTAAGCTTCACGATGTTCTCGTTTGGCTTCATAATCCCCGCTATCGCCGCGATCCTCTTCCCCTTCAGAAAGAAGCAACTCTATGAAACCGCTTTTGCGGTGAAGAAGAAATTCATACTTCCACTCCTCACTTGGCTGGGGATAGGGTCGGCACTCTACCTAGCCTACTCAACCTACCTAGCACAACAATCGGGCAGCCTCCCAATAGACTCCTTCTCCATAACCATGTACGTGACAATCTACGCCCTCGGAATAGTTGTCCTAGTTGTAGGTTATCTGAGAAACAGGAGCAGAGGCCTCCCACTAAGCCTAGTCTTCGCTGAAATTCCGCCCGAATAAAGACGCACAAAGGAGGCGGTCCTGAACAGTCCGGACTCGCTCTAACGGTGAGCTACGTCAAACTCAGGTTCCGACTTTCACGGCATCTCTTTTCTAGAGGGTCTTTCATGCGTGAGTCAGAATCCAGCTCCGGTTCCTGAATACGATGTCAAGAAACTGGCGGGGATGCATGATACCTACAGAATACGAAGAGGCAATGTCCGCGTCGAGTATGAGGTAGACTGGGAATCAAAGTGGATTGCTGTCCTCACGGTGGAGTTCAGAGCAAGGGCCTACCGGTGAGGGACTCACTCATCCGCGCGTGAAAAAACATTTTTGTACAAACGAGATGGTGGAGCCGGTTGGGTTTGTGATTCACTCATTACGAACGAATGTAATGGGGCGGATGTCTTATAGGCGCGGGAACGAAAGCCTGCTTCGGAGTTATGTTTGAGCGCTTCACAAGATGAGGAAATGCGGAAGCTCGAAAGGGCGACGCCAAAATCTAAGGCGATTTACGAGAAAGCAAAGGTTGACGTTCCGTTTGGTGTGCATAGCACCTACCGGTACTCTGACCCGTACCCGGTCTACTTCACCCGATCGAAAGGGACGAGGTTGTGGGATGTGGATGGGAACGAGTATACGGATTATAACATGGGGTTCGGTGTCTTAGCCGCCGGCCACTCGCACCCCCTTGTCGTTCGGGCGATCAGGGAGCAAGCTGCGAGGGGCACGGATTTCGGTTTTGAATGGGAGCAAACCCCGAAGTACGCTCGGATGATCTGCGATAGGTTTGGGGTTGATCAGGTTAGGTTGTCTAACACGGGCGGGGAGGCGACCATGTACGCGACAAGGTTCGCTAGGAGTTTCACGGGGAGAAGTAAGATCGTCAAGTTCGAGGGCTGTTACCACGGAGGAAACGAAACGCTACTGGTCAGCGTGAAGCCGTCGAAAGCCAAAGAGGGTGACCCTCGATTCCCTAACGCCGTCCCCTCCACGCTTGGAATTCCGGAAAGCTCCTACAGGAATACTCTGGTGGCGCCTTTCAACGATCTGGAGGCTGTTGAAGAGATAGTGCGAAAGAACGCGGACGACGTTGCGGGCATGATCCTCGAACCCATACCCATGAACATGGGTTTCGTCCTTCCGAAACCGGGGTTCCTGGAGGGATTGCGTAGCCTCGCCGACCAGTACGGTTTCGTCCTGATCTTTGATGAGATCAAAACCTGCGGGAAATTCTATGGCGGCATCAGAGACTATGTGAACGTGCAGCCCGACCTCATCACTCTGGGCAAGGCGATTGGGGGCGGTGTGCCTATCTCGGCGGTGGCGGGGAAGCGAAAGATCATGGAAACCATAGTCCCCGGCGTCGTCAGCCACGCGGGCACTTTCAACTCGAACCCGCTATGCGTCGCGGCCGGCATAGCCACATTATCGAAGGTTCTTACGAAACCCGCGATGAACCGGGCGGCGAGGTTTAGCCGGACCTTAGCAAAAGGGTACCAGGACGTCATCGACGACGAGGGCCTCAGGGCCCACATGTCACAAGCCGGCTTGAGCGGTGCCATCGCGTTCTCCTCGAAGCCCGTCACGGATTGGAGGAGCTTCCAAGCCTGCGACACCGGAAAATGGTTTGCCTACTGCTTCGCCATGATGAACCGCGGAATAATCCCGGCCGGCCCATCCCCGGACGAGCAATGGACGGTTTCGGTTGTTCACACGAAAGATGACATCGAAGAGCATCTTGAGGCTTTCAAAGAAGTAGTGGGCTACGTCAAGAAATACGATAAAACAGCCGAAATCGTGGAAGCCATCTGAAACCCGCTCCCGGAGTCAGCAACATAGGGTTCCCAAGCGAATCGGCTATCTGGACGTCGGGTGCGGATCGGAAGCACGATCTATGCGAAGTCCAAGGGAGTGTGTGTGAGCTAGATGGCGGGACCGCTGGATGGCGTACGCGTACTAGACCTTTCCCGGGTCCTTACCGGCCCCTTCTGCTCCATGCTGCTCGGAGACCTGGGTGCGGAAGTTATCAAGGTCGAGATTCCGCGGACGGGAGACGACACCCGCCAATGGGGCCCGCCCTTCATCCACGGAGAAAGCGCGTATTTCCTTAGCATCAACCGAAACAAAAAGAGCCTCACATTAGATCTCAGCTCAGAGAAGGGCAGAGAGATCCTCTATGCCTTAGCGGAAAAGTCCGATATTCTGCTTGAGAACTTCAGGCCGGGGGTAACTGAAAGGCTACGAGTTGGTTACCCGACGTTAGCCGAGAAGAACCCTCGCCTAATCTACTGTTCAATCTCAAGCTACGGATACTCCGGGCCGTATCGAGATAGATTGGCCTACGACCTCGTGCTCCAAGCGATGGGCGGGTTGATGGGAATTACGGGAGAACCCGGCAGGCCGCCCGTTCGGATTGGCGTCGCGTTATCCGACATCGGTGCCGGCATGTACGCTGCACTCGCTATCTTAGCCGCACTCGCCGCTCGCGCTCGTACGGAGAAAGGGCAGTGGGTTGACGTCTCGCTACTGGACACCACAGTCTCCTGGCTGACCTATATGGCGGCGTACTACTTCGCCACCGGGAAGAACCCTGAAAAAGCGGGTTCAGCCCATCCCACAATAGTCCCGTACCAATGCCTCAAAACTAAGGACAACGAGTACGTTGCGTTGGCCGTTGGAAACGACAAACTCTTCCAAAATCTCTGCCGGGCAATTTCAAACGAAAAACTGGCGCAGGACCCTCGCTTCTCCACAAACCCAGGCCGAGTCACTAACAGAAAACAACTGATCCCAATCCTAGAGGAAGTTTTCGCACAGAAACCGAGGGATGAATGGCTGCAAATCTTCGCCGAAGAAGAGGTGCCCGCTGGCCCGGTCTACTCCATGCAAGAGGTCTTCTCGGACCCGCAAGTCCTGCAGAGAAAAATGCTCGCTCGGATTCAGCATCCCACGGCCGGCGAGATAAGCCAGATTGGAATTCCGATGGTATTCTCCGATACAAATCCCGAGATCAGATCTCCCCCGCCGGTCTTAGGCGAACATGCGGAGGAAATCCTGGGCAAGTTGCTCGGCTATGAGGGGAAGCGCATTGCGGAACTGAGAAATGAAGGCGTAATCTAGAATACTAGATTACGATAGGGCCTCAGGCTCCGGGCTCATTTGCATTTTCAAGTTTGCTGCCACGTTTAGGTGCCTCATTCAGTTCCTTGAGGGACTGAATCGGTTCGCGTCTAGGAATACCACATCTGTCCCATTCGAGGATAACGAGAAAACTCCTATATCATTCCTGTGGGAAATCATTTACGTGTTAATGGCCTTTGAGTAGACCTGATGCTATGCGACCGGGCCGCTCTTACTGCGGTCAGATTCTCAAAGTTGACCTTTCGAACGGAAAGATCGTGAAAGAGGAAATCCGCTGGGACTGGGTGGACAAGTACATCGGAGGAAAAGGCCTCGGCATACGGTACCTGTTCGAGCTTCTGGAACCCGGCACGGATCCTTACTCGCCCAGCAATCCCATCATACTGATGACGGGCCCGTTAACTGGAACCGTCGCATCAACCATGTCACGCATGGCTAATGTGACGAAGTCGCCCGCGACCGGAACCATGAGCGACAGTTACTCCGGAGGATACTTCCCCGCCGAACTGAAGTTTGCCGGGTTTGATGGAGTGATCATTACCGGCTGCTCGCCGAAACCGGTTTACCTCACAATCAAGGACGGACACGCTGAATTGAAGGATGCCGGACACTTGTGGGGCAAGAACGTTTTCGAAACCACAGACCTAGTGGTCCAAGAATCCGGGGAGAGGCCCCGCCACTATGAGGACGGCCCCAAGGTTGGCTGTATAGGCCCGGCTGGCGAAAACAAAGTCCGGATCGCTGTCGTTGCGTACGACAAACGTCACTTCGCCGGCAGAGGGGGAACGGGCGCGGTGATGGGTTCGAAGAACCTCAAGGCCATCTCTGCTCGGGGAACGAAGCAACTTAGGGCGCTCAGCATCAACTCGGAGCCCGCCTTCCTCGGCATGGTTAGGGAGATTATCAAGAAAGAGATTCAGGAGAACCCCGACGAAGAAATGCTCAGAAAAGTGGGCACACCGGGCATAGTGACCCTTAGCAACGCGGGAGGGCTGCTTCCAACCCGAAACTTCCAAACCGGCATGTTCGAGAAGATGGAGCAGATCAATTCGGACGCGCTCGCGGATACGATTCTAGTCAGGCACCAGTCAACATGTTACAGTTGCTCCATAGGCTGCAGAAACGTTACGAAGGTCAAGGATGGAGAGTATGCGGGCCTGAAGGGGGAAGGGCCGGAATACGAGACCTTAGCCCTATGCGGGGCGGGCATGGGCATCGGGGACATTAGGGTCATAATGAAATTCAACGAAGAATGCTCGGAAGTGGGCATCGACACAATCTCGGCGGGGAACGTTTGCGGCTGGGCTATGGAGCTGTTCGAACGGGGGATCCTCACCACAAAAGATACCGACGGGCTAGAACTCAGATTCGGAAACACTAGCGCCGCGGTAGTCCTGCCAAGCCTGATTGCGCACAGAAAGGGCGTCGGTAACGTGTTGGCGGAGGGGGTGGCGATGGCGTCAAAGATCGTGGGGAAGGGTTCCGAGAGGTATGCGTTGCATTGCAAAGGATTAGAATATCCGGGCTACGACCCACGCGGAACCTTCGGCATGGCCCTAGCCTACGCAACAGCCGACCGGGGCGCGGACCACAACCGCGCGTGGCCGGTGGGTTACGACGCATTCGGCAAACTTGACCCGTTGACTCCGGAAGGAAAAGCGAAGCTATGCCGCAACGACCAGGTCAGAACGAGCGTGAAATGGAGTACGACGATGTGCGACTTCCTAGCCGCCAACCTCGAGTTATGTGCTAGGCTTCTGAACACTGCGTGCGGAACCAGCTACACCGAAGAGAGCCTGAGGGTGGTTGGCCGACGCATCTGGACGATGGCCAGACTTTTCAGCCAAAGGGAAGGGTTCTCGCGAAAGGACGATTCAATGCCCCCGCGAATCTACCTAGACCCTCTACCTGAAGGAAACGCGAAAGGCAAGGTTGTGTCGAAAGAAGACTTCGATAGGATGCTTACTGAATACTACGGCCTCTGGGGTTGGGACGAACAAGGTCGGCCTACGCAGACAACGATTGAGGAACTCGCCCTCACAGACCTACCAACGTAACAACACGTTGCAGCACTCTCCGCTAGGACGTTTCGCATTTGCGGGTTAAAGTGAAATACCTTGCCGCCGCCCGCGAAATAACGGGCACTAGGGAAGAGACCGTTGAGACCGACAAACCCTCAACGATTATGGACTTGCTTAGGCTGCTCGCGGAAAAACACGGCCAGAAGATGCGCGACTACCTCTTTGACTCAACCACGGGCAAACCAAAACCGCACCTTCGATTCCTACTGGACGGAAGGTCAGTTCACATGATCAATGAGTTCGACACGATGCTGAGTGACGAGGCCACACTTCTAATCGTCCCGCCTGTCGCAGGGGGCTAATTTGATGCATGTTCTCCTAGTAATGATATGGAGAAAATGCGTTACGATTTAAGCGGGCTTTAATGGCATAGGTGAGGCCCTCCAGAAGACTTTTCCTGCTGCATCGATAACACCATACCTTACGGTACTTTTTCTGGTTACCCGAGAGCGGGGTCTACATACTGATTCTTACGGCCCTTTGCTAAGTCTAATATACCGTCTCCACACAATATTTTGGTCTATGAAGAAGAGCACAGAGGTCTTCGCAAGAAAATCTTCTGGCTTAGTCAGAGTGATGTCACCGTACTCCGCTTTCGCGTATAACGTCCTAAACATAGGCGTCATCTTTCCCTGGGTATACCTGCTCACGTTAGCCTTCTGGCCTGACGCAAACGTCCCACTTGGAATCTTAATCACCGGAATCTTCACGGCTTTCCTCGCCGTAGCCTATTCCGTACTCGCTTCGGCAATGCCGCGCACCGGAGGCGATTACGTGTTCCAGAGCCGTACACTGAAACCATTCATCGGCTTCGCGATCGTTGCCACCGTAATCCCCGTCTTCTTCTGTCAATGGGAAGCGTTGGGCGGGTGGCTGACGTCAATACTCGGCTTCGCCCCAATGTTCACGGGCATCGGATTGGCAACTAACAGCACACCGCTCCTGAACCTAGGGTTGTGGTTCACAACCCCGATGGGCATTTGGATCACGACAGTGGTATGTGGGGCGTTGGGCGCTGCCATCCTCATCAGGGGCTTCAAACTCTTCGTACTCGCCCAGTGGGTCATGTGGTACGGCTTCCTTCTCAGCTACGTCGTCATGATCGCGTTCTTCCTCATGACCCCAACATCCGCGTTCATCGTCCGGTTCAACTCGGTAATGTCAGTGCTGGCACCTAGCACTCCGGACTACTACCATTACGTTCTCACTCAAGCCGCCCAGAATGGATTCACACCGGTCTCGGGGTGGTCATGGGGATCAACACTCTTCGTCATCCCCATAGCGTTAACCAGCCTGGGTTGGGTTGGTTATACGCAGGAACAGGCGGGAGAGATTCAGGGCGCCAACAGTTTCAAGAACCAACTTCTCATAAACCTCGGCGGCGGCCTTTTCAGCACGTTGCTCATGATGGTTCTGGCTTACACTTTCATCAATACTGTCGGGCAAGGTTGGTTAGCGGCCGCGGCTTACGGCAGCACCACGGGAACCGTGAGCATGCCCATCCCGCCATGGTTCAGCAACCTAGCAGCCGTCCTTACAACCAACCCTCTCCTAATCTTCCTGATGACCGTGGGAATTCTCCTAAACGCATTCCAAGTTGAAACGAACGTAATCGTCGGCTGGACTAGGGTTACGGTTGCAATGTCCATCGACGGCGTCTTCCCGAAAGTACTCAGCAACGTCAGCAGCCGATTTCACACCCCCGTCATCGCACACGTACTATTCTTCATCCTCGGCGCCGTCATCTATTCGGCAGTTTACAACTTCGTTCCCGGATACCTAACCCTAACGCTCGCAGTGACGGCCGTCGCGACGATAATGTACATTGGAACCGCGTTTGGCGGCGCGATCTTTCCGTGGACGAGAAAGTCCGTGTACGACAGCTCACCAGCCGCTAAATACAAGCTGGGCCGAATTCCACTAGTCACTATCTGCGGAATAATTGCAACACTATTCAGCGCCTGGATGCTCTACTACTACCTCACCGTGCCCGGATTAGGGGTAATGACGCCAAACCGAATCTCAGAATCCATAATGCTCGGCATCTTCGTAATTTGGCTGGCCTATTTCTTCATCAGACGCGCGTACCTGAAACGAAGAGGCATCGACTTGGACTTGGCCTTCAAAGAAGTACCCCCAGTCTAGGGGCCCCCTTCTTTTTCCCCTCTTTCTTCTCAGCCGGACGTGAACTGGTAACTCAGAACCTTATCCTTGACGAGATTGACGATTACTCCTCGGAGGATACCGGCCGTATACTCTGAGCTGGGGTTGATGCACATAGTCCGGTTTATCTTAACCTCCGCCTTTACTTCATGGATATGGCCGCAGAGCATTAGCAACGGCTGAGTCTTCTCTATGATGCTGCGGACGGCGGCGCTGCCGACTGGAATAAGCACTTGCTGCCCGCCCTCAACCACCGGCTTCGGGGGATCGAAGGAGGCATCAAGCTTCGGCGCAACATCTAACCCTGAATCGTAGGGGGGCACGTGAACGTTGAAT
>Ga0187771_10000544_pt1 | contig 23495 bp, 19 predicted proteins | sample 0116_SJ02_MP15_1_FD_133139 | JGI IMG/M metagenome (GOLD analysis project Ga0187771, IMG submission 133139) | Tropical peat soil microbial communities from peatlands in Department of Meta, Colombia - 0116_SJ02_MP15_10_MG | ecosystem: Environmental > Terrestrial > Soil > Wetlands > Peat | place... | reverse complement strand
TGCAGCGGTTTAACGTGCCGCTGCCGTTTATCGGATCGGGTCCGAGCCTGGTCGGCCCCACCCTGATGCATTGGGGGACGCCCGAGCAGAAGGAGCGCTTTATCCGGAAGATCGTGACGGGCGAGGAGATCTGGTGCCAGGGGTATTCGGAGCCCAACTCGGGATCCGACCTGGCGTCGCTGCAGACGCGGGCGGTCGAGGACGGCGACTACTTCCGGATCAACGGCCAGAAAATCTGGACTTCGCAGGCGCAATACGCGGACTGGGCGTTCGTGTTGTGCCGCACCGACCCCGAAGCCCCGAAGCATCGGGGGATCAGCTATATCCTGGTTGATATGAAGACGCCCGGAATTACTGTGCGTCCGCTGGTGCAGATGACGGGAGCGAGGGGCTTCAACGAGGTCTTTTTCGACGATGTGCGCGTGCCCAAGAAGAATCTGGTCGGCGAGAAGAACCAGGGGTGGCAGGTCGCGATCACGACGCTGATGTACGAGCGCGGCCTGGGGGGCGGCGGCAGCCCGATAATCGCGGTGGTGGGGGAACTGTCGCGGCTGGCGCGCCGGGTCGAGCGCGAGGGGCGGCCCGCATGGGAGGACTCGGACGTTCGCCAGAAGATCGCGGAGTTCAAGATCGAGGCCGAAGCGCTCAAATACACCGCCCTGCGGAATCTGACCCGGCGGCTCAAGGGGCTGCCCCCGGGGCCGGAAGGGTCGATCATGAAGCTGTGTGCGACGGAACTGGCAATGCGGATAATGCAGTTCTCGATGGAACTGCTGGGGCCATACAGCCAGCTAGAATGGAGGTCGCCGATGGCGATCGACGAGGGGCGCTGGTCGTATCGGATGCTGGGGGCGCGAGCCGGAACGATCGCGGCGGGGACGAATCAGATCCAGCACAATATCATCGGGGAACGCGTGCTGGGGTTGCCGAAGGGCTGAGGCAGGTCAGCGTTCGATCCTGGCGACGCGGCGCTTGCCGACCTCGAGAATCCGGTGATCGCCGGGGACGAAGCGGAAATTTACGTCGGTGACGGTCTGACCGTCGACGCGGACTGCGCCCTGGCCGAGCAGACGGCGCGCCTCGCTGGTCGAGGCGGCAAAGCGCAACTGCTTCATCAGCTCGCAGATCCAGAGGTCCTGCGCGATCCGGAAGACGGGAATGTCGTCCGGCACTTCATGCCGCTGGAATTTCGACTCGAAGTAGCGCCGGCCCAGTTCGGCTGCGGCGGTATCGTGATATTCGGTGACGATCAGCTCGGCGAGGCGCTTCTTCGCTTCCATCGGGTGAATCGCGCCGGAGCGGATGGCCGCGAGTTCGGCGGCGTCGACGTCGGTGAGCAGCTCGAAATAGCGCAGCATCAGATGGTCGGAAACCGACATCAGCTTCCCGAACATATCCTCGGGCTTTTCGTTCAGTCCGACATAGTTTCCGTAGGACTTTGACATCTTGCGCTTGCCGTCGAGGCCCTCGAGCAGCGGCATCGTCATCACGACCTGGGGCGGCTGTCCGTAGGCGCGCTGGAGCTCGCGTCCGACCAGCATGTTGAACTTCTGATCGGTTCCACCGAGTTCGAGGTCGGCCTTGAGGGCGACCGAATCGTAGCCCTGGATCAGCGGGTAGAGGAGCTCGTGGAGGAAGAGCGGCTCCTGGCGCTCGAGGCGCTGCTCGAAGTCATCGCGTTCGAGGATGCGGGCCACGCTGAGCTTGGCGGCAATCTCGATCAGCTGGCGCATATCGACCCGGTTCATCCATTCGCTGTTGAAACGGAGTTCGGTTTTCGCCGGATCGAGCACCTTGGAGACCTGGCTTTGGTAGGTCTCGGCGTTGAGCTTGATTTGGTCGGACGAGAGCGGCTTGCGGACTTCGGAGCGTCCGGTGGGGTCGCCGATCATCGCGGTGAAATCGCCGACGAGAAAGATCACGGTATGGCCGCGGCGTTGGAAATCGCGCAGCTTCTTGAGCGAAATCGAATGGCCCAGATGGAGATCAGGTGCGGTGGGGTCCATGCCGAGCTTGATGCGCAGAGGACGCCCTTCGCGAAGTTTCGCCGCGAGTTCGTCGCCTGAGATCACCTCGACGGAGTTGCGGCTCAAGTCGGCGGCTTGTTCCCTGGCGTCGTTTTCATCCAACGGCAATTGCGCAAGCCCCTTTCCGATGAAAGTCGATCCTGCAAGCGTACAGCACGCGTGGCGGGCTGCACAGCGCAGGCCGTATCAGTATACAGGCCAAAGAAAGTTGGTGAATCGGGTCGAAAGGGGCGCGAGAAGAATCAAACCTTGTCCAGAACCATGACGAGCAGCACCGCGGGCAGGTAGATCAGCGATAGCATCATCACTCGCCGAGCTCCGGCTTCGGTCGCCATGCTGCGGACCAGCCTGACGCTGTGGTAGAGCATCATGGCGCCGAGGATTACCGCCGCACCCAGATAGATCCAGCCGGCAAAGCCCATCCAGGTGGGCAAGGTGCCGAAGGCTACCAGCACAATGGTCGCAGTCAGCATCAGGAGGTTAGCGGGATTGCCGTAGGGACGTTCCCTGGGCAGGAGAGACATCCCGGCGCGCGCGTAATCCTCCTGGTAAATCCGCGCGATCGAGAGCGAATGGGGCAACTGCCAGAGGAACATGATCCCGAAAAGAACCCACGGTTGCGCGGAGAGGCTGTCGCGCGCCGCGGCCCATCCGATGAGGGGCGGCAGCGCACCCGGGACTGCGCCCACCACATGACACATCCAGGAGTATCGCTTCATCGGCGTATAGGCCGCGAGATAGAGAAAAGTGATCGCGCCGGTCACGGTCGCGGATAGCGGATTCACCGCGCGCCATAGGAAGACGAGGCCGGCGACACTGGTGAGCAGTCCGAAAAGCAGGGCCTCAATCGGAGCTAACCGGCCGGAAGGCAGCGGACGGTCCCAGGTGCGCACCATCATCGCGTCGGTGTCTCGCTCGAAGTACTGATTGAGGGCGAGCGTACCTCCGGCGGCGAGCGCCGTTCCGGCGAGAACTTTGAGCGCATCGGCAAAGTCGAATGGCCCGCCGCTGCCCATGTAAAAGCCGGCAAGCGTGGTGATCAGGACCATCGTAAGCACCCGGGGCTTGTTCAACTCGTAATAGGCCATCACGCGATCGCGCGCGAAAGCCAGCGGACTTGTTATAGCCGCAACTCCGGAATTCAAATGGTCACCCCACGTTCCATCACTGCCTCGAGGTTCCCGGGCACTTTATCCGCTTGGGGTGCCGCTGCCAAATGCTCAAGGGCGAACGCACGCAGCGCCAGCGTCACGCAAGTGGCGAGCAGCGCCGCCCCGATCGCAACGTGCGCAGTAGTCGGGATTACCGCGCGCCCGCTCCAGATAGTGAGTGCCCCCAAAGTAATCTGGAGCATCAGCAAGATAATCAGCCCTATCGCGGGGCGGCGAAGACCTGCTTCTTCCCGGTGGAAAATGATGCGCGCAACCAGGGATATTACGAGTGCGGTAACCACCAGCGCGCCGCATCGATGAGCAAAGTTCACATCGACATAAACGGAGTCGAAAGGCGGCAACACGCGGCCGAAGGACAGCGGGAAGTCGGGAATCGCGAGGCCGGCCCCCAAGTGGCGCATTAGAGCGCCGATCAGGATTTGGGCATAGATCACGGCGGTGGTTACCACGGCCAGCCTCGCCACGGGTAACTTTTGGGCCTCAGGCTGCTCTCCTGAAACTTCGCCGAAACGCGGATTCGTGAACACCGCGATCGCAACGATCAGGCAAAAGAACGCCTGCGCGGTGGCCGCGTGCGCCACCGCCACCGCAAGCGGCAAAAGCAACAAAACCGTGATGCCCCCCAGAATCGCCTGCGCGACAATCAGGCCCAGGGCCGCAAGAGCCGTTTTGCGAACCCATCGGCGCGGTTCCGCATGCCACGTCCACGCCGCCAGAACTGCGGTCAATATGACGACCACGCCCGCCACCACGCGATGACCGTACTCAAAGCGCACGCCACCGACTAATTTCGGTACCAAGTGACCGAAGGCAAGCGGCCAATCCGGCACCGCGAGCGCCGAACCGGTCGAGGTAACAAGACCGCCGACGAAAATCAGGACAAAGGTCGCAGTCACGCACACGATCGCGAACCGATGCAGTCCTGGCGAGGACGGCAAATTAGCGTGAATCTGAACGGAAGCGTTCCTCATCGTCATAGGCCAACCGAAGACATCTGACGATGCGGACAAGTCACGCAGCTATTAGCCCGGCGAATCATCCGATGCACGATAAAGAAGCAGAACTGAAGCGAGAGTAGCATTCGCGATGGCAATGAGCCAACCGCTGAAGGCTCAAGTAATCCTTTAAATTAACGGCGCGTCGCTGGCTTATGCGGCGGATACGGGCTTCGCGCGTTCCACGGCATGGGGCGTGAATCTCACCGGCATATGCTTGATCCCGGCAACAAAATTGGAGCGAAGACGCTCGACCGGTCCAGCAATTTCGATGTCGGGAATTCGTCGCGCCAATTCTTCAAACATCACCCGCATCTCGAGGCGGGCGAGGTTCGCGCCGAGGCAAAAGTGCTCGCCGTAACCGAAGGCCAGATGTTCGTTTGGGCTCCGTTGCACATCGAAACGGTCGGGGTCCGGAAACTGTGCTTCATCCCGGTTCGCCGAGGCGTTCCACAGCACCACGCGGTCGCCCGCACGGATTTTCTCGCCACGGATGGTCATGTCGCTCATAGCAGTACGCATGATATGAGTGACCGGCGAGGTCCAGCGCAAGAATTCCTCGATAGCGAGAGGCGCCGCCGGATCCGCATAGAACTTTTCGCGCTCATCGGGGTTTTGCACCAGGGCCAGCATCGCACCGGAAATCGCATTGCGGGTGGTCTCCTGGCCGCCGAGGATAAGCATCCAGCAGTTCGCCACTATATCCGGGGGCGCGAGCGCTTCGCCCATCACTGAGCCGTGAACGATAGCGCTAATCAGGTCATCGGTCGGCTTGCGCCTGCGTTTTTCCGCTTCCTTGATGAAGAACTCAGCGGCCTGCGCCTGGGCGTCATACATGGTGTCGCGCCCGGTCCGTCCCATCGAATACTCTTCGTCGTGGCGGCCGACGGACTGATTCGCAATGGTAAACATCAGATCCCAGTGCTCGCGCTGAATCCCCATCAACTCGCAGATTGCGGCGGTCGGCAATTTGGCCGCCACATCAACCACGAAGTCACATTCACCGCGCTCGATAATCGAGTCGACGATCTCGGAGGCGATCTGGCGGATCCGGCTCTCGTACAGCGCCACGGCCCTCGGGGTAAAACGGCGGCTCACCACCTGGCGTACTTTCGCATGCCGCGGTGGATCGGTCATGATCATCATCCGGCCCAAACCTGACCGGTCAGGTTCGGGTTTGCCGAAGTATAGAGTGACGCCCAGTACGGAACTGAAGTTGTTGGCGTCGCGATAGACCGCGAGCACGTCCTCATAGCGGGTAAGTGACCAGAAGCTGCGGCCAGGCTGACGCTGCTGCCAGTGAACCGGGTCCCGCTCCCGCAGCAGCTTAAACGCTTCGTACATATCGCCACGAACGAAGAAGTCGAGGTCGATCAGGTCGATTTGTTCAAGAGTCATCTCTTGGGTTCCTTGCTCACGTCGGACAGTCACAGGCGGTAATAGTAATAGATAGCTGACCTGCAATGGAACGCCTATTTTGAGGCCCAGCCCGCCGCGGTTTGACGCCGCAAGAAGCTGAGACGGATCGGCCCGGCTCGGCCAGAGCGATAGCAGTTGGCTCGCGTTTTGACTACAAATCGAGGCGCAATGCTTGAGCGGCGGGAGGGATTGAATGGCGAGCGCAGCGGCGAGCTTGGCCCAAATTTTTGAACGGCTGGCGCGGAAGTACGGCGGGCGGGCGTTCCTGCGCGATCGTTATGAAAGCTCCTGGCGCGACCATTCGTGGAGCGATATAGCCCAGCGGGCGATGCGTTTGCGCGGCGGCCTGATCCGGCTGGGCCTCCAACCGGGCGACCGTGTCGCCATCCTTTCGGAGAACTCGCCGCAATGGGTGGTGGTCGACCAGGCCGTGCTCGGCGCCGGAGCCGTAGTCGTACCGCTTTACACCACGAGCGGGGTAGAGGAGACCCGGCACGTTATCGCGGATTCAGGGGCCCGCCTGATCGCGGTAAGCGGGGACCATCTGGTTCGAAAAGTGGGGCAAATCGCGTCGGCTTTGCCGGACGTCGAAGGCATCATAACACTGCATCCGGGAGCTGTGCCGGGCGAGAGCAACGGGGCCAGGATAATCACATTGGAGCACGCGAGCAATTTTGACCCTGTCTCTGCGATCGAAGGCAGCGGTGACGACCTTGCAACCTTTATCTATACCTCGGGCACCACCGGACCGCCGAAAGGGGCGATGCTATCGCACCGGAACATCCTGGCCAATTGCGCTTCGAATCTCGCTGCGCTGGGGCTCGACGAGACGGATAGTACGCTTTCTTTCCTTCCGGTAGCTCACTCGTTCGAGCGCACCGCAGGCTATTACACGGTGATGGCGGCCGGCGGCACGATCAACTACGCGGAAGGACTGGGTCAGATCGCGCAGAATCTCCTCGAAGTCGAGCCCACGGTAGTACTGACCGTACCGCGGTTGCTCGAGGTCATACACAGCCGCGTTATGCGAACAGTCGAGGCCTCGCCCGCGTTGCGGCAGAAAATTTTCCGCGCCGCGATCGCGATCGGCGCCCGAGCCACCGAGTATCGTCACCACGGGCGTGCTCTGCCGCCCCACCTGCGCGCCGCGATGCCGGTCTTCCGCCGGCTGGTCTTCGACAAAATACGGGCAATTTTCGGCCGGCGCCTGCGCTATCTGATTTCGGGGGGCGCGCCTTTGCCGGTCGAGATCAACCGTTTCCTGGCCGCTGCCGAAGTTCCAATCGTAGAGGGCTACGGACTGACCGAGGCAGCACCGGTGGTCTCGTGCAACTTGCATGGGCAGACCCGGATCGGCACCGTCGGCCGTCCCCTCAAGGATATCGAAGTGAAAACCGCGGCGGACGGTGAACTGTTGGTGCGCGGGGCCAACGTGATGAGAGGTTATTACGGGCGCGAAGCCGAAAGCCGCGAAGCGATCGACAGCGCGGGCTGGCTTCACACTGGTGATGTGGCACAAATCGACGGCGAGGGTTTCATCCGTATCACCGACCGCAAGAAGGAAATCATTGTCCTCTCGGGAGGTAAAAATATCTCGCCGGCAAATCTGGAGACCCGGCTGGCGAGCGACCCATATATCGCGCAGGCCTGTGTCGTCGGCGACCGCCGCAAGCATCTGGCGGCGATCCTGGTGCCGGACTTTGAGAGCCTCGCCGCGCAACTGAAGGGACTTCAACTCGAGGGCAAGGACCCTGAACAACTGGTGAACGAGGCAAAAGTGCGCGAATTCTTTCACGCGCGGATTCGCGAATTCAACCGGCCGCTCTCGGACGTCGAGGCGATCGTCGACTTTACGCTGACCGCCCGCCCGTTTTCGCAAGATAACGGCGAACTGACGCCGACCCTTAAGCTGCGCCGCAAGGTCGTTCAGGAGCATTACCGCGCGCAAATCGAGGCGATGTACGGCGGCTGAACCAGCTTCGGGCGGAGCCAGTCTTGGTCGGTCGCGAAGCGCGAGAAACTGATGGCGAGGGTCAAACGCGGCGACTTCTAGATCACTCGCGCGCCAACGCCAGAACCTTAATCGAAGCGAAGCAGCACCCGGGGTCGGCGCGGCCCGCGACAGAAAGGAAAAAGGCGGCGGGAGAAATCCCGCCGCCTTTTCTTTCAATCGCTACTTGGTTGCCGTGGGGCTCAGGCGCTCACGCCGTGGCGCAGCAGCCTACCCGGGGTCGCCCCGGTGCAGGCGCCGTCTTTGAAGGTGACCTCGCCATTGACGATGATCCACTTGTAGCCTTCGGCCTTCTGCACGCGGCGCCACTCGTCGCCCGGCAGATCGTGGAGAATTTCGATCGGCGTCACTTTAAGGTTCTCGAAATCGTAAACCACGATGTCGGCCGGCGCACCCTCGCGCAGGAATCCACGATCCTTGAAGCCCGCGCAGAACGCAGGCAACGCGCTCAGTCTCCAATGAATCTGCTCGAGGCTGAGCCACTGCTTCTCCCGCACGTACTTCACGATACCCTCGGTCGGGAAACGGCCGGCGGTCAGGAACTTAGTGTGCGCGCCACCGTCGCTAACACCAAATGCGATCGACGGCGTATCGATCAGTTCCTTCATCAGATCCATGTTCTGGTTGACGGCGGGAGCGAAGAACTCGGTCTTGAGGTCTTCGGAGACCGCGAGGTCGAGCATCACGTCAACCGGATGCTTGCCCGTCTGCGCGGCGGCCTTGCGCAGGGTCAGACCCTCGAGGTTCTTATTCTCCGCCTTCACGCAATCGGTGATGATGATCTCGTCGAAGTAACTGGTGATCAGGCTTTCGCGCGGCATCTGATCTTTCAGGGCCTGGCGCCGCCGGGGATCACCGAGCTTTTCCCTGCGCTCAGCCACCGTGCCGGTGGTCGCTTCGCGCCAGGAGTCGGAGTCGTCGAACAGGTTCCAGTCCTCAAAGGTGAAGCTCAGGCCGGCGTCGGTCGTAACACCCTGCCCGTAAACGCGGAGTCCGCGCTGGCGGCAGCGCTCGAGCCACTTCAAGGTGTTGCGATGGCGGTGCGGGAAGCGGTCCTGCGTCGCGACGGCCTCGAACATGATGGGGCGGCCGCTGATCTCGGCGAGCAACTCGAAATGCTTGGCGTCCTTCTTGGGATCCCAGCTCGAAAGCGTCAGCTCCTGGAAGCCTTCGCCGCGCTCGCCCAACACCTTCGCCATCTCGATACAGGTCTCGTCGTGCATAAGGTCGGTGTTCATCGGCGAGCCGTCAAAATCGCGCTGCACGGACGACGGGCCGTCGGGTACCAAACGCTGCGCAGACCATCCGCATGCACCCGCGTCCATCGCCTCGTTCAGCAAGCGGCGCATCGTGGCGTGCTCTGCGTCCGTCGGCATCCGTCCGGTCTTGGACTCGTCAATACCCATAACGTAGCCCAGCAGCGGATTCATCGGAACGTACGGGAGCAGGTTGATGCCCTTGGGCTGGCGATCCAGCGCATCCATGAACTGAGGATAGGTTTCCCAGCTAAACTTGAGGGCCGCCTGCATCGAACGCAATGGAATCGCCTCGGTGCGGACCATTGTGAGCATCGAACGCTCGACGTCCTGGGGCTTGACGGGTGCGAAGCCGAACCCGCAATTGCCGAGGACGACAGAGGTTATTCCATGCCAGCCCGAGATCGTCAGATACGGATCCCAGAAGATTTGCGCATCGTAATGGGTGTGCAGGTCGATAAAGCCGGGGGCGACAACCAAGCCGTCGGCTTCGATAACCTTCGACGCCTCATGGGGCATGATTCGCCCAATTTTGGCAATGCGCCCGTTTTTGATTCCGATGTCGTCACGGAAACGCGGCGCGAGCGTTCCGTCCACGATCATCCCGTTTTTAACCACTAGGTCGAATTCTGGCATTAGCAGATCTCCGCGTTAGGTTAGAGTACCACTGATGGAAAGTTCCACTTCTGGTCCGACAAAGTCAAGAGTTTCGCCAGATCTTTAGCTCCTTTTGGCTCGAGGTTCCAGCTCCACACCGCATGGCACCAGGATGCGCACCACGGCATTGTAAAATGCGACGTTCATCACCAGATCCATGATACGGCGGTTGTCGAGAAATCCGCGCAAGCCGTCGAAGACCCCGTCACTGACTTTGACGTCACGCGTTGCCTCTAGCGCGTAACGCATCACTGCGCGTTCGTGATCGTTGAACAGCGGCGACGTCTCGAACTCCGCCAGATGCTCGAGCTGCTCGCGTTTGACGCCGACCTGCAACGAAATATTCCAGTGATGCGTGAACTCGTAGTCGGCGTTGGTCAGGCGGCCGACCGTCACCAGTGCGAGTTCACGCAACTTCGGATCAAGCTGGGTCCCGTTGCGCAGCTCGCCGCCAAGGGCATTGAACCGCCGCAGCAGGTTGGGAGCGTTGGCGAGCGTGCGGAAGATATTGCCGACTGGAGCACCTCCGCGCTCCCGCACGAGACGGTCGTAGATGTCGCGGTCAGCTTCGGGCAGACCTTCGCGATCAACATAGGGAAGCCGTGCTGCCATCGGTATGACCTCCAGTAGTCAGGCTCGGGGTCAGTTCCTTTTAGCGCCGGGCTCGAGTTCCACGCCACACGGGACAATCACGCGAGCAACGGAATTGTAGAAGGCAACATTCATCACCAGATCCATGATACGGCGGTTGTCGAGGAACCCGCGCAATGCGTTGAAGGTCGCGTCGCTGACCTTTACGTCCCGCGTCGCCTCGACCGCGTAGCGGATCACCGCGCGTTCATGGTCGTTGAACGCCGGGGAGGTCTCGAAATCAGCCAGATGTTCAAGCTGCTCGCGCTTCACCCCGACACGTAGCGACATGTTCCAGTGATGTGTGAATTCGTAGTCGGCGCCGGTCAGCCGGCCCACCGTCATCAGTGCAAGCTCGCGCAGTTTGGGATCGAGCTGTGTGCCATTACGCAATTCATTGGCGAGGTCGACGAAACGGCGCAACAGGTTGGGCGCGTTGGCGACAGTGCGATGGATATGGCCGGGCTCGGTGCCGCGGACCTTGACGAAATCGTCCCAGATGCCGCGATCGTCCTCGGGCAGATCGTTGCGGGTAAGATAAGGTAGCCGAGCCGCCATCGTGGGATCCTCCGCGTTTGCTGATTTCGCTCAGCCTACCGACTCTCGGGAAAAAAGGGAAAGGAAAGCGACCTCCGCTGCCTCGCTCTATCAGCTCGATGGTTAAGCTCTGCGCAGTCTACGCGAACAGCATTTCCGACATCGCACCGCCTGGAGGAATCATCGGCATCACAGCCTCCTCCTTCGGGATGACGACGTCGATAAGAACCGGGCCCGGCGTGGCGAACGCATCCTTCAGGGTCTTGGCCAGCTCCTTGGATTTCTCGATGCGAAAACCCTTGGCGCCGTACGCGTCGGCGAGCTTGACAAAGTTAGGCACCGACATCGCGCTGTAGGAGTAGCGCTCATCGTAGAACCGCTCCTGCCACTGCCGCACCATTCCGAGGAAGTGATTGTTCAGGATGACGACTTTAATGTCGACGCCGTACTGAACGGCGGTGCCTAGCTCCTGGATATTCATCTGGATGGAACCGTCGCCGGAGACGACGATCACTCTGCGGTCCGGCGCCGCGAACTTGGCGCCGATTCCGGCCGGCAAGCCGTAGCCCATCGTGCCCAGGCCACCGGAGGTAAGCAGGGAACGAGGACGCTCGAACGGAAACAGCTGCGCGATCCACATCTGATGCTGTCCGACGTCGGTTGCGATGATGCAGTCGCCCTTGGTCAGGTTGTGCATTTCCTCGATCACATGCAGGGGCGAGACCGATTCACGTTCGCTATGATTCTCATTTTGATAGAGTGGCCGCTCGCGCTTCCATTCCAGAATCTGCTGATGCCACTTGGCCCACTTGGCCTTGTGCCTGGCGATACCCTCGCGCGAGCGAACTTCCTTCAGGAAATCGGTGAGCACCGACTTGATGTCGCCCACGATCGGAACGTCGACCTTCACGTTCTTGGAAATCGAGGACGGATCGATGTCGACGTGGATAATGCTCTCGGCCTTGGGCGCGAAATCGGCGATACGGCCGGTGACGCGGTCGTCGAAGCGCGCACCCACCGCGATCAGGCAGTCGGTGTTGCATACCGCCGTGTTAGTCCCGTACGAGCCATGCATCCCAAGCATTCCGAGGCAGAGCGGATCGGAAGCCGGGAACGAACCTAGGCCCATCAGGGTTTCGCATACCGGGATGCCGAGGCCGCGGGCCAGTTGCGTCAGTTCGGGCGCCGCCCCCGACCATTGCACTCCGCCACCGACGTAGAAGAGCGGCTTCTCGCTCTTTTCGATTGCTTCGATCGCTCGCTCAATCTGGCGCGGGTTGCCCCGGATCGTTGGCTTGTAGCTGCGTAGGTCGACCTTGTCCGGGTACTTGAAGCTGTGTTCCGCCTGCTGGACGTCCTTAGGCAGGTCGACTACCACGGGGCCGGGCCGACCGCTGCCGGCGATGTAAAAGGCTTCCTTGACGATGCGGGCCAGGTCGCGGACGTCCTTGACCAGGTAGTTATGCTTGGTGCAGGGACGCGTGATGCCAACGATGTCGGCCTCCTGGAAGGCGTCGTTGCCAATAAGCGAGGTCGATACCTGCCCCGACAGCACCACCATCGGGGTCGAGTCCATGTATGCATCGGCAATACCGGTGACGGTGTTGGTCGCCCCCGGACCCGAAGTTACGATGACTACGCCAGGACGGCCACTGACCCTGGCGTATCCCTCGGCCATGTGGGTCGCGCCCTGTTCGTGCCGGACGAGGACGTGCTTCATCTTCGAGCCGAGCAGCGCGTCATAGGTGGGCAGAATCGCGCCACCTGGGTAGCCAAAAATGACGTCGACACCCTCGGCGATAAGGCTCTCGACTACGATTTGAGCACCTGTCAGCTTTTTCATTGAAAGTTCAAGCGCGTGTGGCCTATGAACGCTCCTGGTTGCGGGAAGCGTAGATGATATCGCAGCGACGGCACACGGCACAACGCGTTATCAGGTCTGGTTCGGCCTACGATGATCTTTTGATAAACGTTCGGCGATCGCCAACTGTGTTCGCCAAACCCTCGCGGTCAAGCAATGTCCCATTCGAGCCGCAAATGCTTCAAGCCGCGCAGGAAGAAGTGCGGATGATGCTCAAACGTCTGGCCCGGGGACAATCGCAGCTTGGGCAGGCGGTCGAGGAGCACGTCCAGCGCGACCCGGCCCTCGTAGCGGGCCAACGGTGCGCCGATGCAGAAATGGATCCCGAAGCCGAAGGCCATATGGTTGCTTGACTCGCGCCGACGCACGTCAAAGCGGTCTGGATCATGAAACCGTGAATCGTCGCGGTTGCCCGAAGCATAGAGCAGCTCGAGATGGGCCCCCTTGGGAATCCTCACGCCCCCTATCTCAACTTCCTCGGTCGCGGAACGGAAGAGCCCCTGGACCGGGGCGTCCAGCCGCAGCGCCTCCTCGACCGCGTTCTGCTCGAGGCCGCGATCCCTGCGCACAGCCTCGAGTTGATCGGGGTTGTTCATCAGCGCCAGCATCATGCCGCCGATTAGGTTGGTCGAGGTTTCATTACCCCCGATTAGCAGCTGCTTCAGGATGCTCAGCATCTCGGGCATGGTGAGCGGCGCTTCGCCCTGGACTCGGGCGTTCAGCAGGTCGGTGAGTAAATCCTCGCGCGGGTTGCGCCTGCGCTCCTCGAGCTGGGCGGCAAAATAATGCTGAAATTCGACCTCGCTCCGTGCGCACTCGACCTGGCGCTCGAGCGGAAGCGGACCGAACCGCGCCGACATGTCATCCGACCATCGCTTGAAGGTTTCCATGTCGGCGGCCGGAACCCCGAGGATCTCTGCGATCACCTCCATCGGAAAGGGATAGGCATATTCGCGTACGATGTCGGCGCTTCCTTTGCGGTAAAAGCCGTCGACCAACTTGTGCGCGATTTCGCACATCCGCGGCTCCATCACCTCCACCCGCCGCGAGGTGAATGCCTTGCCCACGAGCTGGCGGAAGCGCGTATGCACGGGAGGGTCGGCGGTCACCATGGTCGGGGTGGCCGGATAGCCGGTGTCGAGCACGGCCTGCACTTCCGGCGCAATGCCGCTATCGACCGCGAGGGACTGCGCCGAGGAAAATCTCAGTGGATCCTTTAGTATCGCCACGATGTCCTGGTAACGCGTAACCACCCAGAGATCGAAACGTTCGCTGTAAAAGACCGGCATCTCGCGGCGCGCGCGAGCGTAGAGCGGGAAGGGACATTCGCGCTGCTCCGGCGTCATCGGGTCGAAATCGATCCCGTGAGCAGCGCCGGAGTATGGACAGCTCGCGCTCTCTCCGCGCGTCGTGGCCACAGCAGCCGCATCGCTGCCAGATGGGGCCGCCGCGGCCTGCGCGCGACCCGGAACCTCCACTAACAGACGGCCGTCCTCGACCGTCACCGCGAAAGCCTGAAGGTCAGAGGCCCAGTCGGTGTCGGGCGAGACTTTGCCGGTCGCGAGATCGAAAACCGCTTCATGAATTGGGCATACAACGCAGCCGGCCTTTATCTCACCATCCTCGAGACGGCCGCCGGCGTGGGAGCAAATGGCCTCGATCGCCGAAAAGCGGCCGTTTATACGCGAAAGCAGCATCGGCCGGCCCTCGGCGTCGACCCGTAGTGTGCGGCCCTCGCCGATTTCGTCGATACTCGCCACCGTAACTTTCGGCATAATCGCGAACCCTCGTCGTGATACGAATTTCCGCGCCCGCCTTATCGTCGCCGGTTCAGGTTGGGGCGTCAAACGGCCTCTCGAACCATGCGACGTCCCAGTAGCGCCCGAACTTCCGCCCATTTTGGGTGAACACTCCCACCGGCACGAAGCCGAAGCTCTTGTGCAATGCTACCGACGCTTCATTGGGCAGCGTAATGCCGGCGGCGAGCCGGTTGATATCCTCGCCTTTGATCAGCTCAAACAGCTGGCGGTAGAGCGCACTCCCGACACCCCGGCCGACAGCCTCAGGCGCACAATAAATCGAGGTCTCGGCAGTAGTGTCGTATGCGCTTCTGGTGCGAAATTGACTCGTGCTCGCGTACCCGATTACGCGGACGCCTTCTTCCGCCACGACCAGCCGGTAACGCCCGGTTTCGGCGTGCTCGTCGAACCAGACGGCACGCTCCTCTACCGTGAGCGGTTTCAGGTCGAAGGTGATTGCAGTGTTGACCACATAGTAATTGTAGATTTCGGTAAGTCGCGGGAGGTCCGTGCGCCGCGCAACTCTGATCTCAAGGTTCGCCATTGTGCTTTGCCTCCCTTACGGGCCTCAGCGAGTTGCTGCCGGGTGCCACTTCTTCGTTTCGGCTGCACGCCACCATGGCGAAGTTGGTGAGTTGGATTCCCTCCGCCTCTATGGCGGCGCGGATCCGCGAACTGGTGAGGATGCTCACTTCGCGTTGTGCCTGCGGGGAGGGTGGCGTCACACCAATATCCTCGGCTGGATGGAGGTAAAGTTCTGTGAGCCCTGGGCGCATCCGGCCGATTACGCCAATCACGTATTCTTCGCTTAGATTGCCGCTCTGATGGAGGCCAAAGAGCCAATCGGTGGATATGATCCCCCGCGCTGCGATCATCCGCCGGGTCCGCCGCGAGAGCGCGCGGAAAATTACCGCCTCGACCAGCTTGCGAGATGCATGGTCGCCCGCGAGCCTGATCGTCGTGAACACCGGCTCGCGCGGGAGCCTTATGCATGGAACATGGTATTCAGCCGCAAACTCGACGAGCAGATCCGCGATCACCGGATGAACGTGAAAGTTCAAATGGCCGTCGATGTGGTTCAAGGTTCCGGTCAGCTGCAGATGAAGTTCGACTTGCGCGCGGACCTCGTCGCGCAGCAACCCACGGACGCGCCGGTTGAAGAAGTAGCGCATGCCGGCCATCACCGGGTTTTCCCCAAACCGCCCGCCGGCATCCGCCACTCCGTGAAGTTGAGACGCCGGCAGCACGCTCGACCCGCGGCAGACTACCAGATGGAGGCCAACATCCAGCCTTGGATTCTCCCGCGCCACGTGGGCGGCTTCGTCGCGCGCGGCCCCTGTGACCATCAGGCTCGCGCCGGTCAGAACTCCTTGCTGATGCGCTCGGGCTACCGCCGCGTTAACCTCGCGCGAAAACCCGAAGTCGTCGGCAGTAATGATTAGTCGTTTTCCGAAATCCGCGACCCGTGGTTCCGCCGCTAGCGCTGGAGTGCCTTCGGCGTTCATAAGATTCCCGCAAGGGAATATCGCCTGCTGCTCAGCAACGCTGCCATGCCGTAGAGCACCAGGGCAATTGTGCAGGCCCGCGGGGCAACGCTCAAGTTCGGGCCGAACGGTCGAAGCATGGCGGTTTCCCCGCAGGGCTGGCAAAATCTTCACGTGATCCTGGTTTTTTGCGCATTCGGCGCTGAGTTCGGACCCCTGCACGCCCGCCTTCGGGACTCAACTCATCTCGGTCTCGACGGGCTCGTCGGCTCCTGCGGCCGGGTCGGCAGTCAACGCGTGACCCTGGTAAAGACCGGGGTGGGAATGAGGCGCGCGCGCGAAACTGCGGGCCGCGTGCTCGACGCCTTGCGCAACGTCGATCTCGTCGCCACTACCGGCGTAGCCGGCGCGCTTCACCATGGACTCCAAGTGGGCGGCATAGTGCTTGCCGACCGGCTGATGACGCGGAGCGAGGAGAGTTTCCACCCTCAACGCGTACTCGAGGTTCCGCCCCAGCCGTTCCGGAGGTTCGCGCGCGCGCTCGACGCCGGCGCAATCGCATATTCGGAAGGAGGATTGCTGACCTCGCGCCGCGCGATTGCGACGGTTGCCGACAAACGGCTGGCAGCAGTCCAGAGCGGCGCGCTCGCGGTTGACATGGAAAGCGCCGTGATCGCCGAGGAAGCGCACCGTCGCGGTCTGCCATTCGTTTGCTTGCGCGCGATCCTTGACGCTGCCGACGATGAGCTCGCGGGCGCGGCGCTCACCGACGAAAATGGCCGTGTGCGGCCGCTCGCCGCCGCCAAAACGATGGTCACGAACCCTTCGATGCTGATTGGCGCCGCCCGGCTGATGCGGAATCTGCGCACGTCAACCCGCATCCTGGCGGCCGTGACGGAGTCGGTACTACAGGCCCTCGAATAGGGATCGTCTCACGCTCGGCGCCGGCGCAGCGCGGCCTCGTACACTGCTTTCTTCTCGAACGCCGCCGCGTCGTAGGGAAAGTCTTCCAGATGGCGCGCGATCGCGGCCTCGTCACCGTAAGTATCCGCGCGCGTCAGGATGTGGATCGCGAGCGCCAGCATCGGCAGAAAGATGAATAAGCCGGACCATCCGATTTCCGGCGCGTGAATCACGAACAATATTGTGATCCCGAAACCGGCGATTCCCGCATAGAGCAGAGGGCCGAGCAACGCCCTTGATGGGAGCCCCGGAATCGCGCCCCAGGGCTTTGCGCCACCGCGATTGAGCCGCGAATCCAGCTCCTGAAAAATCGCGATACTGATCGCGGCCACCAGGTACCATCCAAGATAATTGCTTATGGGCACGCCGAAATGCGGGCCTGGCGGATCGTACCAGAAGATTTTTCCGAGAAACCAGCGCTCTCCCAATACGCTTAGCGGGTCGACCACCATATCGATCATCACCATAAAGAGGGCCGCCATCAGCCATACCCGCGGCGAACGGCGCAGCCGCCACGTGTCCAGCACCCGCAGATCGGAACCGCGGCGGCAGATCGGCGCGGAGAGCAGGATCGCAACCGTGTAGCTGGCAAAGGCGAGAAACGTGAACGAGAGTGAGTCCATGAACGGTACCCCGGCAACCCAGATTTCGCGTCCACGCGTCGCCTCGACGTAATGATAGAGGCCGAAGGGAAAGCCGTTGTGAATCGAACTCCATTCGCATCCGAGCGCGACCAGGTAGGTCAGCAGCGTGAAAAGAACCGTCGTGCGCAGGCCGAAGTTCACAATCGAGATGAACAGGAATGACCCCAGGAAGACAAAAACGTATGGGCGCAGCGCAATCGTGGAGAGCAGCAGATGCATCGTGGTTCAGGCTGCGCGCACCATTCCGACGCGCTGGAAGAATTCGATCGCGCGGCGTAGTCCGTCGTCCACCACGGTGGGCTCATAGTCCAGCTCGGAGCGTGCCTTGGCGATCGCGAAGAACATCTTCTTGCGCGCCATCCGAACCTCGGTAAGGCTCGCGCGCGGCGGCCGATGCGTAATCGTGCGCGCAATCGCTTCGGCACCAATGGCGAACCCGTAGGCCACTGCGTAAGGGATCTTGACACGAGGAGCGGGGAAGCCCGACAGCGCGGAGAGCCGCCGGAGCATCTGTTCCAACGTCAGATTTTCTCCTCCCAGGATGTATTTTTCGCCGACACGTCCGCGCTCCGCGGCGAGAATGTGGCCGCGCGCAACGTCTTCCACGTTCACCAGGTTGAGCCCGGTCTCGAGGTAGGCGGGCATCCGGCGATTGATGAAATCCACGATGATTCGTCCGGTCGGAGTAGGCTTGTAATCGTAAGGACCGATCGGCGTCGAAGGATTGACGATCACAACCGGCGCCCCCTCCCGCTCCGCGCGCAGCACCTCCTGTTCCGCGATGAACTTCGAGCGCTTGTAGGGACCAACCATGTCGGCCAGGGTCACGGGCGTGCTCTCGCGGCCGATTCCATCCGCCCCGATTCCGAGCGCGCCGACCGTACTGGTGTAGACGATGCGATCCGCGCCCGCGGCGCGCGCGGCCGCCAGGACGTTGCGCGTACCTTCGACGTTGGCCGCGTACATCGCCGCCTCGTCAGGCACCCAAAGCCGGTAGTCCGCCGCCACATGGTAGACCACCGCGCAGCCGCGCGCCGCGCGCATGAGCGATTCGCGATCGCGCAAATCTCCGTAGGCTGGTTCGCAGTCGATGCCCTCGAGCGCGCGCAGGTCCGCGCCCTTGCGCACGAACGCCCGCACGTGTGTGCCGCGCTCGCCCAGCGCGCGCACTACGTGGCATCCCACAAAGCCGTTCGCGCCGGTTACCAGCGCTGTTTCCGCAGGCATCGCAGTTCTCAGGCCGCAACCCGCGCGCCGACCGCGTCCGCCGCCATCCGCCCCGATATCACCGCACTTTCGATTGTCGCCGGCAGATCCGTCTTTACCCAGTCGCCGGCGAGGAAGAGGTTGCGGATCGGCGTCGCCGTCGCCGGGCGATTTCTGACCGACTCCGGGTCAGGCGCAATCGTCGCGTGTTTTTCCTTCAGCACGATCGACTTGACCAGGGTCGCCTCACGCGCCGCCGGAATCATCGCACGCAAATCGCTCATTATGATCGCCAGCAATTCGTCGTTGGACTTGTCCGCCAGCCCGCGCGCCCCACTGATGACGAAACTGAGGTATCCCGGATGGCGTTCGCCGTGGCGCTCGAAGATCCGCCGCTTGTTGAACAGCCATTGCGTGGTGGTGCCGATGAAACCGACAAAAGCCGCGTCGGTCACTTCCCGGTCAAGCCACACGTGCGCGCAGATGATGGGGGAGCTGCGGAGCGATCCGATACGCGAAAAATACGGGTCCGTGATCGCACCCTCCGGCATCAGTCTGAGCAACTGCTGCGGAGGCACCGCCGCAATGAAATTCGCCGCCCGCAGGCGACCGCCCTCGCGCAACCGCACCGCGCTCACCGCCCCGCTATCGCCGACTTCGACCGCCTCCGCGATCGCTCGGCAGGCGACGATGCCGCCGCGCTGCTCGATAAACCCGCGGGCGGCGTCGCAATAGAGATTGCTCAGGCCCACCCGCGAGTAGACGAAGGCTGAGTCAATCCGCCGCGAAAAGAACGCCCGTTTGAGCACCTCCGCGAACAGCTCTGCCGACGCAAGCTCCGGATCCTCATTGAGCGTGGCGATTGCGACCGGATACCAGAAGCATCGCCGCGCCTGCTCGCCCTGACCCAGCGCCTGCATCAGTTCGGCGACCGTAATCTGCGCAAGGCGCGCACGTTCGAAGCGCCGCATGAACATCAGGCGTGCGCCGCCGCCGATAGCTTTCATCCGCTCTCCGATCGAGAGATGAGCGTAGCGAACCAGCGCTGCGCTCATGTGCAAGGGTCCGGGTAGCGCCGCGGTGCGCAGCGTCGCCCCGCGATGCTGCTCGTCGAGCATTTCGATTTCGAGGTTTCGATGGACGATCAACTTGTCGCGCGTGCCGATTTTGCCAAGAAAGTCCAGGGTTTCGCGATAGCAGCCCATCAGCACGTGCTGGCCGTTGTCAACGAAGTCGCCGGTTTCGCTGTCAACGAAGGAGTATGCGCGGCCGCCCAGAGCCGGTTTGCCCTCGATCACCGCGACGCGAAGGCCGCGTTCCGCCAGCGCAACACCCGCACTGAGTCCGGCGAAGCCGCCGCCAATTATGACGGCGTCTTTGACTTCTATCCCCACGATTGTCAGCCCGCGCGGCGCAACCGCGTTCCCGCCCAGGCGCGCCCGACCAGGTAGAGCTTGCGTGGGGTGGAAAGGCTGAGCCGCCGATCGAGTACACGATAATCCGAGCGCACGATCCGTTCGAGCAGCGCCGCGTAAATCAGGCGCATTCCCTCCGCGGCAAGCATTGCGCCGCGGTCCTCCCGCGCAAGCGCCTCCTGCGCTTCGCGATAGAATGCCCTTGCCCGCTGGGCCTCGAACTCCATCAGGGCGCGGAAACGCGAACTGTACACGCCCGCGAGAATTTCCTCTTCGGTAACGGCGAACCGCGCCAGATCCTCGAGCGGAAGATAAATGCGGCCGCGAGTTGCGTCCTCGCGAACGTCGCGAATGATATTCGTCAACTGGAAGGCGATGCCTAGACGCTCGGCGTAGACTCGCGTCGCCGGATTTCCGTAACCGAAAATCTCGATACAGATCAGGCCCACCGCGGAGGCCACACGGCGGCAGTAAAGCTCGAGATCCGCAAACGTCTGGTAGCGCCGCCGGGTCAGATCCATCTCGACGCCCTCAATCACTTCCTCGAAATATTGCCGCGGGATATTGAAGCGGCAGACGTTGTCCGCGAGCGCGCGCGAAATCGGCCGCCTCGCCGCGCCGGCATAGACGTTGTCGAGCTCCTCGCGCCACCGCGCGAGCATCGCGGCCGGCTCGCGCACCGACTCGTCGTCGGCAATATCGTCGATGAAGCGGCAAAAGGCGTAGACTGCGTAAAGCGCGCGGCGCCGTTCCAGCGGCAGGAGCATGAAGGCGTAGTAGAAGTTCGACGAGGCACGCCGCGTGACTTCGGCGCAGCGCGCGTAATCGGCATCCAGCCCGCCGTCGGGTTCCACCCGGGTCACCGCGTCCTCCTCAAGCCTCGAGCCGTCCGCCTAGCGCGCGCCACCCAAGTATGAGATAGCGCCAACGCGTTAACTTGGGTCGGCATCGAAACACGTCGTAGCCGACGCGATCGATTTCACGCAAAATCGCTAGCCCGCCGCCGGCAAACATCAGCACGTCGCGCGCGAGGCGACGGTCAACCATGCGCGACAGCGCCTGGCCGCGCATCAGCATCTCGCGCGCGCGGGCCACCTCGTACTTCATCAGTGCGGCGAACTCGGGGCTGACGTGCCCGTCACGCAAGGCCTGCGACGTCACGCCAAAACGCTCCATATCATCTCGGGGAATGTAAATTCGGCCTTTGGCCAGGTCGATCGCGATATCCTGCCAGAAATTCGCGAGCTGGAGCCCGCTGCAAACCGAGTCGGCGAGTTCCTGCCGCTGCTTGTCGCGATAGCCAAAGAGGTACAAGACCAGCCGTCCGACCGGATTTGCGGAATAGCGGGCGTACTCGAGCAAGTCGTCGATGGTATCGAAGCCCTTGAAGTCGACGTCGCTGCGAAAGGCCCGTAGCAGGTCGGCGAACGGCTCGCGCGGTATATCGTAGCGTCGCGCGGTGTCGGCAATCGCGACCATCACCGGATGACGCGGTGTGCCGGCGTAGGCCAGGTCAAGCTCACGCTCCCATTCGTCCAGCCGTGCGATACTGCCCTGTTCGTCCGCGAAGTCGTCGGCCATCCGCGCATAAGCATAGATGGCGTGCATATGCGCACGCATTCGGCGCGGCATTAGCCACGAAGCGATGGTGAAGTTCTCGTAATGGGAGCGCGCGACGCGGGCGCAGTATTCATAGGCCTGGGCGAGGGCCGCCGGACTGGATGCGCTCGGTAGGCGGCCGTTGGTTGCGCTTAGAGATTGTGCGGACGGTCCGCCGAGCGAGCCGCTCGGGCTCGGCCCGGGGGCGATACTTTCGGCCGCCACGTTCACACCGCCACCGAGATCGGAGCCGGCCCGATTATTTCGCGCACCGCCGCGCGAGCCCAGCCGTCGGTTTCGAGAACGTCTTCGAGCGTACGGGCGGGAGCGTTGTGATGCCGTTCCATGATGGTCTCGATGTGCCGCGGGATATCGAGGAAACGCACTCGGCCGGCGAGAAAGCCCGCGACCAGTTCCTCGTTGGCGGCGTTGATGCACGCCGGCATCGTACCGCCAGCGCGTAGCGCCTCGTAGCTGAGCCGCAGACACGGAAAACGGGCGAAATCCGGCTCCTCGAAAGTCAGATGCGCGCAATCCACCAGCGAAAGCGGCGTCAGATGATCCAGCGGCAGGCGTTCGGGCCAGGCCAGCGCGAAAGCGACTGGAATCGTCATGTCCGGAATCGCCATCTCGGCTATCACCGACCCGTCGATCATCTCGACCATCGAATGAATCACGCTTTGTGGATGGATCACGACGGAAATCTGCTCCGGCGCGAGATCGAACAGCCAGTGGGCTTCGATCACTTCGAGTCCCTTGTTCATCAGCGTGGCCGAATCGATCGTGATCTTGTTGCCCATCCGCCATACGGGATGATTGAGCGCATCGCGCACGGTGATCGATGAGAAGCGCTCGGCCGGCCATTCGCGGAACGGGCCTCCCGATGCAGTCAGGATGATGCGCTTGAGGGCCCTCCGCAGGCGGCCCTCGAGGCACTGGAAAATCGCGTTGTGCTCGCTGTCCACCGGCAGCAGATGAACCCCGCTTTCGCTCACGGCGCGCGTCACTACCTCGCCGGCGACTACCAACACTTCCTTGTTGGCGAAGGCAATGTCTTTGCCCGCCTTGATCGCGGCAAGCGTCGGGCGCAGGCCCAGCGCACCGACTAGCGCCGACATCACGAGCGTGGCGTCGGGATGGGTAGCCACGCCGATCGCACCCTCGGCGCCGTGCAGGATGGCGACTTTTTGCGGCGCGAGCCGTGCCGCCAGGTCACGCGCCAATTCGGGCGTGGCGACCGACACCAGCTCGGGCCGGAACCGTCGTACCTGCTGTTCGAGGAGATCGATGTTGCTGCCGGCGGCCATTGCCGCCACGCGGTAGCGATCGCTGAAACGGCTCACCACGTCGAGCGTCGTAACGCCCACCGATCCGGTGGAGCCGAGTATCGCCAGCGTCTTCATTTCTGTACTCACGGGCTCAGCTGGCCGCCTTCTCAAGCAGGCGGCGGCGGAAGCGGCCGAGCGCCATCAGTGGAAAATAATGCGCATACATGTGGTAGCGGAGGTAGAAGTGGTTGGGGAACCCGGTACCGGTAAACTGGGTATCTTCCCAGCGCCCATCGCTATCCTGCCGCTCCGCCAGCCAGGCTACCCCGCGCATCACGCTCTCGCCGAGATCATCTTCTGCGGCAAGCAGTCCGATCAGCGCCCATGCAGTTTGTGACGGCGTGCTGGTTCCCTTGCCCTTAAGCGCCGGGTCCTTGTCGGCAAGGCAGGTTTCGCCCCATCCGCCGTCCGCGTTCTGCACGGATTTGAGCCATTCGGCCGCGCGCTTGATCCAGGGCTCGCTCGTATCCAATCCGATAGCGCGCAATCCGG
>Ga0187771_10000543_pt1 | contig 23513 bp, 17 predicted proteins | sample 0116_SJ02_MP15_1_FD_133139 | JGI IMG/M metagenome (GOLD analysis project Ga0187771, IMG submission 133139) | Tropical peat soil microbial communities from peatlands in Department of Meta, Colombia - 0116_SJ02_MP15_10_MG | ecosystem: Environmental > Terrestrial > Soil > Wetlands > Peat | place... | reverse complement strand
GTTTAGTCAGAGACCGAATCACGCGCCGGCGCGGCGGCCGGCACGGTTATTATGCAAATTGCCGAGTGATCTCCCTGCGCGCCGAATTTTTATAACTAGGCGTTGCAATTTTTGTACCGCGTGGACATGACGGCAAATTGTAGAAATTATGATGGCTGCCGTTTTCCGCGGCTCCAAACCTGTGCAGTATTGAGGGGACAATGCCCGTAATTCAGGCAAAACGCATTCTAAAACAACTGACGACGAATAAGGTCGTCAAAACGACGAAACTTTCGAAAGTCGTAGTTGGTTCAAAATGCCGTGCACGGGGAGAACGCTTCTTAAATCACAGCGCATCCACGCATTACACTTAATGATTCGAGTTCACAAATAATACCGGTTCTCCTGCCCACAATGCGCAACTTGGTCTGCCAAGCCCCCCTGTCGACAACCGGTGATGCGGAAAACTGACTGCTCACGCAGCCGCTTTTGCAATTGAAGACCAAGAATTCGGGCTGCGCGGCGTTTGGATGCGCACCTCATTCATATGAGGCTTCCGACCAAATGCGGATTTTCCGATAAAGATTGTCGGCAACAAAATCGCCTTTTTCGGTCTGCACAACGAGCACTGCGCTTGTTGGCAGACAACAAGTGGTGCTCACCCCGAGAGGTGTCGACCTCGGAAAGGAGCAGCGCACGTTCCGGCCACCCGCGTGCAAGCGACTTATGCGCTTGGTCACCGCGCAGTTGTTGCAATCTCCGGCCTTTGGCGCAATTACCCAGCCCTCTCCGGCCCCGCCGAAATAAGCCAAGTCATCTAATATTCCTTTTAGAATACCAATTCCTTCCCTGCAATTAAAAACGATTGACACCATTGAACAGGCACAGTGGACGAGGATCACGCGGTGACTTCATTCCTCACAGCTCGCCTATGGGCTCAAGTGCCGGCGATTGCGATTTGCTGCTCTGCACCGGACTTTTGCTCGCGCTTATTTCGAGCAGCGCCATGCTGCCGCTGGGCCTCTTGGGTCTTGGGCTGGGATGTTTGATTTTCAGGTATTGGGCCGCCATCAAAGCATTCGACGTTTGGGCATTCGATGAATGGGGGCGCATGCGGCTCGGAACAATTGGGGTTCGCGTTTGGCACGCGCCTTACCATGCCGCAGAGCATTTCTGCGATCCACAAATTGTCAGAGCCCGCAATAAGGCAGCATCCGAAATGAATTCCATAATGATGGAAATCATCAAGGGCTCTGACAATGCGGCCGAACGTTATAACGCTATATCATCTATACAATACAAGCCGACTTCACACGGATTATGAAGCTGCGCAGAGTGGAGAGTGATGTCGCTTGACCTTGCAAAAGCAGAAGCTTCAGGCCCTGGTCTCCATTATATTGGGATAGTTATTGGCCAGAAGCCATCACATTGGAGTCCGCGCTGGTCTTTCTAATGTCTCTATCGCGATAGCGGAAGTTATATTATCTCGGATTCAACTCAATTTTCCGGCACAGCGATTATCTGCCGATTTTTCGACCCTTAGCTGAACCGGCATCTGCCCGATCGCTAATCTTGAAATCAGATATTTTCTTTCCCGATTTGACCGCGGCTTTAATCCAGCGTGGTAGTTTGCCACGCCCCGCCCATGTCTCTGACGGATTATCCGGATTTCGATATTTCGGTGGCACCTTGCCTAGTTTACGGCCGGTCCTAAAAGACGGGAAAAAACGTTCCTCCGAATCCAAAAGCTTCGCGTTCCGCAAGCGCGCAAGTCGTGTTTCCAATTCACGTTGCTCGGTTTCAATTCGACTCGACAACGTTTCGTTGAGTTGATCGCGCAACGAAAGTAATTCATCGATCGACATCGTCTTGAAATCCGGAGGTCTCATCATTGTCCTCATTGGTGACATGGATTCGTTCTCCCCTGGATTGCCTATTCGGTTTTTGTTTTCAGAAACCGTATGTATGTGTATAGATAGGCAAAGCTAAGTCACCACCGACGAGGGGTTGCGATTTCACACAAGTTCCAAATCGCTTTCGATAAGGATCGCAAAGTAACTTTCTTCGCACACGCCATCAAAATAGCGACGTGTTTGTGGCGGTGGTGCGCCTAACTCAGTGCCTCTCAGGCGTCTTGAGGTGGGGGGCTACCTCTTCGATAAAATAACCGGCTCTTGTGGAAATCTACTAAGGGTTGCGGCGCGACAGCGCCGAATCAATCGCGGGGCGGCAATTCTTTGGCGAGCGCCACAAGTCTTTGCTGAAACTTGGGGTTGCGCAATCGCAACAATATACGGATGAGTTCGAGCCCGCCCGGCGTGGCAAGAAACTCCCATATGAACTTCGGCAATGCTGCGCTTTTCCGATCACCGTGTTGCGGACCTTCAAAAAAGTATGTGGGCGCCACCTCCAAAACATCGGCAATCTGTTGCAGACGGCTAGCCGATAGCCGATTTCGACCTTTTTCGTATTTTTGCACTTGCTGGGCCGAAATGCCGAGCGCCTCTGCTAGTCTTTTTTGACTCATGCCGAGCATTAGCCGCCGCATTCTCATGCGAATTCCAAAATGCTGATCAACTAATCTCGGTCTTTGAGAGGGCATTATCCAGCAGCACCAGGATTATCAAAATATATGGATAAATCGCCATTATCGAAAATACACAAGTAAATATGAAAATCAATGCGGAGAGCTCGCGCTTTTCGAATATACAGCGATAACAAACATGGTTAGGAATCAATCGCAATAATTCTCGCCAACCCCGGATCATAATTTCGTGCCGCGGCAAAACCCGCCTCGATCCGATCGAGCAGAGCACGGTAGTCATTTGCGCTGATCGCAGCGGCCGCGAGTTCTAGCGACCGGGCTAGCTGCGACAGGTAGACGAAGCCGAAGGTTGCCGCGGCGCCCTTCAGAGAGTGCGCTTCGTCCTTGATGCGGGCACGATCGGCGAGGTCGGACAACTGCTGCAGCAATTTCAGCCGCGCATCCGTTTCGGTGACGAAAATCTGCAGCATCTCGCGCGCGCCCTCGTCGCCGATCTCCTCGGCCAGCATGTCATAGGCGGCACGCTCGAAGATCGGTGCTGGATTGTCGGTGGTGGCCGGCGGCGACGCTGGCACCGGCGCAAGCGGCGGCGCCGTGACTTTGATGATCGGTTCGTCGGTCTCGGGAGCGCGGCGCATCAGCGCGCGCAACATAGTTTCAATCAGTTGCTTCTTGCGTACCGGCTTGGCAATGAAATCGTTCATCCCAGCATCTCTGCAGGCCCGGATGTCGTCGGCGAAGGCGTTCGCCGTGAAGGCGATAATCGGTACTTGGGCTAGTTGGCCGCCGCGCTCGCGCAGCGTGCGCGTGGCTTGCAGTCCGTCCGTCTCCGGCATACGCACATCCATCAAAATGATGTCAAAAGGAATCCGCGAGGCTTCGGCCACGGCTTCAATGCCGTCGCATGCCAGGCTGATCTGCACATTGAAATGCTCCAGCATCTTGACCGCAACCAGCCGGTTGGTTGGATTGTCCTCGGCAATCAGCACGCGCAGCGGCCGGCCGAGTGCGTCGAGGCGCGTTTCAAATTCGCCATAGAGACGCTGGTCATCTTGCTCCACGGGCGCAGCCTGGTCGGCGATCGGCAGCAGCAGATGGAAGCGGAAGATTGAGCCCCGTCCGGGCACCGATGTTACCTCGATTTCGCCGCCCATCTGGTGCACCAGCCGCTTGCAGATGGCGAGACCGAGCCCGGAGCCGCCGAAGCGCCGCCCGATCGAGCTGTCGGCTTGGGTGAATTCAGTGAACAGGTCCTTGATGCGTTCGGGCGGAATACCGATGCCAGTATCGGTGATCGCCCATTCGATCATGGCGTGATCTGCTGTGCGTTTGAGGCAGCGCACAGCGATTGTCACCTCGCCGGCCTCGGTGAATTTGACCGCGTTCGAAACCAGGTTGAGCACGATTTGTCGGATGCGGCCGGCATCGCCGATCATAACCGCGGGCACCTGCGGATCCTCGATCGTCCGCATTTTCACGTTCTTGACCACCGCACGCGCTTTGAAAATGCTAACAACATTGTCCACCAGCGAGACCGGCGAGAAAGCGATTTTCTCCAACGAAAGCTGTCCTGCTTCGAGCTTGGAGAAATCCAGAATATCGTTGAGGATCACCATCAGGTTCTCACCCGCGTCGCGGATGGCGACCAGCGAATTGCGCTGGTCAGCATCGAGCCGGCTCTCAAGCAGGGTTCCAGCGAGCCCGAGCACCGCGTTCATCGGCGTGCGGATCTCGTGGCTCATCATGGCAAGGAACGAGGACTTGGCGTGACTGGCCGCTTCGGCGGCCCGCGCGGCGCGCTCCTGCGCCCGCCACAACCGCTCGCTGACGAAGGCCGCAATAAGCAGAACGATCGAGCACACCACCGAGGTGGCGATAAGCAGCTCGGCCATCTTGCGCCAGCCCACCAACGCGCTCGCTTCGGTCTGGCTCACCTGCAGGATCAATGGATAATTGGCCAGCATGCGGGCTGCGCGAAGGTAGGAAATCTCGTCACGCATGCTCATCTCGCGGAGCATTCCTCCGGCGCTTAGCGTGCGCTGCGGGGAACCAGTGCCGAATTGGCCAACCCGGTCAGAATGGGGGAAGCGCGCCAGCATCATCTTGTCGTCGCGGTACAGCGCAACGATAGAGCCTTCGCCAGACGAGGTAGCTCCGAAGAAGTTCTCAAAATATTTGAGTGAGACTGCACCAAGGATCAGCCCCATGAATCCGCCATTGGGGTCATTGAGCCGGCGAGCCAGATAGATAACCCAGGCGCCATCGCCGCGGTTTTGCACAGGCTTGCTGATGTAGGTTTCCAGATTCGGATCGGCCTTAAGCGCCTTGAAGTAATCACGGTCCGACACGTCGACCTTTGGGATCGGCCAATAACGCGAGAAATTGATTAGCTTGCCGTTGGCATCGATCATGGTCACCGCGTCGACCTGCGGCAGCCCGGTGATCTTTTCCTTTAGGAATAGAAACGTTTCGTTGCCGGCCATTTCCCGACGGTAGGAGTCGGCGTCGGTGACGCCGCGCCGCCCGATATAGTCGCCGACGCTGGAGAGCACGAGATCGAGCGATTTGAACGAACGGTCGACTTGCTCGGCGACGGTGAGGCTGTAGCGGGTCAGGTTGACTTCCGCGGTCTGCAGCGTCGTCTCGCGCAAGTTTAACAGGAATATGAGGTTGGTGCCGAGAATGACTAGCAGCAAAATGGCGGTGCCGACCGCCAATGGATTAGACCAGCGGCGGGACAACGCCGAGCGGGGACGGCGCGCGTTCATCGTTCTACTATCGACAAAGGACGAACGAATCCGATCAGGAGGCCGCCACCGACGCCAGCTTGTTGAGATCGGCCTTATTCTTCAGCTGAATCAGCAACTCACGCAGGAATTTCAGGTCGACCGGCTTCTGGATGGGATCGCAGAGATTGAGCTTGAGCTCACGGCCGATCTTTACGGTCTCATCGCAGACGTATTTCTCCGCGCCGCTGATGATGATGATCGTTCCCTTGTAGCCGATGGTGGCGAGGTGGCGGAGAACCTCGACACCGGCGTGGCGGCCGAGGCTGAGGTCGAGAGTGATGCAATCGAACGTCTGTTCTCCGAGCTGCTTCACCGCTTCCTCATAAGAGGCGGCCGTTTTGGTCTTGAACCCCGTCTTGTCACCGATGCGCGCGATAATGGTGCTGTGGATCATCGCATCATCGATGACCAGAAGGCTGTTCGACGTTTTTGGCGGCGTCGCAAGACGACCGAATGTTACTGGTGTTGGCATGTTTGATACTCGAGCTTTCAGTTGGACGGGTGGGCGGCTTTCAAAGCCACCCACTTAGCGATCTCTGCCTTAACCAGATGCGACAGCGCCTGCGGTGAGCGGCTCTCCCAGTCGGGTATTTCGCCGCCGAGTGCCTGCAATTGTTGTCGTACTGATTGGTCGTCGAGCGCCTTACTGAGGGCGCTGTTGAGCTTGTCGATTACCGCTTGGGGCGTGGCTTTCGGCGCAAACAGCGCGTTCCAGGCAAGTAAATCGAATTCCGGCAGCCCTACTTCGGCCGCAGTTGGAACATCAGGCAGCGCTGGGCTGCGCATCTTCGTGCTAATGGCCAGCGGATGAATCGCATTCGCCTGTGCTTGCGGCACGACGCTGACGATTTGATCGCACATATAGTCGACCTTGCCAGCGAGAAGAGCGCCCATGGCCGGGCCAGTGCCCTGAAACGCCACCATGTTGGATTTGATCCCGGCAACCGAATTGAACAGGTGGCAGGTGGTGTACGCCACTGAGCCGACGCCGGCGTGCGCCATGCTGAGCTTTTGTGGATGCTGCTTGGCGTAGGCAATAAATTCGGCGAGGTCGCGGACGGGTAGGTCCTTGTTGACCAGGATCAACACGGGCATACCGACCACCATGCCGATCGGCTCGAAATCGGTGGCCGGATTGTAGGCCAGGTTTGGATAGATCGAGACTGCCGCAGCGTGCGTTCCCATGTGGCCCATGATGATGGTGTAGCCATCGGGCGCTGAGCGCATGGCGCGGATGGCGGCTGTAGTGCCGCCGGCGCCGACTACGTTCTCAATAATGATCTGCTGCCCGAGCGTGCGCGATATATTTTCGCTGATGATGCGGGCGACGATGTCGGTCGGGCCGCCGGCAGCGAACGGAACGATAAGCGTGATGGAGCGCGAGGGATATTCGCTGGATGCGCTAGCGGGAGCGGCAGCGAGCAAGAGAAGTCCGACCCCCAGCGTGAAAATTTTTTGTAACAACTTCATCGCCTACCAACCCGATCCTGAGTTTTTGTAGGCTCTGAGCGCTGAAAACTCGATTAAAGTGCCGATTGAAGATCGATTAAAAAGTGATAAGCATTGCTCCCGCTCTATCCAGATACCGTATCCCCATTTGCCCCTTCGTGTCGAAGCGCGGCGGGGATTTAATTTCTGCAGATTAAATAAGGGGCAGCCAAAGAACTACCGTGATGTTTGCGTCATGAAACCGGAAAAGACATCATGCGCGCTGCAGCCGCGCCTATTCAGCTACCGATTTGGAATCGTGCGGCCTCGCCGGCGAGAGCGGCTGCTGAGTGGTGCGCCAGCGGCGCGTTCGGTTCAGCGAATTTCGTGATCGGTCCCGGTAGTCCTCGGGCGGGCAGCGATCGATCCGGTCACCTCGCCATCGTCGTCCGCGACATAGCCGTCTTCGCCGGGAATCGCTACCGGCAGCTTGCTGGCGCGTGAGATCGAGCCGGTATAGGCCGGCGCGCCGTGCTTGGCGGCATAGACGGCGCGCGCGCGCGCCGCCACCACCTCGCCCGGAACGGCCTCCGGCCGGCACGGACGATAGCCGGCGCGGCGGCGCATCAGGTCTACGTGGATGTGATCGTAGTGATAGATGTTGTAGCCGGGCGCCAGCACCGTGGAGAACGTCTCGCAGGCGTAGAGCTGCACGTCATGCAGGAAGCCCTGCTCCTCTGGCGTGCCGCGCCAGCCGTCCTTGACGGAAATCCTGCGCCCGTCGGCGAGCGTGAAGCCGGCGATGTCGAGCGCATCGCCGAAGGCGTGCTCGGATATGCTCGAAGTGCCGGAGCCGACCATCTCGCGGCACGAGTAGGAGCCGATCTGCCTGATCTCGGTGACCTGCGTGCCGAACCAATGCAGCGCCGCCGGCTGCACGCCTTCGCTGACCCAGCGGTCGAGCGCGGAGACCATCGGACAGGCGAGCGTGGCGGGCGGCGTCACCGCCGCAGGCTGGATCTGCGTGCTCGGCCCGCGCGCCGGACCGAGCGCCGGCAGCGCGCGCTGCGGCGGCGCCTGATAGAGCGGCGCGTTATAGGCCGGCTGCGTGCGGGGATAGGACGGCGCGGCGCGGCCGGCCGGCAGCACGGCGTCGTCGGGAATATCGTCGGGCCGCGCGACGCCCGGCGCGTAGATCGACATCGGCTGTCCCGCTGGCTGTTGCTGGACCGGCTGTTGCGGAATAGGCGTGTAGCGCGCGGGCGCCTCGGCTTCGGGCCGCACCGCCGGCGGTGGCCCCGGCACCCAGCGCAGCTGCTCGCCTTGCACCGCCGCGGGCGGCGCGTAGCGCTGCTCGAGCGGCGGCCAGCGCGGCTGATCGTCCGGCGCATTGGGAATGGCGGCCGGCGGGCGCAGGTCGTCGGCATAGCTCATCGCCGAGCTTTCGCCGAGCAGCGCGACCTTGAGCGGGAAATCGGCGCCGCACATGCCGGGCCCTTCGATCGGCTTCATCTCCTCGACGCCGACGCCGATCTTGACTTGGCCCGATTTGAGACAGGCAACCTCCTCGTCGTGCCGCCACGACGGACGTTCGCCGAATTGCAGGAAGCTGCGCCCGCAGCCGGCGAGCGCCAGCAACAGCAAACCCGTGCCGCCGAGATAAAAACGGACCCGACCGTTCATGCTCGCGAAAATGCGAGCAGTTTCTTTAACGATACTTCAACGCTCAGCGACCGCGCGTCCGTTAAGGATAAGGAATCGTTGCTCCGCTCTAGGGCTGCGCCGGTTTGATCCCCAGCACCTTGCCGATCGCTGCGACGGTCGCCTGCTGATCGGCGAGCGCAGCGGCGAATTCGGCTGGAGAGCCCGGATTGATCACCTGTCCGGTGGTGGTGAGCTTGGCGACCACCTGCGGATCGGCAAGCGCCTCTCGAATATCGGCGGCGATGTGCTCGCGTACCGGAAGCGGCATGTCGCGCGGGCCCAGCAGGCCAACCAAGCCGTCCATTTCCAGCGACTTGAAGCCGGCCTCCGCCGCGGTCGGAATGTCCGGCAGCGCGGCGGCGTGCTCGCGATTGGTCAGCGCGATCGCCTTCACCTTGCCGGCCAAAATGCGCGGCCGCATGATCGCATAGGCGCCGACGAAGGCGTGGATACGCCCCTCCGACAGATCGTTGATCGCCGTCACCGGGTCCTTGTACGGCACCTTCGCCATCTGCAGGTTCTCGGTTTTCAGGAACGACTCGAACAGGAGATCGTTGGCGCCGGTCACCGAGGCGTAATTCAGCTTGCCGGGCGTTGCTTTGATCTTGGTGATGAGCTCCTTCACGCTGCCAGCGCCGAGCAAGGTCGGCACGCCGAGCGCGATCAGCGTATTGGTCGCGCGCGCGATCGGCGCGAGATCGTTGATGTCGTAGGGCAGCTTGTCGTGCAGATAAGGATGCGCGGTAAAGGTCGAAGCCGGCGCGAACAAGAGAACGTGATCGTCATGCGCGCCGATCACCGCGGTGATGGCGACGATCGCGTCGCCGCCCGGCCGGTTCTCCACCACCACCGGCTGGCCCCATTTCGGCGACAGCTTGTCTGCCAACAAGCGCGCGGTGATGTCCACGCCGGAGCCGGGACCAAGCGGAATGATGAAGCGCACCAGGCGGGTCGGCCAAGCCGGCGCCTGCGCTGACGATGGGGTCGCTGTCGCCAGCAGAGCAGCGAATAAAAATGCAAAGCCGAAAAAGCGAAGCAGCGTGCGCATGGCGTTTCCCCGAAGATTCTTTTTCTGATGAATTTGTGACGAGGCGCCGGCGGTTTGTCCAGCAGGCCCTGCATTGTCGCGTTTGCATGGGAGCGCGCCTGCGTATGCATTCAATCATGCACGGATGTTGCATCCGCGGAGTTTATTGCACTGCCGCATAAATGCGTGCGGCGATCTTTTATATACGCGATCAAATGCTTATCGCCGCCCGTCATGCCGCGCATGCCGCCGCGATGAAATTTGCCGCGTCGCTCCCTCGCCGTCTTCTGAGCACACGTGTTTTCTGCTAGGCTTCTGCCACCTCAACAAGGGAGGCACTGCCGTGGAGCTTACCTTGAAATGGGATGTGCTCGCCGTGGGCGCCGTGTTTCTGTTTGTCGGCGCCATCCTGCTGGGGGCATTCTAGAGTTCAAGCGAGCAGCGACGACGCCTGAAAAAACAATTGCCGGTCACGCAACTGGCCGCAAATTCCGACACCGGAGGGCGAGCGCCGTTCTCCGGTGTTTTGTTTTTCTGCATCGCTCCCGCGAAGGCGGAGCCGACAACGAGAATAATCACGCCGCCACGATACTGGGCGCGGCGCGCTCGTAGTTGAGGATCGGCGCCAGCCATTTCTCGCACTCCTCGACGCTCCAGCCCTTGCGCTTGGCGTAATCCTCGACCTGATCGCGCTCGATCTTGCCGACACCGAAGTAATGGCTCTGCGGATGGCTGAAATAGAGCCCGCACACCGCGGCACCTGGCCACATGGCGAAGCTCTCGGTCAGTTTCACGCCGATGCGCTCGGCATCGAGCAGCTTGAACAGAATGCCCTTCTCGGTGTGGTCGGGCTGCGCCGGATAGCCGGGCGCCGGACGGATGCCGCGATATTTCTCCGCGATCAGCTCGTCGCCGGAAAGATTTTCGTCCGGCGCGTAACCCCAGAACTCCTTGCGCACGCGTTGGTGCAAGCGTTCGGCGAAGGCTTCCGCCAGCCGGTCGGCCAGCGCCTTCACCAGGATGGCGGAGAAGTCGTCATTCGCGCGCTTGAAGCGGTCGGCGATCTCGTCCTCGCCGATCCCGGCGGTGACGGCGAAGGCGCCGATGTAATCGGCAACCCCGCTGCCGCGCGGCCCGATGAAGTCGCTGAGCGCCTCGTTAAAGCGGCCTTCACGCTTGACCAGTTGCTGGCGCAGCGTATGCAACAGCGCGACCGGCGCATCACGCGCCTCGTCGGCGAACACCGCGATATCATCGCCGCGCGCCTCGGCCGGCCAGAAGCCGAACACCGCGCTCGCCGTGAACCAACGCTCGGCCACGATCTTATCGAGCATGGCGCACGCGTCGCTATAGAGCGAGCGCGCGATGGCACCGACTTTTGCGTCGTCGAGAATGGCCGGATATTTGCCCTTCAACTCCCAGGTGGCGAAGAACGGCGTCCAGTCGATGAAGTCGATCAATCCGGCGATCGGATAATCGATCAGCGTCTTTGTGCCGAGGAAACCGGGCTTCGGCGGCCGATAGGCGCCCGACCAGTCGAGCTTGGGCGCATTGCCGCGCGCCTCCTTGAGCGGCAAGCGCTGCTTGTCGGCCTGCGCGCGCGCATGCGCGGCGGCGAGCTTGGCATATTCGCCGCGCAGCTCGGCGACGTAGCCCGGCTTCTGCTCCGGCGAGAGCAACGCCTGCGCCACCCCGACCGCGCGGCTCGCATCATGCACATAGACTGCCTGGCCGCGCTTGTAGTTGGGATGGATCTTCACCGCCGTGTGCACGCGGCTGGTGGTGGCGCCGCCGATCATGAGCGGCAACTCGAAGCCCTGCCGCTCCATCTCCGCAGCGACATGGCACATTTCGTCGAGCGAGGGCGTGATCAGGCCGGACAGACCGATGATGTCGGCCTGCTCGGCGCGCGCGGTCTCCAGGATCTTCGCCGCCGGCACCATGACGCCGAGATCAATCACCTCGTAATTGTTGCAGGCGAGCACGACGCCGACGATGTTCTTGCCGATGTCGTGCACGTCGCCTTTCACCGTCGCCATGACGATCTTGCCGTTCGCGCGGCCATGCGCGCGCCCATCGCGCTCCTGCTCCATGTAGGGCATCAGGCAGGCGACCGCCTGCTTCATCACGCGCGCCGATTTCACCACTTGCGGCAGGAACATCTTGCCGGAGCCGAACAGGTCGCCGACGATGTTCATGCCGTCCATCAGCGGGCCTTCGATCACGTCGAGCGGGCGCTTGGCCTGTCTACGCGCTTCCTCGACGTCGGCTTCGATGAAGTCGGTGATGCCGTGCACCAGCGCATGCGCCAGCCGCTTCTCCACCGGCCGCTCGCGCCAGGCGAGATCGGCCTCCTTCGCCTCCTGCCCTTTGCCGCGGAATTTCTCGGCGAGCTTGAGCAGCCGCTCGGCGGCATCCGGCCGCCGGTCGAGCACGACGTCCTCGCATGCCTCGCGCAATTCGGGATCGAGATCGTCATAGACCGCGATCTGCCCGGCATTGACGATGCCCATCTCCATGCCGGCATGAATGGCGTGATAGAGGAACACCGAGTGCATCGCCTCACGCACCCGCTCATTGCCGCGGAAGGCAAATGACAGGTTGGAGACGCCGCCCGACACATGCGCGCCCGGCAGGTTGGCGCGGATCCAGCGCGCCGCTTCGATGAAGGCGACGCCGTAATTGTTGTGCTCCTCCATGCCGGTGGCGACGGCGAAGATGTTGGGGTCGAAGATGATGTCCTCGGGCGGAAAGCCGACCTGCTGCGTCAGGATGCCGTAGGCGCGCCGGCAGATCGCGCATTTACGCTCGACCGTGTCGGCCTGGCCCTGCTCGTCGAAGGCCATCACCACCACCGCGGCGCCGTAGCGGCGCACGATCCTGGCGTGCGCGATGAAGGCCGCCTCGCCTTCCTTGAGCGAGATCGAATTGACCACCGCCTTGCCCTGCAGGCATTTCAGGCCCGCTTCGATCACCGAGAATTTCGACGAATCGACCATCACCGGCACGCGCGCGATGTCCGGCTCAGCGGCGATCAGATTGAGGAAGGTGGTCATCGCCTGTTCGGAATCGAGCAGGCCTTCGTCCATGTTGACGTCGATCACCTGCGCGCCGTTCTCCACTTGCTCGCGCGCCACGGTGAGCGCCGCCGTATAGGCGCCGGCGGTGATCAGCTTGCGGAACTTGGCCGAGCCGGTGACGTTGGTGCGCTCGCCGATATTGACGAAGGGAATTTCCGGGGTGAGCGCGAACGCCTCCAGGCCGGAGAGGCGCAATTGCCGCGACACCTCGGGAATCAGCCGCGGCGGTTTGCCGGCCACCGTTTTTGCGATGGCGGCGATGTGCTCGGGCGTGGTGCCGCAGCAGCCGCCGACCACATTGACCAGACCGGCCTCGGCGAATTCGCCCAACAGCTCGGCCATAAATTCGGGGCTTTCGTCGTAATAGCCGAACTCGTTAGGTAGCCCGGCATTCGGATAGGCGCAGATGAAGGTATCGGCGAGGCGGCCGAGCTCGGCGATATGCGCGCGCATCTCGCGCGCGCCCAGCGCGCAGTTCAAGCCGACGGTGATCGGCTCGGCGTGGCGCACCGAATTCCAGAACGCCGCCGGCGTCTGCCCGGACAGCAGCCGGCCGGAGCGGTCGGTGATGGTGCCGGAGATCATCACCGGAATGTCGATGCCGCGCTGTTCGCGCGCCTCGGCGATGGCGTAGATCGCCGCTTTGGCGTTGAGCGTGTCGAAGATGGTCTCGATCAGCAGCAAGTCGGCGCCGCCATCGATGAGGCCCTTGATCTGTTCGGCATAGGCCGCGCGCAACTGATCGAAGGTGATGGCGCGGAAGCTGGGATTGGAAACGTCCGGCGAGATCGAGGCGGTGCGATTGGTCGGCCCCAAGGCGCCGGCGACAAAGCGGCGGCGGCCGTCTTCCTTCTCAGCGATGGTCGCCGCCTCGCGCGCCAGCGTCGCGCCCGCCTGGTTCAACTCGTAGGCGATGTCCTCCATGCCGTAATCGGCCTGGGCGATGGTGGTGGAGGAGAAGGTGTTCGTGGAGACAATGTCGGCGCCGGCGCGGAAATAGGCGAGATGGATGTCGCGCACCGCCTGCGGCCGGCTCAGATTCAAGAGATCGTTGTTGCCGCGCACCTCGCGGTTCCAGGCGTCGAAGCGCGCGCCGCGATAACCCTCCTCGTCGAGCTTGAGCGCCTGGATCATGGTGCCCATAGCGCCGTCGAGCACTAGGATGCGCTGGCGCAGCAGATCGAGAAACGCGGACCGCGCGGACGTCACTTATCGCACTCTAACCGAAGTCGTGTGTTCGACAGGCCTGAGCCCCAGCAAATGACAGATAGCGTAGACCAGGTCGGCGCGGTTCATAGTGTAGAAGTGGAATGTGGTGACGCCGCGGTCGACCAGGTCGATCACCTGCTCGGCGGCGACCGCGGCGGCGATCAGCTTGCGCGTCGCCGCATCGTGCTCGAGCTCATGGAAGCGCTCGGCGAGCCAGGCTGGTACCGAGGCACCGCAACGCGCCGCGAAGCCGCAGGTCGCCTTGAAGTTCTGCACCGGCAGGATGCCTGGCACGATCGGAATCTCGATGCCGCGCGCGCGCACGCGGTCGAGATAGCGGAAATAGAGATCGTTCTCGAAAAAGAACTGCGTGATCGCGCGCGAGGCGCCGGCGTCGACCTTGGCTTTCAGCATGTCGATATCGGCTTCGACGTTGGGCGATTCCGGGTGCTTCTCCGGATAGGCCGACACCGAGACCTCGATGTCGCCGTGCAGGCGCTTGATGCCAGCGACCAGATCGGCAGCGTTGCAATAGCCGCCCAGATGCGGTGCGTATTTCGCGCCGGCCCCGCCGACCGGATCGCCGCGCAGCGCCACGATATGGCGCACGCCAGCGTCGTAATAATTGCGCACGATGGCGTCGACATCGGCGCGCGTCGCCGCCACGCAAGTGAGATGCGCGGCGGGGGTAAGCGGCGTCTCCGCCAGAATCCGTTTCACCGTGGCGTGCGTGCGCTCGCGCGTGGAGCCCCCGGCACCATAGGTGACCGAAACGAAATCCGGCGCGAGCGGCGCCAGCCGCTCGATCGACTCCCAGAGAATCGCCTCCATCTCCGCCGTCTGCGGCGGGAAGAATTCGAAGGAAACGCCGATGCGGCGGCCCTCGCCGCGCGCGAAACGACTGGGACGAAGCGGGAGGGTCATCACGCCACCTCCCGCTGCGCCGGCTGCGCCATCAGTGCGCGGGCGTCGCGCGCGAGCCAGAGCGACACCGCAATCTTGCCCTCGCTGCCCGGCTCCGGCGCCAGACTCTTGTGCATGACCGGCTCGAGCCCAGACGCCATCATCCATTGCGTCACCGTCTCCGGCGCGAAGCCGAGGCGGCGATGCGCGAACTGCTCGCGCAGGAATTCCTGCTCGTGCGGCGCGAAGTCGACCACCAACAGGCGCCCGCCCGGGCGCAGCACGCGCGCCGCCTCCTTGATGGCGCGCGTGCCGTCGTCGAGGAAGTGCAGCACCTGGTGCAGAATGACGACGTCGAAGGAATCGTTGGCGAGCGGCAGGTCGTAGATGTCGCCCTGCCGCACGCTGCAATGCTTGAGGCCGGCGCGCTCCAGCCGGTCGCGCGCGAGCAGCAGCATGTCGAGCGACAGATCGATGCCGAGCCCGCGCTCGATCTCAGGCCCGAACAGTTCGAGCATGCGTCCGGTGCCGGTGCCGAGATCCAAAAGCGACCTGAACGGCTTGTCGGCGAGCGCGGCGCGGATCGCCTCCTCCACCGCCGCGTCGGCGACGTGCAGCTTGCGGATACGGTCCCACTCCGCTGCATGCGCGCGGAAATAGGCTTGCGCCGCGGCGGCGCGCGCCGCCCTGACCGAAGCGAGCCGGGCGCGGTCGCGCGCGATGGTCTGATCGGTCGGATCGAGCCGCTCGAGCAGCGAGCGCGCCAATTCGGCGCCGCCGCCATGCTCGGCCAGGCGGAAGAAGGCCCAGGTCCCCTCGCGAAAGCGCTCGATCAGCCCGGCCTCGGCCAGCAGCCTCAGGTGGCGTGAGATGCGTGGCTGCGACTGGCGCAGGATGTCGACCAGGTCGGAGACGGTCAGCTCGGCTTCGGCCAGCAATGCCAGCACGCGCAGGCGCGTCTCCTCGCCCGCCGCCTTGAGGGCGGTGTTGAGGGCGTCGAAGCGTAGCCGGGGATTGCTGATCATCGGAAGCTCGGGCGGCCTCGCTTGGGCCGCTTCCTATTATATAAAGATATGTTTATACATTGAAACGACGTCCGGCAAGCCGCCCATTAGGGATTTTCCTGGAGTGGATCATGAATTATGCGTATGCGAATGACCGTCGGCGACGCGGCACGACTGCGAGGTTCGGCAATGCCCAGCACGGATTTCGGCGCCCGCGACGGCGAGGTGGCGATCGGGCTCCCCATCAAATACAACGCCGGTCTCTATTACATCGGCCGCATCCACACGCCCTGGCGCTATCGCAGCGACTGCCCGAAAAACTCCCGCGAATCCGACGCGGTCTGCACCGTCGAGCTCGACCCCCGCTGGCAGCAGGCGCTGAAAGATGTCGAGACCTGCAGCCACCTGGTGCTGCTCTATTGGATGCATAATTCGCGGCGCGACCTGGTGCTGCAGGTGCCCTCCCACTACGGCGTCCAGCGCGGCACCTTCGCCTTGCGCTCGCCCGCGCGTCCCAATCCGATCGCCATGAGTGTGGTGAAGTTATTGGGCATCGAGGGCAACAAGCTTTCGGTCATCGGGCTCGACTGCATGGACGGCACGCCGCTGCTCGACATCAAGCCCTACTTCGCCTCGACCGACAGCGTGCCCGAGGCGGTGGTCGGCTAGCGCCGCGACCGCCCCTCCTAAGGCCTGACAAAATTTCAATCTTTCCAGCCGGTTCCATCCGGTCGCAGAAATTCGAGGCCCCTGCGCAGGGGAACATTTGAACCTGCCCGACGCTTTCCCCGACGAACGATGGAGCCGAGGTCATCGGGGAAGTCGTCATGTTCTCCAAATCCATCACTGCCGTTTCGCTGATCGCCGCCGCGCTGTTCTGCGACGCCGCCAAAGCCGATCCGCTATTCGCCTTCCTCTCGCCGGCGCAGAGTGCCCCGCAATACGCGCCGGTCGAACAGCAGGCCGCGCCGGATGAAGACGCCCAGCTCGCTCCGCGCCTGCAGCGGCAGATCGTCAGCTACGCGACCGACGAAGCGCCCGGCACCATCATCATCGATACGCCGCACACGTTCCTCTACTTCGTGCTCGGCGACGGCAAGGCGATCCGCTACGGCATCGGCGTCGGCCGGCAAGGCTTCACCTGGTCGGGCGTTAAGCAGGTCGCCCGCAAGGCCGAGTGGCCGGACTGGTATCCGCCGGCTGAGATGATCGCGCGGCAGCCCTATCTGCCGCGCATGGTCGCCGGCGGCCCCGGCAATCCACTCGGCGCGCGCGCCATGTATCTCGGCGGCACCGAATATCGCATCCACGGCACCAACGATCCGTCGACCATCGGCAAGCACGTGTCGTCGGGCTGCATCCGGCTGACCAATGAAGACGTCGAGGATATCTACAAGCGCGTGCAGATCGGCGCCAAGGTGATCGTACTGCCGCAGAGCGCGCCGACACAGACCGCGCAGCACGCTCCGGCGAGCCGCGAGCGGATGTCCTGGAACATCAACAACGCATCGACGCTCTACTGATTTCGCGCAGAACCTCTGCCTCTTTCCCCGGCCTTCGCGCCGGGCATTCTTTTGTGAGTTATGATCGAGCCCTTGTCGCGCAATCGCACGGTCTGCTTAAAGGGCGTCAACTTACGTAGAGATGTCAGTGTCGGGATACCGGGAGAGATAAGATGCAACAGCCGACAGCGCGGCGCAGCAGGGGCCGCTGGTTCATCCTCGTTCTCATCAGCTTGATGTACCTGATCACGTATCTCGACCGGGTGAACATCTCGACTGCGGCACCGGCGATCAGCAAGGAGTTCGGCTTCGACAAGATCACCATGGGCGTGATCTTCAGCGCCTTCGTCTGGGCCTACGCATTGTTCCAGGTTCCCGGCGGCTGGATCGGCGACCGCTTTGGGCCGCGTAAAGTGCTCACCACCATCGTCGGCTACTGGTCACTAATGACCGCGGCGACCGCAGTAGCGACCGGCGCGACCTCCTTCGTGGTGCTGCGCTTCCTGTTCGGCGTCGGCGAAGGCGGCGCCTTCCCTGGCGCGACGCGCGCGATGCAGCTCTGGTACCCGAAGCAGGAGCGCGGCTTCGTGCAGGGCATCACCCACAGCGCCAGCCGGCTCGGCGCGGCGATCGCGCCGCCGCTGGTCGTACTCATCATGACCACACTCGGCTGGCGCTCGGTGTTCTACGTCTGCGGCGCCTTCGGCCTGGTGTGGGCGGCGCTGTGGTGGATCACCTATCGCGATCTGCCGGAAGACCACGGCATGGTGAATGCCGACGAGCTCAAATACATCCGCGGCACCGACGCGCAGGGCAACGCGCCCAAGCCCAACGTCAGCAAAAAGCCGAACGTGCCGTGGGGCACGATGCTGCGCTCGCCCAACATGTGGGCGATCATGTGCGCCTACTTCACCTATGTTTATTGCCTGTGGATCTTCTTGAGCTGGCTGCCCTCCTATCTGGTGGACTTCCGCCACTTCACGCTGATCAAGGTCGGGCTGTTCGCCTCGCTGCCGCTGTGGGCGGGCGTGTTCGGCGACACCGTCGGCGGCCTGGCCACTGACTGGCTGCTGTCGAAGACCGGCAACATCAAGTTCGCCCGCCGTTCGGTCGCCATCGTCGGCATGCTCGGCTGCGCGGTGTTCATCGTGCCGGCCGCGCTAACCGACAGCGCCTATACCGCGGTCTATTGCCTCACCGCCTCGATGTTCTTCCTCGAATGCACCATCGGACCGTCCTGGGCGGTGCCGATGGACATTGGCGGCGAGCATTCGGGTACGGTGTCGGGCATGATGAACATGGCTGGCAATATCGGCGGCGCGCTGTCGCCGCTGGTGTTCGGCATATTGGTGCAGTTCGGCTCCTGGCAGGCGCCGTTCATCGTCGCCGCGAGCCTCTTGGTGTTCGGCGCGGCGGTGTGGGCGTTCTGGCTCGATCCGGGCGCCTCGGCGGTGGAGAAGCGCGCGCCAGAGATCGCGGCCAAGGCGGCGACCACCTGACGGCTTACCGCCGCGTCGCCGCCACTTCCGGGATGTCGCGCAGCGGTACGCCGATAGCCTGCATAAGCATCACCGGATCGGGCTTAAGTCCGGCGCGCGGCGGGTCTTCGAGATAGGCGCCGACGCTCAGCGCATCGGTCAGCCGGGCCGCGTTCAGCGCCGCCTTGGCGACGCCGGCGCCGACATGCGGTCGGGCCACGAACGCGGCATCGCCCAACAGCACCGCGCGCCCGGCGACTAGCCGCGGCGATTGCAGGTCGAAGATCGGCTGGAAGAACGCGTTCGGCGTCGCCTCGGTGAGCGCGATAAACTGCGGCGGCAGGATCGCACGCGCCTCTTGGCGGAATTTGGCTATCACGTCCAGCCGGATCAGCGGCGGCGGAATGGCCGCGTGTGCACGACCGCTCGCGTCGGTGCTCATGTCCTTGAGCGCAGCGGCATTCACCGGGTGATACCAGAGCCAGTTCATGCGCCGCCGGCCGGGCGTGAGATCGTCATCGGCGCCCGGCTGCAGATAGGACAGGAACATCTCGCGCGGCGGCAGATAGAAGGCGTAGGATTCGAGCAGTTCGCCGCGCGCCGCGGGCGGCACCGCGGTCTCGTCAATGACGCCGCGCCAGCCGACGTAACCGGCACAGACCGGCGCCGGCGCGCCGGGGAAGGCACGCACGCGCACGGTCGAATGCACGCCATCGGCGCCGACCAGCAGATCGCCGCCGGCCTCGCTGCCGTCGGCGAAGATCGCGGTGATGCTGCCGCCGGCTGGGCGATATCGTCGAGCTGCATGCCGGCGCGGTAGCACTCGTCCGGCAGCTTGCGGCGCAATGCCCGATAGAGCAGCGTCCACGAGGTGAGGATCTTGTCGAACGGCAGCCACCCGATCACCGCACCATCGCGGGCCAAACAGAACCGCGACGAGAATGATTGCCCGATCGACGCGTCCACCGTGATGCCGAGCCGCCGCATGATGTCGAACATCTCGACATGCGTGCCGATGCCAACGCCGCGGCTCGCGAGGTCGCCGGTGCTCCGCTCGAACACCGTCACGTCCCACCCGGCCTTGCGCAGCAGCAGGGCGGCGAACAGCCCGCCGAGCGAGCCGCCGATGATAAGTGCGCGACCCGTCATGTGCGTTCACGGTCCCGGTTGGCGTTGCGCGCACCCTAATGGCGCCGGTGGCGCCGGGCAATTTTTTGCTATACCTCGCGCCTCAGCAGACGTCAGGGAGTGAGATTATGCGGATTGCGGCAATGGCGGCGGGCGCGGTCGGTGGCTATTTCGGCGCGCGCATGGCGGCGGCCGGCCACGACGTCTTCTTCATCGCGCGTGGCGCCAATCTCGCAGCGCTCAAGAAGGACGGCCTCAGGCTCGAGAGCGTGAACGGCGATCTGCATCTGCCGCAGGTCAACGCCACCGACGATCCGGCCACGGTCGGCCCAGTCGATATCGTGCTGTTCGCTGTGAAACTGTGGGACACCGAACAGGCCGCGGCCGCGACGCGGCCGTTGGTCGGGGCGAACACGCGCGTCATCACGCTGCAGAACGGCATCGACAGCGTCGAGCGCTTGAGCGCCGTGCTGCCGGCCGACAATGTCATCGGCGGCACCGCAGCCATCGCCTCGACCATCGCCGCGCCCGGCGTCATTCGCAACACCAGCAAGTTCGCCAGCATCCGTTTCGGTCGCCCCGACGGCAAAGTGGACGCCGTCCTGCAAGCCTTCGCCGATGCGGCAAAAACCGCCAATGTCGACGCGGCGATCGTCGCCGATATTCAGCACGAGATTTGGTACAAATTCATCTTGCTGGCCGCCACCTCCGGCGCCACGGCGGCGATGCGTTCGCCCATCGGTGCAATTGTCGCCGATCCGGAATTGCGCGCCTTCCTGCGCCAGCTGATGCAGGAGACCTATGAAGTCGGCAAAGCCAAGGGCGTCAAAATGGCGCCCGACATCGTCGACCAACGGCTCAATTATGTGGTCAACGTCATGCCGGCGCATATGAAAGCGTCGATGGCAAACGACGTCGACCGCGGCAACCGGCTCGAGCTCGACTGGTTGTCCGGCAAGGTGCGCGCGCTCGGCCGCGAGCTCGGCATCCCGACGCCGGCGAGCGACGCGGTGTACACTGTGCTCAAGCTGCACCGCTTAGGCAAGCCGGCTTGACTGCGCTAACGTAACTTCATTTGCTCGCAACGAAAATTTTTCCTAGCGCGGTAAGCGCGCGCCAACCATGACGCGCGATTTCAGCGCGAGCCTTTGCCACCGCCCTACCATGGTATCGCGCCTGCCGCACCATAATACACGGGCGCGCGTGCAACCCTCGCTGGCGCCATGAAAAAATTAAGCGTTGCCATGCGAAATCGGCGCACGAGAAGTTGTGGCGTTTCCGATGGGTGGCGGTGTGAAGACGTATCGCATTCTTCATGTCGACGACGATCCCTTGATGCGCGACGTTGTCGAGCTTGCGCTCGGCTTTGGCTCGGAATTCGTGGTGATGAGCTGCGCCAGCGGAGAGGAAGCGCTGGCGGCGGTGCCGGGCTGGGCGCCTGACCTCATCATCCTCGACGTCTTGATGCCGGATATGGACGGTCCGGCGGTGCTGGCGCGGCTGCGCGAGAATCGCGACTGGGCAAAGATCCCGGTGATCTTCATCACTGCGCGCACGCCCGCCGCCGAGCGCGAGCGGCTGCTCTCGCTCGGCGCTGTCGCGGTGATCGCCAAGCCATTCTATCCGGTGAAGCTCGCGGAAACCGTGCGCCGCCATCTGCAGTCCATCAAGCTTGCCGAGGCCGGTTTTAACTTCGCCGAGCGGCTGCGCGCCGACGCGGCGACGCTGGCGAGCTTCCGCGACAAGCTGCGCAACGGCGCCGATCCCACCTTCGTGCCGGACGAATTTCAGGCCTTCGTGCACAAGCTCGCCGGCGCCGCCGGCGTGTTCGATTTTCGTAACGTGAGCACGCGGGCGGCCTCGCTGGAGGACGCCATCATCGAACGCCGCGCCGGGCGCGGCGCCCCGGGCGCGATCGAGGCCAATCTCGATGCGCTGCTCGCCTCCATCGAGGCCGCCTGAAACAAGAGAAGCAGGAAGACTAGGAATAGGAATTGACAGGAGAGGTAAGAGCAGCAGGAGAGCACGATGCCCGACATTTTCGAAGCGCGCGACAAGGTGCCGCGGGTGCTGATCGCCGATGACGATCCCGCCATCGTGCGTCTGCTTGCCGACCGCTGCGTGAAGATGGGCTTCACCGTGGAGACCGCCGTCAATGGCGTGCAGCTCCTGGTCAAGGCGCGCCGCAGCCACCCCGACATCATCATCGTCGACGTCAACATGCCGGAGCTCGACGGTCTGTCGGTGTGCAGCCGCCTGCTCAATCCCGGCAGCAAGCCGGTGGAGGTGGTGGTGGTCACCGGCAGTAACGATCCGGAGACGGCCGAGCGCTGCGAAAGCCTCGGCATGTTCTACGGGCGCAAGGGCCCCAATTTCTGGAACAGCGTGGAAGGCGCGCTGACCGAAATCTATCCCGACCTCGCCGGCCGGCTCACCGCGCTGCAGAGCTCGCCCGTCGACGCCGACGTGCCGCCGCGCCCGCGCGTGCTGGTGGTCGATGATGACCCCGATATTGAGAAGTTCTTCGCCAGCCGGCTCGGCAAGTTCGGCATCGACACCTTGTACGCGTCCGACGCCACGCAAGGCTATCGCCTCGCATGCAAGGACAAGCCGACCGTCATCATCACCGACAATTACATGCCGGACGGCGACGCGCAGTATCTGCTCTATCGCCTGCGCAGTTCGCGGGCGACCGAGAACATCCCGGTCTTTGTGATCAGCGCGCGCAAGCTCAGCGACTTGACCGAGCAGACGCTCAAGCGGGCGATCTGCGGGCGGCCAGGCGCGCTGCAGGTGTTCAAGAAATCGTTCGACACCGAAGAGCTGTTCACCGCGCTGAAGAAGTTCTGCGGCTTCCAGAAGTATCACGCCTGACACCGGCGGCCGGACCGCGCGAACGGTCGCTGCCGGCGCCCAGGGCAAGTGATTGCAACCAGAGGACGCGCGCGCCCCACGCCGATCAACCGGCGCCCCGCCGCCATCGGTAGCAAGCGCTCAAGACCGGCGTCTGCCGCGAAATCCTCCCCTCCCAATCCCCCTGCTAAAACCATGAAATGTCCGGCAAAGCCGCGCCGCCTCCGGCCGGCGCGCGGCGCAGGCGCACGGCGACGGAACCGATCGAGAACAGGCCTGTTGACGAAACAGTCCGCGATTGGCAGGCGCTGCGGTTCATGCGAAAAAAGACGCAAGAGCAGCGCCGGTTGGTCATGCCGCGCCGTTCCGGGCATGTGAAAAAACCATCGACACTAGACTAAAGATAAGCAATGGTTGCCCGTTCTGCTGAATACTGAATAAATGACAAGAATAGTCACGTGGAGGATACGCCTTTGCTGAGTACGCTTGTGAAAAAGCGCGATTTCTACGCCGGCGGTCTGATGACCCTGCTCGGCGCCGCGGTCACGCTCGATTCCTTGACCTACACCCTGGGCACGCTGACCCACATGGGTCCGGGCATGTTCCCGTTAATGCTGGGGGTGGCGCTCACTTTCATCGGCGTGCTCATCCTTGGCACCGCGATCGCGACCCCGCTCGGCGAAGACGAACGCATCCTGCCGGAAAAGCCGGAATGGTTCGCTTGGGCCTGCATTCTGGCCGGTCCGGTCCTGTTCATCATTCTGGGCGAGCTGTTCGGCCTGGTGCTGGCGACCTTCGCCTGTGTCTTCGTGCCCGCGCTCGGTGATAGGGATGCCACGCTGAAAGGCTCGGCGATCCTCGCTGCCGGCGTCACCTTCTTCGGC
>Ga0187771_10000542_pt1 | contig 23528 bp, 16 predicted proteins | sample 0116_SJ02_MP15_1_FD_133139 | JGI IMG/M metagenome (GOLD analysis project Ga0187771, IMG submission 133139) | Tropical peat soil microbial communities from peatlands in Department of Meta, Colombia - 0116_SJ02_MP15_10_MG | ecosystem: Environmental > Terrestrial > Soil > Wetlands > Peat | place... | reverse complement strand
TCGATCAGCAGAGTTTTCGTCCTCGTGGGGAATGCCAAAGGAGATGACCAGGATGAGATTCAAACGGACCACCTTTTTGATCCTGATAATGGCCGCACTGTTTGCCACGGCGGCTCTTGCCGGAGTTGTTTTTTCCATTAACATCGCGCCGCCTCCCATCACGGTTTTCGATCAACCGCCTTGTCCCGGCGACGGCTATCTCTGGGTTCCGGGCTACTATCAGTACGGCGACTACGGCTACTACTGGGTGCCGGGCGCGTGGGTCCTGCCTCCCGCCGCTGGACTGCTGTGGACTCCCGGTTACTGGGCGTTTGAGGGCAGCTTGTACGTCTGGCACGCCGGATACTGGGGCCCGCAGATCGGGTTCTACGGCGGCGTCAACTACGGTAACGGCTACTTCGGCTCCGGCTTCACCGGCGGACGCTGGATCGGAAACGTATTCCATCACAACACTGCCGTCAGCAAGGTGGACGGCCACAACGTGCATAACGTCTATGAAGACCGGACTGTCGTCCGGAATGTGCCTGGCCCGAACCATTCGTTCAACGGCAGAGGCGGGATCACAACACAACCCTCGCGCGCGGAAACGACGGCAAGCCGCGCGCCTCATCAGGGCCCGACGCAGGCGCAGGTTGCGCATGCGCAGGAAGCCCATGAAAATCATCTTGCAGCGCACGGCGCCCCGCGCACCAGGAAGTGATTTCCCTGCCGGTGGCAACGGAACGAAACAGAAAGATCCTCTCATTGGGCTGAGGGTCACATATCCCGGCCAGGACGGCATTTCGGCCCCGCCAACTGATGTACTCTGGTAGGGTTCCGGAGGATCCAGAGATGAAAGTTCAAACGCCGCTGGCAGCCGCGAATTACGGGTGCCGGGGCCTTTATTTCGTATTGTGCTGGGCCGCTCTGCTGCTGGTCGCAGGGGCGCCCGCGCGGGCGCAGGCGAGGACCTCGCTCACCGGGCATCTGCGGCGCGAAGTCGGCAGCGGCGAGGCAAGGTTGCTCGGTCCGATGCCAGCAGCCGAGTCTCTTCGCCTTCACATTGCGCTGCCAGTGCGCGATCAGGCGGGGCTGGACAAGTTTCTGGCGGAGGTGGCGGATCCTTCCAGCCCCAATTACCGCCACTTCCTCACCGTGTCCGAATTTACCGAACGGTTCGGGCCGAGCGACGAAGATTATGAGGCGCTGCAGCGCTATGTCACGGCCAGCGGATTCCGCACCGTGGGCGGCTCGCGCGACGGAATGGACGTGCAGATCGAGGGAACGGTGGCCACGGTCGAGGCGGCTTTTCACGTGAAGATGGGTATCTACCAGCACCCCACCGAAAACCGCACGTTCTACTCTCCGGACCGCGAACCTGCGGCGGATCTCCCGTTCCCGCTGTGGCACATCTCGGGTCTCGATAACTTTTCGATCCCGCGTCCCATGCTGGCGAAGAGAAGCGAATACGCGAAGGCGCATGGCATCGATCCCAAAGCCGCGGTCACCCATGCCACCACCGGCTCGGGTCCTTCCGGGTCTTTCCTCGGCAGCGACATGCGCGCGGCTTATTACGGCGGGAGTCTGACCGGCGCGGGCCAGAACCTCGGGCTGCTGGAGTACGCCGGCACTGATCTGGCCGATCTGAACACTTACTACAGCAACGTGAATCAGACCAACACGGTGCCGATCACTCTGCTCTCGACGGACGGCACCAGCACCAGCTGCGTCGATTCCGGCCGCCGCGCCTGCGACGACACCGAGCAGACCATCGACATGACCCAGGCGCTCGGCATGGCTCCGGGGCTCGCCAGTCTCGTGGTGTATATCGGCTCGAGCGACACCGCAATTCTGAGCGCCATGACAACGCACAATCCTCTGCCCACCACCATCGGCTGTTCGTGGGGCTGGACGCCGGCCGATCCCAACACGGACAATCCTTACTTCCAGCGGATGGCGGCGCAGGGCCAGAATTTCTTCGTGGCCTCCGGCGACTATTCCACATGGACGCGGAACGGAAACGCGGCGGCCTGGCCGGCCGACAATGCGTACATCGTTTCCGTGGGTGGCACGGATCTGATCACCGCGAGCGCGGCGGGTCCCTGGCAGTCGGAGACGGCATGGTCCGACAGCGGCGGCGGAGTTTCTCCGGATGGGGTCGCGATCCCCTCCTGGCAGCAGCTCGCCGGCGTGATCACCTCGAGCAACAAGGGGTCGACCGTGTATCGCAATGGCCCGGACGTCTCGGCCAATGCGAATTTCACCTATTACGTTTGCGCGGACCAGACGGCCTGCACCGCAAACGAATATGGCGGGACGAGTTTCGCGGCGCCGCTCTGGGCCGCGTACATGGCTCTGGTGAACCAACAGGCGGCAGCCAACCACAACGCGCCCATCGGCTTCATCAACCCGGACATTTATCCGCTTGCTCTCGGATCGGGTTACGCAGCCGGCTTCCACGACATCACCAGCGGCACCAGCGGCAGTTATTCGGCCGTGGCCGGTTACGACCTGGTGACCGGATGGGGAACCCCGAACGGTTCCGGTCTCATCAACGCGCTTTCCATCATCCCGACGCCTCCGAACTTCACGATTCTGGCCACGCCGAACACGGTGCTTGTCCCGCGCGGGTCGCATGCAACGAGCACGATCTCGACAACGGTTTCAGGCGGCTTCGATTCGGCCCTGACGCTCGCCGCGAGCGGCCAGCCGTCTGGCGTGACCGTGGCCTTCAGCCCGGCGGGGATCGCCGCGCCTGGCTCGGGCACGTCGACGATGACCATGACCGCGGCCTCGAATGCCCCGACAGGTAAGTTCACGATTACCGTCACGGCATCGGGCGGAGGCACCACCCATACCGCCACGGTGACGCTGACCGTCGAGCGCTGAGCCGAAACCGGCGCTCCATCTTCCGCAGGCGAGACCTGCGTGTGCCCAGGGAGGCTGGAGCGCCGCAACCGAAGATGTCTGTTTTCAGTGGCTTCGGTTTCAACAGGATATCGGGCTTATAGACCGTTTCGGTCCAGGCTTCGGCGGCCACTTCCTCGATGGCGACAGAAATCGAAGCCTCTTTGCTGGTTCGCGATTTCGATCCGGTCTTTCACGAACGCTTGGGCGAGCCTCCGCTTCTGGTCTTCGTGAGGCATGCTCAGCGGGTCGGGTTTTCCGTCGGGGTTTCCTTCGGCGTTTCGTTTGCCTGGGCCGCCTTCTTCAGGTTCGTCTGCACCTCCGATATGTTGGCTGCGTCCCGCTCGCCCTCATTGCAGATGAATTCCAGAATGTCGGTATCGGGAAGAAGATCTTCCCGGATTTTGACTGTCACCGGCTTTGTCAGCGCCTCCGGATCGTCGACCGTGATCTCGAGGTCCATGTGGCCGAAATCGATCCGCGTAAACCGCTCCGTGAAGCGGATCTTTTCGCTGTGCAGGTGGCCCCCCGGCAGACCCTGTTTGTCGTTGTAGCCGTTCGAGTCGACAACCAGCGTGTCGCCGTCCCAATGGGCGGTGGAATAGCCGAGCCATGAGGGGAACGGGTCCTCGGGCAGCGGGCGGCCGTCGAGATGAACCCAGCGGAAGTTGCCGTCCATCTCGTAATAGATTCCAAGTTCCTTCGGCGACTGCATGATCTTGAACGGGCGAATGTTGAAGTACTTGCTTGGCATCGGGTAAGGCAGACAGTGCAGCGTCGAATAACGTTCGTTGACGCCCGACTTTCTTACCTGCGCCTCGTGCTCCCTCCACTCGGGCCGGATCGGTTCCTCGCCGCGCTTGTAGTCGATGAACAGGTTCAGGAAATACTTGTTCATCATCCTGATGTCGTCGCCCGCGGTCGCCTGCGGTCCATTGGCTGTAGCCGCACCGTAGAGGCGCTCGATCTCGCCGGGCGCTGCATGCTCCACTGCCCACACGCCCGAAAGATCGGGGTGTCCGTCGAACGTGCGCGGTGTCTTCGCGAAGAGGTCCGGCTTGCCGCCCTTCATCGGAGTGTCCTTTTCGTGATAGAACAGCCACTGGGCGTTGGCACACGTCAGAGAACCGGCCAGCAGCAGGGCCAGCGCGAAGGAAGGAAAGCGCATCGTGTTCTTCATACTCTGCCCGGCAGTCTAACATTCGCCGTGTCCCCTTGTCCTGCTTCGCAGGATTTCCGGCGCCGCCCGCCCGCAGGTGACGCACCTGTTTTCTATACCGGCCACATGGGCGCCATCGAGGGAATCAGCTTCTCCAACGGCCACTGCTCGATCAGGCGGCAGCGGTTTTGTGACTTTTGTCAGGGCTCGGTGAGGGCGCCATTCGATGGTGTGCCACGCATCGAGTCCCAGTGGTCCGTTTTGAATCACGCGACCCCGGGAATCCATCCTTCGATCGCGGCGATTCGCCGTTCCGATTCGCCAGGCTCCGGGTCAAGAGCACGAACCAGATTCCCGTTTGCGTCCGCCAGGCGGAGCCACGCGGCGATCGAATACGCATCGTGCTGATCGCTCGTGCGATCCCCACGAGGCGAGGACCAGCTCCAGAGTGCCGGGTATACCTCTGCTCGCAACGATGCTCCGGGTTCTGCTGCCCAGCCGTCAAAAGGCCAGAAGTGTACCTTGCGCGCGGCATTGCGCCTCAAGTAAAGCAGCCAGGGCAACCCGGCGTGAGTGGATTTCGCCACCGAGCCGGGAACATCGAAATGGAAAACCGATTTCGCTCCGCCGGCTCGAATCTCCGTTACGTGATGGCAGCGCGGAACGAATCGGCGCAGGCCCTTCTCGATATCCGCGTTTATAGCCTGCCGGAAATCACCCCACGCAAGCGATGCGTCGCGGTCGCGTCGATCTACTTCCGCTCGGCCGCGCCAATGAGGTCGGAATCCTGGTCGGACAGTACCGGCCGCCGTTGAAGCGCGCGAACAACCCGGGTATATCCGCTGCTGCAGTCATCGCCGCGCATATGCACGATTTGCTAACATCCTCACTGAGAAGTATTGCAGCTCACTTGCAGACGCTTGTGTCAAGGCCTCTTGACGCCGCCGGTTGGGTCATAATCTGCGCTCCAGGCGACATGCCGGTCGCATCGAAAAAGTTCTCGCTGAGTGACAGGCGTGAGCGGTGATTGAGCTATGACCGGCGCGTTGAGCTTCTGGATCGGCGTCCCCCTCACACTGGGGATCATCATCTATGTTGTGTCGGTTCGTGTGCGTGGTCAGAAGCCCCATCGAACCTTCGTCCTGGACGTCGTGCAAGGCATGCTCATCGGCGCCGCATTGGCTTTCATCACGACGTTATGGCTCCTTCCGAATTTCTATGTCACGAAGGTCAACGGTTGGACCACCGTGTTCGGATGTGGCGAACCCGGCAACGGGTTTTTTTTGCGTGCCGCGTGTGGCGTCATATTTCCTGGTCCGATAAATGTGCCGCAAGAGGCGATGTACTGGACGACAAAGGTAGACGGCGCGGGCCAAACGCTCTCCGGAGCGCACGATTACATCCTGCACTTCCTGGCGGGCGGTCTCCCGCCAAACAGTGCGTTCTGGTCGCTCACCATGGGCGACGCAAAAAATCATTTCGTGCCGAATCCCATTAACCGATATAGCGTCAGCGACCGCTCCCGCCTCGTCCGGAACGCCGACGGTTCCGTTGACATTTACATCCAAAACGCTGTTGCGGCGGGCCATGAATCCAACTGGCTACCCGCGCCGTCAGGCAAGTTCATTCTCTGGCTACGCGTGTATCTGCCCGGCAAATCCATCCTGGACGGAGAGTACAAGGTGCCGCCGATCGTCGAAACACGATGATATCGCCCATGAAACACAAGCATCTCATTACGTTCGGCTCCGTAATGGTCGTGGCATGGGCCCTCGGCACGTTCCTCCTCGTCTACTTTTGGCCGCACCTCGTGAACAACATCTACAAACGAGCAATCCTTGATCAAGGATTCAGCGATGGCCCTGTTCCCATCAATACGCTCTATACAGAGCCACAGGCGCTCTTTGCAGATCCGCTCCACACGTCGCTACCGCCGGGAAGTTCGAATTTGATGACGGTCGGCGTGAACCACGACACGCTCCTTACGGGCGGCTGGCTGGATCTCAGTAAAGAACCGGAGGTTTTGCATGTGCCAGACTTCTCCGGACGCTATTACAGCCTGCAGTTCACTGACCCGTTTGACGTCGTCTTCGCCTATGTCGGCACGCGCACCACTGGCACGCACGCGGGCGATTACCTTGTGACGGGGCCGGGTTGGCAGGGATCAGTACCGCAGGGAATGAAACAGATATCCTCGCCGAACAATTCGGCAGGGGTGCTCGGGCGAATACTCGTCTACAGCGACAGCGACCTCCCGACCGCCTATGGCCTTGCAAAGCAAATACAGCTCATGCCGCTAAGCCGAAAGTGACCGCCGGCCCGGAACTTCGGAGCGCGCCGCGACACCGATGTCGGTATCGCGTCACGTTCTCCGCCGGCGGATCTTAGTTCGCGTTCGCGGTGGAGCCTTGAGCTGCTCGCGGAGATTCTTCTCACACCAGTGGCAGATTGCCGCTGCTGTGACGGTGTGCCGCGTCTCAGCCTCAACTGCCGTTTGGAAAAGCGGATCATGTTCCTGCCTGCGCTTGTCCAGAGCTGCGCTCACCTGTTCTTTGCTGGGCCATTGCGCGCTCAGGCGCCAGATCTCAAGCCCGATCGCCCGGGCCTCACCGGCCAGTTCCATGAGCACCTCCGGAGATGCATCGGGGCTCTTGAGTTGCTGTGCGAGGCGCGCCAGATCGACCGCTTCATTGGGCGCAAGGAACCGGACCTGGTTATCCTGGGCAATAGTGGCTCCGTCTGGTCTCGGTTCGCCTTTGAGCTCATGCACGCCGGTCAGCACGGGCCTTTGCGCCGAAAAGTCCCGGAGGTCAGATGTCCATTCGGGTGAGGTCTCGACCGAAATCGTCACCGCTAGTCCTCTCGCTCCCTTCGGAAGAGCGAGTTCTACGGCGCCCTGCCTCGAATCCTTCCAGAGCGCGACAACCCGGCTTGGCTCGTCGCTCGGTTTGCGTTTGGCGAGGCTCACCATGCCGAGGCTCGAGACTGACAGCACAGAACTCCCCGGGTCGTCGGCGAGGACCGCGGCGTAGCGGCTCGGCCACCGCTGCTCGAGTTGCGGCCCATCCATCAGCAGCGCTGCGACCATGTGGGGGCCAACTCCTCGGAGCAATTCTCCCACCGGATCGTGACGGGCGAGATCTTCACAGATCAGCACCGACGCCACAAACCATGGCCGCAGCACCAGAAAGAGCAGCCGTCTGTCGCCGATCTCGATGTTCTCCCAATATGGCTCCGTATGGTCGAGACGCGAACCAATGCCGTAAGTGACGATCTGGTCGCGATCCAGTTTCCAGCGGTGGTGTTTGGCCTGCCGAAAATGTACCGCGTGGTATTGACTCAGCGGGACGTCGATGCAAACCTCGTTCACTCCGCGCCTGTCCCCGTCGCCATTCCGCCCGACCCCTGCAATCAGAAGCAGCTTGCGCGCCAGAACGACCCTGCGTACCGCCTCATATTCGTCGTGATGTAACGCCAACTCCGGCATCACGACCGCGTCAACCGATCCCAAAAGCCTCTGTGCCTCATCGCAGATGGACCCGACTACTTCGGTGAGCGCCTCGATCGGGCGGCTCCGGAAGTTGAAATAACGGAGACCGCTCTTTGAATTGGAAATCGATTCGAACTGGGAAGGCGCGATCTCCAGCGGCCACGGAAGGACCACAAGGTTGACGTGGCGTTCATTGCCTTCGTCCCCCCTCGCCCCCGGTATCATGAACCACCGCGGCTGGACCTCGTCCGATTCGCAGAGAGCCAGGTGATGCGAGAACGAACGAATCGTCAGGCCCGCCGCCGCAACGTGCGCCTTCGGCAACACCCTCGCCGCGTTGGGATGAATCCTTTCGCTGCACAGTGTGGAACCTCGCCTTGTCGGCTGCAAACGCTCCCAGCCTCGCCAGATCAGCCGCCACTCACCCTTTTGTTCCAGTGTCCATCCCAGTTTTTTGTCGGGCACTGCCTGATAAGGCAACCCGCTTCCGGCACATACTTCGTCCGCGGCAGCCATGAGAAAAAGCAGGTTCCGCATGAGCACCGGATATTCAACGATATGGGACAGCGAAACGAACCGCCCCGACAGAATGGCTTCCCACGGCTCCGCGATGACCTCTGGCACGGCCCTCCCCTGCGCGGACCGCCCAGCGGATGGCTGCTCCGCGAACCACCCTCGCCACGCCCTCGCCGCATCCCGGACCGATGGGGCCTGCGGGCAGGAACCATTCGCGAAGGCGGTTGTGTAGCACCCGGATCGCCTCACGACAGACGCGCAAAGGGCAAAAACGTCGGGCGGCCAAGCGAGAAACCCGCCCCACCAGGCCTGGGTGATTGTTGCTTCTTCACAGCCGGTCAGGAAGGCCCAGACACGCCAGAGCGTTAACAAGCCTTCGGGAGCTGAGGCAGGGTAAATTTCCTTCATTTCACCTCGTCTACCGATAGGCTGTGATGGAAACGGTCCAGCGCGTACCCGCTGTCCTTCTCTTGATGGAACCAGTCAAGGAGTCTTCTGCCCCTCTCTTGGACAGGACCCTCGTTCCCGGACACAGGAAACACACGCAGAGCGATCATCTGACCGGGCTCAGCAGCGAAATCGGGGAGAATGAGAATGTCGTCCATTCCGGACGGACCTGCGCAGTGAATGAAGGGCCCCTTTTCCCGCAGGAACTTCTTGAAATCCCAGGAGGTCATTGGCAGCCAGCGCACTGACGAGGGCCCCTGATTCAGCCTGTCTCCCCAGTTGGACCGCTGGTTTATCATCACATCGATCACCTCCGGGGCATTCAGACGTGACTCGCTGATGACAAATCGCCATTGGATTTCGGCCCCTCGGTCGACCGCGCCTATGATCGCCGAAACCACACGCCCCCCGGATGTGCAGTTCTCATTGGAAAAGAAGCCCGGCGTCGTAACGGCCTTGCACCGGCTGTACTGACCCTCTCCGATTCCGAGTTGGCTGAAGACGGATACCAGCGTATCGATCATCTCCCCGCGAGTGCCTACGGTAAACCGTCGATAGACCTCATCGTCACCGAAAGGCAAGAGCACACGGTCAAGGCGCGAGCAATACAGGTTCTCGACGATTGGCGCCTTTCTGTACGTAGACTGGATCGCCTGTCGCAACTGTCTGGTCATCTCGTTGATGCGCGAAACGCCGGCAGCCCCATATGGTGGACGTTGTTGCCGAAACTCCTCCAGTACACCGCGCATGTTGTAAAAACGGTGCGATTCCAGTCTCAGGCACGCGAAAATAATCTCGGTAGCCGCGGCCCCTGAAGCGGCGTCCCACTCTTCCGCTTCTACTCGCTTTTCCAGCAGGCTCCGGATTTTCAGCTTGATGGCACGGTCACTGTGTCGCAGGCGGTTCGTGACGCGATTCCAAGGCAGTTCCCGCCACGGTTTCTCCTCTACGAACGGTGTTAGCGGCGGATTGATCGGGTGCCCGCCCGACGCCATCCAGAGCAATGTCAATCCGACCGAGTACAGATCGCCGGGAACAAACGGGTCATGGATCTCCGGCCGTCGTGCCTGATTGTGGTAACAGCAGGCCCGTTCGGGTGAGTCGTACGGTCGACGCCACATGAGCTTGGCCCGCTCACTCCAATCCCCTTGTCCGAGAGCGTCGGCGTGTTCATCCACGAGCAAGCTGGGATCCGGCAGGTCTCGTTCGAAGTTGACAAGCCGTAGCTGCTCGTGCCCCTCCTCCGAGACGGGCGTGACGATCACGTTTGATGGACAAATGTAACCGTGGGGCGCGCCGCCCAGATGCAACCGGTGAACCACTTTGATAAGTTCTTCGGCCAGCCGGAACCAATCAGCGGCCGGCAGTCCAGTAAAGCTATCCGGCAAGGTGTTTGCGCGCTGGAGACAGTAGCGGCTCAGCGGATCACCCTCGATGTATTCCCGGAAGCTGACTGGAAGGGACACCTTGCCGGGGCTGGCCTGAAATTCGGCTTCCAGCCAAAGCGCCTCCTTCCTGTCTTCAGGGATTATCCCGGCGGCAGGGCGCGCCGGATCAAGCGAAACACACCGCAGTAACTGCGCTTCGGACGCAATCTCCTCGGCGAACTGCTGGTTATAACTCGTGAGTCGCGCAAGCCTCGTCTGTTCGGAGAGATTGAAAAAGGGGCCCAGGTCGGGGAACCGCACGACAAACTGGTCCGGAATCCCGCAGGTCCGCTGTCCGAACTCGAAGTCGGCGCGAAGGAAAATTCCCCTCGGCTGACGGTTTGCTTTCGCTGCTGGACCAGAGTGCATCCGGTGCAGACGATACCCGCACTCGGCGCCTTCATCAGGTTTCACGATGAGTATGAACTCCGCCGGAGGATATTCGTCCCGCCGAAACGGCTCTTTTTCGCCGCTGGCCCGTTGGAGTCTCAGAATCAGTTTCATTTTGACCTCGAAGTGTATACCAAATCGAGCCAATTCGGCAAAAGCGCCGCTGAGAGCCCTAAAATCGATATCTGAGAATATCGGCAGCATTCTTCACGCGCACTCGCGTCTCAACCATGCTGTTGTGATTCAAAACGGGAAGAGGCGAAGCAGGGGCTCAGGCAGACCCGACAGGGGATCTCTATTCGACCGAACAAGCGCTCGGGCATCAAGTGCCGATTGGGCTGACGGCCCGAGCGCCATGGCCTGGCGTGTGCTCCTCGGTCGCGCGCCCACGCGCTTCCGCTTACACGTCCGCCTGATCACGGTCGCCCAACGCCGGAATCAATTCGCGTCCGTTGCTTTCAAAATTCACAAAATACCGACTTCGCCAAATAATGAACGAACCTTTGGTGACGGCGCAGAGAATTGTGCCCTTCGATGGATGAAGGAGGCGGCTGCAGACGTTACATCTGAACAGCATTCGCCGTTCGACTACCCTTCTCGCGATCTCTCGTCACGGCACCGGAGGGGAGGAGGCGGTGGTTGCAACGAGGAGGTCCTGACCCGGTGTTCTTCCCAGGGGTTCTCTTCGGTCTATATAGCCTCGAACTACTTTGGGAGACGTTGACGATGCATTCCGGAATTGGCGGCTATCCTCAATCGATGACCACGCGCGTCCTTATGAAATCACTACTCGCCTTTAGTGGAGTTCTCACCGTCGCAGCTCTCGGGCAAAATCCTCAGCCGCAAGGTGTGCCGCCCCCAGCGTTGGCACCCGGCGCGGCCGCGGGTATTACGCTCATTGAGGGTGGCGGCCGTGGCCGTGGCGGTTTCCCGCTGCCGGCTATGCCCGCGGTCTATGACACGCTGCAGCAAAGAATCCGCGTGTCGGTCGTCGCTCGTGGCCTTGACCGGCCGTGGAGCTTCATCGTTCTCCCGGATGGCGACATGCTGGTCACCTTCCGCTATACGCACGAGATGAAGGCCATCCATAAAGGAGTCCTCGACCCGAAACCGCTCGTTGGCCTGCCGGAGATGCACGCCTTGTTCGATGTGGCGCTCCACCCGAAATTCGCCGAGAACAAGCTCGTCTACTTTGGATATGCACGGGCCGTGGCGGATCGCCGCAGCGTGATGGTGATCGCGAAAGGCCGGTACGAGGGCAGCGGGCTTTCGAACGTGCAGGACATCTTCGTCACCGATCCGGTCTTCGCCGGCGGCTCGCGGATGGCGTTCGCCCCGGATGGCACGCTCTATATGACGGTGAGCGGCGCGCTCGGCCGTACGTCGGGCTGGGACCCGCGCAAGACCGACACCGATTTCGGCAAAGTCATTCGCATTCGCGACGACGGCTCCATTCCGCCGGACAACCCGTTCGTCGGCAAGGCCGGTGCGCGGCCAGAGATCTTCTCGGTGGGCCATCGTGACCAGTTCGGCCTGGCGCCGCATCCTGTCACCGGACAGATGTTCCATGTCGAGCTGGGCCCCTACGGCGGGGACAAGGTCAACATCCTGAAAGCGGGCGGCGACTACGGTTGGCCAGACTACAGCTATGGCCGGCAGAACGACAGTTCGCCGCTGCCTGACCCGCACGTGCCCGGCATCGAGCAGGCGCTCCTCGTCTGGCTCCCGGGCATTACACCTTCAGGCATCATGTTCTATACCGGCGACAAGTTTCCCGCCTGGAAAAACAACATGTTCGTGGGCAGCACAATCCGCGGCCGTGTGAACGGTGCGAGCGGCGTGGAGCGAGTGGTGTTCAACGACAAGATGTGGGAAACGAGGCGTGAAACGATCTTGTCCGAACTGAAGCAGCGGATTCGGGATGTCCGACAGGGCCCGGACGGCTTGATCTACGTGTTGACCGAAGAGATTGACGGAGCCGTGCTCCGCATTGAACCTGCAATCTAGCCGGCGCCTGGTCCTTTCCCGCACGATAGCCACTGGTTTCAGGAAGTAACCGGGCGTTATTGGTGAACATCGCCAGCCAACTGGCTGCCGTGTGATCGCCAGGTCGGTAAACACTGCGGCGTTAGTCGCGACCGATCTCGCAACCCGTCCGTCTCCTCTGAGCTTCGTACGAGTCGCCGGTGATCCGCCCAGAGCTGTAAACCCACCTTTGATGCCGCCGCAAAAGTGTCCCTTATGCGGCACGACACTAATTTTCTGAGGGCCCCTCAATATGATCAACCACAAGCGTCTCGACAGCACCTTTATCCGGCAGAAGCCTCAGGCTATCACGACGGTTCCGATAGTGGGCCGAAGACTGGGCACAATCAAGTGGCCCACAAGATCCACCAGCTCCGGGCCGATTGTCCCCCAACTCGGACATTGGTGAGACCCGCGCTTTCCTATTACTCCTGCCTGGTCGCCTGGCGTTTACCTTTCAAGTGCGCAGCGGCGGCCCGATGAGTGGGAATATCGGTAGGCTATTCCGCCGGCGTCTGACGAAGCCAGCCGGTCCGGATGCGGAGCGGCACCGTTCATACACCCGACCAATCTCGGTCTGGATCGGAAAGCTGTCCCCATCCCGCCGCATCGCTTCCCCAGACGGCCTTACGCTGAACTGGAAACCGGAAAGCAGCGCGCCGATGGGTTCATCGTGTGAGCGGTGTTTATTTGGGATAAACTGACCCAACGGAGACCATTCCATGCGCCACTCTGCTTTTTATCTCGCGCCGATCACCGCCATCGCACTTCTCTACCCTGCCCTGCGCGCCCAGAACAGTAACGATTACCCCGTCCCCGTCAACAACCGCGACGTCTACGCCACCGTCCCGGGCTGGGGCCAGCAGCTCCCCAACGGCATGAAGTGGGGCGAAACTTCTGGCATGGCCTTCAGCCCCAAAGGCACCATCTTTGCCTTTACCCGCTCCGAGCCGCCAGTCGTCGAACTCGATGCCTCCGGCAAAGTCGTCAGCACCTGGGGCGACCACATGTTCGTCTGGCCCCACGGCATCCGCTTCGACAAAGAAGGCAACATGTGGCTCACTGACGGCCAGAACGACAAAGACAACACCAACGGCCAGCTCGTCTATAAGTTCAGCCCTGACCACAAGCTCCTCATGACCATCGGCACCAAAGGCGTCGCCGGTGACGGCGAGTACACCTTCAACGGACCGACCGACGTCGCCTGGGGCAGGAACGGCGACATCTTCGTCACCGACGGCCACGTTAACTCCCGCGTCGTCAAATACACAAAGGACGGCAAGTTCATCAAGACCTGGGGAAAGAAGGGCACCGGCCCCGGAGAATTCAACATGCCGCACTCCATCGCCATCGACTCTCAGGGCCGCGTCTTCGTCGCTGACCGCACCAACAACCGTATCCAGATCTTCGATCAGGACGGCAGATTTCTCGACCAGTGGACCCAGTTCGGAGGCGACAGCACTCTGGTAATCACCGCCGACGACACCCTCTACGCCACTGACACCTACAAGTACAAATGCGTCTTCGTCGGCGATGCAAGGACCGGTCGCGTCATCGACAAGCTGAGCAATCTCACCATCGCCGAAGGCCTCGCCGTCGACCCTGTCACCCGCAACATCTACACAGGCGAAGTACGCCCCGATAAGATCGGCGACATGCCCACCGGCTCAACCGTCCGCAAACTTGTGAAACGGTAGCGATGAGAGAGTTGGTCCTCCTGACGGCGTTCGCCGTCCCCATCGCGGTTCAGGCCGCGTCCGAGCCGTTCCTTGGCATCTGGGAGCTCGACCTGGCCGCGTCTTCGATCACCCGCGGCGCCCCGCCCAAAAGCGAAACCATCGTCAACACGCCCGAACCCGGCGGCTACCGATGTCTCCTCGCTGTAGTCAACGAAAAATCCAGCAGCGTCGAAGTCCAGCACTTCAATTTTGATGGCGCATTCCACATGACCGAAGGCTCTGACCCCCGGGAGCTGTCGTTCGGGCGAACCTCCCGCACCGTCATCGAGCAGGATACCCGGCGCAGCGGCAGCATCACGGTCCACCGCCGCATCGAACTCTCCCGCGACGGCAGGACGATCACGGTGATCGCCAACGGCACCAGCGGCAACGGCCAGAAGTATACGAACGACACGCGGGTGTATCGCAAGAAGTAACCGCTGGGATTCGCGTCGGACAAATCTCATTGATTTCAGGGCCGCGTTCCTTTCAAGTTGGACAATTCAATTGAGGGATCGAGTTCGAACGCGAGCGCCTCAGTCCTTGCGGAACCCGGTGAAAGCTTCCTCCCACTCCGCGAGCGCCTGTCCCTGTTCCCTGCTCGGATCCGACCGCCGGTAGTTGCAAGCCAGCACTGGTTCGAGGAGCCTCTGCTCCTCTGGAGAGAGGATTGCTGTGGCCTGCTCTTCAATCTCCCTGAAGACGTTGCTCCAGGAGCGCGGCGCATGCGCTGTCTGCTGTTCGAGCCTGTCCAACCGCCTGATCAGGCATCTCACGCCGCCTCCTGTAACCGTTGATCGGCGATGTCGTCGAGGGTTCGCCCGTCGCCATCGAGCTCTGCGCTCTTGCCGGTGAATGACTGTCAGCGCTTCACGATCACGTCTACATACTTGGATCGAGTTCGACGGCCTGGCACACCCTGTGCACGCATCGAGTCCCAGTGGTCCGTCCTGAATCACGCGACCCCGGGAATCCATCCTTCGATCGCGGCGATTCGCCGTTCCGATTCGCCGGGCTTTGGGTCAAGAGCACGAACCAAATTCCCGTTTGCGTCTGCTAAGCGGAGCCACGCGGCGATCGAATACGCATCGTGCTGATCGCTCGTGCGATCCCCACGAGGGAAGGATCAACTCCACAGTGCCGGGTATACCTCCGCTACCAATCATGCTCCGGGTTCTGCTGCCCAGCCATCAAAAGGCCGGAAGTGTACCTTGGCTGGGACACCCCAGCCACGAATGTGCTCGATTGTGTCCTGTCGCTCAACCGCAGATGTTATGCCTTCTGCGAGCCGCGACTTGACAGGTTCAAGGCAGTTCATCCAGAGGTGACAAGTGTTGCAGATTTGCTGCGGCTGATTCAGAGTTAACCGACGCCCCTTTATCGCTGCCGTTGCGCTTGAGCATCTCCTGAACCCGGTCCCACGTGGTCTGATCGACGATGCCTTCGTGTTCGCCTTTATAGAGGACCCCCTTGTGGTCAACCATCCCGGTGTACAGGACGTTCGTGAGAGTCGAATGAAGTAAACCTCTGGTGAAGGACTTGCCGCCGCGCACCTTGCCGTCCTCGGTGGTCCACTGTTTGCTCAAGAACCCTCGGCGCTGCGCTTCCTGCAAGGCGGGCAGCGTTGAGCCCTCAGACAGATACAGGTTGAAGAGCGTTCGGACCTGCTCCGCCTCTTTGGGATTGACCATGATCCGGCCACCCTTGGGATCGATGTCGTAACCGAGAACCGGATGGCCGCCAATCCATTTCCCTTTCCGGCGCGCGCCGGACATCTTGTCGCGTGTGCGCTCGGAAATGATCTCGCGCTCGAACTGGGCAAACGACAGGAGGATGTTCAGCGTCAGCCGCCCCAGCGAACTCGTCGTATTGAACTGCTGGGTCACCGCCACGAAGCTGACGTTGTTCCGGTCGAAGATTTCGACGATCCGGGCAAAGTCCATCAGGGAGCGACTCAGGCGGTCGACCTTGTAGACCACAACGCAGTCCACGCTCCCCGCCTCGACTGCGGCAAGAAGGCGTTTCAGTGCTGGCCGATCCATGTTTCCGCCGGTATAACCGCCGTCATCGAAGTGGTCGGTGATTACCTGCCAGCCCTCGTTCTTCTGGCTGGCGATGAATGCCTCCGATGCTTCCCGCTGGGCATCGAGGGAGTTGAATTCCTGCTGAAGCCCCTCCTCGGTCGATTTGCGAGTGTAGATCGCGCACCGAACTCTTCCTGTACCGGATCCAGCCGCCCCGGTCTCTGGAGCCCGCGCAGTCCTATTCCTTGCCATCGGGGGACTCCTCCTTCGCCATGTTGAAAAATAGGAATCCGTTCCATTTCGTTCCTGTCGCCTCAGTCGCAATGGTGCTCAGGGATCGATACTTTTCGCCTTCGAACTCGAAACCATCCGCGAGGACTTTCACGATGATCCGACGGCCCTTGTACTCGCGCTCGATGTAGGTTCCCGGCGGGGGCACCCGCGGATCGACGGCCGCCACCTTGCGGCTAACGCTGAGCTTGGGATCCAGCGCGACGTCCTTTCCGAATCTGGTCTTTGGTGCCCGGATGCGAAGATCCGCATCGTTGGCGATTTCCAGTGCTCGGCGGCGCGCCCGCTCGGAGAGTCCACCCTCCGCCAGCGCCTGAATCCGCCAGGCGATCCTCCTGAACAAAAACTGTTTGTGGTGCGATCGGGATTCCTCGCCGAACACCTCAAAGTACTTCTGGCGGAGTTGGCCGACTGTCATCCGGCTCAACTCGTCAATCTCTTTCCGCATCGCGGTTTCCATTCTGTTCTCCGTTCTCATGGGCGTTAACCTCGTGTCCATGACGGCTCGACGGGTCCGCACAGTCAAGTGACGTGGCAGCGCGCCTAACGAAGTCGCGATGGCGGAGATAGCCCGCGGCCAGAATGCAGGCGATGGATTTTAGGTCTTCTGTCGGGATGCCCAAGGCGAATCAACTCCGTTGTGGATTGGCACCACACCGGAAGTCCGCCTTGCGGTCGTTCCGCTGTCGAGTGGCTGTACGAGAGCGCGTCGCACCCTCTGCCGTAAACATACGCAGCCGTTCCGAATAGTGTAAACCGGAATCCGGATGCAGTTAAACGCGGAGGGGCGCTCTACGGAGAAGTGGAGAGTTCAGGGGAAGAGAGCCAAAACGGAGATCTAATGGCCACGCGCAGCAACTCTCCGCGACGGGAACCGGAGAACAAGATCACTTGGAAATGTAGGCAGGAATTGGGGTTAAAGTGCGCGGCGGAGAAAGGTCGATGGAGTCAACTACGAGGGCGGGGACGGTTCGACAAAAACAATTTGGCTCCTCAGGTAGGATTCGAACCTACAACCCTTCGGTTAACAGCCGAATGCTCTGCCGTTGAGCTACTGAGGAGCAATGCAGGAAGGCTTCACCCATATTACACCATCGCCCCCCTGAACCTCACGCCGGCTGCGCCACCGGCAGTTCCGCCGCGAGGCGCCGGAACAGCCGCAATCCCTCCAGATGCCTCGCCGAAAGCCGGTAAACGATATGCCGCGTCAGATATTCGCGCGCCAGCTGCGGCTCGAAACCCCGCTCCGCCGCGGCCTGCGCGACCATCTCGTCAATGTGTCCCAGTCCCCATTCATAGGAGCCAACAAACGCCTCCGCGACGCGCTCTGTCAGCTGCTCTTCATGTCCCGCCCACACCGCGAACACCATCGGCAGGCCCGTCCACGCAACCCATTCCGCGCCCAGGTCGAGTGTCCGGTAAGGAAGCGCATCGGGATGGAGATGCAGGGCGGGATCGCCGATGATCAGCGCGGCGTCGGATTCCGCCAGCATGTCCTCGAGCCTCGGAGCCTGCACCGTCATCGCCGGCCGGCACCCGTATCGCTCCGCGAGCAGGATGCGCGTGAGCGCCACCGAAGTGCGCGAACCCGAATCCACCGCCACCGTCCGGATCTCCCCGAAGGGGCGCCGCGAGACCAGCAGAATGCTCCGCACCGCGCCCTCGCACGCAATCCCGACGTCGGGAAGAAACGAGAGTCCCAGCCGGTCGAGTTCGGCGCTGGGCACCAGACCGATGCCGGCCTTGCCTTCCGCCACCACGCGCGCGCACACCGCCGGAAGGTCGAAACGGAAATCGAACAGTCCCTTTTGCGGACCGTGGAGAAAGCCCCATACGAGGGGCCATGTGTTGAGATAACTGACAGCCGAGATCAGCAACTCGTAGTTTACCGGACGGTCCCGGCGGGCCAATTTCAGAGGACACAGCTATGCTGGAGATATCGGAAGATGAGCCTCCCCCGACTCGCCGTCCTGATCGCCGCCCTGCCCGTCGCCGCCGGTGTCTCCGGCGACGCTTTCGCGCAGATCACTCTGAATCCAACCGCCACGCGGGCGCTCGGGCAGGATTCGGTCAAAATCACCAGCATCAATCCGAACCTCGTCGAAGGGCGCGAGTTTCTCAATCCTCAGGGCATTGCCCTCGATCCGAACGCCAATCCGCCCGCCCTGTACGTGGCCGATACCGGCAACAACCGCGTGCTCGGATTCCACAGCGCGCAGAGTTTCGCCAACGGGCAGAAGGCGGATATCGTGATCGGCCAGCCGGATATGGTGACCACTTTCCAACAGGGTCCCGCCGCCGGAACCAGTATGACCACGGGCCTCACCGGGCCTTCCGGGCTCGCCGTCGACGCTTCCGGCAACCTCTACGTGGTCGACACCGGCAACAATCGCGTGCTGCGCTTCCCGCAGCCGTTCGCGCAGCAGGGTCAGCCGCTGCCGGACATGGTGATCGGGCAGACCAGCTTCAGTTCCGGAGGTTCCCCCAATCAGGGCGCAACGAACCCGACGGCTTCGTCGCTCGCGTTCGCCGTTACGACGACATCCGGTTCCACCGCCTCGGTCACTTCCGCCGTCGCCCTCGATCCGGCCGGCAATCTCTGGGTTGCGGATCCCGGCAACAGCCGCGTGCTGCGCTTCAACGCCAGTGTGCTGGCCGCGGGCGCGCCATCCGGACCCAATGCCGACATGGTCTTCGGACAAACCGGATTTACCACGGGAACCTACAACCCGCCCGCCTCCTCGGACCCGCTGCTCTCCATGTCCGCCATCGCGCTACCGAGAGCCCTCGTCTTCGATACCTCGGGACGCCTCTTCGTTGAAGAGTCCACCGGTTCGCGCCGCGGCCGCATTCTCGTCTGGCCCACCCAGGTTTTCAGCGGCCAGCCCGCCTCGCGCCTGCTGGCCGTGAACGAAGCCACTCCGCAGCCGCCCACCATCAGCAACCTGCAGATCAGCGATGCGCCAGGCGGGATTTTCCAGGCCGGCGCCGGCATCGGCGTGGCCGATTCCGCCAACAGCCGGATCCTGATCTTCCCTTCGCTCGACACCTGGGCCGCGGGAACCACGGACCAGGCGGCCATCGCGGTGATCGGCCAGACCAATTACAACAGCGGCACTGCGAACCAGGCTCTGCCGCAGCCGAACGCCTCCACGCTCTCGTTCCCGGGAGCGGCAGTCATCTTCGGCTCGGAAATCTACATCGCCGATACCGGAAACGAGCGCGTCATCGTGATGCCGGAATCGCAGCCGGGCCCCACTTTCGGCGCCGGCACGCGCGTGCTCGGGCAGGATGGCTTCAGCTTCAACGCGCCGAATCTGGTGGAGGGCCGCGAATTCGATTTCACCGCCAGCAGCAGCATCGACGCAGGCATCGCCGTCGATCTGAATTCGACGCCGCCGCATCTCTACGTCGCCGATACCTACAACAACCGCATTCTCGGCTATAAGGATCTGCGCAGCGTGCAATCCGGCCAGAAAGCCGATATCGTGATCGGCCAGCCGGACTTTCAGCACGTCCTGGTCAACTATCCGACCAACACGAGCACGCCCAACTCAAGCGGCCTGTTCGCGCCCACCGGTCTTGTGGTCGATCCGGCGGGCAACCTCTATGTCGCCGACACCGGCAACGGCCGCGTTCTCCGCTTCCCCACGCCATTCGCCAACTACGTGGCCGGCACGCCGCAGCAGGCGGATCTGGTGCTCGGCCAGCTCAACTTCACCACCACCATCACCGATACGACGCAGCGAACTCTGGCAGCGCCTTACGGGATCGCCCTCACCACCAATCCCGGGCTTCTCGTCTCCGATGTGGTGCAGAATCGCGTGCTCTTCTTCAAAGGCGCTTCCACCGATTTCGTGTCGGGCATGCCCGCGACTCTGGTTCTGGGCCAGCCGGATTTCAATTCGAGCAGCGCCGGATCGGGATCGGGTCAGCTCAGCAGCCCGCACCACATCTCCACCGATCTCGAAGACCGCCTCTACGTGGCCGACAGCGGCAACGCGCGGGTGCAGATCTGGGGTACGGTTCCCGGTTCGGTCTCCGGAACCGCCGCGGCGCTCAGCATCACCAACTCGCTCCGGAACCCCCGCGGCATGTATGTCAGCCCGGCGACGGGAGACATCTGGGTCACGGACGCAAGCACCAACAACGCCACGCGCTACGCTCCGTATAACCAGCTCCAGACGAACGGGCTCGCGCCCAACGCGACGATCCCGGAAATCGCTCCGGTCGCGGCCGCCGAAGACGAGTGGGGCAACCTTTTTCTCGCCGACGCGGCCAATCGGGTCGCCATCTTCTATCCGGGACTCGCGCCCGTCAACGCCGGCAACTACCTGTACCAGAATTACCTCGCGCCCGGCGAGATTTCGGCGCTGTTCTCGCAGGGCAACACGAACCAGTTCGGGACGCAGGCGGCGCCGGCTCCGGCCAATCAGTTCCCGCTGCCCACCCAGCTCAACGGCATCGAAGTGCTGCTCGCCGGCACGCCGGTGCCGCTGTTCTACGCGGGCACGGGCCAGATCAACTTCATGGTGCCGAACGGCGCGGCGCAGAGCGGCGCCGCCGATCTTCAGGTGGTGGAAGTGGCCACCGGCCGCACGCTGGGCGACACCACCGTCGCCATGGTCCAGGCCGCTCCCGGCCTCTTCGCCGACTCCGGCGCCGGAAACGGCATCGGCAACGTGGCCGCGGTGAACAAAGACGGAACCGTCAACAGCGCGACGAATCCCGCCGTGCAGGGAGATCCGATCCAGATTTTCGGAACGGGCGTCGGATACATTCCGGGGGCGCCGCAGGACGGCTACCCCGCTTCCGGCCCTGTCTCCTCTCCGGCCGCGATCACCGTGATCGTCTATCCGGATGTGCTGACTTCGAGCCAGATTCTCTACTCCGGTCTCGCGCCCGGAGAGGTGGGAGTCTGGCAGCTCAACATCACGATTCCGAACGACGTCATCACCCTGCCCAACCAGCCCAGTTATGTTGTGGTGCTGGTGAACAACTCGACTCCGACGGGAGGTCCGGCGCTCGGACGTCTCGTGCAGATTTACGTCAAGGCGAAGCCGTAGATTCAGTCGCCCTGAATCGTGTGGCGCCGCATGGCGATGGCCTTGCCGGTCGCGTCATCCACTTCGATGACCACGGAATGAAGCTCGACCGAGCCCTTCGCCGCTTCCATCTTCACCGGCTGCGCAGTCAGGAACTTCGTGATCACCGCTTCTTTCTCGACGCCGATCACGGAGTCGTAAGGGCCAGTCATTCCGGCGTCGCTCTGATAACCGGTGCCGCCGGGCAGAATGCGCGTGTCGGCCGTGGGCACGTGCGTGTGGGTGCCGACCATCGCCGATACGCGCCCATCCAGATACCAGCCCATCGTCATCTTTTCGCTGGTCACTTCGGCGTGGAAATCGACGAACCGGACTTTGACATCGGCCGGCAGCGCGGCGAGGATTTCGTCCGCTTTGCGGAACGGGCAATCGGTATTCGCCATGTAGACGCGGCCCTGCAGGTTGATCACGGCGCAGCGCGCGCCCGAACCGGTCTGGTGAATGTAAACGCCTTCACCCGGACAGCCGGGCGGGAAGTTCGCCGGGCGCAGCAGGCGCGGGCATCGTGCGATGTAGCCGTAGATTTCCTTCTTGTCCCAGATGTGATTGCCCGACGTCATCACATCGATGCCGTAGCCGAAGAGTTCGTCGGCGACCGCGGGCGTGATGCCGAATCCGGCGGCGGCATTCTCACCGTTCGCGATCACCACGTCGATCTGCTGCGTCGCGCGGATGTCGCGAAGATGGTTGGCGACGATCATCCGGCCGGCGTGGCCGAAGATATCGCCGATGAAGAGCAGTTTCACGCGCCGGTCACGGCTCCCTGTGCCGACGAACCGACCAGTGCCACGTACTTGGCGAAAACACCGGTTTTGTACTTGGGTTCCGGCGTCTTCCACGTGGCCATGCGCTCCGCGATTTCCTCCGCCGGAACGTCGATGTTGATGGTGCCGGCATCGACATCGATATCGATGGTGTCGCCTTCGCGCACCGCCGCGATGGGTCCGCCGACATGGGCTTCGGGCGCGATGTGGGCGGCCATGAAGCCGTGCGTGGCGCCGCTGAAGCGGCCGTCGGTGAGAAGTGCGACGGTATCGCCGAGTCCGGCGCCGATGACGGCGCTCGTGACCAGCAGCATCTCGCGCATGCCGGGTCCGCCCTTCGGACCTTCGTAGCGGATCAGAATCACATCGTTCGGATTGATCTGGCCGCCGTTGACCGCGACGATCGCGTCTTCCTCTTTCTCGAAGACGCGCGCGGGGCCGACGTGCTTGCGCTTGTTGTGGCCGGAGAGCTTGATCACGCAGCCATCGGGAGCGAGCGAGCCGTGCAGAATTGCGATGCCGCCGGTTGGTTTCACGGGATGGTCGAGCTGGTGGATCACCTTCTGGCCCGGCGTTTCGACAGCCTTCGCGGCTTCTTCGCCGAACGTGTGTCCGGTGCAGGTCAGCGTCGAGGGATCGACGTAGTTGCCTTCGACCAGACGCTTCGCGATCACGCCGATGCCGCCGGCTTTGTCGACATCCGCCGCGACGTAAGGACCGCTCGGCTGCAGATCGACAAAGATCGGCGTGCGCTCGCTGATGGTCTGGAAATCGTCGATCTTCAGATCGACTTCGGCTTCCTTCGCCATGGCGAGAAGGTGCAGCACGGCGTTGGTGGAACCGCCGGTGGCGGCGACGCCCGCGATGGCGTTATCGAAGGCGGTGCGCGTGGCGATGTCACGCGGCCGGATATTTTTGCGTACGGCGTTGAGAATCACTTCGCCGCAGCGGAACGCGACGTCTTCCTTGCGCAGATCCACCTGCGGAACCGCGGCGGTGCCCATGGGAGAGAGGCCGATCAGTTCCATGACGGTCGCCATGGTGTTGGCGGTGAACTGGCCGCCGCAGGCGCCCGCGCCGGGGCAGGCGTGGTTTTCGATTTCGAGCAGTTCGTCGTCCGTGATCTTGCCGGCCGCGTTGGCGCCCATGGCTTCGAAGACCTGCAGGATCGTGATGTCCTTGCCCTTGTACTTGCCGGGCAGGATCGATCCGCCGTAGAGGATGACGCCGGGGACGTTGAGCCGCAGGAGCGCCATGCCGGCGCCGGGGATGGTCTTGTCGCAGGC